>Ga0209916_1000470_pt1 | contig 61815 bp, 57 predicted proteins | sample ThiBio_1000_plan_FD_183956 | JGI IMG/M metagenome (GOLD analysis project Ga0209916, IMG submission 183956) | Wastewater bioreactor microbial communities from Cape Town, South Africa - Thiocy_solids_2 (SPAdes) | ecosystem: Engineered > Bioreactor > Thiocyanate-remediating > Anaerobic-Aerobic ... | reverse complement strand
GCCGCCGCCTCAACAACAGGGGAGACGGCCTCCGCCGGTTCCGCTACGGGCGCCGGCGCCGCAGCGCGGGCGGCCTGGGTTTGCGCGACAACGGGTGCCGGGGCGGTCGAGCCATCCTCCACCCCGCTGTTCAGCCACAAATACAGCACCACCGGCACCGCCACCGCCACCGCCAGGCCCAGCAGCGACAGCATCAGCCAGGGCGAAGTCAGCCAGGAATGCGGCACCGGCTGATCGGCAGGGCTGACCGCGGCAGGTTCGGCTGGCGCACCCTGCATGCGCGCCAGCAGGGCTTCGGGCGCGAGCCCCAGCAGGCGCGCATAGTTGCGCACAAACCCGCGCGCGAACACCGGCTGCCCCAGGCTCTCGAAATCATCCGCCTCCATCGCCTCGATCTGGCGGTGCATCAGGCGCAGGCGCGCAGCCGCGTCGTCAAGCGCAATCCCTTGCGCTGCGCGGGCTTCGCGCAGGATCTGTCCGACCGATGCCTGGCTGCTCTCGCTCATTCGTATTGCCCCGCCAGCAGCAGTCGCGCTTCATTCGAATCGGGGAAACGTTTGCGCAGTTGCAGGCCGTAGGCCGCTTCCTGCGTACGGTCGCCCAGCTTGCGCTCCAGCCGCACGCCCAGCCACAGGCTTTCCGCGCTCGGCGGCGCCAACTCGGCATGGCGGCCCAGCAGGCGCTGCGTCTCCGCCAGCCGGCCCTGCCGGAAATGCAGTCCCGCCAGCTTCAGGATGGTGTTGGGGTTGTCGGGTTGCAGCTTGAGCGACTTCGCCAGATTGGCTTCGGCCAGCGCGAGATCGCCCTTCTTTTCCGCGCACAGGCCGGCATTGGCCATCGCCTGCTCGGGTCTTGCATACAGCGGATTGCGCAGGGCGGCGCTGAACTGCTCGAGACCTTCGTCGTAGCGGCCGCGCGTGCAGAGAAACCAGCCAAAATTGTTGCGTGCTTCGGAATCGCTGCGATCCAGTTCGATGGCGCGGCGGAAGTTTTCCTCGGCCAGCTTGTCTTCGGCCAGTTCCATGTAGATCAGGCCGTAGATATTGTAGGCCGGGCCAAACCGGCTGTCGGCGGTGATCGCCTTGCGCAGTTCGTCAAGCGCGACCTTGTACTGGGCACGGGAGAAATAGGCGCCGGCCAGGTCGGTGAACGCGCTGGCGCGCTGACGGCTTCCGCTGTCGGCTTCCGCGTGGGCGACGCCCCCGCCTTCCCCGGCGGGGTGGCCCGCGCAGCCCGCGAGCAAGGCCGCCGCCATCACGATCCATTTCTTCACGCTGCCTCCTTGTGCATCCGTTTCATCACCCGCCCGCTCTTGTCGGCCACCTTGCCCGCCAACTGGCCGCAGGCGGCGTCGATGTCGTCGCCGCGCGTCTTGCGCGTGGTCACCACGTAGCCCGCGTCCTGCAGGATCTCGCGGAATGCGCGCATGGCGTCGGCACGCGGTTTTTCATAGCCGGAATCCGGGAACGGATTGAACGGAATGAGGTTGAACTTGCACGGCACCTCGCGCGTCAGCTCGATCAGCTGGCGCGCGTGCTCGGGTTGGTCATTGACGCCGGCCAGCATCACGTATTCGAAGGTGATGAAATCGCGCGGCGCGTGCACCAGATAGCGCCGGCACGCCGCCATCAATTCTGCGAGCGGATACTTCTTGTTGATCGGCACGATCTGGTCGCGCAGCGCATCGTTGGGCGCGTGCAGGCTCACCGCCAGCGCCACCGGGCGGCGCTCGGCCAGCCGGTCCATCGCCGGCACCAAGCCGGAGGTCGACACCGTCACCCGCCGCCGCGACAGGCCATAGGCGTGGTCGTCGAGCATGATGCCGAGCGCGGTCACCACGTTCTCGAAATTGGCCAGCGGCTCGCCCATACCCATCATCACCACATTGCTTACCGGCCGTTCGGCGATTTCGCCGGTGGTGCGGTTGGGCAGCGTTTTCAGGCTGTGCTGCGCCAGCCACAACTGGCCGATGATTTCGGCCACCGTCAGGTTGCGGTTGAAGCCCTGCCGCCCGGTCGAGCAGAAGGTGCACTCCAGCGCACACCCCACCTGCGACGACACGCACAGGGTGCCGCGGTCGTCTTCCGGGATGAACACGGTTTCGATGCCGTTGCCGACCCCCGCGTCGAACAGCCACTTGCGCGTGCCGTCGGCCGAGGTATGGGCGTAATTGATCGCCGGCGCCACCACCACCGCCTGCTGCTGCAGTTTGTCGCGCAGGCTTTTGGCGATGTCGGTCATCTGCGCAAAATCCGCCACGCCGGCCTGATGCACCCAGTGGAACACCTGCCTGGCGCGAAACGGCTTTTCGCCGAGATCGGCGAACCAGGCGGTCAGTCCTTCGAGGTCGAGATCAAGCAGGTTTTGCGGCATCGGCAGCTTCGTTCAGCGGCTGTAGACTTCGCAGGCAGGGAAGAAATAGGCGATCTCGACCGCGGCGGTTTCCGGCGCGTCGGAGCCGTGCACGGCGTTGGCGTCGATGCTCTCGGCGAAGTCGGCGCGGATGGTGCCGGGTTCGGCCTTCTTCGGATCGGTCGCGCCCATCAGCGCACGGTTCTTGGCAATCGCGTCTTCGCCTTCCAGCACCTGCAGCACCACCGGACCCGACACCATGAAGTCGACCAGATCCTTGAAGAAAGGACGCTCGCGGTGCACCGCGTAGAAGCCTTCGGCCTCCTGGCGCGACAGGTGCTTCATTCTGGAGGCCACCACCTTGAGGCCGTTGCTCTCAAAGCGGCTGACGATCTTGCCCACCACGTTTTTGGCGACGGCATCGGGTTTGATGATGGAAAAAGTGCGCTGAACAGCCATGTGAATGCTCCGGACAAATGAGAAAAATCGTACAAAAAACCATGAAAATCAGCCCGCTAGGATAGCACGACCCGCCCTCGCCTGTCTTGCCCCAGCCGGTGGTTTTCGCTGCGCCGCATGCGCCGCGCGCAAATTTTCTGCCCCGTGCGGCATGTCAAATCCGCCGCGCCTGAGTATAGTGCGTGCCTGTTCCCACCTCCGCCTGCCGCCTACCCCATGCTCGAACTCCTGACCGACCCCAACGCCTGGATCGCTTTTGCCACGCTCACCGCGCTGGAACTGGTGCTTGGCATCGACAACATCATTTTCATTTCCATCCTGGTCGACAAGCTGCCGGAAAAGCAGCGCGAACTGGCGCGCCGGCTGGGGCTGGGCATGGCCATGTTCATGCGCATCGGCCTGTTGCTGGTGCTGGCGTGGATCATCGGCCTGACGGCGCCGTTGTTTACCGTACTGGATCAGGACATCTCGGGGCGCGACCTGATCCTGATCGGCGGCGGGCTGTTCCTGCTGTGGAAAAGCACCAGCGAAATCCATCAATCGCTGGAAGGCGAGGAAGGCCACAGTTCCAGCGTGGTCAAGGCCACCTTTACTGCCGTCATCCTGCAGATCATGGTGGTCGATCTCGTGTTTTCGCTGGATTCCATCATCACCGCCGTCGGCATGGTGGAGAGCATCGCCGTGATGATCGCGGCGGTGGTCGCTTCGGTCGCGCTGATGATGCTGTTTGCGGGCGCAATCGGCCGCTTCGTCTCGGCCCACCCCAGCATCAAGATGCTGGCGCTGTCCTTCCTGGTTGCGGTGGGAGTGGTGCTGATCGCCGAGGGCTTTGGCCACCACGTGCCAAAAGGCTACATCTACTTCGCCATGGCCTTCTCGCTGGTGGTGGAAATGCTCAATATCCGCATGCAGCGGCGGCGTGCCGCCGCAGTGCACCTGCACCCCGCCTACGCGCCCGAAAAGCGCAGCGACTAAGCCATCACGCGCGGGACGATGCCGGGCTCGCCGGGCTCCGCCCGCGCGTCGGCATCGAGGCCGATCCCGGCCGCCCACAGCAGGCGTCCGTCGCACCACAACAGCGGCAGGCGGTCGCGCTGCCAGGGCGGGACGGCATGTTCCTGCAGCAGATTCTTCAGGCTGCGGCGAGGCCCGCCCGCATGCAGACGCAAGCGCTCGCCGCCCTGGCGCACCCCGAACGTGACCTCTCCCGCCGCCAGCATGGCGCGTTTCAGGCCGGCGCCCAGCTCGGCGTCCATGCGCACGCTCACCCCCGCGGACGGCACCGCCAGCGTCGTTTCTCCCTGCCAGCGCACCGGCGCGGCCGGGGCTGGCGCCACCGCCGCGAGATAGGCTCCGCCTCGAAAGCGCCATACTTCCATCTGCCCCAGCCTGACGCACACGCGCGCATCGTGGCGCGCATCCAGCAACTGGTGCAGCGCCTCGTTCAACTGCCGCGCACACGGCATGGGCTGGCCGTGCCGCTCGATGAAGTGGCGCAGCAGATTGCGCGCACGCGGCCGGCTCAAAGCGGCCAGCGCCGCACAATCGAGGCGATCGCCGGCAACGGCTGCCGCGGCATCGAGCTGCGCCAGGTTGTCCAGCAACTCGGCCGCATCGGCCTGCAGCGCGGCAGCGCGCGCGAGGGTGACGCCGGCGCCGGGGAAATGCGCGGCCAGCAGCGGCATCACCTGCTGGCGCAACGCATTGCGGCGGTAGCGGGGATCCTGATTGCTCTCGTCGTCGACCCACGCCAGGCCATGCGCCTGCGCGTAATCCAGCAGCCCGGCGCGCGGCACGCCCAGCAACGGCCGGAGCTGCGCGGCCCGCCACCCGGGCCGGCCTTGCGACTCGGCCATCGCCGCCAGACCTTTCGGCCCCGCGCCGCGCAGCAACTGCAACAGTAGCGTTTCGGCCTGGTCGTCCTGCTGATGCGCGGTGAGCAAAAAGTCAGTGTCCAGCGCGGCGAAAATGCGCTGACGTTCGCGGCGTGCCGCCGCCTCGATGCCGGCCGCATCGTCGCGCGCGATCCGTACGCGATGGATGCCCAATTCAACCTCGCGCGATGCGCACAGCTGTGCGCAGAAATCCGCCCAACGGTCGGCATGAGGCGACAGGCCGTGATGCACATGCAGCGCCCGCAGCTCGAAAGGATGTTGGCGGCGCTGCGCCAGCAAGACGTGGAGCAGCACCACCGAGTCGAGCCCGCCCGACAGCGCCAGCGTCAGACGTGCGCGCGGGGGAACGTGGCGAGCCAGGCTGTCCGCCACCGCGGCAGCGGCGGCCTTACTTGACCGGGGTTCCCTTGCAGCTGCCATACGCCCGCAGGCGCTGGTAACGTGCGGCCAGCAGCGCATCGGCCGGTTGCTTGCGCAACTCGGCGAGGGTATCCGTCAGCGCGCGGCGCATCGACTGGAACATGACATCCCAGTCGCGCTGCGCGCCGCCCAGCGGCTCTTCGATGATGCGGTCGACCAGCCCGTTCGCCTTCAGGCGGTCGGCGGTGATGCCCAGGGTTTCGGCGGCGACCGATGCCTTGTCGGCGCTCTTCCACAGAATCGAGGCACAGCCTTCGGGCGAGATCACCGAATAGGTCGAGTATTGCAGGATCAGCGTACGGTCGCCGACGCCGATCGCCAGCGCGCCGCCGGAACCGCCTTCGCCGACGATGGAGCAGACGATCGGCGTCCGCAGTTCGGCCATCACGTACAGATTGCGCGCGATGGCCTCGGACTGACCGCGCTCCTCGGCACCGATGCCCGGGTAGGCGCCGGGCGTGTCGATGAAGGTGAAGATCGGCAGGCCGAACTTCTCCGCCAGGCGCATCAGGCGCAATGCCTTGCGGTAGCCTTCCGGACGCGGCATACCGAAATTGCGGTAGATCTTTTCCTTGGTGTCGCGGCCTTTCTGGTGGCCTATCACCATCACCGGCTCGCCGTTGAAGCGCGCCATGCCGCCGACGATCGCGGCATCGTCGGCAAAGGCGCGGTCGCCATGCAGCTCGGCAAAATCGGTGAACAGGCCCTGCGCGTAATCGAGCGTGTACGGCCGCTGCGGATGGCGCGCCACCTGCGACACCTGCCAGGCGTTGAGCTTGGCGTAGATGTCCTTGGTCAGCGTCTGGCTCTTCTTCTGCAGACGGCGGATTTCCTCCGAAATATCCAGCGCGGAGTCGTCCTGCACGAAGCGCAGTTCTTCGATCTTGGCTTCGAGTTCGGCAATCGGCTGCTCAAAGTCGAGGAAAGTGGTTTTCATCGGGGGTCTTCATCAGGCTGTCACAGAACACAGGTTAGCCGGGCATTTTAGCAGTCCGGCGTCGTTTGCCGTGCAGCGTCCTCAATGATGGTGATGGCCGTGAGCGCCATGCGCGTGGCGGTGCGAAACCTCGTCCGGCGAGGCGGCGCGCACTTCGGCCACCACACACTGGAAATGCACCGATTGCCCCGAATAGGGATGGTTGCCGTCGACCACCACCTTGTCTTCGGCGATCTCGGTCACGGTGTAGAGCATTTCCTCGCTGCCGTCGACCGGCGAACCGACGAACTGCATGCCGATCTCGATGTCGTCGGGGAAGGCGTCGCGCGGCTCCAGTCGCACCAGGTCTTCCTCGTATTCGCCGAAGGCATCGGCCGGCTGCAGCTTGAGGTCGATCTGGTCGCCCACTGCCTTGCCTTCCAGCGCCTGCTCCACCAGCGGGAAGATGTTGTCGTAGCCGCCGTGCAGGTAGCTGACCGGTTCGTCGCTCTCCTCCAGCAGCTTGCCCTCCATGTCGCGGACAATGTAGGTGATGGTGACAACGGTGTCCTTGCCGATATTCAATTGAGTTCCCCTTTGCTCATTAAAGCAACCAGTTGAAGCACTTCCGCCGCGTGCCCGCGGCTGGAAACGCCATACAGTGCGTGACGGATGACGCCCTGTTTGTCGATGACGAAGGTGGAGCGCACCATGCTTTTACGCATGACGCCGTCCACCTCCTTGTCCTGCAGCACGCCATAGGCTGCGCAGGTCGTTTGTTCCTTGTCGGCCAGCAAGCGCACGCCGATGCCGTGCTTGTCGCGAAATTCGCCATGCTTGATGCAGTCGTCGCGCGACACGCCAAGCACGCTGGCCCCCAGCCTGGCGAAATCGTTTTCCAGTTCGGAAAACTCGATCGCTTCGGCGGTGCACCCGGGCGTGTCGTCGCGCAGGTAAAAATACAGCACCAGGGTTTTACCCCCGAACTGGGACAGTTCGACGATATTCATGTCCGCATCCGGGTTGGAAAAATCCGGCGCGCGATCTCCAGCTTTCAACATGGGCAGTTCCACCGCGTATTTTTCGGCAGCATTCTAACAGGGGGCATCCAATCGCACCGTTATAATTCCGCCCATGACGCCCCCCCTGCTTGGCGGCTTGAGCCCCGCCCGCTTCCTGCGCGAGATCTGGCACAAACGCCCGCTGCTGATCCGCAACGCGATACCGGGCTTTGCCGGACTGCTGTCGCCCGCCGAGATGCGGCAACTGGCCTGTCGCGACGACGTCGAATCGCGCCTGATCCGGGGCAGCGGCAGCGACTGGCAGCTCGATCACGGCCCCTTCCGGAAAAGCGATTTCAGGCGCCTGCCGGAAACCGAGTGGACCCTGCTGGTGCAATCGCTCAATCATTTTCTACCCGAAGCCGACGCCTTGCTGACGCGCTTCGATTTCATTCCGCATGCCCGCCTCGACGATTTGATGGCGAGCTACGCCGTGCCCGGCGGCAGCGTCGGCCCGCATTTCGATTCGTACGACGTTTTCCTGCTGCAGGGCCAGGGACACCGCTGCTGGCAGATCGGCACGCAAAGCGATCTGGCGCTGCTGGACGATGCGCCGCTGAAAATCCTGCGGCGCTTCAAGGCGGAAGAGGAATGGGTGCTCGGCCCCGGCGACATGCTCTACCTGCCGCCGCACGTCGCGCACTACGGCGTCGCCGTGGATGCCTGCATGACGTATTCGATCGGCTTCCGCGCTCCCGCCACCGAAGAACTGGCGCACGGCTTCCTGATGCACCTGCAGGACAGCCTCGCGCTGGAAGGCCGCTATGCCGACCCCGACCTGCGCCGGCAAGCCCACCCCGGCGAAATCGGCCGGGCGATGCTGGCGCAAATCGAAGGCATGATCGCCCGCATCAAATGGACTAAACGCGACATCGCCGAGTTTGCCGGGCGCTATCTGTCCGACCCCAAGCCGAACGTGTTTTTCGACCCGCCGGACACGCCGCTCAGTCAAGCCGCCTTCGACCGGCAAGCAGGCAAGACCGGCGTGACGCTCGATCCCAGGTCGCGCCTGCTGTTTGCCGGCAAACGCTTCTTCATCAACGGCGAGGCTTTCACGCCGCAGGCCGGCGAAACCGTTGCGCTGCGACAGCTGGCCGACCGGCGCCGCCACCCCGCGCCGCTGCCGGCCGCGCTGCGCAAGCGCCTGCATGAGTGGTACCTGGCCGGCTGGCTGGAGATCGGCGCCGAATGAGCGCCCTTGAAACCCCGGCTGAACTCCGCGCCGCGTTTGACGCGTTGCTGGCCGCCACGCAGCGCCGGCTGCGCCTGTACGACCACGACCTGAGCCTGTTCGATCTCGACCACGCCCCCCGCCACACGGTTCTGCGCGCGCTGTGCGTGGCTGGCGGCGGGCACCGCATCGAGCTGCTGCTCGACGACATCGACCGCGTTGCGCGCGACCATCCCCGCCTGATGCAGCTGGTGCGCGATTTCGGCCATATCCTCGAAATCCGCCAGGCCGATCCCGATGCTTCGCGCCCCGGTCAGGCCTTCGTGCTGGGCGACCGTAACGCTGTGCTGCTGCGTGCCGACAAGTCCGCGGTACCCGGCGTGCTGCACCCGGACGACCCGGCCCGCGCGGCAGAACTGAATCACAGCTTCGAGGACATGTGGCAGCGCGCGCCGGCGCAAGTTTCAGCGACGACGCTCGGCCTGTGAGACCGACTCCAGCCAGACCAGCTCGGACTCGCTGAAACCCGCCTGGCGGCGCGCCGCCAGATTGAACGGCGGCTTCAACGGCGGCGCGTCGTATTCCACCAGCAACTGGCGGAACGTCGCCTCGTGCTCCACACCGCGCGCCGCGCACAACCAGCCGAACCAGTGACTGCCGATGGCGACATGGCCGATTTCGTCGCGCTCGATGACGGCGAGGATCTCGATCATGCGCATGTCGTTCACGGCGCGGAGCTTGTCGACGATCAGCGGCGCGGCATCGAGCCCGCGCGCTTCCAGCACGCGCGGCACCAGCGCCATGCGCACCAGCGGGTCGTGCGCGGTTTTCAGCGCCATGTCCCACAGGCCGTTGTGCGCCGGAAAATTGCCGTAGGCATAGCCCAGCGTAGCCAGATGCGCGTCCAGCAGCGCGAAATGCAGCGCCTCCTCGTCTGCCACGCGCAGCCAGTCGGCGTAATACGCGGCCGGCATGCCGGCGAAACGGTGGGCGGCGTCGAGCGCCAGATTGATCGCGTTGAATTCGATATGCGCCAGCGCATGGACGAGGGCTGCGCGGCCAGGCAGCGTGTCGGCACGGCGGCGCGGCACCTTCTGCGGCGGAACCTGCAGCGGTCTTTCGGGCTGTCCGGGCTGGTCGATGGGGATACGCGGCAGCTCGCCCGCATAATCGATCCTGCCCGCCTGCCAGTCGGCCCACAGTGCGTGTACGCGGCACGCTTTGGCCGCCGGCTCGCGCGTATTCAGGCACACGGCCAAACGCTGCGGCAATGAATCTAGCGCCGGTCCACCCATCGGATACCCATCAGCGCGATGGCCAGGAAGATCAGCAGCGGCAGGATCGACACCACAACCGCAGGCCAGTCGTTCAGCAGGCCGAGATGGCCGAACAGCCGGCTCAGCAAATGAAAGCCAAGGCCGGCCAGAATGCCGATGAAAATCTTGCTGCTGGTGCCGCCGGAACGCGGCCCCTGGATGGCGAACGGCATGGCGATCAGCATCATGATCGGGATGACCAACGGGCTGAGAAATTTCGTCCACAGGGCAAGTTCGTAACGCGTGGCCTTCTGGCCATTTTCCTTGAGATGCGCCACATAGCGCCAGAGGGTGCGCGCCGACATTTTCTCCGGCGCCACCAGCAGCACGCTGAGGATGTCGGGCGTCAGTACCGACTGCCAGTCCTGGCGCGCGCTGCGGGTGGCGTGGATGCCGTCGGTATCGAAGCGCGTTTCCACCACCTGCTGCAGGCTCCAGGTCTGGTTGCCGCGCCAGCTGGCCTCGGCAGCGGCGCGGATCCAGCCGAGGCGGCCTCCGTCATCGAAACCGTAAATTTCGATGCCGCGCAGGGTGTTGTCGGGCATCACTTCGCGCACGTTGATGAAGGCGCTGCCATCCTTGACCCACAGGCCGGAACGGAACTGCTGCGCCACCACCGAACGGGTGGCGGCCAATTTATAGCGCTGCGCGGTCTGTTCGGACCACGGTGCGACGTATTCGCCCAGCACCAGCACCAGCAGCGACAGCATCACACCGATCGCGGCGAAATAGGACGCCACGCGCCAACTGGACAGGCCCGATACCCGCATCACCGCGAATTCCGAATTGCCCACCAGGCGCGACAGCGCGAACAGGGTGCCGATCAGCGCCGCCACCGGCAGGATCTCATACAAGTGTCCGGGCAAACTGAGCAACACCACCACGGCTGCCTGCCCCAGGCCATAATTGTTGCGCCCCAGGCTGCCGAGTTCCTGCATCACGTCGAAAAAGGCAAACAGCACCAACAGGCCCAGCAGCACGAATGCCGATGCCGCCAGCACCTGGCCCGCCAGATAGCGCGCCAGCAGCTTCATGGCCGTCTGCGGCGCGCGCCATGCTGGCGCGTGCGCATGTAAAACAGGACGGCCACGGCGAACAGCATCAACAGATGCGGCGACAGCATTCCCGCCCACGGATTGAGCCTGCCCTGCGCCACCCAGGCCTGCGACAGCGACAGCAGATTGCTGTAAACGAAATACAGCAGCAGTGCGATCACCAGCCCGTAGGAACGGCGCGCCCGCGTGTTGACGAAACTGAGCGGAATCGCCATCACGGCAAGAATCAGCGCGCTGAGCGGCACTCCCAGCCGCCACAGCAGTTCGGCGCGCGCCGGCGGCGATGGGTCGCCGATCAGCTCGCCCGGCGGCGCCTGGCGAATGCCGGTTTCCTTGCCGCCGGCAGCCACCGGGTCGAGCCGCATCCAGTAGCGTTCGAACTGCACGATGCGATAGTCGAGCTGGCCCGGGATGCCTTCATAGCGGCGTCCATCCTTGAACACCAGGTAGCGCGAGCCGTCGGGCAGCTGGGTGTGGCTGCCTTCGCGCGCCACCACCAGACCGAGCTGGCCGTCGATGCGCGACTGCATGAACACGTTGCGCACGATGCCGGTCAGCGGGTTGAGCGAATCGACGTAATAAACGCGCTGACCGGCGCCGGATTCGACAAACAGTCCGGGCGCGATCAGGGAGCTTTCGCTGCGGCTGCGCAAATCCTGGCGGTATTCGTTTTTCTTGGTCTGCGCCCACGGATTGAGCACCAACGTCAGCAACAGGATCACCAGCGAAAACGGCACGGCGAACGTCAGTACCGGCCGCATCCATTGCGTGAGCGACAGCCCGGCATTGAGCCAGATGACCATTTCGCTGTCGCGCCACATGCGCGACAGCGGCAGCAGCACGCCGGCGAACAGCGCGATCGTCATCAATACCGGCAGAAAATACAGCAGCGAGAAGCCGAGAAAGGCGAATACCGCCTCGTTGGCGAGTTCGCCCCGCGCCACGTCGCCCAGCAAGCGGATGAACAGCACCACCAGCGCAATTGCAATCAGCACCGTCAGCACGGCGCCGGTGCTGAGGCCCATTTCGCGGGTCAGCGCACGGCGATAGAGCATGGGGTCATCCGGGGGTCATTCGGGACACGAACGTGCTTTTGACATTCCACTGCGGCTGCGCCAATAATCGCCCGACTGGCAAATTGCATTTTTTTGAGCACAGACATGGAAAGCAAGGAAATCGAACTCGAATTTAGCATAAAAAGCGGCGCGCCCGAAAAGCAGCGCACCGCCTGCGTCGTCGTCGGCGTGTTCGAAAGCCGCAAGCTGTCGGCGCCGGCGATCGACATCGACCGCGCCAGCGACGGCTATCTGTCGGACATCCTGCGCGGCGGCGACATGGAAGGCAAGGCCGGCAGCACGCTGCTGCTGCACAAGGTACCCAACATTCTGGCCGACCGCGTCCTGCTGGTCGGTCTCGGCAAGGAACGTGAGTTCCACGAAAAAGCCTACCGCGACGCCATCGCCAGCGCGGTGAAGACCCTGCGCGACACCGGCTCGATGGAAGCCGCCATCACCCTCAGCGAAATCCCGGTCAGGAAGCGCGACGTCACCTGGAACATCGAACAGGCGGTGATCAGCGCCCACGATGCGCTGTACCGCTTCGACCACATGAAGAGCAAGCCGAGCGAGGCGCGCCGCCCGCTCAAGCGCGTGGTCTTCGCCGTTTCGCGACGAGGCGAACTCAAGTATGGCGAGGTCGGCCTGGCGCGCGGGCTGGCGATTGCCCGTGGCATCGACTTGGCCAAGGACCTGGGCAACACGCCGTCCAATATATGCACCCCCGAATACCTGGCCGGCCAGGCGCAAAAGCTGGCCAAGGCCTACGGCTTCCGCAGCGAGATCCTCGACTATGCCGCCTGCGACAAGCTCGGCATGGGATCCTTCCTGTCGGTCGGCAAGGGCAGTGACAAGCCGCCGCGCTTCATCGTGCTGAAGCATGAAGGCGGCGCCAAGGGCGACAAGCCGGTGGTGCTGGTCGGCAAGGCGGTCACCTTCGACGCCGGCGGCATTTCGCTCAAGCCGCCGGCCGAAATGGACGAGATGAACTACGACATGAGCGGTGGCGGCGCGGTACTCGGCGCCTTTCGCGCCATCGGCGAACTGGGGCTTGCGCTCAACGTGATCGGCCTCGTTCCCGCCTGCGAGAACATGCCGGATGCGAACGCCAACAAGCCGGGCGACATCGTCACCTCGATGTCCGGCCAGACCATCGAGATCCTCAACACCGACGCCGAAGGCCGCCTCATCCTGTGCGATGCTCTGACCTACGCCGAGCGCTTCGAACCCGACGCGGTGGTCGATCTGGCCACCCTCACCGGCGCCTGCGTGATCGCGCTCGGTGCCCATCCCAGCGCGCTCTACAGCAACCATGACCCGCTGGCGCGCGAAATCGAGCACGCCGCCGACCACGCCTGGGACCGCGTCTGGCGCATGCCGCTGTGGGACGACTACCAGGAGCAGCTGAAGAGCAGCCTCGCCGACATGGCCAACATCGGTGGCCGCCCCGCCGGTTCGATCACCGCGGCCTGCTTCCTGTCGCGCTTCGCCAAGAAATACCACTGGGCACATCTCGACATCGCCGGCACCGCCTACAAGGGTGGCCGTGAAAAAGGCTCGACCGGGCGCCCGGTGTCGCTGCTGGTGCACTTCCTCCTGAACCGCGCCCAGAAATAAGCCGCCGGCAGTGACCGAAATCACCTTCTACACCTTTGCCGACAACCCGCTCGACGTCGCCCGCCGCGTCGCCGTCAAGGCGCACGGCCAAGGCAGGCAGGTGATGATTTACGCGCCCGACCCGGCGATGGCCGACGCCATCGACCGTCTGCTGTGGAGCGCATCCGCGCTGAGCTTCGTGCCGCATTGTCGCGATGGCGACCCGCTGGCAGGCGAGACGCCGGTGCTGATCGGCACCGATGCCGGCGCCCTGCGCCAGGCAGACGTGATGATCAACCTGCACCGCGAACAGCCGCCCGCCTTTGCCCGCTTCGAGCGTCTGATCGAAATCGTCGGCCAGGACGAAGTCGGGCGCGAGCAGGGGCGCGCGCGCTACCGTTTTTATCAGACCCGCGGCTACGCTCTGCAAACGCACGACCTGCGGCAGCACGCCGGATAAATGCGAGGCTGACATGAGCGACAGCCCCCCGCCAGGACAATTGGACACCTTGAGCAAAATGGACGCGCTGCTGAAAAAGCATCGCGGCGGTGCCGGGGACAGCCGCGATGCGCCGCCCGCGCACGCGCCGTCCGGGCAGGCGGCTCCGCCCGATGCCTGGCTGCCGGTGCTGACCCAGGTGATCGAGCGCGGCACCCCGCCCGCTTTAGCCGTAGCGCCCCCGCCGCCCGCTGCGGCTACAGCAGCGACTTTTCCCGCATCGCCCGAAACATCCGCAGCCGCCGTCAGCGACACCCTGACCGAGCAGCTGATGAGCGAACTGGCGCCCCGCTTGTCCGAAGTCATGGAGAAGCAGGTCGCCGCCGAGCTGCGCAAAAACCTCGACGAAACCGTAGCCAGTCTGCTCAATCAGCTCGACGTCAACGTGCGCGAGATCGTGCGCGATGCCGTCGCCGAGAAACTCAAGCAGCCGCGCGATCCCTCTGCCTGACACGCCCACAGCGCGCGTTTCCCTCTGCTTTTTTGGGACGTGTCCCGGGCTTTTTGGGATAATCACCACTTTGCCCGCACGCCATGGAACTCGCCAAATCCTTCGAACCGGCCGACATTGAAAAACGCTGGTACGCCCAGTGGGAAAGCGCCGGCTATTTCAAGGCCGGCCACGCGCCCGACGCTCCCGCCTACTGCATCATGCTGCCGCCGCCCAACGTCACCGGCACGCTGCACATGGGCCACGCCTTCCAGCACACCCTGATGGACGCGCTCACCCGCTATCACCGCATGGCGGGCGACAACACGCTGTGGCAGCCCGGCACCGACCACGCCGGCATCGCCACCCAGATCGTGGTGGAACGCCAGCTCGACGCGCAGGGCGTCTCGCGCCACGATCTCGGCCGCGAGAAATTCCTCGAAAAGGTGTGGGAGTGGAAGGAACATTCCGGCTCGACCATCACCCGCCAGATGCGCCGGCTCGGCACCAGCCCCGACTGGAGCCGCGAGCGCTTCACCATGGATGCCGGCCTGTCGAAGGCCGTCACCGAGGTGTTCGTGCGGCTCTACCGCGAAGGCCTCATCTATCGAGGCAAGCGGCTGGTGAACTGGGATCCGGTGCTGCAGACCGCGGTGTCCGACCTCGAGGTCGTCCCCACCGAGGAGGACGGCTTCATGTGGGAGATCAGCTATCCGCTGGAGGATGGCTCAGGCTTCCTCACCGTCGCCACCACCCGCCCGGAAACGCTGCTCGGCGACAGCGCCGTCGCGGTCCATCCGGCAGATGAACGCTACGCACACCTGATCGGCAAGCAGGTGCGCCTGCCGATCGCCGAGCGCAGCATCCCCATCATCGCCGACGACTACGTCGATCGCGAGTTCGGCACCGGCGTGGTCAAGATCACCCCGGCGCACGACTTCAACGACTGGCAGGTGGGCCAGCGCCACAAGCTGGTGGCAATCAGCGTGCTGACGCTCGACGCGAAAATGAACGAGCTGTGTCCGACCGAATACCAGGGCCTGGACCGCTACGACGCGCGCCAGAAGCTGCTCGACGAACTGCAGGCGAAGGGTCTGCTGGTCTCGGCCAGGCCGCACAAGCTGACGATCCCGCGCGGCGACCGCACCCACGCGGTGATCGAGCCGATGCTTACCGACCAGTGGTTCATGAGCATGGAAGGCCTGGCGAAACAGGGGCTCGCCGCGGTCGATTCCGGTGAGCTGAAATTCGTGCCGGAGAACTGGACTACCACCTATCGCCAGTGGCTGGAGAACATCCAGGACTGGTGCGTGTCGCGCCAGCTGTGGTGGGGCCACCGCATCCCCGCCTGGTACGATGCCGACGGCAATTTCTACGTCGCGCACACGGAGGAAGAAGCAAGGAAACAGGCGGGAGGGCGCGAACTGACGCAGGATAACGACGTACTCGATACGTGGTTCTCAAGCGCGCTGTGGCCCTTCTCGACGCTGGGCTGGCCCGAGCAGACGCCGGAACTGGAGCGCTACCTGCCGACTTCGGTTCTGGTCACCGGCTTCGACATCATCTTCTTCTGGGTTGCCCGCATGGTGATGATGTCGAAGCATCTCACCGGCAAGGTGCCGTTCCGCGAGGTCTACGTCACGGGTCTGGTGCGCGATTCCGAAGGCCAGAAGATGAGCAAGTCGAAGGGCAACGTGCTCGACCCGATCGACCTCATCGACGGCATTGCGGTGGGCGACCTCGTCGCCAAGCGCACCCAGGGCCTGATGAACCCCAAGCAGGCCGCCAGCATCGAGAAACGCACCCGCAAGGAGTTCCCCGATGGCATCGCCGCCTATGGTACCGACGCCCTGCGCTTCACGTTTGCTTCGCTCGCCACTCACGGCCGCGACATCAAGTTCGACCTGCAGCGAGCCGAGGGCTACCGCAATTTCTGCAACAAGCTGTGGAACGCCACCCGTTTCGCGCTGATGAACCTGGAAGGCCACGACTGCGGGCAGGATGCCGACCAGCCGATGGATTTCTCCGATGCCGACCGCTGGATCGCCGCTCGCCTGCAACAGGCCATCGGCGAGGTGCGTGAGGCCTTCGCCGCCTACCGCTTCGACCAGGCCGCGCGCGCGGTCTACGAATTCGTGTGGGACGAATACTGCGACTGGTATCTGGAACTCGCCAAGGTGCAGTTGAACCATGGGACGCCCGAGCAGCAGCGCGCCACTCGCCGCACCCTGGCCACCGTGCTTGAAACCACGCTGCGCCTCGCTCACCCCATCATCCCCTTCATCACCGAGGAACTGTGGCAGAAGGTCGCGCCGCTGGCCGGCGTGCACGGCGACAGCATCATGCTGGCCGCCTATCCACAGGTCGATGAAGCACAACGCTACCCCGACAGCGTCGCGCGGATTCAATTGCTGAAAGAACTGGTCAACGCCTGCCGCACCCTACGCGGTGAGATGAGTCTGTCGCCGGCGCAGCGCGTGCCGCTGGTGATCGAGGGCGATGCCGCCGTGATCAACGCGCTGGCGCCCTACATTGTTGCCCTGGGCAAGCTTGGCGAAGTCAGCGCGGTGACCGCGCTGCCGGAAGCCGACGCCCCCGTCGCGCTGGTCGGCGACATGCGGATGATGCTGGTGGTGGAAATCGACAAGGACGCAGAACGCGCCCGCCTGGCCAAGGAAATCGCCCGCATCCAGAACGAGATCAAGAAAGCCGAAACCAAGCTCGCCAACCCCAGCTTCGTCGACAAGGCGCCGGCTACCGTGGTGCAGCAGGAGCAGGCCCGGCTAGCTGACTTTGCGGCCATGTTGCAGAAGCTGGAGGCGCAGCATGCACGGCTAAATTGATCACCTGCCACGATGCAGCAACAAAAAAGCGCGAATAACCGCGCTTTTTTGTTGCTTAATTTTCTCGCACCTCACGCTGTATTAAACCCGTATAAAAAAGCCGGGGTCTTTCGACCCCGGCTCAATTTGTTAGCTCAACTGGGAATTAGGAATTACATCTTCCAGCTGTATTGGATACCCAAGGAGTTCTGATACATCTGGATCTTGTCCGTACCACCGGCGCCCAAGCCATCCGGGCCCGTTACATCATTCTTGAAGGCATGCACATAAGCCATGGTCAACTCGTTACCCGATGCCAGCGTATAGGTAAAGCCCAAGGTCATATGATCTTTGATCACACCAGGAGCCAGGATATTGAACATCGCGTCACGTGCCTGGATCGGATTGTCGCCATGGTTATAGCCAGCACGCAACGTCATCTGCTGACTGTACTTGTATTCGACGCCCAGTTTCCACACATTAATATCCTGCCAGCCAAATCCAGGGCCATTATCTGTGCCGAGTGGGGATGCATTGTTGCTAGGGTTAGCGATGGAATTCACGCTGGCATAGTTGATACGCTGGTAATCCAATGCCAGCTTGACTAAGGGAGTAGCATCCCAAGCCACGCCGAGGTTGTAGTTCTCAGGAATGTCAAAGCCACCTTGCTCAGCAAATAATCCTTTGTACTTGGAAAATTCGTCGAATTTCATCTTGGACGCATAGGCAGCACCAATGGTCACAGTCGGGGACAGCTTACCCATATAACCAATCCGTACGCCATAACCAAACGAGTCATCGTAACCGCGGTTGGTAAGATTAGTCGAATCAGAAGACATCCCTGCAAATGCTTGCAGGCCTTCAGCCTTGAAACGCTGATAGCCGATCAACGGGGAAATACCGATCGAGTGGTTTGGAGCAAGTTTATAGGCAGCGGTGGGGGCAACAATCAATTGCATCAAATCGACACCTAGCTTACCGGAACCGCAAAGAAGGTTAGCCGGCCCACCACCGCAGTTGATCTGACCGCCTGAATAGTTCGTATTCATCCCGCCATTGCCATACACCGTCACGCCCAGCGCCAGATTGCTGTTCATCTGGCGGGTGTAGCCGAACTCCGGAATGAGGAAGTACTTGGAATCGCTATCGGCCGAGCCATCAAAAGGGCCCAGTCCGGTACGGCTGGCTTCACGTCGCGGGCTGAACAGATCCGCACCCAGGTCAAGGCGGTTGCCGGCAAACGCCATCGAGGCGGGGTTGTTGGCGCCGCCAAAGGCGTCATCCGAGCTGGCAGTGGCTGCACCAGCCATCCCCTTGGCCTTCATACCGTAGCCGTGCGAAAAATAACCGTTGGTGGCGTAGGCGCTGCCCGCCAGACCCGCCAGTGCCATGAATGCGAATACGCGCGTAAACTTCATTGGTATCTCCTCTTGTTGGTAAAATTACGACAGACAGTTTTTTTTGATGACCTGAGCGAAGGCTACGCCCGTGCTAGCGCTTAGACAAGCGGAGCCATTCATCCGCCCGGATAAACAAAGCAAGATGTGGTGCAAAAGACACAAAAAAAGAGCCGAATCGCTTCGGCTCTTTTTTCATGGGCGGCAATCTGTTCTAGATGAACAGGCAGATATCGGTCTCGCCGGCGAACTCGAAGAAGGTGGCGGCGCCGCCGTACTCGAGGCCGTCGATGAAGTCGGAATGCTCGAAGCCGAACAGTTCGACCGTCATCTGGCAGGCGATGAACTTGACCTCGGCTTCCTGGCACAGTTCGCGCAGGTCGGGAATGGTGGCCACGCCGTTGTTGGCGATGGTCTGCTTCATCAGGGCCGTCGCCACGTTTTCATAACCCGGGATAATGGCCTGGATGGCGTTGGGCATGTTCCAGTTGATGCTCTTGAACCACTTGGGGCCGAACGGCATTTTCATCGGCATGCCGGGGTTGCCCAGCGGGCTCACTTTGAGGACAGACAAGTCCTTGCGGACGAGCTGGAGACCGTAGAAAGTGAAGAAAATCTGGGTTTCATAACCCAGCGCCGCCGCCGTCGAAGCCAGGATGAACGGGGGGTAAGCCCAGTCCAGCGTGCCCTTGGTAGCGATAATGGCCATTTTTTTGGTATCCATGCTCAAATCTCTCCTCTGCCGGTTAAAAAAACAGCGCCGTAGGTTCCTGGCTGTGTGCCCCCGGAACGAACGGCGCTGGTTTGGTTTTTGTATTTATTTTTTCTTCATGAAGAAGGTGAATTCGCCGCCCGCTTCGGCGGTAGACAGCAGTTCATTGCCGGTCTGCTTGGCGAAAGCGGCGAAGTCCTTGACCGACCCCGGGTCGGTGGACAGGATTTTCAGTACTTGTCCGCTTCCGACATCAGCCAGGGCCTTCTTGGCGCGCAGAATGGGCAGGGGACAGTTCAGGCCGCGGGCATCGAGTTCTTTATCGAAATTCATTTGGTTCTCCTTACATTAAATAATTATGTACTAAAAAACGCTGCGGTACCTTAAACCAGAAATTTTCCCATTGCAACCGAAATTGCAGCGCTGCCGGAAAATCTGGCTACTCCTTCAAATCGTCTTGAACCGTGGCTTCAGCGCGGCCGGATGAGGGCATTGCCGGAGCGTGCCCACGCCATGATGCCGCCAGCCAGGTTGTGCATGTTGCCGTAGCCCCGGGAAGCCATGAACGCACACGCCTGGGCCGATCGCGCACCGGAGCGGCAGTAGATCACCACGGGTCTGTCCTGGGGAACATCGGCCGCGCGCAGCGGCAGCAGGTGCAGCGGAATGTGGATGGCGCCATCGATCACGCCCTGCGCCACTTCGGCCTCGGTGCGCACATCGATCAGATGCGCGCCCTGGGCTGCGATTTCCGCGACGTAGCCGGGATCGACTTCCTTGAAACCTGACAGTCCGAACATAGATGTCACACTCCTGAAATGGAGAAATTAGAGTTCTCTAATATATCCTAAAGAAAACGGCACGCCAAGCACCCGCCCGCTATGGGAACGATGCCCCTGCCCTCTGCTGCTCGCCCGAGTCTTTCACACCGGGCGGGCTTCTGCGGCGTTTCCGGCCTACTCAACAGCGCTGGGCGCCGTGATACAGGTTGACCACGTGGCGCGCCTCTGCGAAAAACAGCCAGCGCTCGACCGCGGCGCCGGCGATACCCGCCAGGGCCGCGACGATGGCGGCGGTTTGTCCGCCATGCTGGTTGAAGACCCATACCAGCATCAGGCCGGGCAAGGCGAAGCCCAGCACAAAAACCACGGCTTTGAGCAGGCCGGCTTTCTGCCGCGCGATCTGGAAGCCGAATTCCTGGGTCAGGAAGGTGCCATGGGTATGGCCGGTGTCGAGCAGCTTGACCTTGGCACGAGTCAGACCGGTGGCGGTATTGATGGTGGGCGTCAAGCCTGGGCTGCGAATCCAGAAATAATAGATCGCCTTCAGTACTGCGGCGATCGAGACGATCAGCGCCGACATCGCAATGTAGGGCGTGGTATCGAGGCCGGTATAGACCGCGCCCAGCAGCAGCAGCAGACTGCCGCTGGCATAGCCCAGCGCCAGATAGTTGGCGGGCACCAGCGGGGTATTCCACTGGCGGATGGTCTTCAGGCAGGCGTAGATCATGCCGGTGGAAAACACCGTGATCCAGGCCAGCACGGCGGTCAGGAAACCGAAGGTTTCACGCAGCCACAGCGGTGCGTCGAACCAGATGCAGGCGAGGTAGATCAGCGCCAGCGGCATGAACACCACGGCAAACACGCCTTCACGCGACAGCCACGAGGTACGGAAGCGGCTGAACGCGCGCCAGGCGTTTTTCGGATTGGCAAGGTGGAAGGTGGATGACAGCAGGCCGAACACGATCAGGCTCATCGCGACGAGTCCGCCGATGACCAGCTGTTCGCGGCTGAAGCCGCCGCCGAGCTTGAACGTGTCGGCGATGAACAGCAGCGAAATCAGGCCGAAGCCGGCACCCGATGCGACGGTAAAGAAGATGACTGAGAAAGCGGGATGCATGGATACTCCTGACGCAAATTAAGGGCTACGCGGCTTAGCGGCGAACCAGCCTGTTGGCGAACTGCTTGATGCTTTCCTTGAGGCCGCCTTTGGGCTGGGTGTCGACCGGAATCACCGGCTTGCGGCGCGGCGGCAGGTACTGGTTGGTCGGGTTGTAATTGAGCTCGGGCATCAGTGGGAAGCCGCCGCGCTCGCGCACGGTGCGCGACACCGCCGAATCGGGATCGTCGAAATCGCCGAACATGCGGGCGTGCGCCGGGCAGGTCAGCACGCACGCGGGCTGGCGCTCCTCCACCGGCAGTTCCTGATCGTAGATGCGGTCGACGCACAGGGTGCATTTCTTCATCGTGCCGCTGGAGCGGTCGAGTTCGCGCGCACCGTAGGGACAGGCCCACGAGCAGTAGTTGCAGCCCATGCACTTGTCCTGGTCGATCAGCACGATGCCGTCCTCGGCGCGTTTGTACGAAGCGCCGGTCGGGCACACGGTGACGCAGTCGGCATCCTCGCAGTGCATGCACGACATCGGGAAGTTGACCGTCTTGTTGTTCGGATACTCGTCCATTTCGTAATGGCGAATCCGGTTGAACCACACGCCCGACGGCTCGGCGCCGTAAGGCTGGTAGTCGGACAACGGGCCGATGGTGCCGGAGGCGTTCCATTCCTTGCAGGCGATGGCGCAGGCATGACAGCCCACGCACACGTCGAGGTCGATGACCAATCCAAGTCTCATGTTGTGCTCGCTTTATATATACAGATGCTGCTCAGTTCTGCTGTTCAGTTCTTCTCATGGCTGCGGGCGTCATAGCGCAACACCTCGGGGCGCTCGTAGCGCTCGTCGCCCGGCAGCGGCTTGAGCGTGTCGAATTGCGGCCACGAGCCGGTTTCGCCCGGCGCGGCCTTCCAGATTTTCACGCGCAGGTCGAACCATGCCGCCTGGCCGGTCACCGGGTCGGAGTTGGTGACACGGCGCTCGCCGGCCTTTTCCGGCAGCAGCTCTGAAATCAGGTGATTGAGCAGGAAGCCATTGGTCGCTTCCGACGCGTTTTCTTTCAGGCCCCAGGCGCCCTTCTGCTTACCGATCGCGTTCCAGGTCCAGATGGTGTTTTCCTGGGTGCCTTCCATGGTCTTGACCTGGCAGCGGATCTTGCCGTTGTGCGATTCGACCCAGATCCAGTCGAAGTCCTTGATGCCCATTTCCGCCGCCTTGCGCGCGTTCATGTACATGAAGTTTTGCGCCATGATCTGACGCAGCCACACGTTCTGCGAATCCCACGAGTGGTACATGAACATCGGGCGCTGGGTGAGCGCGAAGAAGGGATATTCATCCGCGTCGACGCGTTGCTGTTCGAGCGGTTCGTACCACATCGGCAGCGGGTCGAAGTATTTCACCAGACGCTCGCGGTCGACCAGGTTGTTGGGTTGCGGACCGTCGTACAGGCCCTGCCCGGCGAGGCGGAATTTCTGCAGCGGCTCGGAATAGAACTGCATGATGATGGGCTCGGCCTTGCCGACGAAGCCGACGTCCGCCGCCACGTCGAGGTAATCCTTGTTGGCGTAGCGCATGTATTTCTGGTTGTCGGGCCAGTGGTGGGCGTAGAAGCTCTGATTCTCGATGTACTTCTCCCACTGGTTCGGATTCGGCTCGCCTTTCAGCGACTGGGTGCCGTCCTTGCCGCGCCAGCCAGCAAGGAAGCCGATGCCGGGCGAACGCTCGTAGTTGACGATGAAGTCCTGGTAGCCGCTGAACTTGGGGGTGCCGTCAGGCTTGGTGAAAGCCGGGAATTTCAGACGCCCCGCCAGTTCGACCATCACTTCCTGCCACGGGCGCACATCGCGATCAGGTTTGACCAGCGGGTAACGAATCGCGTCGGCAGCCGCATCTGGCTCGGAAATTGGGCGGTCGAGCAGCGAGATGGTGTCGTGACGCTCCAGATACGTGGTGTCCGGCAGGATCAGGTCGGCGAAGTTGGTCATCTCCGAATGGAAGGCGTCGATCACCACCAGGAACGGAATCTTGTACTGGTCCGGCTCTTCCGGATCCTTGGCGCGCAGCATGTCCTGAATGTTCGCCGTATTCATGGTCGAGTTCCACGCCATGTTAGCCATGAACAGGATCAGCGTGTCGAGCGCGTAGGGATCGTGGTTGGTCGCATTGGTGATGACCATGTGCATCAGGCCGTGCGAGGCGATCGGCACCTCCCACGAATAGGCCTTGTCGATGCGCAGCGGGTTGCCGAACTCGTCGATCACCAGATCTTCCGGGCGCGTCGGGAAGCCGAGCGGCGGGCGCGATAGCGGCGTATTCGGCGCGTTGATGATGTCGATGTTGTTTTCCGGCAGCTGATGCGGCGGGATCGGCTTCGGATACGGCGCGCGGGCGCGGAAGTTGCCCGGCGCGTCGAGCGCGCCCAGCAGCATCTGGATCATGTGGATCGCGCGGCAGGAATGGAAACCGTTGGAGTGCGCCGCAATGCCGCGCATCGCGTACATCGCCACCGGGCGGCCGACCACCTTGTCGTGCTTGCGGCCCCACACATCGGTCCATTCGATCGGCAGCTCGACCGTCTCCTTGAATGCGATATGCGCCATCTCCAGCGCGATACGCTCGATGCTCTCGGCCGGCAGGCCGCATTCCAGCGCGACGTTTTCCGGTGCATAGCGCGCGTCGAGATAGCGCTCGACCATCAGCGACATCACGGTCTTGACGCGGCGGCCGTCGGGCGCGACGTATTCGCCGAACAGCGCGGGGGCGATGTCACCGTCCATGCCGTTCCTGAAGGCTTCCTTGTCGATATCCCAGATCAGCGGTTGATCGTTTTCATCGCGCAGGAACAGGCCGTCGCCCTTCTGGCCGGGGGCCTGCACCACCAGCCAGGAGGCGTTGGTGTAGCGAACCAGGAATTCGTAATCGAATTTCTCGTGCTTCAGCAGCACGTGCACCATCGACATCGCCAGCAGACCGTCCATACCCGGCTTGATCGGCAGCCATTCATCGGCAATCGCCGAATAGCCGGTACGCACCGGGTTGACGGTGACGAACTTGCCGCCGCGGCGCTTCAATTTTTCCAGGCCGATCTTGATCGGATTGGACGAGTGGTCTTCCGCCACGCCCCACATCAGGAAATACTTGGCGTAATCCCAGTCGGGCGCGCCAAACTCCCAGAACGAAAAGCCAATGGAATAGAGACCTGCCGCCGCCATATTGACCGAGCAGAAGCCACCGTGCGCCGACCAGTTGGGGGTGCCGAACTGCTGCGCCCACAGGCCGGTCAGCGCCTGCATCTGGTCGCGCCCGGTGAAATAGCCCAGCTTGGAAGGATCGGTGGCGCGGATTTCCTCCAGGCGGTCGCTCAGCACGTCGAGCGCCTGCTCCCAGGAAATTGCCTCGTAAATCCCCTCGCCGCGCTCGGTGCCCGGCTTGCGCATCAGCGGCTGGGTCAGCTTGGCGGTGGAGTACTGCTTCATGATCCCGGCCGACCCCTTGGCGCACAGCACGCCCTGGTTGGTGGGATGGTTGCGGTTGCCCTGGATGAAACGGACCTTGTTGTCCTCCAGCGTCACTTTGATGCCACAGCGGCAGGCGCACATGTAACAGGTGGTGTACTTGATTTCCTGCGCGTCGTGATTTTCGAGTTTTATCTTGGTGTTCATGCGGTCTCTAGATTCAAAAATGTTCCCCGCGGCTCCACGGTGGAACCGCATTTTTCCTGCCCGGATATACACACTAGGTGACTGCTGGAAGCAGTGCCAGCGCATCGGCACTGGATGCTGCGGGGATGGCTAAATATTAATCATTCAGAATATGCTGTTATTTTGCACTTCAAGCCCCTGGCATGGCAAGCAAAATGGCTGATACGCGCATAAGGTCACCTAATGAAAAACCCTTATTTATTAAAGACTTAATCATCCTTATTTCGTCTATTTCGCGTGCGCCGGCAACTCCGCCAGCAGCGACTCGATCACCCGCAGGGCCTCCCCTTCATCCCATTCGGTCGGGCCGGTCAGGACATAACGCACACGGCCCTCGGCATCCAGCAGGAATGTGGTGGGCAACGCAAACACTTTCCAGCGCTGGGTGTTGCTGCCATCGGGATCAAGCAGAATCGGGAAGCCCAGTTTCATTCTGGATAGATAGGCTTTCACTTCTTCGGGCGTTTCCGCACTGGACAGCGCGACGATAGCCAGCGGCCGCCCGGCCAGCTTCACCCGCAGCCGCTCCATCGACGGCATTTCACGCAGACAGGGCGGGCACCATGACGCCCAGAAATTGAGCAGTACCACCTTGCCACGGTAGTCGGCCAGCGTTCCGGGCACGCCATTCAAATCACGCGCCTTCAACTCCGGTGCCGGCCCGCTGGCACGCGCCTCGAATCCGGCAGCTTGCGCGCCGCCCGCCAGCAGCAGGCTCATCACCCACGCTGTCAGCAATCGTTTCATTTGCACCCCCAGGCATTCAATTCGCGCAGCAGCATGGCATCCATGCGGCGGCTCTCGGCGATTTCAAACTCAGTCGGCGATTCGCGCGCCCAGTAGCCTTCGCGCAGGCTTTCCAGAACGGTCGCACTGGCCGTCGCACCGTGCAGCGCCAAGTGATCCAGCAGTCCGGGCAACCAGGGCGTCGCAGCGGAACGGCGCGGCTGCAGCACATGCACCCGCAAGCCGGCCAAGGTTTCCAGGTCGAGATAATCCGGCGCGGCCAGCGGTTCCGCCGTCATGTAGAGATTCGGATACAGCAGCAGCACGCAGAGCCGCTGCCGTTCGGCCGGTTCAAGCGAGGCAGTGGCACGCAATAACGGAACCGCAGCGCGTGCCACGGCAACGGCCGTCACCTGTTTGCCGCTGGCCTGCGCGGCGCGCAGCCAGTCAGCCATATCCCGTACCGGCACTTCATCCATGCTGCTCGGCAACTGCGGCAGAAAATAGGCGCTGGCGAGGTCGAGCGACCAGGTCTCCACGCCTTGTGCGGCCAGTTGCTGCGCAGCTTGCACCTCGGATTCGGCGCGCCCGCGCTCGGACGCCACCCACAGCAGCAACTGGTTTCCCGTGGCCGGAAACCGCTGATCGTCCGGCAGATCCGCCCGCACGGCGAACGAACATGCCCACACCCCCAGCAACAGGAATCCGAAAAAACGCATGCGGCGGTTCGATTTCTCCACCCCGGCATCATGCCGCGGCGCGAGGCAGGTGCAAGATGACGTTATGACTAGGCGCCCGCAGCAAGGGATGAACGCCAATGGCCGGAACGCCCGCCCTGTTTTTCCAGCAAACCGATGCCGTCCATTCGCATGCCGCGATCCACCGCCTTGCACATATCGTAAATCGTCAACAGCGCGACGCTGACGCCGGTCAGCGCCTCCATTTCCACCCCGGTCTTGCCGACGGTTTCCGCGGTCACCGTGCAGGCGATCCATGATTCGGCCTGGTCGTGGCTGAACTCCACGCTCACCCGGGTCAGGGCGATCGGGTGGCACAGCGGAATCAGTTCGGCAGCGCGCTTGGTCGCCTGGATCGCCGCGATGCGCGCAATGCCCAGCACATCGCCCTTGGCCGCCTGGCCGTCCAGAATGCGCGCCAGGGTATCGGGTAACATATGGATCCGGCCGGCCGCCACGGCGACGCGCCGGGTGTCGTCCTTGCCCGCCACGTCGACCATGACGGCGCGCCCCCGCTCATCAAAATGGGTGAATTCACTCATGGCACAGGAACCTTGTTGACAATCCACGCATCGTAAACGAAATGCCGTTCACCGCCCTCATCCTTCTTTCCCGCTGATGCTGCGCACCCTGCTCGCACTCGCCCTGGCCGTTCAGCCGGCCATTGCCGCCGACCTGCCCGATCTGGGCGAGGTGTCGCGGCAATATTTTTCCGACCAGGAAGAACAGGCGCTGGGACGCGCCATCATGCGCGACGTCTACGCCGATCCGCGCTATCTCGACGATCCTGAGATCGAAAGCTATCTCAACCAGCTGGGCTACAAGCTGGTCTCCGTCAGTACCCGCAACCAGCGCGAATTCACTTTCTTCGTCGTCAACGACCCCTCCATCAACGCCTTTGCCATGCCGGGCGGCAACATCGGCGTGCATACGGGTCTGCTGCTGGCCGCGCAAAGCGAATCCGAACTGGCGGGCGTGGTTGCGCACGAAATCGCCCACGTCACCCAGGACCACATCGCGCGCATGGTCGCCTCGCAAAGCCAGAGCTACTGGCCGACCATGGCCGCGTTGGCGCTGGCGCTGCTGGCATCGCGATCCAATCCCAACGTGGCGGGCGCAGCCATCGCCACCACCCAAGCCTATTCCATCCAGAATCAACTCAACTACAGCCGCGATTACGAGCGCGAAGCGGACCGCCTGGGTTACGACATGCTGAGCCGCAGCGGCTACGACATACGCGGCATGAGCGGTTTCTTCAGCCGCCTGCAGCGCGCCAACCGGTTTTACGATACCAGCGCCCCGGCCTATCTGCGCACCCATCCGCTCACCACCGATCGTATCGCCGACATGGAATCGCGCAGCGAAACCGCGCCTTACCAGCAGGTTGAGGACAGTCTCGATTTCCAGCTGGTGCGCGCCCGCCTGCGCGCGCAGGAAGACAGTGCGCAGGATGCCGTGCTGGCTGCGCGCAGGGTGCTCGATGAAAAACGCTACAACAGCGAAACTGCCGCTCGTTATGGCCTCGTGACTGCGCTGATCCGCGCGCGCCAGTTCAGGGACGCCGAGACCGAAGCGCAGAAACTGCCATCCGGCAAAACCGGCAGCCCGATGATTCAGCTACTGCTTGCCCGCACCGCACTGGCTGCGGGCAAGCAGACGCTTGCCTTGCAGCGCTACCAGGCCGGCAGCCACGCCCACCCTGGCTACCGTCCCTTGCAGTACGGCTACATCAGTGCATTGCTGACGGCAGGCCGCAACAACGATGCACAGACCCAGGTCGAAGGGCAACTTGCGCTGTATCCGCTCGACCGCCGCCTGTGGCGGCTGGCCGCCCAGACTCACGCCCAGCTGGGGCACCGCCTGCTCGGCCATCGCGCCCAGGCCGAAGCGGCGGCATTGAGCGGCAACCTGGTTGCCGCCATCGAACAGATCACTCTCGGCATCAAGGCCGGCGACGGCAGTTTCCACGAAATGTCGGCGGCCGAAGCGCGGCGACGTGAATGGCAGGAGATCGAAAAATCACAGCGGAAAAACTAGCGACGCGCGCGCAGCCCCATACCGGGCGCGGCTGGTATGAAATTACCTTGCGATTTGCACGTAAAGATTCATGTGCGGCCTTGCATGCCAAAAACAAATTCCACTATGCTTGGTCCCATCCATAGCTGGATAGCGTTCACTGCAGGGCATCCCCAAGCGGCAAGCGCTTTCATAACCATGTCAATAAACTTAGGAGGATGACTATGCGTAAGTTGCATCAAATAGCAACGGCCTGCGCGATCAGCGCCATCATGTTGTCGGGTACGGTGCTGGCACAGGCGCCCGCTCCCAAGGAGGAAACCGGCAAGGACATCGCGTTCAACCGTGCCAAGGGCAACTGTCTGGCCTGCCACGGCATGCCGACCGTGCCCGATGCGGAATCCACCGGAATGTATGGCCCGCCCCTGATCGCCATGAGCGCACGCTTTCCCGACAAAGCCAAGCTGCGTGCCCAGATCTGGGATGCAACCGTCGCCAATCCCTCTACCAGCATGATTCCGTTCGGCAAGCACGGCGTGCTGACGGAAGCCGAAATCGATAAAGTGACCGATTTCGTTTACGGTCTGTAATTACCCGCAGATTTTTCAACAAGGAGATATGCAAATGAATGCACTTCGTAGAAACGTACTGAAAGGCGCCGCAGGCGCAGGCACCGTGGCCATCGCCGTGGCCGCCGGTCTGCTGAAGCCCACCCAGGCAATGGCTGCCTGGAACAAGGCCGCCTTCGAAGCCAAGAACGTCGGCGACGCGATGAAGGGTCTCGGCGTTGCCGGTCCGGCCGACAGCAAGGAGATCGCCATCAAGGCGCCGGACATCGCCGAGAACGGTTCGGTTGTGCCGGTGGAAGTCACCAGCAGCATCGCCGGCACGACCAGCATCGCCATCCTCGCCGAAAAGAACGGCACCCCCCTGGTCGGCACCTACAAACTGTCGGGCGGCACCGAAGGCTACATTTCCACCCGCATCAAGATGGGCCAGACTTCGCTGGTTCGCGCGGTCGTCAACGCCGGCGGCAAGTCCTACACCGCGGCCAAGGAAGTCAAAGTCACCATCGGCGGCTGCGGCGGCTGATCCCCGGCCTGACCAGACATCATTCGTTGAACTGAATTCTTTTTAGAAAGGAAAGCCAAATGGCTGAACCCATGCGTATCCGCGCCACCATGGCAGGCGACGTCGCCGACGTCAAAGTGTTGATGAACCACCCGATGGAAACCGGCCAGCGCAAAGACGCCAAAACCGGCCAGCTGGTGCCCGCCCACTTCATTCAGGACGTGACGGCCACCATCAACGGCGCCGCAGTGCTGAACGCCGACTTCGGCACCGGCATCTCCAAGAACCCCTACCTGGGCTTCAAGGTCAAGGGCCCCAAAAAAGGCGACAAGGTCGTCGTCAACTGGGTCGACAACAAAGGCGACAAGAACTCCGCCGAAGCCACCATCGGCTAAATCAGGCAATACCCGAGCGGGGCACCATGCCCCGCTCGCGTTTTATCATCAGGTTTGAGGAGGACGGCATGAAACAAAAAAACATCTTGAAACTGCTGGCAGGCATGGCCGGTTTGGGGATCGCCCTGGGCGCCGCCACGGTGCACGCTTCGCCCGAGCAGGACCGGCAGGAACTCATCAAGTACTACACATCCAAGAATCCCAACGTCAAGATTGAAGATTACGTCTATGGCGCGCTGGCCTTCGACGCCGACAGCAAGGCGCAATACGACGCCATCATGGAATTCCCGCCCTACGAAGCCACCCTCGAAGCCGGCCGCAAGATGTGGGAAACCCCGTTCAAGAACGGCAAAACCTATGCCGACTGCCTGCCCAGCAGCGGCAAGCAGATCGCCGGCAACTACCCCATGTTTGACGATGCCAAGAGCAAGGTCGTAACCCTGCACGATGCCATCAACGACTGCCGCACCGCCAATGGCGAAGAGGCCTACAAGGTCGATGACATGAAAACCATGGGGGTTCTGACGTCCTATATGCGCAGCCTGTCCGACGGCATGCTGGTGAACATCAAGGTCGAAGGGCCCAAGGCCACGGCCGCCTACCAGGACGGCAAGACGACCTTCTTCGGCCGCAGGGGGCAGCTCAACTTCGCCTGCGCCAGCTGCCACGTGCAGAACGCCGGCGTCCGTCTGCGCTCCGAACTGATCTCCCCCGCGATCGGCCATACCGTGCACTGGCCGGTGTTCCGCGGCGGAGACACCCTGACCACCCTGCAACAGCGCTATAGCGGTTGTTTCAGAATGGTGCGCGGCGTGCCGGCGGCGCAAGGTAGCGCCACCATGAACAACCTGGAGTATTTCCATTCCTCGTTGTCGAACGGCCTGCCAATGAAGGCTTCCGTATTCCGCAAATAAACGGTCGCGTTGTGTGAAAAAGCCCGGTCAGCCGGGCTTTTTCATTTGCAGGTCCGGCGCGGTTATGCATGGGCCGGAGCTACCATTTACCAGCCGCGCCTTATCAACTGACAATACCAAAAAACATCATCACATTATTTTCGAGGAGTGTTCCATGCACATGAACCGCCGTGAGTTTCTGCAATTGCTCGCCGTCGCCGCAGCGTCCGGCATGGCACTGGACAGCAAGTCCGCACTGGCCGGCAAGGCGCCTGCCAATTTCTACGATGTGCCGCGCCACGGCAACGTCTCGTTCATGCACTTTACCGACTGCCACGCCCAGTTGATGCCGGTGTGGTTCCGCGAGCCCAACGTCAACCTTGGGATCGGCTCGGCCAACGGCAAGGCCCCCCACCTGGTCGGCCGGCATCTGCTGAAAAAATTCGGCATCAAGCCCGGCAGCGCCGAAGCCCACGCCTTCACTTACCTCGATTTCACCGAAGCGGCCAAAGTCTACGGCAAGGTCGGTGGCTTCGCCCACCTGAAAACTCTGGTAGACAAAATCCGCGCGCAGCGCCCCGGCGCGCTGCTGCTCGATGGCGGCGACACCTGGCAGGGCTCGGCCACTTCGCTGTGGACCGATGCACAGGACATGGTCGACGCCTGCATCGCGCTCGGCGTCAACGTCATGACGCCGCACTGGGAATCGACTTTCGGCGCCGAACGGGTGATGGAGATCGTCAACAACGATTTCAAGAAAGCCGACATCGATTTCGTCGCGCAGAACGTCGTCACCAACGACTTCGGCGACCAGGTGTTCAAGCCCTACGTCATGAAGGAGATGAACGGCGTGAAAATCGCCGTCATCGGCCAGGCCTTCCCCTACACGCCGATCGCCAACCCGCGCTGGATGGTGCCGGACTGGAGTTTCGGCATCCGCGACGACGGCATGCAGAAATGGGTGGACGACGCGCGCGCCAACGGCGCCAAGGTCGTGATCGTGCTCTCGCACAACGGCATGGACGTCGACCTCAAAATGGCCGGCCGCGTCACCGGCATCGATGCCATCTTCGGCGGCCACACCCACGACGGCGTGCCGCAACCGATCAAGGTCAAGAACGCCAAGGGCATCACGCTGGTGACCAATGCGGGCTCCAACGGCAAGTTCCTCGGCGTCATGGACTTCGATGTTCGCGGCGGCAAGATTCAAGGCTACCAATACCGCCTGCTGCCAGTGTTCTCCAACCTGCTGCCTGCCGACCCGGCGATGGACGCGCTGATCAAGACAGTGCGTGCGCCCTACGAAGACAAGCTCAGCGAGAAACTCGCCGTCACCGACGACTTCCTCTACCGCCGCGGCAACTTCAACGGCACCTGGGACCAATTGCTGGTCGACGCGCTGATGGAAGTCAAAGGCGCGGATGCCGCCTTCTCGCCCGGCTTCCGCTGGGGCACCACGCTGCTGCCGGGCGACGCCATCACCATGGAGCGCCTGATGGACCAGACTGCCATCACCTATCCGCAGACCACGCTGACCGAGATGACCGGCGAGACCATCAAGAACATCATGGAAGACGTCGCCGACAACCTGTTCAACACCGACCCCTACTATCAGCAAGGCGGCGACATGGTGCGCGTCGGCGGCATCGAATACACCATCAACCCAACCAGGAAAATCGGCCAGCGCATCAGCAACATGACGCTGAAAGGCAAGCCGGTCGATGCCAACACGGTCTATAAGGTCGCCGGCTGGGCGCCGGTGGGCGAAGGCGCAGAGGGCGAGCCGGTATGGGATGTCGTCGCGGCCTATCTGCGCGACAAGAAGGTCATCAAGGGCCTGAAACTGAACGAGCCCAGAATCATCGGCGTCGGCAAATCCAACCCCGGCATCGCAGACTACCGCGGCGGTCTGTCCTGATCCCATCGTTCGCAAAAAACCGAAAGGGGCGCAAGCCCCTTTTTATGCTGCCAAAACGCGTACGGACAGCAGTGCATGACAGTGCAACCGGGTGCGTGAGCAAGCTTGCGCAGCCCACCCGTCCGGCAATTCCTCTTACCTAAAACACACAGGCCGACGTCAGCAGGCGGTTCGTCCGGCACGGACCGACACGCCCTGGCGGAAAACGGCGCGTGCGTGACCACCGCCCACCGAACTGTCTCACTAAAGCAACAAGCGAATTTTCTGCTTTACTTAACATGTATATTAAATATATATTAAGACCTCGATAGCCGAGCTTGGTGCAGGCTAGTGGAAGGCGCACCGTAGCACGCTTCGTCTCCAACCCAGCAAACGAAAGGGACCCAACCAAATGAGCTCGGCATTCACGAAATCCGCAGCCCGCAACATCTTTTATGGCGGCGCAGTGTTCTTCTTCCTGCTGTTACTCGGCCTCACGTTCGATACCATGAACACGCTACCCAAACGCGACAACCGTGCGAACCTGACCGAATCGGCCTTGCGCGGCAAGCACATATGGGAGACGCGCAATTGCATCGGCTGCCATACCCTGCTGGGTGAAGGAGCCTATTTCGCGCCGGAACTGGGAAACGTCTACGTCCGGCGCGGACCGGATTTCATCAAGACCTGGATGAAGATCCAGCCCAGCGGCGCCCCCGGGCGGCGCCAGATGCCCCAGTTCCATCTGGACGAGCAGCAGCTTGACGACCTGGTGAGCTTTCTCAAATACGCCTCGGAGATCAATACAGCCAAATGGCCGCCCAATATTGAGGGCTAAACACGTCATCAAACGCAATGCAACAAACGGGGAACTTTATGAAATACAAATCACAGGCGGTCGCGAAGCCCTATTTCATCGCGGCAATCGGCCTCTTTCTCGGCCAGATCGTATTCGGCCTGATCATGGGCTTGCAGTATGTGGTCGGAGATTTCCTGTTTCCGGCCATCCCGTTCAACGTGGCGCGCATGGTACACACCAATCTGCTGATCGTGTGGCTCCTGTTCGGCTTCATGGGTGCGGCCTACTATCTGATTCCCGAAGAGTCGGAACGCGAGCTGCATAGTCCGAAACTCGCCTTGGCGATGTTCTGGATATTCCTCGTCGCCGGGGCGGTGACCATCCTCAGCTACCTTCTGGTGCCCTACGCATCGCTGGCCAAATGGACCGGCAACGACCTGCTGGCCACAATGGGGCGGGAGTTCCTCGAACAGCCGCTGCCGACCAAGATCGGCATCGTGGTGGTGGCACTGGCGATGCTGTACAACCTGTCGATGACGGTGCTGCGCGGACGCAAGACGGCGATCAACCTGGTGATGCTGGTCGGCCTGTGGGGACTCGCGATTTTCTTCCTGTTCTCGTTCTACAACCCTGGCAACCTCGTCAAGGACAAGTACTACTGGTGGTGGGTCGTGCACCTGTGGGTGGAAGGCGTGTGGGAACTGATCATGGGTGCGATGCTGGCGTTCGTGCTGATCAAGGTGACCGGCGTGGACCGCGAGGTGATCGAAAAATGGCTGTACGTGATCATTGCGATGGCGCTGATTAGCGGACTCATCGGTACCGGCCACCACTACTACTGGATCGGCGCACCGGAATACTGGCAGTGGTGGGGCAGCGTATTCTCCGCCCTGGAACCGATTCCGTTCTTCATGATGACGGTGTTCGCGTTCAACATGGTCAACCGCAGGCGGCGCGAGCACCCGAACAAGGCGGCCGTACTGTGGGCGCTCGGTACTGGCGTGATGGCTTTCCTGGGCGCCGGCGTCTGGGGCTTCCTGCACACCCTTGCGCCGGTGAACTTCTACACCCATGGCAGCCAGATCACCGCGGCGCACGGTCACATGGCGTTCTATGGCGCGTATGTGATGGTCGTGCTGACCATGATCAGCTACACCATGCCGTTGATGCGCGGCCGTGCTGCCAACGGCAGGATCGCGCAAATGGTCGAAATGTGGTCGTTCTGGCTGATGACGGTCGCGATGGTCTTTATCACGCTGTTCCTGACCGCCGCCGGCATCCTGCAAATATGGCTGCAGCGCATTGCGGCTGAACCGATGTCGTTCATGGCAGCACAGGAACAGGTCTCCCTGTTCTACTGGATGCGTGAAGTCTCCGGCCTGATCTTCCTGCTCGGTGTCGTGCTGTACATCGGCAGCTTCTTCATCAAGGGAAAGAGTGAGGCCGCTACGACCTGAGCCTGACAATCCGCCCGGCTTGCCGGGCGGACAAGGATACCGACTTGAACCTGGCAATCACTTCCTCCCCCCCCCATGACGATCGCCGCGAGCTACCGGGCGATCTTGCCATGTGGTTTTTCATTCTTGCCGAATTGCTGGTATTCGGCGTCTTTTTTCTGGCGTATGCATTTGCCCGCACGCGCAATGTCGAATTGTTCAACGCGTCGCAACTGGAGCTGGATCAGCTCAGCGGCGCCATCAATACCGTTCTGCTGATTTCCAGCAGTTATTTCGTGGTACGTGCCGTCGATCAAATCCGGCATGGCCGATCCCGTTCCTGTACCTATTGGTTGCTCGCCGCGATGACCTGCGGTGGTGCGTTCCTGGTGCTCAAGCTGGTCGAATTCAGCGCCAAGATCGAGGCCGGCATCACCATGTCGACCAATACATTTTTCATGTTTTATCTCGGCCTCGGCTTTTTTCACTTCATGCATGTCGTGCTCGGCATGGTCATCCTCGGCGCCGTGACGCTCAAGGCATGGAAAGGCGGCTACAGCGCGGCCAGCTACGGTGGCGTCGAAACCGGTGCCGCCTACTGGCACATGGTCGACCTGGTGTGGATCATTCTATTTCCCTTGATTTACGTACTGCACTGACCATGATGAAAGCGGCGACTTTTCAATGGCTGACTCTGCTTGCAATGACGGCGGTGGCGGTCGGCCTGTCGCAAGCCACGCTCTCCGACAATGCCATCCTGGCCCCGGTGCTGTTGACGACACTGATCAAGGGCCGCATCGTGATCGACCGCTTCATGGCCCTGCAAGGCGCGATCGCACCGTGGCGCTGGATCGTGCTGGGCTGGCTGGTGCTGGTATTAGGCCTGATCGGGTATGCCTTCCACATGGCACAGACTTAACTGGAGAACCCCATGAACGACCTGACCGCTCCCGGCCTGGAGGCCACCCTGAATATTCCGTTCTACCAGCCGGTCGGCAACGAGTGCGAACTGTTCGAATACGCCTTCCGCAAGCGCCTGCCGCTGCTGATCAAGGGGCCGACCGGCTGCGGCAAGACGCGCTTCGTCGCGCACATGGCAGCGCGCCTGGCGCGGCCGCTGATCACGGTGGCCTGCCACGACGACCTGACCAGCGCCGACCTGGTCGGCCGCCATCTGATCGGCGACGGTCAGACCGTCTGGTCGGACGGCCCGCTGACGCGCGCGGTGCGGCAAGGCGGCATCTGCTACCTGGACGAAGTGGTGGAAGCGCGCAAGGACACCACCGTGGTGCTGCATCCGCTGACCGACGACCGGCGCATCCTGCCGATCGAGCGCACCGGCGAGGAGCTGCAGGCGCCGGACGATTTCATGCTGGTGGTTTCCTACAATCCCGGCTACCAGAACCTGCTGAAAAGCCTGAAGCCGTCGACGCGCCAGCGCTTCATCGCGATCAACTTCGATTTTCCGCCGGCCGCGCTGGAGGAGAAAATCGTGCTCGCCGAAACCGGCGTCGCGCCGCTGCTGGCGACGCAACTGGTCACGCTGGCCGGCCACTTCCGCCAGCTCAAGGACCACGATCTGGAGGAAGCGGTTTCGACGCGCCTGCTGGTCTACGCAGCCAGTCTCATCGGCGCAGGCTGCGATCCGGTCGCCGCCTGCGAAGCCGCGCTGGTCCAGTCTCTGACCGACGACGCGGACACCGCCGAGGCCTTGCTGGAAGTGATCAAGGCAAGCTTCGGCCAATAATCGAATGGACGCCCCCTCCGACCCGCGGGTGCCGGCCGTGCAGGCCGAAGTGCTCTACCTGGTCAATCTGCTGCTGGCGCCTGGCCTGGCCTTCCTGCTGCTGCTGTGGCTCGCCCACCGGCATCGCGCAAGCGCCAGCCCGCTCACGCGCTGCCATCTGCGCCAGGCGGTCACGGTGAGCCTGTGGGCGGGCCTGCTGCTGATCGCCGTGCCTGCCTTCGTCGTGCTGACCGTCGACCTCGACCAACCGGCAGCCTGGATACTGCTGCTGCTGTATGTGCTGTGCTGCCATGCAACGCTGGTGCTGCTGGGCGTGCTCGGCCTGTCGCGTGCGATCGCCGGACAGACCTTTGTCTATCCTCTGCTCGGGAGCCGCACGTGGTAGGCACCCAGGCCACGTCCGCAGTCCGCGCCGACGCCGCGCCCGCCACGCGCGGCTGGCTCGGACTGCCGGTGCAGCGCTGGCGCCAGCTGACCCAGACGGGATTCTTCCTGCTGTTCGTGTTCGCGCCGGTCTTCGACATCCTCCGGCTCGACCTGAATCTCAAGCACATGATCCTGTTCGGCTTCGACTGGACGCTGGGGATGGACGATTTTCTGGCCGGCCGCGCTTCCGTCGGCGAGGCTTCGCTCAACATCGTGTTGCGCGGTTTTCTGCCGCTGCTGGCGGTCGGCGGCACGCTGATCTATGTCAGCCTGAAATGGGGGCGGCTGTATTGCGGCTGGCTCTGCCCGCATTTCTCGATCGTCGAAACCATCAACCAGACGCTGCGGCGCGCGATCGGCAAGCAAAGTCTGTGGGACAAGAAGCCGCTGCCAGCCCGCAATCCCGACGGCAGCGAAACCCGCCACGACGCGATCTGGTGGTTCGCCGTGGTGCCGCTGGTCGTCGCTTGCGCCATCTTGTGGGCGGTGGTGCTGCTGACCTACCTGCTGCCGCCGGCCGAGGTGTACGGCAACATCTGGCACGGCACCCTGACGCGCAACCAGACGATTTTCCTCAGCGCCGCCAGCATCGCGTTCTTCGTCGAGTTCATGTTCGCGCGCCATCTGTTCTGCCGCTATGCCTGCGCGGTCGGCCTGTTCCAGAGCCTGGCCTGGATGAGCAACGACAAGGCGATGGTGGTCGGCTTCACGCGCTCGCGCGCCAAGGATTGTTCCACCTGCTATTCGGCCTGCGACCATGTCTGCCCGATGCGCCTGAACCCGCGCAACGTCAAGCGCATGATGTTCGCCTGCGTGCAGTGCGGCCAATGCGTGGATGCCTGCGACCAGACGCAGGCCGGCAACCCGAACGGCCCATTGCTGAACTGGGTGCACGACCTGCACGCCGAGTCCGAAGCCGCCTTCAATGTCAGGGCCGCCCGCGCCATACCGATCATGCCGGTCGCCGGCCCCCCGACCCAGGACAGGAGCTAGCCATGGAAGAATTCGTCGGCGGCTTGTGGGACAGGCTGATCACCCGTAGCGCGTATCGCGGCTTTCCCAAGGCGCGCGTGGAACTCAAGCAGATCGAGCGCATTGCGCCGGTCTTCTTCCGCGCGCTGGGCGGCGATGCCGGCCTGACGCTGCGCGCCGGCACCGCGACGGCGCATGGCGCGCGCCGCAGCTGGATGGAACGCGTGGCGGGCATCGGCGACAAGGTGGAACTGACCTGGACCGACGACACCACGCTGCACCTGCCGGCCGCGCTCGACGTCTTTCCGGAGCGCGCGCAGAACCGCGAACTGTACCTGTGGCTGCTCGCGCTCGCCGCGCACGATGTTGCGCCGGATGCGCCGTGGATCGTGCGCAACCAGCAGGCGACGCGCGCCACCCTGGATGCGCTGCCCGGTCTGGCGCGGCGTTATCGCAAGCTGGTCGAGGCCTTGTTCGCATTGCGTCCGCATCCGGATAGCTTGAGCGGTCAGGAACGCGTGGCTGAAGCCGCGATTCGCGCGGCGCTGGACGAGCCGGGCTCGGTCGGGCAATTCGAGCCCGGCAGGCAGGCGCCGCTGCCGGTTCCGCTGTGGCTGCACCCGCAGCCGCCGCACAACCCGGGGCAGCAGCGCCAGTCCGGCAGCGCGAAATCGCCGCAGCCGGGCGCCAAATCCACGGCCGACCAGGAAGGGCGCAAGCGGCGCGCCGAGCGGGTCGAGATGCCGCAGGCGAAGAACCCGTTCATGCTGCTGTTTCGTGCCGAAAGCCTGTTTTCCTGGGCCGAGTTCATCAAGGTCGACCGCCCGCTCGACGAGGACGAAAACGAGCATGCAAGCAAAGCGGCCAACGACCTCGACATCCTCAGCATCGCCGACGACGACAACAGCACCGCCAGCCGGGTGCGCTTCGACCTCGACCTGCCGGCCGAGGCCGACGACGACCTGATGCTGGCCGACGGCATCCTGCTGCCGGAATGGGATTGCCGCAAGCAGCGCCTGCAGCCCGCGCATTGCCGCCTGCAGATGCTGCTCGCGCGCGATGCCGAACCGTGCGCGCTGCCGCAGGCCTTGCGCGCGCCGGCCAAGCGGTTGCGCCAGCAGTTTCAGGCGCTGACCACTCAGCGCGCTCGCCTGCGCGCCCAGCTGACCGGCAGCGATCTCGACATCGACGCCTGCGTGCGCTTTGCCGTCGACAAGACAAGCGGCATGCGCACAAGCGAACCCGGACTGTATCTCGACAGCCGCCGGCAGCAGCGCGACCTGTCCTGCCTGCTGCTGGCCGACCTGTCGCTGTCGACCGACGCCTGGGTCAACAATACGGCGCGCGTGATCGAGGTGATCCGCGACAGCCTGCTGCTGTTCGGCGAGGCGCTGGCGGCCACCGGCGATCGCTTTGCGCTGTATGGATTTTCGTCGGTGCGCCGCGACAACGTGCGCTTTCATCTGCTCAAGGGTTTCGACGAGCGCTACGACGACCAGATTCGCGGCCGCCTGGCGGCCTTGAAGCCCGGCTTCTACACGCGCATGGGCGCGGCGATCCGCCATGCGGCAGCGATCCTCTCGACGCGAAAGACGGCACGCCGCCTGCTGCTGATCCTGACCGACGGCAAGCCGAACGATCTCGACCGGTACGAAGGCCGTTACGGAATCGAGGACACCCGCATGGCGATCATCGAAGCGCGTCGTCTGGGACTCACGCCGTTTTGCGTGACCATCGACGAAACGGCCGGGGATTACCTGCCGCACCTGTTCGGCGCGGCAGGCTATGTGGTAGTGCGCGATGCGGCGATGCTGCCGCGGGTGCTGCCGGACCTGTATGCAAGACTGACCGAAAACGTCTGATTTTTTCACGCGAGGAGCAAACATGAAAATAGAGATTCTCAATATCGCCAGCCCCATCAATGCCGCGACGGCGGAACGGGCCGGCGCCATCCTGAAAACCATGCCCGGCGTGCATGAGGTGTCGTATTTCGACGCCCCGGCGAGCCTGCACGTCCGCGTCGGCCACGATGCGCCGGCGCGGGCAGAACTGGTAGCGGAGCTGGCCAGGGTCGGCGTGCAGATCGAAGCGGAACGCCCCGCCCACGCGAGCGGCAGCTGCTGCGGCGGCTGCGGCAGCTAGGATTCGTTTTTCCCGCTGCGCGGAGGCGCCGCCCACAGGGCCTCCCAGCCGGCGCGCCCCAGCGCCTTCAGCGTTTCGATGTTGCGTTCATAAATCGTTTCCGCTTCCGGGAAAGCCGCCACCGCCCGCGCGATGCTCGCCTCGCGCAGCAGGTGCAGGGTGGGATACGGCGCGCGATTGGTGTAATTGCCGATATCGTCGGGGGCCGTATCGGCAAACTGGAACGCCGGATGAAAGCTGGCGATCTGGATCACGCCTTCCAGCCCGTGCTCGCCCACGGCCGCCTCCGTCAGCTGCATGAAATCGTTGAAATCGAGAAAATCCGGCAGCAGTGTCGGATGAATCAGCAGCGTGGTGTCGACGGCCTCGGGATCGGCCGCCGCCAGGAAATCCAACTCGCGGTCCAGGTCTTCCAGCAGGCCATCCAGATGCCTGGCCGTGCTCACCGCGAAACGCACCTGGTTCTTCACGTACACCGCCTTGGCGAACGGGCACAGATTGAGCCCGATCACCGCCTTTTCGACCCATTCCCGCGTTGCCGCGATCACCGCCTCGCCATCCATCTTCCCCGCTCCTGCCGCCTGTAAGGGCGGAACTTTAACGGATACAATGCTTTATTGCCCGACGTTCACGCACGACGACACCACAACACCATGAAAAGCAGCGCCATCCGCCAGAATTTCCTCGACTTCTTCGCCTCCAAGGGCCACACCATCGTCGCCTCCAGCCCGCTGGTTCCCGGCAACGACCCCACCCTGCTGTTCACCAACGCCGGCATGGTGCAGTTCAAGGACGTGTTCACCGGCCACGACAAGCGCGCCTACACCCGCGCGGTGTCGTCGCAGCGCTGCGTGCGCGCAGGCGGCAAGCACAACGACCTGGAAAACGTCGGCTACACCGCGCGCCACCATACTTTCTTCGAGATGCTGGGCAATTTCAGCTTCGGCGATTATTTCAAGCAGGACGCGATCAAGTACGCCTGGGAATTCCTCACCGACGTGCTGAAGCTGCCGGCCGACAAGCTGTGGGTCACGGTCTACTTTGATGACGACGAGGCCTACGACATCTGGCATAACGACATCGGCGTGCCGAAGGCGCGCATCGTCCGCATCGGCGACAACAAAGGGGAGCGCTACGCCTCCGACAACTTCTGGGCGATGGGCGATACCGGTCCCTGCGGCCCCTGCACCGAGATCTTCTACGACCACGGACCCGAGGTCGCGGGCGGCCCGCCCGGCTCGCCCGACGAGGACGGCGACCGCTACATCGAGATCTGGAACAACGTGTTCATGCAGTTCAACCGCGACGAGTCCGGCACCATGCACCCGCTGCCCAAGCCGTCGGTCGACACCGGCATGGGGCTGGAGCGCATTTCGGCAGTGATGCAGCACGTGCATTCCAACTACGAGATCGACCTGTTCCAGGCGCTGATCGCCGCCGCCGCGCGCGAGACGCAGACAGCCGATTTGACCAACAACTCGCTCAAGGTCATCGCCGACCACATCCGCGCCTGTGCCTTCCTCATCGTCGACGGCGTCATCCCCGGCAACGAAGGGCGCGGCTACGTGCTGCGCCGCATCATCCGCCGCGCCATCCGCCACGGCTACAAGCTCGGCGCGCGCGCCGCCTTCTTCCACCGCATCGTGCCCGACCTCGCCGCGGCGATGGGCGAGGCCTATCCCGAACTGGTGGCGGCGCAAACCCGCGTGACGGACATCCTGCGCCAGGAGGAGGAGCGCTTCTTCGAGACCATCGAGCACGGCATGGGCATCCTCGAATCCGCGCTGAAAGCGCTGCCCGCCGGCGGCACGTTCGACGGCGAGCTGGCATTCAAGCTGCACGACACCTATGGCTTCCCGCTCGATCTCACCGCCGACATCTGCCGCGAGGCGAACGTCGCCGTCGACACCGCGGCCTTCGACGCCGCCATGGCACGGCAGAAGGCGCAGGCGCGCGCCGCCGGCAAGTTCAAGCTCGGCGCCGGACTGGAATATGCCGGCGAGGCGACCACCTTCCACGGCTACGACACACTGACCCACGACGCCACCGTGCTCGCGCTGTACAGGGACGGCAGCGCCGTCGGCGAACTCAGGGAAGGCGAACTCGGCGTGGTCGTACTCGACCACACCCCCTTCTACGCCGAATCCGGCGGCCAGGCCGGCGACCGCGGCGCGCTGCAGAGCACCCACGGCGTATTCGAAGTGGAAGACACGCAGAAGATCCAGGCGCAGGTGTTCGGCCACCACGGAGTGGTCAAGACCGGCTCGCTGGCGGTCGGCGACGCCGTGCTCGCCCGCGTCGACGAGGTCGCGCGCGCGCGCACCATGCGCAACCACTCGGTCACCCACCTGATGCACAAGGCGCTGCACGAGGTGCTCGGCGAGCACGTGCAGCAGAAGGGCTCGCTGGTGGATGCCGACAAGACCCGCTTCGACTTCGTCCAGCCCACCCCGATGACCGATGCGCAGATCCGCGAGGTCGAGGCGCGCGTCAACGCCGAGATCCTCGCCAACTCCGCCACCCTGGCGCGCGTGATGGCGATCGACGAGGCACAGAAGACCGGCGCGATGATGCTGTTCGGCGAGAAATACGGCGACGAGGTGCGGGTGCTCGACATCGGCAGTTCGCGCGAGTTGTGCGGCGGCACCCACGTCGCCCGTACCGGCGACATCGGTCTGTTCAAGATCGTCGGCGAATCCGGCGTCGCCGCCGGGGTGCGCCGGGTCGAGGCGGTCACCGGCGACAACGCCTTGAATTACGTGCAGACGCGCGAGCAGGAAATCCGCCGCGCGGCGGCCGCCCTGAAAGCGCAGCCGGCCGAACTGGGCGCCAAGCTGGCCCAGGTGCTCGACACCGTGCGCACGCTGGAAAAGGAACTCGACCGCCTGAAATCGAAGCTCGCCGCGAACGCCGGCGACGAACTGGTGCAGCAGGCCGTCGACCTCGGCGGTGTCAAGGTGCTGGCGGCGCAGCTCGACGGCGTCGACGCCAAGAGCCTGCGCGAAACCGCCGACAAGCTGCGCGACAAGCTGAAGTCCTGCGCGCTGGTGCTGGGCACCGTCGCCGACGGCAAGGTCAGCCTGATCGCCGCGGTGACGCCCGACGTCACCGCGAAAATCAAGGCCGGCGAACTGGTGAACTTCGTCGCCACCCAGGTCGGCGGCAAGGGCGGTGGCAAGCCGGATATGGCGATGGCGGGCGGCAGCGAGCCGGCCCAGTTGCCGGCAGCGCTGGCTGCGGTGCAGGCCTGGGCGCAAGCCAGGCTGGCCTGACCCGCGGGTACAGAATTTGCTAATTCAGCCGTAATAGTGCCTGGAAACATGACCCGTCAACACGGATAGCTGGTACCCATGAACTCGCTGGCAAATAAATTCGCCTCGCAACTCGCTCGCTTTTCGACCTCTTTTGGCAAACGGATCGATGATCCGTTGACCAACATCAAGGTGGCCGCGCGCTGGGTCGAGAGCCTGCCAATCGGCGACGCGTTCAAATGCCAGCAAGCCATTCTCGGCGAGATCAAGCGCTTCAACGAAAACTCGACGCAATACACGAAAGACCGTCTGGCCGTGCTGATGCTGCTGGACGAGAAGTCGCGCGACCTGCAGGACACGCTGGTGCGCCAATACCTGCGCAACCCGCGCATGTCGCGCCCGGTGGAAAGCCAGCTTTGGCATGCCGTGTACGGCCTGTACTGGGAAGTTGCGCGCGGCTACCACGCCTTCGTGCTGCACTTCGCGCGCGCGGCGGGGCGGAGCCCGCACGAAAGCCGGATTCCGCTGCTCGCCCTGCGTGCCATCCTCGCCTTTGGCCAGTTGCTGAAATGGCGCGCGATACGCTACCAGCCCGCGGGCGACAAACTCTGGCTGCGCCTGCACAAGCTGTACCGGATCGCCGAAACCGAAGGTTTTCATCGGCAGTCGCTGCGGGCTTACGCTGAAGACGCGTCCGACTGCAGCTGCGAAACGGCGTATCTGCATATCCTGATGCTGAATCTGGCCGACTCCGGCACGCTCTACCCCCGACAGCTGGATCTGCTCGACCGCTGGCTGTGTGGCTGGCACGGAATGATGCGGCTGGACAGCCATCTGGATACCCATGTCCACAACTTCGTGATCGACCTGTCGTCCGATCAAGGCCCCCGCCGCGTGCGCAAGCCCGATACCGACAAACCGCTGCGTTTCTGGTCGACAGCCGAGCTGCTGCAAAAACTGCAGGAAATCCACCTTGCCCTGCGCGAAGGCCGCGCTCCAGCGCAACTGGGCTTGACGGAAAACACCCGCACCAGCGAAAGCCTCGAACTGCTCGACCACCTGCAGCGCCAGTGGTCTTCGCTGGCCACCCGCGAGCAGCGGCGTGCGCCGCGCGAATCGGTCAAGCGCCTGGTCGATGTCGCGCACGGGCTCGGCGCCATCGTCAATCAGATCGAGGCATCCGAAGCGCCCGCCAGCGCGTCGCCGTACGGCACGGGACTCAACTACAGCGAGGCCGACGACGTGCAGATATACGGTTTCATCACCGATCGTACACGCGAACGCGTCTCGCACATGCGGCCCCCCGCCAGCCCGAACGCGCCCGACGTCGAACGCTGGGTGATGCAGGACGAAAGCAAGTGCGGCTATGGCGCCACGGTCGAATCCCGCGACAAGGACTGGCTGCGCGTAGGCGCATTGATCGGCATCAAATCGCACGATGCCGCCACATGGCAGCTGGGCATCGTACGCCGCCTGTCGCGCCTCAACGACGACACCAGTTCGGTCGGCATCGAAACCCTGACCGAAACACCCGTGCTGACCATGTTGAACGGCACCGCATCCGCCGGCTATACGGTGAACGGACTCGACAACAGCGGCGCCAGTCTGCCGTATTCCAGCCTGTGGCTGACAAGCAGCGCCGGTATCGACAGCGTGATTATCGACCCCGTCCATTTCACGCCAGGCAAGGTAGTGCAGATTCATGGCGCGCCGGAACGCAGGCTCGTTGCGCTGGGCAACCCGATCGAGCGCAGCGAAGGCTGGATGCGCGTTGCCGTCGAGCCGGTAAACAGCTGATCGCCGAACCCGTCCCTGCCGTACCGCCAACGCATCGCCCCGTTTGCGGCATGCGCTGCCGGTCCGCCGCGGTTTAACTTTCACCGGCTCTCTGGCACAATCGTCGAAAACCCGACACGCGCACAACAATCCCTCTCTCCATCAGGAGCAGACGCGGTCGCGGCACCATTGGACCTGGAGGATATGTGTCCCGAACCAACAAACCTAGCTTGCTGATCGTCGACGACGATCCGCTGATTTCCGATACGCTGACCTATGTATTGAGCAAGGACTTCGAGATCTCGGCCGCCGAGTCGCGCGCCCAGGTGAAAAGTCTGCTGATGCAGCTGGACGAACCACCGCAGCTGGCTTTGGTGGATCTGGGCCTGCCGCCGCAACCGCACAAACCCGACGAAGGCTTTGCCCTGATCGCCGACCTCCTCGGCATCTCGCCCAGCATCAAGATCCTGGTGCTGTCCGGCCAGAGCGACGAGGCCAATGCGCGCCACGCGCGCGCCCTCGGGGCGATCGATTTCGTCGCCAAGCCGTGCGAACCCGAGCGGCTGAAGTCGCTGCTGTTCAACGCCCTGCTGGTGCAGGACGCCGAGCGCAGCGCCGACAAGGCGCCGGCGCCGGCCAAGGATTCCGGCATCGTCGGCAGCAGCCCGGCGATGGACAAGCTGCGCCAGCAGATCAAGCAGTACGCGGCCGCGCCCTTCCCGGTGCTGATCGAGGGCGAGTCCGGCAGCGGCAAGGAGCGCGTCGCCTCCAGCCTGCACCAGTTGTCGCCGCGCTCGCACAAACCTTATCTGGCGCTCAACTGCGCGGCGATCTCGCCGACGCTGGTCGAGCCCACCCTGTTCGGCTACGCCAAGGGCGCCTTCACCGGCGCCAACAGCGCGCGCGCCGGCTACTTCGAGGAAGCCGAGAATGGCACCCTGTTCCTCGACGAGATCGGCGAATTGCCGCTGGAACTGCAGGCCAAGCTCCTTCGCGTGCTGGAAAACGGCGAATACCAGCGCGTCGGCGAAACCCAGCCGCGCTTTTCGAATGCCCGCGTGGTCACCGCCACCAACCGCGACCTGCGCGCCGAAATCAAGGCCGGGCGCTTCCGCGCCGACCTCTATCACCGGCTGTCGGTGTTCTCGATCGCGGTGCCGCCGCTGCGCGACATGGGGCAGGACAAGCTCACCCTGCTCGACTATTTCCGCGATTTCTACGCCCGCGAGGCCAAGACCCCGCCATTCCATCTCGACCCGCGCGCGCAGCAGATGTGGGAGGACTACCATTTCCCCGGCAACGTGCGCGAACTGCGCAACATCGCCATTCGGCTCACCACCAAATACCCCGGCATGGCGGTCAACGCCCAGCAACTGGAAGCCGAGCTCGACACCGACCAGGCCTTCCCGCAGGAAATCCCGCTCGCCAACGACAGCAAGGCGCTGATCGAACTGGCGCGCAAGCAACTGCAGACGCTGGCCAACTTCAACCTGGACGTCACCCTGCGCCAGTGGGAGAAAGCCTATGTCGAGGCCGCGCTCAACATGACCCACGGCAATCTGTCGCAGGCCGCCAAGCTGCTCGGCATCAACCGCACCACGCTGTACAGCCGTATGCAGACGTACGGCAGCGAATAAGCCCCTGTGTATCTCGACTATTTCGGCCTGAAAGAAGCCCCCTTCCGCATCACGCCGAATACCGAGTACTGGCATGCCGGCGGCCAGCGCGGGGAAATGCTCGCCGCCTTGCTCTACGCCATCGGTCAGGGCGAAGGCATCATCAAGGTGGTGGGCGAAGTCGGCAGCGGCAAGACCATGCTGTGCCGCAAGCTGGCAGCGCAACTGCCCGACAGCGTCGACAGCGTCTATCTCGGCAACCCTACGCTTGCGCCGGACGACATGCTGGCGGCGATTCTGGCCGATCTCGGAATCGAAATCCCCGAAAGCGGCCGCCAGGCCCGCCTGGCGCAGCTGAATGCCGCGCTGCTGGCGCGCCATGCGGCAGGACGCCGCGTGGTGGTGTTCGTCGAAGAAGCGCAAGGCATCGCGCTCGACAACCTGGAGTTCCTGCGGCTGCTGACCAATCTGGAAACCGCCACCGACAAGCTGCTGCAGATCGTGCTGTTCGGCCAGCCCGAACTCGACGTGCAGCTGGCCGACCCGCGCATCCGCCAGCTGAAGGACCGCATCACCCTGAGTTTGCGCCTGTCGCCGCTGGCGGAGGCCGAGGTGGCCGATTACCTGCGTGCGCGTCTCTCGGTGGCCGGCTACCGCGGCCCCGACCTGTTTTCGCCTGCAATGACCACGCGCATGACGGCGCTATCGGGCGGCCTGTCGCGCCGCATCAACGTGCTGGCGGACAAAACCCTGCTGGCGGCCTATGCCGGGCAGACCCATACGCTCACCCCGGCCCACCTGGATGCCGCGGCGGGCGACGCCGACATGCATCCGCTCCCGCATCGGCACGCCGGAATGCGCCGCTGGGTATGGTTGAGTATCGGACTTGCCGCCGCGCTGGGCTTGCTGGCATGGGTTGCGTGGCAGGCGCTGGCGCCCGCCCCGGTTCCCGCTGCAGTCGCCCCCCAGACCTCCCGCCAGCCTGCCGCCGCCGCAGCTGTCGCCGAAATCACCGAACGGGCCCGGCAAACCCGGCTCTGGCTCGCTGCCGCCGCAGCCGGCACCCATGTCATCCAGATCGCCGCGGCTAAAGAAGCCGGCGAGGCAGCCGTATTACTGGAGAGCTTGGACGCCACCATCCCGCAACCGCTGCGGGTGCTGCACGGCTTGAGCCAGGGCGCGCCCGCCTGGATGATCCTGGCAGGCGAGTTTGCCAACCGTGACGCGGCCATGGCGGCGCTGCGTACGCTGCCCGCCTCGCCGGCTGGCGTTCATGCCCTTCAGGGTGCGCCGTTTCTGCGCACGGTCGGCAAAATGCGCACCGCAGTCTTGGAATGATGATGAACGCTGTGTCGAAACGCTCCGCATTGACGAGACTGGTCCTGTCCAGCCTCGTGTTCCTGGGTGGCTGCGTGCCGCCCAAGGCGTTCGACACCTCGCCCGGCCACATCAGCCAGCCCAGCCAGCCTGCCGTGCCGGGCACCCCGCCGCCCGCCCCGGTCAGGGCCGCGCCGGCGCTGTCCCCGCCCAAGCCGGGCGCGCCGGTACCGACCTACACCGTGGTGGTCAACGACGTGCCGGTGAAGGACCTGCTGTTTTCCATCGCCCGCGACACCCAGTACAACATCGACCTGCATCCGGGCATCGCCGGCAACGTCTCGCTCAATGCGGTGCAGGAACCGCTGCCGGCCATCCTCGACCGCATCGCGCGCCAGGCCAACCTGCGCTACGAAATGAACGGCCGCACCGTGTCGATCATGCCGGATACGCCTTACGTCAAGACGTATCGCGTGAATTACGTGAACGTCAGCCGTAACATGGCCTCTAGTATCGGTGTTTCGTCGCAGATATCGAGTACGGGAAGTTCAGCGAATGTAATTGGCGGACAATCAAACGCTTCCGGCAACAACTCCAACACAAGCGTTGTAGGCGCCTCCAAGAATCAATTCTGGGATGATCTGGGCGAGAACATTAGAAACATTCTCTACTCGACCAAAGCCAATGAACTAAAGGCTGAAGAAAAGGCGCTCTTCGAGAGTGTGGAGCGCTCACGTGCGTATGGCGCTGCTCTTGCCAACGCAAGATATGGCACGACGCTTGCCCAAGAAGATCCCAATTTCAAATCGAATTTCGCCAATCAGACGGCAGATCAAATCCGGGCTGCAATTCCTACCGTTTCAGCCGAGGCCAAGGGAGATACTGCCAAGGAAGTGATCGTCAATCCCATCGCCGGAACCGTCGCGGTATTCGCAACCCAGAAACAACACGAGATCATCGGCAGCTACATCGATCAGATTATGACCGGTGCATTGCGCCAAGTCTTGATCGAAGCCACGATTGTCGAAGTCAATCTCAAGGACCAGTATCGCGCCGGAATTGACTGGTCAAAAGCACTACAAGGTACCACGGGGTGGAGCCTCAACATCCTCGGAGGTGGCACCAGCGCGCTGGCCGGCACACTGACGCCTTTTATCCAGGCCACCTACACCAATGCAGGCGACAATAATTTTTCTGCTGCCATCGACTTGCTGGAGTCCTTCGGTAAGACGCGCGTATTGTCCAGCCCAAAATTAATGGCATTGAATAACCAAACCGCCATCCTGAAAGTGGTGAACAATCTTGTTTATTTCAATGTAACCGCAGATACAACAACAAATCAGAACACAGCTATAACCTCATATACGACTACTCCACAGACGGTTCCTATTGGCATCGTGATGTCAGTGATGCCTCAAATCAATGAAAATGGCCTGGTGTCTCTCACTGTACGTCCAACCATCTCGCGACAAGTAGGCTTTGTCGAAGACCCCAATCCCGAACTGAAAAGAGTCAATATAAGCAACCGCGTCCCGGTCATCCAGGTGCGCGAGATGGAATCGCTGCTGCAGGTAAGGAGCGGCCAGACCGTGATCCTCGGCGGCCTGATCCAGGACGACGACAACAACGCCCGCGACGGCCTGCCCGGCCTGTCGCGCCCGGAGGGCATCGGTGCCGTATTCGGCCAGCATGAACGCATCAACAACCAGACCGAACTGGTGATCTTCCTGCGTCCCATCGTGGTGTCCAACCCCACGCTGGAAAGCGATGAACTGCGTCAATTTCAACGCCTGCTCCCCAGCAGCGCACGGAGCAGCCCTTGAGCCTTCTGCTCAAAGCGCTGAAACAGGCCGAGGCTGCCAACGGGGTCAAGCCCGACTCCGGCAACCGGATCGAGGGCGACCTCGAACTGGAGCCCCTGACCCCGCCCGGCACAGCCCAGGCGCGCGAATGGGTGGAACCGCCCGGCCTGCTGTTCGGCAGCGGCGCAGGCGCGCCCAAGCCGCGCCGCGTGCGTGATTTCCGCTGGCCGCAACTCTCGCTGGTGCCGCTCACCGCTCTGCTGGCCGCATTGATCGCACTCGGCTACGGCTTGTATCTCTACTTCGCCCTGCAGCCGCCGGCCGCGTCCAGCCTCGCGCCGGAAAACGTCGCAACGCCCGCCGCCGCGCCAGTCGGCCCCGCCCCGCTCGAACTCGAATCGGAACCCGCATCCGCCGCGCTGCCCGGCGTGCCGCCGCCCCCGCCCGCCCCCGCGCCTGCCGCAATACCCGCTGCCGTCGCGGCCCGGCCCGCTGCCGCCCATACCCCCGGCACGCACCCCGCCGCCAGCCCGGCACGCGCCCCGACCCCTCCGGCAGCGGCGCCGCTGCTGTTCCAGCCCGACACGCAAGCGACTTTGCTCGGCCAAGCCTACGCGGCCTACCAGCGCGGCGCGCTGGCCGAGGCGCAACGGCTCTACGCCCAGGCCGCCGCCCACCGACGCAGCGTGGACGCCTTGCTGGGGCTGGCGGCAATCGCCAGCGTCCAGGACCGCGACGCCGATGCGCAACGCCTGTATCGCGAGGTGCTCGATCTCGATCCGCGCAATGCCGCCGCCCAGGGCGCCCTGCTCGACCTACTCGGCAACACCGACGGCAGTGCCGCCGAAAGCCGCCTGAAAATGTTGATCGAACGCGACCCCAGCCCGCATCTCCACCAGACCCTCGGCAACCTCTACGCCGGGCAGGCACGCTGGAACGACGCGCAGGCCGCCTACTTCGAGGCGTACCGCGGCGCGCCCGGCAACGCCGATTACGCCTACAACCTGGCGGTCAGCCTCGACCAACTGCAGCAGTTTGCGGCGGCCCTCAGCTATTACGAAAAAGCGCTCGCGGGCGGCGGCGCGCACCGCTTCGACCGCGCCCAGGCCGAAGCGCGCGTGCAGCAACTGAAGCCGGTCCGCTGAGTTTTCCCGCCATGGAAAGACGCAAGAAACTCCGCATGGGCGAAACCCTGGTCACCCAGGGCCTGATTACGCTCGACCAGCTGCGCATCGGGCTCAAGGAGCAGAAGGCGACCGGCCTGCCGATCGGCCGTCAGCTGGTGGCGCTTGGCTTCATGACCGAAGCGGTGCTGCGCGACCAGCTCGCCAATGCGCTCGGCAGTCAGGGCATCGATCTGACGCAGGTGGTGGCCGACCCCGACGCCTTGCAGCGCGTGCCCGAGGAATTCGCGCGCCGCCATCACCTGCTGCCGATCGCCCACGACGCCGCGCGCAATGTGCTGACGCTGGCGACCACCGACATGTTCAACGTCGTCGCGCTCGACCAGCTGAAGGCCGCACTCGGCGGCCAGATCGAAATCGACACCCTGCTGGCAAGCGAAGCGCAGCTGCTCGAGTACATCGACAAGTTCTACGGCTTCGACCTCTCGCTCGACGGCATCCTGCGCGAGATCGAGACCGGCGAGGTCGACTACGCCAGCCTCAATCCCGACACCGAGGAATACACCCAGCCGGTGGTGCGGCTGGTCGGCGCGCTGCTCACCGACGCGGTCAAGCGCGAGTCCTCCGACATCCATTTCGAGCCCGAGCACGCCTTCCTGCGCATCCGCTACCGCATCGACGGCGTGCTGGAGCAGATCCGCAGCCTGCACAAGACCTACTGGCCGGGCATTCTGGTGCGCCTGAAGGTGCTGTCGGGAATGAACATCGCCGAGACGCGCGCGCCGCAGGACGGCCGCATGTCCTTGACTCTGAACGGCCGCCCGATCGATTTTCGCGTCTCCAGCCAGCCCGGCATCCACGGCGAAAACCTGGTGCTGCGCATCCTCGACCGCGAAAAGTCCATCATGCCGCTGGATTACATGGGCTTCACACCCGAAGCGCTGCGCGAACTGCAGCTGATGATGGCGCGCCCGGAAGGCATCCTCGTCGTCACCGGCCCCACGGGTTCGGGCAAGACGACCACGCTGTATTCGATGCTCTCGCATCTGAACAACGAAACGGTCAACATCATGACGCTGGAGGACCCGGTCGAATACCCGGTCACGCTGATGCGCCAGAGTTCGGTCAACGAAACGCTCAAGCTCGACTTCGCCAACGGCATCCGCTCGATCATGCGGCAGGACCCCGACATCATCCTGGTCGGCGAAATCCGCGACAAGGACACCGCCGAGATGGCCTTCCGCGCCGCCATGACCGGCCACCAGGTGTTCACCACCCTGCACACCAACTCCGCGCTGGGGGTGTTCCCGCGCCTGATGGACATCGGCATCCAGCCCGGCATCCTCGCCGGCAACATCATCGGCGTCATCGCCCAGCGCCTGGTGCGCAAGCTTTGCCCGCACTGCAAGGAAGCCTATACGCCGGACGAGGACGAGGCGCGCATCCTCGGCGCCGACCCCGCCCAGCCGCCGCAGATCTATCGCGCCGCCGGCTGCCCGGCCTGCAGCCACAAGGGCTACAAAGGCCGGCTGGCGCTGATCGAACTGTTGCGGATGGACCCGACGCTCGACGAACTCGTCGCCAACCATGCGCCGCTGCACGAAATCCGCCGCGCCGCATTCGAGCACGGCTATCACCCGCTGGCGGAGGATGGAATCAAGCGGGTGCTGGACGGCGTCACCTCGCTGGCGGAAGTGGCGCGGGTGGTGGATTTGACGGGGCGGGTGTGAGGATGGGGCTCGCATTATTTTTACCGTCTGCGGCTGCGCAACGGCTCCGCTTTTCGCCTTTGGGCGAGTCACTTTCTTTTGCTTCGCCAAAAGAAAGTAACCAAAGAAAAGGCGACCCCACATCGCTGCCCTGCGGGTTCCCGATTTGGCGTGCGCGGGCGGGCGCTCCACCAACTCGCCCTGGCAAGGCACACAAAACGTGCCTTGCTGCGGAGCTCGGACACGGTTCCGCTCTTGTCCCGCCCGCACACGCCAAATCGGCAGCGCTGAAGGGGAACAACCCCGGGTGCCGCCATCACGTAATGCCCCCTCTGACCAGGCGCAGGCGCTTGTTGTGAAGCCCCTTGTGTGTCGCCGAGAAGCGCAGCCGGACGGGGGAAAAAGGTGCGGGGTGTCTGAGCCCGCCAGGGCGAGTTCCCGCACCGCCCCGGCCGGCGAGCATCGCAGGGGAGCCGAAGGCCGACACACCAGGGGTGGCCTTTTCTTTGGTTACTTTCTTTTGGCCACGCAAAAGAAAGTGACTCGCCCGCAGGCGAAAAGCGAAGCTGTCGCAAGGCCCGCATAACCATGCCCTTCTTCGACTACCGCGCCATCGACCAGACCGGCCGCACCACCCGGGGCACGCTGTCGGCGGTCAACGACGTCGACCTCGAACTGCGCCTGAAGCGCATGGGGCTCGACCTCATCACGCTTTCCGAGCTTTCGCGCCAATACGCCCCCAGCGGCCGCGAGCGCGTCACCCGCCGCGACCTGGTCACCTTCTGCATCCACATGCGCTACATCACCCGCGCCGGGATTCCGCTGCTCGAAGGCCTGCGCGACCTGCGCGACAGCATGGAAAAACGCGGCTTTCGCGATGTGCTGACCGCGCTGCTGGAAGACCTGGAGGGCGGCAAGGTGTTGTCGCAGGCGCTGGCTGCGCACCCGGCGGTGTTCGGCGCGGTGTTCGTCCACAGCGTACGCGCGGGCGAGCAGACCGGTCTGCTGGATGCGGTGTTCGAGCGCCTGGCCGAATCGCTGAAATGGCAGGAAGAAGTCGCCGCCAAGGCCAAGCGGCTGATGATCTATCCGGCGCTGGTGCTCGCCGTGGTCGGCGCAGCCATCCTTTTTTTGCTGATCTATCTGGTGCCGCAGGTGCTTTCCCTGGTCGAAACCATGGGCGTGACGCTGCCGCTGCCGACGCTGATCCTGATGGCGGTATCGAGTGCATTGCGTTCGTACTGGCTGGTCATGCTGCTGCTGGCGCTGGCGCTGGGAGTCGGGCTGCCGCTATGGGCAAGCAAGAGCGAGGCGGGGCGCGACTGGTGGGACCGCACCCAGTTGCGGCTGCCGATCCTCGGGCCGATCGTGCAGAAGATCGTGCTGTCGCGCTTCACCAACACCCTGGCGATGATGTACCGCTCGGGGGTGACGGTACTCGATGCATTGCGCGCGGGCGAGATGGTCGCCGGCAACCGGGTGATCGCCGGCGGCATCCGCCGCGCCGCGCAGCAGATTGCCGATGGCCGCGGCCTGTCCGAAAGCTTCCAGTCGCTGGCGCTGTTCCCGCCGCTGGTGATCCGCATGCTGCGCGTGGGCGAGACCACCGGCGCGCTCGACGAAGCGCTCGACAACGTGACGTATTTTTATAACCGCGAAGTGCTCGACTCGATCGAAAACGGCCTCCGGGTGCTCGAACCGCTGCTCACCGCCATCCTCGGCCTGCTGCTCGGCGGCATCCTGGTATCGGTGCTGCTGCCGATTTACGACCTGATCGGGAACCTGCCGCTGTGATGCTCGACCACCGCCTGATTCTGCTCGCCACCCCCCGCCAGATCGGTGTGCTCGACTGGCGCCCCGGGCATCTGCACTGGCTGGGCGATTTTGCCGCCAGCGCCGAAGGGCTGGCGGCATTCCACCGGATCGTGGTCAAGCATGCGCAGCTGCCGGTGCTGCTGGTGGTCGACACGGTGGACGAGGATTACCGCAGCGAAATCCTGCCGCACGTGCAGGGACGCGCGCGCGACGAACTGCTGGCGCGCAAGCTCAAACAGGTGTTCCGCAATGCGCGCTTTACCGGTGCGTGGCGGCAGGCGCGCGAGACGAGCGGGCGCCGCGACGACCGTTATCTGCTGGCCGCCCTGCCCGACGCCGACTGGCTGACGCCGTGGCTCGGCGTGCTGCACCGCGAACGCGTGCCGCTGACCGGCATCACCCCGCTGGCGCTGGCGTGCCAGCACCTACTCGACAAGCTGCGGATACAGGAGCCTCACGCGCTGCTGGCCTGCCGCCTCAACAACAGTTTGCGGCTGTCTTACTACCATCACGGCTTATTGCGTTTTTCGCGCCTGATCGGGGGCGACACCCCGACCCAGTTGCCGGGCAGCGCGGCCGACGAAATTGCCAAGACGCAGCTTTACCTGACCGGTCAGCGCATCCTTCCGCGCGAAGCCCGCCTGCATGTGCTGCTGCTCGACCCCGGCGGCCAGCTGGACAGCGCGCAGGCGCCGCTCAACGCCGATCCCGCGTTCAGCACGCGGCTGATCGACATGGCCAGCCTCGCGCGCGCCCTGCGCATTCCGGACGACTTTCTCGCCGCCACGCCGGAAATCGCGCCGCTGGCCGCGATTGCGGGCGAGGCCATGCAGCTGAACCTGGCTCCCCCCGAACTGCTGCAACGCCATACCGAATTCCGCTGGCGGCGTGGCCTGCACACGGCAGCGGGCATCATTGCGCTGCTCGGGATAGGCATCACGGCCGCCTACTGGCTGCACGCGCAAGACCTGACCGACCAGGCCAGCCGGATGCTGCAGCAACAGCAGCAACTCGACGCCCGCTATCGGGCCATCGCGCGCACGTTTCCCATCCAGTCGGCGGCGCCCGAACAATTGGCCCAGACGGTGGCGCTGGCGCGCCAGCTCGGCAGTGGCCAGCCCGATACCGGCGCGCTGCTTGCCGCCATCGGCCGGGCCATCGACGCGGTGCCCGACATCACGCTCGACAAGCTGGAGTGGGCCGACGACGCGCTAACGGCCGGTGACGGAACGCGGGTCAGCCTCGACGCCTCGCTGGTTCCGTTCGACGGCAATTACCGCGCGGCCATGCAGCGCATCGACCGGTTCATGCATACCCTGCAAGCCGTGCCCGCCCTGCATGACGTGCGCTTGCGCAGCAGCCCGGTGAACGCCGATTCCGCCAGCACCCTGTCGGGGCGAACGCTCGATGCCGGCGCGGGCGAATCCCCCGCCGCGCGTTTCAGCCTCGGCCTGCGTTACCGCGAGGCCCGGCCATGAAGCACCCGCCGTTCGCCGCGCTCAAGCTGCCGCTGCTGCTGGTACTGGCGGCACTGCTGCTGGCCGGGGGCGGCATACTGTGGAGCCGCGGCCAGGCGCATGACGCCGGGCTTGCCCTGCAGCAGCAACGCAGCGCCCTCGACGGCGCGCGTCAGCAGCTCGACCGCAGCCGCCAGCAGCAGCAACTCATCGCCACTCACCTGGCCGATTATCAGGCGCTCGCCGCACGCGGCTTTATCGGCGCAGAAGACCGGCTGGCCTGGATCGAAGCGGCGCAACTGGCCTACCGCGATGCCGGGCTTTATAGCCTGGATTACCGGCTGACGCCGCGCGCCGCTTCGCTGCCCGCGCTCGCCCAGGGCTTGCCGCTGGGACAGACGACCATGACCCTCACCCTGCCGCTGCTGGTGGAGACCGACCTCACGCGCTTCCTGAACGCGCTCAAAGCGCGCGCACCCGGGATCTACCGGGTACAGGGCTGCCAGCTGTCCCATCCGGGCGATGCGCCATTCGAGCCGGTCAACCAGCCGCGCCTGCTGGCCGAATGCGAACTGCTGTGGTTTACCGTTGCGGCAGAATCGGGGACTTTGCAATGAACATCCATTCGCCCCGGGGGCACAGAAACACAGGGAACAGCAGGCCCATTCGGCGCGGAATGGGCCGTTACGGTTCAGCCTGGGTTTTCTCTCTGTCCCTGTGCCTCTGCGGTTCAGGGTTTGCAGCAACCGCCGACCCCGGACGCCTGTTCTACACCCCCGAGCAGCGCGCCCAACTCGAAGCCGCGCGCAGCCGCAACCTCAGCCAGCCGCGCGGCCAGAATAAAACCGCCGCCCCCGCTACGCCGGCACCGCTGCGTTTCGACGGCATGCTGATCCGCTCCGACGGCAAGACCACGCGCTGGGTCGACGGCAGGCCGCAACTCGACGGCGCGGCCGTATCGGGGCTGAAGCCGGGACAGATCCGCGCCGACGGCCACGTGTACGAACCCTATCAGGTATTGCGCCCGCGCCCGCCCACGCCGGCCGCCCCTGGCGAGAAGGAATCCCCACCATGAGTTCCCAGCGCGGCTTCACCCTGATCGAACTGGCCATCGTGCTGGTCATCGTCACCATCCTGATCGGCGGACTGGCGATGCCGCTGTCGGCGCAGATCCAGGCGCGGCGGATTGCCGAAACCAAGAAGACGCTGGAGGAGGCGCGCGAGGCGATCATCGGCTATGCGATGACCCATCAGACCTCGGGCTCGCCGCCAAGACCCTACCTGCCTTGTCCAGACGTGGATGGGGACGGAACCGAAGATCGCAATCCGGCAGAAGCCTGTACCCAAACGAATGATCGAAAGATAGGCTGGTTTCCCTGGGTCACCCTCGGCACCGCCTCCCAGGACGCGTGGGGAAACCGCTTACTCTACGCAACCCATGAAGACCTGAGCAACAAAGCCAATGGATTCCATAACAGCAGTGCGCTCGAGCCCACATCAGCCTGGTATAAAATTTGTTCGGAAGAAAACTGCTCGCCCTCCGACGTCGCCGACGTCGCCGCTGATGTGCCAGTCGTCCTCGTATCGCATGGCCCCAATGGCCGGGGGGCCCGCAATGTCAACATTCCCTTTGGCAGCCCCACTCCTGCGCTGCCCCCCGGAACCAGCGCCAAGGAAGCCGAGAACCTCGACGCCGACCACCGCTACGTCAGCCGCCCCCCCTCCAAGCCGGGCGACGCAGCGGGCGAGTTCGACGATCTCGTCGCCTGGCTGCCGTTCAGCGTGCTGATCAACCGGGTATGCCCGGCGGGCGGTTGTCCGTAGCCTGCAGGCGGAACGCCACCCGTCCCGCCTGGTTGTCCGACAGTTCCAGCCGATAGCCGGTGCGCGCAGCCTGCCGCGCGGCCTGATACAGCCCCACTCCGAGACCGAAATCCGAGGCCACCGGACTGAGGAACAGGTTGCGCGCCACGTGCTCGGGTGCCGGCGCGCCGCTGTCGGTCACCGCCAGGCTCACCAGCGGCTGCAGTTCCAGGCGCACCGCCACCGCCACGCCGGGCTCGGCCTGGCGCTTGCGCAGCGCGTTGGTGAGCAGGTTGTCGGCGACGCTGTCGAACAGATCCTGCGGCAACGGCGTGTCGTCGAGCGCCTCGGCGAAGAATTGCACGTCGTCGTGTTCGTAGCGCGTCTGCAGCTCCGCCCACCACGCCTGCGCCGGTATGTGCGCGACATCCATTTCGGCCGGCTGCTTCAGCTTGTCCACCGTCTGCGACAGCCGCGTCGCCAGTTGCGGCAACTGCCGCTTCATCAGTTCCAGCAGACGCTCGCTGTCCTCGGGCGTGGACATGTCGGCGGCGGCGAGCAGGGTTTTCAGCGACTGCAGGATATTCTTCACGTCGTGCGTCAGCCGCGCGCCGGTGTCATGGATCGCCTGGCTGTAGGCCTGCTCGCGCAGGGTCTGTTCGCGCACCTTGGCGGCGTAGAAATAGCCCAGCAGCTGCGACAGCAGCCGCACATGCAGCGCCAGCGCCGGAGTGAGCGGGCGCGCGGATTGCCAGTTGAGGCTCAAGCCATGAAACGCATGGGTGATGGCGTGTTCGGCGGGTTCGCCGAAACTGCCTTCGCCGCGTGCCGCCTGCCAGCTTCCGCCGCGGATCCAGGTCAGTTCGTGCAAGTCGGCCAGCGCATCGCGCACGAAGGATTCCGGATCGCGCTCGCGCTCGGCCAGCGTCGCCAGGCGTTGCGCCCAGCCCTCGAACGGCAGCCCCACCGACAGCAGGTAACGCGAGGTGAGCTGCCCCAGCCCGGCAAACCCGGCACGCGGATTCCACAGCCACGACAGGGTCAGCAGCAGCGCCGCCATCCCCAGCAGGGTCTGCACCAGCGCCCACGCATAACTCACCCCGGCCACCGCCACCACGGCAAATGCGCCCAGCGCCATCACCATGATGAGCAGCGACAGCATCAGGCCGTAGATGAAATCGAGCGTCGACGAGGCGCCGCGCTGGCGGCTGACCGGCAGGAACAGGATCACCAGCGGCAGCAGCGGCAAGCCGTAGCGCACTGCGGCCTGCAGCGCGTCCGGCAGCCCGGCGCCGCCCAGGCTTTGCGGCAGCACCCAGGCCAGCAGCAGCGCCAGCAAATAGGCCAGCGCGAACAGGTAGGCCAGCCGCTGGCTGCGCTCGTTTTGCGAAGCCGCCACCGCGCCCACCAGCCCCGCCAGAATCGCCAGCCACAACGCCATCACCCAGGTGCCGTCGACCAGCACCAGCAATGCCGCCATGGCGAACACCGGCAACGCGAGGCGCGGCTCGATGCGCGCCTCGCTGCGCACCAGCGGCTGCCACAGCAGGAACAGCCCGTAATGCGCCAGCAGGAAGGCGCGCGTCACCGCCGCCTCGGCGTCGAACACCACGGCGGCGTGCAGCGCCAGCAGCATCAGCGCCAGCCAGCGTCCGGGCGCCACCCGCGTGAAAAAACCGACCAATGAGGCCAGCCGCGGCATAGTCTCAGCGGACTCGGTCATACCAGGCCACGGCGCGGGGAATTCAGCATGACACTGCTATCGGCAATCCATCGGGGAAATGCAGTCCGACTGCGGCTGTGCGCAGCAATAAACTTGACGGGATTCCGGCGGGTGCGTCGTATTTTCATCAACCCGGCCCCGGGCAATGCGCGTTTATTCTCATTTTTTTATTGTAAATCAAATAATTACAAGCATCGACCCGGTGGCATGTATTTTGCAAAAACGCAGCCAGGCAATAACACAATGGAGCCTTCCACCATGCCCCACCCCTTCCCGCAGCGCCAGTCGGGTTTCACCCTGATCGAGATCGCCATCGTGCTGGTCATCATCGGCCTGCTGCTCGGCGGCATTCTAAAGGGCCAGGAGCTGATCACCCAGGCCCGCATCCGCAACGTCGCCAACGACTTCCAGTCGGTAACAGCGGCGATCAACCTGTATCAGGATCGCTATCGGGCACTGCCGGGGGATGACCTGGGCGCCGCTACCCGCTGGACTGCGACCGGCAGCACGACGACAAGTGGCAACGGCAACGGCCAGATTGAGGGCACTTACAACTCCGCCACAGAGGGGGACGAGTCCCGTTTGTTCTGGCAGCACCTGCGGCTTGCAGGGCTGGTCGGCGGGCCGACCGCCTCCGGCAAAATCGGCACCGCCAATCCACCCAACGCCGCCTCGGGCGTAACAGGCGTGCAAAATGGCGCGTTCGGGATTCCAGGCTTGGTTGTTTGCTCAAACAACCTGTCCGCCAAGATTGCGCAGGCAATCGATACCCAGTTTGACGATGGCGATTCAGCCAAGGGCACCATGCGCGCGGCGGCGGGCACGACTGCAGGAGATACGCCCGATACCAACTACGTGGACGATGGCACCAAGTTTTACGTGGTCTGCAAAGCGCCTTAACCCTGCAGCACCCTGAATTCCGCCGCCGCCAGCCCGTCGGCGGCGCCGCGCAGCACCAGCACGTCGCCAGCCTGAATTCGGGTATCGGGCTGGGGATCGATCCCCTTGATGCCCTGGCGGCGGATCGCCACCACCTCCACCAGTAACGCCTCCAGCGCCAGTTCTTCCAGGCTGCGCCCCACCGCGGCTGCGCCCTGCGTGACCAGCACGGTATTGAGGCGCGGCTGGGTCTGCTGGTCCAGCTCGTCGTCGGCGTCGCTGGCGCCGCGGAAAAAACCGCGCATCATGGCGTAACGCGTTTCGCGCACATCGCGAACGCGTTTCAGCACCCTGGACAACGGCACCCCCACCAGCATCAGCGCGTGCGAGGCGAGCATCAGCGAGCCCTCCATCACCTCGGACACCACCTCGGCCGCCCCCGCCGCCTTCAGCGCGTCGATGTGGGTGTCGTCGATGGTGCGCACCACCACCGGCAACTCCGGCTTGAGTTCGCGCACGTGGCGCAGGATCGCCATGCTCGAATGCACGTCGGAATAGGTCACCACCACGGCCTGCGCACGGGAAAGGCCGGCGGCGACCAGCACCTCGCGGCGGCTGGCGTCGCCGTACACCACGCTGACGCCGGACGCCGCCACCGCGCGGATGCGCTCGGGGTCGGCATCGAGCGCAACCAGGCTGATGCCCTCGGCCTCCAGCAGGCGCGCCAGGTTCTGCCCGCTGCGGCCGTAGCCGCAGACGATCACGTGCCGGGTCTTGCCGAAGGTCTTGACCGCGATGTCGTGCACTTCCTTCGCCCGTCCGGCCCATTCGCTGCCGGCAATCAGGCGGGTGAGCGCGTCCATGCGATTGATCAGCAACGGCGCGATCAGCATCGACACCACCATTGCCGCCAGCACCGGCTGGGTGATGTCGGCGCCCAGCAGCTTGAGGTCCGCCGCCTGCGCCAGCAGCACAAAGCCGAATTCGCCCGCCTGCGCCAGTCCCAGCGCGGTTCGCACGGCGGTGGGACGGCTGCTGCCGAAGGCCATGGCCAGCCCGGCGACCAGCAAGCCTTTGCCGATGACGATGGCCGCCACCAGCAGCAGCACGCTGTTCCAGTTCAGCATCACCTGCATCGGGTCGAGCCGCATCCCGATGGTGACGAAGAACAGCCCCAGCAGGACATCGCGGAAAGGCTTGATGTCGTCCTCCACCTGGTAGCGGTATTCGGTTTCCGACACCAGCATGCCGGCGAGGAAGGCGCCGAGCGCCAGCGACAGGCCCGCCTTCTCGGTCAGGAAGGCCAGCCCCAGGGTGAACAGCAGCAGGTTCAGCGTGAACAGTTCGGGCGACTTGCGCCCCGCCACCCACTGGAACCACGGACGCATCACGCGCTGGCCGACGAACAGCAGAAACCCCAGCACCGCCACCGCCTTCAACACCGCCAGCCCCAGCACCATCCCCATGTCGTCGGCATCCTTGGCAAACGCCGGGATCAGGATCAGCAGCGGCACCACCGCCAGATCCTGGAACAGCAGCGC
>Ga0209916_1000467_pt1 | contig 61924 bp, 47 predicted proteins | sample ThiBio_1000_plan_FD_183956 | JGI IMG/M metagenome (GOLD analysis project Ga0209916, IMG submission 183956) | Wastewater bioreactor microbial communities from Cape Town, South Africa - Thiocy_solids_2 (SPAdes) | ecosystem: Engineered > Bioreactor > Thiocyanate-remediating > Anaerobic-Aerobic ... | reverse complement strand
GTGAGCGAAGGGTCCTCCCCGCCTCCCCTCCCCGAATGGGCCGATCCCGTCGACATCACGGAGATCAAGCGCCTGATCGCCGAGTGCAGAAGGCTGATGCCCGACGTCGGCGTCCAGGTCCCGCCGAACCTCTCCGACCACTGGCCGGAGCTGGTCGAGGCCGGGGCCACCGACCTCGGCGGCCTCTCGGCCAACGGCGACCACATCTCCCCCGAGGAGCCCTTCCCGAGCCCCCATCAGGTGCGCAAGGAGCTCGCCCCCCGCGGCTACGCCCTCACCGAGCGCCTCTGCGTCTACCCGCAATACATGGACCCGGGGTGGATGGAGCAGGGGGTGCTCGACGTGGTCAAGCTGAAGTACTGGAGCTTCATCCCGAGGAAGGGCTCGGGTCGCAGGAGCGAAGAGCACCTCGACGGATCCCTCGCCCCCCGGGCGATCGCCAAGGGCCGCGAGGGCATCGCCCTCACCGAGGACGAGCTGACCGCGCTCTTCGCCGAGACCCGGCCCGAGGTGATCGAGGAGATGCGGATCGCCGCCGACGAGCTGCGGGCCGAGCTGGCCGGGGACACCGCCACCTTCGTCGTCAACCGCAACATCAACTTCACCAACGTCTGCGTGGTCGGCTGCGCCTTCTGCGGCTTCGGCCAGGGGAGAAGGTCCCCCGACGCCTACGAGGTCTCCGAGGCCGACTTCGCCGCCCGCATAGAGGAGGCGGTGGCCTTCGGCGCCACCGAGCTCTGCATGCAGGGCGGCATCCACCCCGACCTCACCCTGGAGGCCTACGGGCGCTGGCTCGCCCTGGCCAGGGAGACCGCGCCCCGGCTCCACCTCCACGCCTACTCGCCGATGGAGATCCACCACGCCTGCGAGCGCTCGGGCAAGGCACCCGGGGAGGTCTTCGAGTACCTGCTGGCCCGGGGCCTCGGCTCCACCCCCGGCACCGCCGCCGAGGTCCTCGACGACGGGGTCAGGCGGCGGATCTCCCCCAACAAGCTGCCGGTCGCCCGCTGGGTGGAGATCATCGAGGCCTCCCACCGGGCGGGCCTGCGCTCCACCTCGACCGTGATGTTCGGCCACATCGAGGAGCCCAGGGAGCTGGCCCGCCACATGCAGGTCGTCCGCGGCCTGCAGGAACGGACCGGCGGGATCACCGAGTTCGTGCCGCTCTCCTTCATCCCCTTCAACACCCTGCTGGGCCGCACGCACGGGATCGAGGAGATCACGATGCGCGAGAACCTCAAGCACACCGCCGCCTTCCGCCTCGCCCTCGGGAGGACGATCACCAACCTGCAGGCCTCCTGGGTGAAGATGGGCCTCGAGGGGGCCACCGAGGCATTGCGCTGGGGGGTCAACGACCTCGGCGGGACGCTGATGGAGGAGAGCATCTCGCGGATGGCGGGATCCCAGCACGGGGTGCGCCTGGAGGTGGAGGACCTGGTGGCGGCGGCGCGGAGGGCCGGGCGCGTGCCCGCCCAGCGGACGACGCTGTATGAGATCGTCGAGACCTACGCGGCGGACGCGGCGGCGTAGCCGACCGAGCGCTGGTCCTCCCAGGCCGGCGCCCCCCGCAGGCCGGCGCCCCCCCGCGAGTGAGTTCGCACTTATCCGCGGATAGCGCGGATTACTGCGAACTCACCGGGGAGGGGTCCCCGCTCAGGGGCGCCGGGGGAACTTGCTGAAGTCGGGGCGGCGCTTTTCCTTGTAGGCCTCGCGGCCCTCCTTGGCCTCGTCGTCGCCGTAGAAGAGGAGGTTGGCGTCGTGGGCGAGCTGCTGGATGCCGGCATAACCGTCCTCGTGGGCGTTGAAGCCCGCCTTGACCAGACGCAGGGCGAACGGGGACATGGCGAGCATCTCGCGGCACCAGCTCACGGTCTCCACCTCGAGGTCGGCGAGCGGCACGACGGTGTTGATCATGCCCATGTCGAGCGCTTCGGCGGCGTCGTACTGGCGGCAGAGCATCCAGATCTCCTTCGCCTTCTTCGGGCCGACCAGATCACGCAGCAGCGAGGCGCCGAAGCCACCGTCCCAGGAGCCGACCCGCGGGCCGGCCTGGCCGAAGCGGGCGTTGTCGGCGGCGATCGTCATGTCGCAGCAGACGTGCAGGACGTGCCCGCCGCCGACCGCGTACCCCGCCACCATCGCGATGACAGGCTTCGGCAGCCGGCGCATCTGCACCTGCAGGTCGGTGATGTGGAAGCGGCCGACGCCGCCCTCCTCCGACATGTAGCCGGTGTCGCCGCGGACGTTCTGGTCGCCGCCCGAGCAGAACGCCCGGTCGCCCTCGCCGGTGAGGACGATCACGCCGACGTCGCCATCCTCGCGCGCCGCCTCGAAGGCCTTCGACAGCTCGACCACCGTGTGCGGCCGGAAGGCGTTGTGGACGCGCGGCCGGGCGATCGTGATCTTGGCGATCCCGTCGCCGCTCAGCTCGTAACGGATGTCCTCGAAGTCGCCGGGGCCGGCGACCCAGTCGGCGCCGGGACGCTGCACGCTCTCTGCCGATTCCGTCGCCATCAGGGTTCCTCCGGGGTCAGCTTCAGCGTGCCGGTGTTGGTCGTCGCGACGGTCCAGGCGAGTTCGTAGACGGCGACGTCCGGCTGCACTTCGTTCAGCGGGCCGGTGACGATGACCCGCCCGGTCCCCTTGCGCGGCCCGGTCGCCTTGATGGAGACCTTGATCGCCGAGGCGCTCCAGTCGGAGACCTTGCCCTTCAGGCTCACCGTCTTCTTCGCGAACGGAAGCTTGCCCGGGACGAGGGTCACGGTGAGCCGGTTGTTCTTCACCGCGGCGCGGACGCTGACCTTGGTGACGACGGCGCCGCTGACCGGGACCGAGTTCGAGGTGACCGGCTTCGGCGGGGCGCTGGCGGTCGCGGCGGTGGCGGTGAGGCTCGCGGCGAGCAGCGCGACGGCCGTGATGGCAAGGGCGAATCTGGTGGGTCTCAAAGAGTTCCTCCGGGGTCTGGGAGTGGCCAGATTATCGGGCGACGGGGGGCGCCCCCGATCCGGCGGCGCCGGTCAGGCGGCGAAATCGCCGGCGCCGGCGCGCAGCGTGCGCAGCGTCGCGAAGAGGTCGTCGAGGTCGGTGACGGCGAGCGGCTCGGTGCCGAAACTGGCCTCGTTCAGGACCTCGGTCGCGGCCTCGGCGGACCCGCGGCCGGCGGCGGTGATCTCGGCGAGGACGGCGCGGCGGTCGGACTGGTGCGGGACGCGGCGCACCAGCCCCGCCTTCTCCAGCCCGTCGAGCGAGTTGGTGATGCTGGTGCGGTGGACCTGGAGGCGCTCGCCGATCTTGCCGACCGGCAGCGAGCCCCGGGCGCTGAAGTGGAGCAGCATCAGGACCTCGTAGCGAGGGAAGGTGAGGCCGAACGGCTCCAGCAGATCGTTCAGCCGCGCCATCAGGATCTGGTGGACGCGCATGATCGAGGTGACCGCGACCATCGACGGCGCCGCCGCCCCCGGCCACCGCTCCACCCAATGGCGGCGCGCCTCCTCGATCGGGTCGAAGGGCAGCTGTCCGGGGTCGGCCACGGCGCGAAAGTTATCCATGCGGCCGCGGGCGAGGTCCGGTTGCAGAAACTCGTCGCCGGGACGAGTTCATGCAGACGCTCAGGGAAGCACGGCGGTGAGCGCGGCGACCGCGGCGTCGGCGACCTTGTCGCGGCGCGCTTCCCGCACCACCTGGGCGCGGCGCACCGCGACCCGGTCGACGAGCTTGAAGTGGACCGCTTCGGCGATCGGCTGGGAGCCCGGTTCGGGGCCGGCGGAGCTCGCTTCGGCAGCTTCCTCGGCCGGTTCGAAGCTTTCGTGCGAGGCGCTCAGTTCGCCTTCGGCTTCGCCGTTTTGGCCGACGTCCCCGGGCGGGATCGCGCCCTCGTTGGCGCCGCTCGCGACCGGGGCGTTCGGTTCGCCGGCGAGGCAGCGGTCGATCCCCGCGGCGATCAGCCGCGCCCGCGCTTCGGAGCCGGCTTCGATCGGGTGCAGGTTGTCGGACTGCATCAGCTGCGGGTGGGTGTGGACGAACCCCGCCCAGTCCGGCGTCTGGGTGCCGGGGCGCGAGGCGGCGAATTCGGCCACCACCCGGTTCTTGCCCGCGTTGTCGACGCCGTTGACGGTGAAGCCGTGGATGGTCGGCACGACGATGCACCGATTGCCGACGGTCTGGACGACCTTCTGCAGGTTTTCCGCCAAGATCTGCGGATACTCGGGGTCGTCGTTCGTCCCCGCGTCGAACACGATCACCGAGTCGGAGGGTTCGTAGCTTTCTTGGAAGAGGTCGAAGATCTGGTAGCTGTTGGAGCCGCCGACCGCGTTGACGGTGATCGGCACGCCGGGGAGCAGGTGCTGCAGGTAGGGAGCGGTCAGTTCCTCGAGGCTGTCGCCGACGACGAGGACGCGACCGGAGCCGGGATCGGCGGCGCGCGCGCCGGCGGCGACCGTGCCGAGCGCGACCAGCACGGCGGCGAGCGCGGCCGCGGCGGCCAGGAAGGCGCGCGGCGCCAGGCGGATTCCCCTGCGATTCGGCATCGCCGCGGTTTGTACCGCACCGGGCCGCTGCTCGTGGCGATCGGCACGCTTTTGGCACTCGCATCGTGCGGGAGCGGCGGCTCGAGCACGGCCGCCGGGACGACCACCGTCAAGGCCGAGGAATCGAAGCCCGTCGCCACCAAGCCCCCCGGCGACGGCAAGCAAGACCCCTGCCAGGCGCGGCTCGGCAACTTCCTCGACCGCATGAACGACCTCCGCCAGTCCCTCCTCGCCGGCCTCAGCTACGACGAATACGTGGTCCGCGTCCGCGCCGTCCGCGATGCCTACGAAGCGGTCCCGGTCGACAAGCTCGGCGCCGCCTGCGTGACCGGCCCGGCGGCCGCGGCCGAGGACGCCTTCAACCAGTACCTCCGCGCCGCCAACGCCTGGGGGGAATGCGCCGCCACCGCCGGCTGCGCCGCGAGCGAGGTCGAAGGCAAGCTCCAGCGCCGCTGGAAGATCGCCTCAAAGCACCTCGACGCCGCCGAGCGGACGCAAGGCTAGGTCGATTCCGCGGGGGCCATTCCGCGCGGGCCTGCGGCGGGGAAGCCGGCGCCTCGGGCCAGGCAGGTTTCGAGGGTCGAGTTCGCACTTTGCCGCGCATACCGCGGATAACTGCGAACTCAACGGGGGAGGACCGGGATCGAGGACGAAGGAGCGCGGAGGACGTGAGGGTTCCGTGCGGGTCCGGTGCGGCTTCCGCGGGGTGCCGACCGGTGAGTTCGCAGAAAGCCGCGGATAGCGCGGAGAAGTGCGAACTCGCCTGTCCCGCCTCCCTCCCCGAAGGCGCCCCGGGCTGCCGCGGATGCCCTGCCGACCACAGCCGCCCCGTGGGTCGGCAGGGCATCCGCGGCGCTCGCAGGGCTTCCGTCCTTTCCCCCGGGGGCCCCGGCCTCGGGATCGACCGACTAGCCCGACCGCGGCCGCCCCGCCGCGCCGCTCACCGTGTTGACGATCTGGGCGGCGTAGGCGTCGGCGATCCGCTCCGCCGGGTCCGGCCCGCGGCGTCGGTACCAGTTGGGGAGGCCGTTGAGGGCGCCGAAGATGAAGTAGGTCGCGAAGTTGACGTCGAGATCGGGGGCCGCTTCGCCGGCCTCCTTCACCTCGCCGATCAGGCCCGCCAGGCGCTGCTCGTAGGCTTCACGGATCGTCACCACATTTTTGCGCCTGTTGCCGGTGAGGTGCTTCCACTCGGTCGCGTAGATCGCCACCCGCTCGATGTTGCGCAGGTACCAGAGCGAGCAGGAGCGGCCGAAGCTGCGCAGTCGCTCGACCGGGCGCTCGTCGAGCCCGCTCGCCTCGTCGAGCATCTCCATGAAGCGGCCGGCGGAGTCCTCGAAGATCCACGCCAGCAGGTCTTCCTTGGAGTCGATGTAGTGGTAGAGGCTGCCCTTGAGGACGCCCACCTCGGCGGCCACGTCCTGGATCGTCGCCGACACGTAGCCCTTCTCGTGGAAGACGCGGACCGCCGCCTCGAGCACGTCCTGCCGGCGATTGCGCCGCTGCCGAACGCCCCCTTCCCGCACCGCGGCCACTGTCATCACCCCCGCATTGCCCTGAGAACCGTCAAACGCTCGGGGACTTTATCGGTACGGCCGGGGTCAGGGAGCGACGCTGCGCCCGCCGCAGGCGAAGAGCACCTGGCCGGTGACGTAGCCGGCCTCCGGCGAGGCGAGGAAGGCGACGATCCCGGCGACGTCGTCGGGGGTGCCGATCCGCCCGGCCGGGATCCGCGCGACCATCTTCGCCAGCACCTCTGGCGGCATCGCCTGGGTCATCGGCGTGTCGACCAGGCTCGGGGCGACGGCGTTGACCCGCACCCGCGGCGCCCAGCGCTGGGCGAGCGCGCGGCCGAAGCCGACGAGCCCCGACTTCGAAGCGCTGTAGTTCGCCTGGCCGAAGTTGCCGAGCGAGGCGCGCGAGCTCATGTTGACGACCGCGGCGCCGTCGCGATAGCGCGGCTCGAGCGCCAGCGTCAGCCGCATCGCGGCGACGAGGTTGACCTCGATCACGGCGGCGAAGTCGGCCTCGCTCATCTTGACGGCGCGCGCGTCGCGGGTGATCCCGGCGTTGTTGACCAGCACCGCGACGTCGTCGCCCGCCGCGTCGAGGACCGCGTCGACCCCATCGGCCTTGGTGAGGTCGGCGACCACGGCGCCGGCGCCGGCCGCCGCGGCGACCTCCTCCACCGCCGGGTCGAGGTCCACGAGCACCAGGTCGTGCCCCGCCTCCGCGAGCCGCTCCCCGATCCGCCCGCCGAGCCCGCCGGCGGCCCCGGTGACGATCGCCGTCCCCGCGCCACTCATCTGCCCGCCTCCCCCTCACGCTTGTTACCCATAGGGGGACAAGCGTCGGTGGGGGACGGGGCGGGGCGGCTCACGGCACCACTTTCCCGAGGTTCGCGCCGCCGACCGTCAGCAGCTGCCCGGTCAGGGACGAGCCCGCCAGCATGGCCACGGTCTCCTCGACCGCCGCCTCGTCGCCCTCACCGCCGGCGACGACATTTACCCGCCAGCCCGGTTTGGCGCCCTCGATCCCCAGCGTTCGCACCATCCCCACGAGCCCCGTGGCCACCGCGGCGTCGAGCGGCGAGCCCTGCCCGAGCAGATCGCCCGCGTCGAGGACCACCGCGACCGGCCGCCCCGCCTCGAGCGCCTCGCGAGCCGCCGCGAACGCTCCGGTCAACGCCGGCGTGACCGCGTCGAGATCGTCCCCGACCGGCCCCGGCCGCAGCACCAGCACCTCACCGCTCCCCCGCTCCGCGCTCACGCCGCCGAGCCTACCGGCCAAAAGCCACAAAAAAGAGGGCCGCCCCGAAGGACGGCCCTCTCAGGCTGGTGCAAGCAAACGTGTGCGTGACACCGTGGCCGGGCGGGACTAGGTCCGACCTCCACGCGCACGCCGGTGCCCGGGTTGGATTCCACCGGGCGCCCGAACCAGTGCGGCGCCTAGCGGCCCTGCACCTCCAGAGTCCCTTCAAGCATGTGACTCAAAATAGGACCACCTCCTTTCTCTGGTCCGACGATTGAAGCACACGCGGGCGGCGGTCCCGGAGACCTCTCCTCCGCGGGCCGGCGGGACCCCCGGAAACGGGGGTCGGGCGGGGCGGCCGGCCGAGCGTCCTCCCTAGGCTTCGGGCATGGATTTCGGCGACTTCGGCGCCTGGACCTCCTACCGGCGGATCGGCAAGGAGAACGCGGGCGCCGCGGCCCGGGCGGCCGAGGAGGCGGGGCTCGGCGCCTTCTGGCTCGGCGGCTCGCCGCGACTCGAGGAATTGCGGCCGCTGCTCGAGGGCTCCGCGGAGCTCGTCGTCGGCACCTCGATCGTCAACATCTGGGCCTACGACCCGGCCGACCTCGCCCGCGAATTCGCCGCCCTCGACGCCGACTTCCCCGGCCGCGTCTGCGTCGGCATCGGCGTCGGCCACCCGGAGGCGACCAGCGACTACAAGCGCCCGCTGTCGAACCTCGAAGCCTTCCTCGACGGCATCGACGCCGCCGCCGCCGCGCCGATCCCGACCGACCGCCGCATCATCGCCGCCCTCGGCCCGAAGATGCTGGCGATGAGCGCGAGGCGCTCGCTCGGCACGATCCCCTACTTCACCTCGGTCGACCACACCCGCTTCGCCCGCGCGACGGTCGGCCCCGACGCCCTGGTGATCCCCGAGATCGCCTGCGTCCTCGACGAGGACACGGAGCGCGCCCGCGCCACCGCCCGCGACTACGCGAAGCTCTACCTCGGCCTCAGCAACTACACCAACGCGCTGCTCGAACACGGCTTCGCCCAGGCCGACATCGAGGACGGCGGCTCCGACCGCCTCATCGACCACGTGATCCCGCACGGCTCCGCCGCCGAGGTCGCCGCCGCGGCCCGCGCCCACGTCGAGGCCGGGGCCGACCACGTCGCCTTCCAGGCCCTCGGCGCGCCCGCCGTCCCCGCCGCGGAGTGGCGCGCCCTCGCCGCCGCCCTGCGCTGAGCGACGCCCCCGCCCCCGCGCCGCCGGTACCGTTCCCTGTGCCGATCGTCTCAACCCGCAGGAGTCACCGATGCCCGAACTGAGGTCCCGCACCGTCACCCACGGCCGCAACATGGCCGGCGCCCGCGCGCTGCTGCGCGCCACCGGCGTCGAGCGCGAGGACTTCGGCAAGCCGATCGTCGCGGTCGCCAACTCCTTCACCCAGTTCGTCCCCGGCCACACCCACCTGCAGCCGGTCGGCGAGGTCGTCGCCGCGGCGGTCCACGCGGCGGGCGGCGTGCCGCGCGAGTTCAACACGATCGCGGTCGACGACGGCATCGCGATGGGCCACGGCGGGATGCTCTACTCGCTGCCCTCGCGCGACCTGATCTCCGACGCGGTCGAGTACATGGTCAACGCCCACTGCGCCGACGCGCTCGTCTGCATCTCCAACTGCGACAAGATCACGCCGGGGATGCTGAACGCGGCGCTCCGCCTGAACATCCCGACCGTCTTCGTCTCCGGCGGCCCGATGGAGGGCGGCACCGCGGTGCTCGAGGACGGCACCGTGCGCAAGCGCGTCAACCTGATCTCGGCGATCGCCGACGCCGTCGCCACCGACGTCTCCGACGACGACATCGCCCGCATCGAGGAGGCGGCCTGCCCGACCTGCGGCTCCTGCTCGGGGATGTTCACCGCCAACTCGATGAACTGCCTCACCGAGGCGCTCGGCGTGGCGCTCCCCGGCAACGGCACGACGCTCGCCACCCACACCGCCCGCAAGGAGCTATACGAGGACGCGGGCCGCGCCGTCGTCGCCCTCTGCACGCGTTATTACGACGAAGACGACGAGGGCGTGCTGCCGCGCCGGGTCGCCACCCGCGAGGCCTTCGAGAACGCGATGACCCTCGACATCGCGATGGGCGGCTCGACCAACACCGTGCTCCATCTGCTCGCCGCCGCCCAGGAGGCCGAGGTCGAGTTCACGATGGCCGACATCGACGAGCTCTCGCGCCGCGTCCCCTGCATCTGCAAGGTGGCGCCGAACGGCGACTACCTGGTCGAGGACGTGCACCGCGCCGGCGGCATCCCGGCGATCCTCGGCGAGCTGCGCCGCGGCGGCCTGCTGAACGAAGGCGTCCGGACCGTCCACGCCGACTCACTTGACGCGTGGCTGGGGACGTGGGACGTGCGCGGCGCCGGCCCCGCGTCGGAGGCGGCGGTCGAGCTCTTCCACGCCGCGCCCGGCTGCAAGCGGAGCGCCACCGCCTTCTCGCAGTCGGAGCGCTGGGAGTCGCTCGACCTCGACCCCGCCGCGGGCTGCGTCCGTGACGTCGCCCACGCCTACTCCGCCGACGGCGGCCTGGCGATCCTCTACGGCAACCTCGCCGAGCGCGGCTGCGTGGTGAAGACCGCGGGCGTCGACGAGTCGATCCTCACCTTCCGCGGCCCGGCGGTAGTGCTCGAGTCCCAGGACGAGGCGGTCGAGGCGATCCTCGGCGGCAAGATCGCCGAGGGCGACGTGGTGGTGATCCGTTACGAGGGGCCGAAGGGCGGGCCCGGCATGCAGGAGATGCTCTACCCGACCTCCTACCTGAAGGGCCTCGGCCTCGGCGCCAAGTGCGCCCTGCTCACCGACGGCCGCTTCAGCGGCGGCACCTCGGGCCTCTCGATCGGCCACGTCTCCCCGGAGGCGGCGTCGGGCGGCGCGATCGCCCTGGTCGAGGACGGCGACACGATCGCGATCGACATCCCCAGCCGCTCGATCGAGCTCCGCGTCGAGGACGCGGTGCTGGACGAACGCCGCGAGGCGCTGCTGGCCGGGAACGGCTACGTCCCGGCGGCCCGGGAGCGCGTCGTCTCCCCCGCCCTGCGCGCCTACGCGGCGATGGCGACCTCCGCCGACACCGGCGCGGTCCGCGATGTCGACGCGGTCGAGCGCGCGATGGCCGAGCAGACCAAGCGCGGCGCCGAGCTCCCGACGCCCTGACCCGACGCCAGCGCCCAGCGCCCAGCTGTTCCTTTTGCCGGACTGGTCGGCAAAAGGAACAGCTGGCGCGAGGGGGCGCTTAGGCGGCGAGGCTGAGCTCGCCGGTCTCGACCGGCAGGGCCTCTTCGACCGTCTCGAGCGAGGCACTCGTGCGGGAGAGGCGGTAGATCTGGGCGACGGCGTCGCGCTCGCTGACACCGTGGCGCTCGCTGACGGGCTTGCCGTCGCGGTACAGGGTCACGTTCCAAGTCTTGCTCATCTTGCTTCTCTTCCGTGTTGCTTACGACTTGTATACAAGTATCGGCAAGGCGCGAACACGCGTTTGTGACCGCGCTCACTCGGTGACGGGCGTCACATCTCCCTGACAGATAACTTTCAGTCCGATGCTTGCCGCCCGCGCCGTCGCCGCCTCGATGGAGGACCCGCTCTCCGCCCTCGAGGTCGGCCAGGTCGACGAGCCCGACGTCCCCGACGGCTGGGCCCTGGTCGACGTCAAGGCGGTGTCGCTGAACCATCACGACGTCTGGTCGCTGCGCGGCGTCGGCCTGCCGGAGGAGCGCCTGCCGATGATCATCGGCTGTGATGCCGCCGGGGTCGACGAGAAGGGCGAGGAGGTGATCGTCCACGCGGTGATCGGCGACCCCGAGTTCCCCGGCGGCGAAATCATCGACCCGGGCCGCACGCTCCTCTCCGAGCTCCACCCGGGGACGCTCGCCGAGCGCGTCGCGGTGCCGCGCCGCAACCTGGTGCCGAAGCCCGAGTCGCTCAGCTTCGACGAGGCCTGCTGCCTGCCGACCGCCTGGCTCACCGCCTACCGCATGCTCTTCGACCGCTCCGGGCTGCGGCCGGGCCAGACGGTCCTCGTCCAGGGCGCCGGCGGCGGCGTCGCCAGCGCCGCGATCGAGCTCGGCCGCGCCGCCGGCTACCGCGTCTGGGCGACCAGCCGCGAGGAGCGCAAGCGCGACTTCGCTCTCGAGTGCGGCGCCCACGCCGTCTTCGAGTCGGGCGCGCGGCTGCCGGCGAAAGTCGACGTCGTCCTCGAGACGGTCGGCAAGGCGACCTGGGGACACACGCTGCGCTCGCTGAGGCCCGGCGGTCGCGTCGTCATCGCCGGCGCGACCAGCGGCCACGACCCGGCGGCCGAACTGAACCGCGTCTTCTTCAAAGAGCTCGAGATCGTCGGCTCGACGATGGGCACGCTGGAGGACCTCCACAACCTCGTCTCGATGATCGACGTGAGCGGGATCCGCCCCCGCATCGACAAGACCTTCCCGCTGGCCGAGGTCGGCGAGGGGCTGCGGGCGCTCGCCGAGGGCGACGTGCTCGGCAAGATCGTGATCAATCCGTAGCTCGCGGGTAGTTTGGGCACCATGCGCCCGCTCAAGAAGTCGACCCTCGTCCTGTCCCTCGCCGCGCTGCTCGCCGCCTGCGCGCTCCTCCCCGCCACCGCGGGAGCCGCGACCGGCCGCACCGTCGCCGTCACCGCCTCGGCCGCCATCAAGGTGCCGAACGACACCGCCACGGTCGGCTTCGGGGTGAAGCGCGAACGCAAGACGCGCACCGCCGCGCTGCAGGCGACCGCTGCCGGCCTGCGCCACGTGATCGCCGCCGCCAAGGCCTTCCCCAGCGTCGGCGAAGGCGACATCCGCACCGGCCGCATCGACGTCAGCCCGGTGCGGAAGGGCAACGCCACCGTCTATCGCGCCACCGAGGGCATCCAGGTGACCCTCCACGAACCGGCGAAGGCGGGCGAACTGATCGCCGAGGGCCTCGGCGCCGGCGCCACCGGGGTCAGCGGCCCGACCTTCAGCGTCGGCAACGAAGAAGAAGCGTTCGCCAAGGTCCTCGCCGCGGCCTTTGACAAGGCGCGCGAACGCGCGGGCGTCCTCGCCGCCCAGGCGGGCGCCAAGCTCGGCCCGGCGCTGACGATCGAAGAAGGCGAAGGCGCCGAATTCATCGGCCCCCGCTTCGACAGCGCCGCAGGCGCGCCGGTCAGCAAGGGAGCCCCCACCCCGCCGACCAAACCCGGCACCTCCCGCGTCAAAGCCACGGTCCACGTCATCTTCGAACTCCAGTAGCCCCGGCGTCGCCCTTCCGTCTCACTTCTGCCTGGCTTCGGTCGGCCCACCCGGGTCGATGGGCCGAAAACCAGACATATAGGCAGGTTTTCGGCCCATCGACCGGGTGGTCAGCGGGTTACTTGGACGGGGGTGCCGTTGATGGCGATGTGGGCGAGCCAGCGGACGCGGGCGTTGGCGACGCGGATGCAGCCGTGGGACCCGGCGGTGCCGAGCGGAGCGGCGAGCAGCGGACCGGCGCGACCGTGGATGGCGATGCGGCCGGGGCCGCCGCCGTAGTCCTCGAGCACCCGTGAGTGGGCGGTGAGGAAGAGCGCCCAGGGGCCGAGTTCGGAGCCGGCCGGCTGGCGGATCGGCTCGTCGACGGCGAACAGCCCGCGCGGCGTGGGGGTCGAGGGCTTGCCGACCACGGCCGGGAAGCTGACCACCGGCCGACCCGCACGCTCGACCGTCACCCGCGCCTGCGAGGTCGACACCACGATCCGCCACGGCGTGCTTGAGACGCGGGTGACATCGGCGCGGATCCAACCCGCCGCGCTGTTCGGCCGTTCCGGCAGGCGCACCCGCAGCCAGCGCTTGCCGTCGACCGTCGCCGAGCGCAGCACCAGGTACTGGACCCGCCCGCCGCCCCATTCGGCCAGCGGCGAGACCTTCATCACGGTCCCCCCCGCGCCGGGCCGGTCCAGTGCGCGGGTCGGGGCGACGACGCGGGCGACGTGGGCGAGCGCCGGCGTGAGCCGGTAGGGGTCGGGGGCGGGGGTGGCGCGGGCCGGGGCGGCGCCGAGGGACGCGGCGCCGCAGAGGCCGATCAGGGCGGTGGTGGCGAGGGTGCGCAGGCGGGGTCGGCAGGGACGGGGGCCCGCAAGCTGACGCCCGGGGAAGGGACCCGCCCCTCTCGCCACGGCCCGGGCAGCCCGTGGCCGTGGCGAGAGGGGCGGGTCTTCGAGGAGTGGAGGAACCTCGACAGGAGCGTGGTGAGGGCGCGACGGGAGCGCCACGGGACCGTGACGGAAGACGGACGCCGTCACGGAGATGCCGGGAACGCAGGCCTTTCTCCCGTGTTGCACAACACCGACTCCCGCGCTGTCGACTTTGACCCCCCTATAGGGGCCCAAAAGTCGACAGCGCGTTCCGGGCACCTCGATCCCAGCCCGAAAAGGGTTCCCCAAGGCCGGGAAGTGTGACGTTCCCGGCATCTTCGTCAACGATCCAGGCAAGGTGTGGAATCTCCCGGACCGGATCGTCACGTAAGTCCGACTTCCTCACGTCCCTGTGCCAGCTTTTTCACGAACGCCTCACGTCCTGGGCTCCTCATGGGGGTCACAGCCTGCCAGGACCCCCATGAGGAGCCCAGGACACCCATATCTACCCCGTAACGCCCCCGGGCTCGCCCGCGAACGCCGGCTTGATCCGCACCGTCGCGGCGGCGCTGCGGCGCACCGCGTTCGCGGCGCGGGCCGTCGCGTGGTTGCGGGCGCGGCGGGACTTGTAGCCCATCACCGCACGGGCGACGAGGTGGAGGCGGACGACCTTGCGGGCGGCGACGTACTTCTTCGTCCAGCAGGCTTCGCCGTTCACGAACCGCGCCCCCGGCGCCTTGACGAAGACCAGCGTGGCGGGCAGGCGATCGCAGACCTTCGCGTTGACCAGGGCGGCGGCGCCGTTGCGCAGGGTGATCGTGAAGCCGACCTTCTTGCCGCCCGGCACGACCTTGCGCGACGCCGTCTTGGCCAGCGAGTAGGTGGCCGGCGGGTCCTTCACGTGGACCCCCTTGACCGCGTGGTTGTTGGCGGGCACCTTCTCGCCGTTGGCCGCCAGGGCGCTGACCGTGTTCTTCAGCGACCCGGCCGCTTCGGCGAGCACCGAGTAGGTGACGTGGACGGTCTCGCCGACCGGGATCCGCGGGATCGAGCAGGTGATCTTCGAGCCCGCCGCGCCGCAGTGCCCCGCTTCGGCGTCGATCGAGACGACCTTCACCGGCCCGCTCACGGTGTCGACGACCTTCACGTTCTTCGCATCCCCGCCGGACACGTTGGTGATGTCGATGCGGTAGCTGAACGGCGCGCCGATGGCCGGCGACGAGGTGTCGGCGCTCTTCACCACCTTCAGGTTCGGGGCGGCTGGGTCCGCCGGCTTGATCGGCCCTTCGACGGCGCTCTCGTTGTTCGACTTGTCCGGATCGGGCTCCGGCCCTTCGACCGTGGCGACGTTGCGCAGCGACCCGGTGGCCGTGGCGGCGACCTCGACCGTGATCGACACCTGCGCCGAGCCGCCCGCGGCGAGCGGGCCGAGCGCGCAGGTGACCGTCTGCCCGGAGGCCGAGCAGGTGCCCTGGCTCGGCGCCGCCGACTTGAAGCTGGTGCCGACGGGCAAGGTGTCGGTGACCGTCACCCCGCTCGCGGCCGACGGGCCGTGGTTGGTGACCGCGAGCGTGTAGGTGAGCGGCTTCCCGGCTTCCGCCCTGCCCATCGTCTTCGTGATCGCCAGGTCGGCGACGGGCCCGACGTCGGTCGTCACCGTGCTCGAGTTGTCTTCGACGTGCGGGTCGGCCTCTTCGGCGGCGACCGTCGCGGTGTTGGTCAGCGCCTGACCGCCGAGCGCGAACGGCACGTGGACGGTGACCTGGAAGTCGACCGAGTCACCGACCGCCAGTTCGCCGGGCGCTTCACAGGTGACCGTGCCGCCCGCCGCGGCGCAGCCTTCGGCGGCGGAGACGAAGTCGACGCCGGCCGGCAGCGGGTCGGTGACCTTCACCTTGTGGGCGACCGAAGGGCCGTGGTTCTCCACGTGGAGCCCATAGGTGAGCGTGCCGTCCGGTGCGACCTTCGCGGGCGCGGTCTTCGTGACCGCCAGGTCGGCTGCCGGGACGATTTCAGCGGTCGCTTCGCCTTCCTTCGGTTCGGGGGAGGTTTCCGAGTCGAAGGTCGCGACGTTGGTGAAGCCGCCGACTTCGGCCGCTTCGACGCTCACCACGATCGTCGCGCTCGCGTGCGGCAGCATCCGCCCCAGGTCACAAGTGAGGAGCGCGGCGGGCGCTTCGTCGCAGGTGCCGACGCTCGTCGTCGCGGCGAGGAACCTCACCTGGGACGGCAGTTCGTCTTCGACCGTGGCGTTCACCGCATCCGAGGGCCCGTCGTTGCGGACCTTGATCTCGTAGGTGAATTCGCTGCCGAGCAGCACCGGCTCCCGCGGCCCGGACTTTTCGATCGCGAGGTCGGCGAGGCCGCCGATCGGCGTCACCACCGACGATTTGTTCGGGCCGCCGCCCGGCGGCTCGGGCTGGTCCCCTTCGACTTCCGCGATGTTTTCGATCAACCCGGTGGTGCCGGATTCGACTTCGACGGTGAGGTGGAAGGTGTGTGCTTCGCCGACCTTCATTTCGGCGAGTTCGCAGGTGACGGTCCCGCCCGCTTCCGCACACTCGGCGTCAGCGCTCTTGAAGACCGTGTTTTCGGGCAGTTTGTCGGTGACCACGATCCCGGTCGCGTCGGAGGGCCCGTTGTTTTCGACCTTCAGCTTGTAGTCGATCTCTTCGCCGGCGTTGACTTCTTCCTGGTCCGCCGTCTTTTCGATCGTCAGGTCGGTTTCACGGTGGACTTCGAAGGACCCCGGGTCGCTCGGCTTTTCGACCTGCTGCGGCGAGCTCGCGGTGGCGAGGTCGGTGACTTCGTCCCCGTCGTTCAGCGAAGGCAGCGTCTTGATCGGCACCGAGATCGTCACCGAGCCGGCCGCCGGCACTTCGGCGATGGTCCAGGTCACGGTCGTCTCGCCGGCTCCCGGGGTGTCCGCTTCGACCGACTTCTGGGCGAAGCCCGTGCTCGGGTTGGCGCTCGCCGGGCCGAGGAATTCCTGGCCGGCCGAGAGCACGTCCTTCACTTCGACTTCGTGCGCCGCGCCGGTGCCGCTGTTGGAGACGACGATCTCGTATTTGTCGTTCGAGCCCGCCACCGTTTCGGCGCCATCCGGCGTCTTTTCGATTTCGAGCTTCGGTTCCAGCAGATTGGCGAACGCTTCGTCTTCATCGCAGTACGGCGCGCCTTCGCCACCGCTTGCGCCGGTCAGGTCCTGGAAGGAGCCGACGGCCTTGTTTTCCTGTTTCAGGCCTCCGGGATTGCCAAGCGCCGCGAGGGTCGGGGTCGCTTCGAAGAGGACTTCGACCGCGGCACCGGGCGGCAGGCTGATGGCGACGTTCGCCCAGCTCAGCGACTGGGTTTCCGTGCCGGTCACGGTCGGGTCGAAGGCAGGTTCCGCCACGGTCGCGCCGCCGAGCGCCTGGAAGGTGGTGCTTTCCGCGACGTACTTCCAGTTCGGCGGCAGCAGGTCTTCGACGCCCACGGCTTTCGCCCCGGCGGCCGTCGACTGGTTTTCCACCACGACGCGCCACGGGAACCGCTTGCCGACTTCGGCCGTCGCTTCGTCGGGGAAGCCCGCTTCGCCGGTCGTCTTTTCGACGCTGATCCGCGGCAGCGCGACTTCGAGGTCCTTCACCGCCTGCGGGCCTTCGTACCCGCGCGAGGCTTTCGCCGCTTCGCGTTCGGTCTTCGACAGCCCGAAGTAGCTCGGCACTTCGGCCGCGTTTTTGATCGCCTCACCGTCCTGGAGTTCACTCGACGGCGGCAGTTCCGCGGTGTAGGTGAGGGTCACCGATTTGCCCGCTTCGATCTCCGGCACGACCCAGACGAGCGGTTCTCCGGCGCTCGATTCGACCCATTCACTCCCCGTGACCGGCGTGATGTTGCGCAGGTTGGCGGTGGTGTTGGTGTCGAGGACTTCGACTTCGTAAGCGTTCCAGCCACCGGTGTTGGCGACGGTCAGCGAGTAGGTCGGCTTGCCGCTCGGCTGGACGGCGGTCCCGACCAGGGCCGGTTCCGCGGTCACGCTCTTCGCCAGCGTCACGTTCGGCTCCGCCACCGTGGTCGTCGCTTCGCCCACGTTCGTTTCTTCGCTGAAGGAGTTCGAGCCGGGGACCGGCACCGCCGTCGGCTTGGTGCCTTCGGTTTCGTTGTAGACGCCGACGACCTGGTTGGTCAGCGTTTCGGGCGCCTTCACTTCGGCGCCGCCGCCGACCTTGACGTCGTCGACGTGGGCCTTGAAGTGCAGGATCAGTTCGCGCGAAGCGCCCGCTTCGAAGTTGCCGAAGTACCAGCCGATCAGCGTCGTGCCGTCGGGTTGGACTTCGACGCCGAGTTCTTCACCCGGGCCGCAGCCTTCGCCTTCGCATGCGGAGCCCGTGAATTCGTCGAAGGTGACCCCGTCGGGAAGCCGATCGACCAGCGCCGTGTTGAAGTACTTGATCTGGCCGGGCAGGTTCATGTGCAGCGTGTAGTCGAGCTCGCTGCCGATCGTGCCCTTGGTCGGCGTCACTTCCTTGCTCACCGTCGCGCCGACCAGCTTGACCGTGTTCTGGGCCGCCGATTCGTAGCCGGCTTTGGCCGCTTTGTAGGCGCCTTCGACGAAGCTTGCCTGGCGGGTTTCGGGCGGCACCACGCCCCCCGCTTCGTCGGGCAGGCTCTGCGCTTCTCCCTTGACCACGTTGGTGAAGCTGGACGCCGCCGCGGCGGGTTTGATGACTTCGAGCTTGTAGACAAGGTGTTCGGTTTCGCCCGGCGCGAGCATCGCGAGGTGCCAGGTGATCGTGTTGCCGGCGGCGGTCCCTTTCGGGCCGGCGTCGACCACTTCCATCCCGGCCGGCACCGTGTCGGTCAGCGTGACTTCGTTGGCGGTCGAGGATCCGGCCAGGTTCGTCACTTCGGTTTCGTATTCGACGATTTCGCCCGGCGCCACCGTCGTGCTGCGGCCTTCCGGCAGCAGGTGCTTCTTCACTTCGAGGCGGGGCTCGACCACCGGCGTACCCGCCGTCTTGGTCAGGACGGTCGGTTCGCCTTCTGCGACGTCTTTGAATTCGAAGGAGGCCTGGTTGTTGATCGTGACGCCGCGCACGTTGACGGCGACGTTGCGCACGCGGGCCTTGAAGGTCAGGACGAGCGTGTGTTCCTGGGCGCTGACGGTTTCGGGATAGGGGCCGCTGAACTTGACTTCGGCGCCGTTGGCGAGCTGTTCGAGCGTCACGCCGGCCGGCAGCCCCGCCCCGTCCAGCTTCGCTTCGGCTTCGCCGACCTTTTCGAGGTTGGTCGGCAGTTCGTCCTTCAGGACCGGCGTCCCGTAGAGCTTGCTGTGCGCCGGGATCTTGGACGTCACCGTGTAGTCGACGAGCTCCCCGATCGTCGCCTGGCTGAGGTTGTTGCCAGGCTGCAGGGTCTCGGTGGTCGCGCTCTTTTCCAGGGTCGCCGCGGTGGTCGTGATTTCCGCTTCGTCGAGGAGCGGGCCGGTGTTCGATTTCGTCAGTTCCGGGTCGATGTTTTCCGCCGGGATGTATTCGAACTTTCCGCCGGTGTTGGTCGGTGACTTGAAGCGCGCGACCCCCGCGTGGTTCACGAACGCGTGGCCCGGCGCGACTTCGGTCGGCACCGTCACCTCGTAGGTGAGCGTGGTGAGCGCGCCGACCGGGACCACGACGCCGGTCCATTTGATGATGTCTTCGGCGCATTCGGCCGCCTGCGGCGCGGTCTGGGCGGGAAGGGTGACGGCCGCGCATTTGATGCCTTCCGGCAGCACGTCCCAGACTTCGACTTCTTCGGCGCCGAGGTTGCCGGCGTTTTCGAGGTCGAGCTCGTATTTGACGGTTTCGCCGCCGCCCGCGGGCGCCGAGGACCTACCGCCGGGGGGCGTTTTGGTGACCGATTTCCCGCCGACTTCGACGATCGACTTTTCCAGCGAGAGCTCAGGTTCCTGACGCTCGACTTCGGCCCGTTCGCGCAGCGGGAACGTTTCGCCTTCGGTGTTGGCGTAGCTGAACTTCATCAGGTTGCCGGTGATGTCCTGGGGGAAGGCGCTCGCCGAGGTCAGCATTTCGGTCTTGAAGAGGAATTCGAAGACCTTTTCCGATTCGACCGCTTCGCCGCCGTTGATGGTCCATTTGATGACGCCTTCCGCCGCTTCGGTGGTCTGCGGCGTGGCCACGACGGTGTTGTTGGGACCTTTGACGATGCTGCCTTCGACGAAGCGCTGTTCGGGCGGCAGGAAGTCGGTCACGATCGGTTCGCCGGAGAACAGGCTGGCGTTGAAGTGGACCTCCAGCTTCCAGCAGATCTGGTCCCCCGGCCCGTACAGCGGGAACGGTTTTTCGACGCCCGCGACGTAGGTGCCGCTGCAGTCGACCGGGACCAGGCCGGTGTTTTCGCGCACGGTCTTCTTGATCGTCACGCCTCCGGCGACCTGTTCGGCGGCGGATGCGTCGACGACCTTTTCACCTTCCGGCCGGTCCGCGGCGATGTGGGTCCCACCGGCTTCGCAGGTGGCGTCCGCTTTCGGCGTGCAGCGGGCGAAGCTGACACCTTCGACGTTGACCTGGTTGGTCCAGTGGTCGCCGGTCAGCACCGGCTTTTCCGGTTCGAAGTTCTGCTGGTAGTCGACGCGGGTGTGGGTCGGGAAGGTGATCTGGAAGGTCGACGACGGCGCCATCCGTTTCAGCGCTTCGACCGTGCTCCCGTTCCATTTGAGGAGGAAGCTGCCGTCCGGCCGCTCTTCCACCGAGGAGTATTCGGCGGTCGGAAGGTTCCCTTCGGTGTTGACGCATTCCGGCTTGGGGTCGGTCGGCGAGCCGATCGTCGGCCCTTCGTAGTTTTCTTCTTTGCCCAGCGGACAGAGGCCGTCCGGCAGCACGTCTTCGATTTCGATTTCGTTCGAGTAGCGGTACTCGGAGGTCTCGAGCTTGAGGGTCCATTCGCTCAGCTGGCCGGCGCCGATCGTCGCCTTGTCGACCGACTTCTGGACCGCCAGGTCCTCCGCGTAGACCGTGTGTTCGTCGCTGTCTTCGGTCGCGACGGTCCCTTCGTACTTGCCGCTGACCGTGGATACGTTGGTGAGCGGCTCCTCGTCGAAGGTTTCGAGCCCCGAGTTGTTGTCGAGGTTGGCCGCCTGGCCGAGTTCGGCGGCGCCCGGCTTGCCGTGCGGCCAGCTCAGCGTGTTTTCCCGGATCGGGATCGCCGCGCGGTACTGGAATTCGAGTTCCTGGCCGGGGCCCAGTTCCCCGAGACCGGTCCAGCGGACGTGGGTGTAGACGGCTTTCGGCCGCGGCCCAGGCGGGTCCACTTCTTCGGTTTCCACCGAGCTGGGTTCCAGGCATTTCGGCGCCGCCGGTTCGTTGCCGGGGAAGATCGCGCCGGAGCCCGGGTACTCGTCCGCCGAGCCGGGGTTGGTCGGCGCTTCGGTCGTGTGGTCGATGCTGCCGCAGCCGAGGAACTCGAGGCCGGCCGGCAGGTAATCGTCGACCGCGAGTTCGCGCGTCGGCCCGACGTCGTTGTTGATCAGCTTGAGGGTGTAGACGGTCTGGTGTTCGTGCACGCCCCGCAGCAGCTCCTGCTCGGGGCTCGGCTCCGCCTTCTTGATTTCCACCGCGGTCAGCGTCGTGCTCGCTTCGGCTTCGGCGCTGCCGGTGAACGAACCCGGTTCCGGGCGCCCTTCGGCGTCGAACTTCGGCAGCAGCCGGGCTTCTTCGTTGACGTAGGCCCCGGCCTCGTCGGTGTAGGTGTCCCCGACCGTGAATTCAGGCGAGGTCGCTTCGACCTTGAAGGTGAGCGCGTAGTGGGAGTTGCCGCTGAGGTCGGCGACGTTTTCGAAGATCAGCGTCGTTTCGCCTTCGCCTGGCGCGTCTTCGAGGATCCGCGGTTCCAGCGTCGAGCCGTCGCTGCCGTGCGCGGGGCCGACGTATTTGACGCCTTTCGGCAGGACGTCGCGGAAGGTGAGGTTGTAGGCGCGTTCTTCGCCTTTCGGGTTGCTCGCACGCAGGGTCACTTCCTGCTGGGTGCCGAGCAGCCCCTGCGCCGGCTGTTCCACGCTCAGTTCGATGTTCGGGCCCGCGGCCGCCGCGGTCGCGGGGACGATCAGGGCGATGGCCGCCAGGATGCAGGCGGCTATGAGTACCAGCGTGTTTCTGAGGGTCGCCAACGCCTGGTTATTCGGCGGGCGTCCAACAATCCTTTAGTCAATTTCAGGAATTTTCACACCAAATTTTGGACGGGAATCCCAATCCGTATCGGGTACGCATATGTATAGCGATTCCGCTACGCAATATTGGCTCAGTGTCGATGGGCCGAAAACCGGACTATCTGACGGGTTTTCGGCCCATCGACATCAGGGGCCGGCGGATTCGGCTTCGACCTGGGCGTTCCAGGCGGCTTTGGCCTCGCGCCAGCCTTCGTCGGTGAGGGTGCGCTTCCAGTAGCCGGAGGCGGAGAGGCGCTCGGCGGGGACGCCGCGGTCGAGGACCAGGTGGCGGCGGGCGAGGCGGACCGAGGTGGCCTCGCCGTGCAGGAAGGCGTGGGGCGTGCCGGGCGGGAAGTCGAGCGCGGCGAGCGCCTCGGCGACCGTCTCGTCGCGGTCGTCGTGGAGCCAGTGGACCTCGAGCTCGCCGGGGCAGGCGAGCGCGACGTGCTCCTCGGGGCCGTCGACCTGGAGGAAGACGTGGACCGGGCGGCCCGCCGGAACCCGCGGCAGCGAGGCCGAGATCGCCGGGACCACGCTGATGTCGCCGGCGAGGAGGTGCCAGTCGGCGTCAGGGTCGGGCGCGTAGCCGCCGCCGGGGCCGCGCAGCTGCAGGGTGTCGCCGGGCGTCGCGGCCGCGGCCCAGGGGCCGGCGATGCCCGCGTCGCCGTGGACGACGAAGTCGATCGTGAGCAGGCCGCGCTCGGCGTCCCACTCCCGCACCGTGTAGGTGCGGACCTTCGGCCGCTCGTCCGCGGACGCGCCCGGGCGCGGGAACTGCAGCTTCACGTAGTGGTCGGTGAACGCGCCGATCGCGAAGCCGGCGAGGCCGTCGCCGCCGAAGACGATCCGGGTGAGCGTCGGGGTCAGCGGCTCGACCGATTCGACCCGGCCGGTGAGGAGGGGGCGGTTGCGGGCGCGCTCCTTTTGCGGGGTGGCGACGATGCGCCCCACGATACGGGGTCGGCCCCGCCAACCGGTCGCGTTCGCACTTATCCGCGCATACCGCGGATAAGTGCGAACGCGATCCGGCGTCAGGCGGGGACGGCGGCGGTGTGGTCGAGGATCGCCTCGGTGAGGAGCGGCCAGAGCGGCTCGGGGCGGTCGTGTCCCATGTCCTCGACCAACAGCAGGCGCGCGCCGGGGACCAGCTCGGCGGTGCGCTCGCCGCCGCTCGGCGCGATCAGGGTGTCGTCGAGGCCGTGGATCACCAGGGTCGGGACCGAGAGGGCGCGGAGGCCGGCGGCGCGCGAGCCGGTCGCCAGGATCGCGGCGAGCTGGCGTCCCACCCCCTCCGGGTAGAAGCAGCGGTCGTAGCTTTCGCCGGCGAGCGCTTCGAGGCGGGCGCGGTCGCCATAGCGCCGCGAGGCCCAGATCATCCCCTTGGCGCTCGACGCCTCTATATATGGGGCGCGCTCGGTCGGCGACGGGGTGAGGAGCGCCTCGAGCGCCTCCGACGTCGGCGCGCCGACGTCTGGCTCGCCGGTCGTCGACATCATCGAGGTGAGCGAGAGGACGCGCTCCGGCCGCTCGATCGCGAGCTGCTGGGCGATCATCGCGCCCATCGAGGCACCGAGCACGTGGGCGCGGTCGATGTCCAGCGCGTCGAGCAGCGCCGCCGCGTCGGCGGCCAGGTCGCTCAGCGTGTAGGGCGCGAGCGCCGCGATCCGCGCCGCGTCCCCGGCCTCCGCCGCCGCGGCCAGCGCGCCGATGTCGACCGCCACGCCGTCGAGCTTCGACGAGAGCCCCGAGTCGCGGTTGTCGTACTCGATCACGAAGCGCCCGCCCGCCGCGAGCAGCGCCGAGAAGCCGCGCGGCCAGGCGATCAGCTGGGTGCCGTAGCCGGGGACGAGCAGCAGCGGCGGGTCGGCGGGCGAGCCGACGGTCTCGTAGGCGAGGTCGATCCCCGCGGGCGTCGCGATCGTCGGCACGCGCGGAGCGTCGCACAACCGCCCGGACGCGCGACGGCCCCCGCGCCCAGCTGTTCCTTATCCCGAGCATTCCGGCAAAAGGAACAGCCCGGCCGGTGGTTCAGGCGGCGTTGGTGTGCGGCGCGACCGCCGCGCGCTCGGCCTCGAGGTCGACGACGACGTGGGTCATCGGCAGGTCGACCTCGCGGCGGGTGCGCTCGACCACGTCGTGCTCGAGCCAGCGCGACTCGCCGGGCGGCAGGGTCGAGATGATGATCTCGTCGGCGGGGAACACCCGCAGCGCGTCCTCGATCGCCATGTTCGGGTCGGGGTCGCCGACCTCGGCCCGCACCTCCACCCCGACGCCCCGCAGCGCCGTCACCGAGCGCGCCATCCGCTCGCGCGCCAGGTCGAGCCCTTCGTCGATGTCGGAGGCCCAGCGCTGCGAGCGCGACCCGACCAGCGCCGGCGACACCAAGAGCGCCTCGCAGTCGACCCCGCGACAGCGGTTGCGGATCTCCTCCAGCAGCTCCCGCCCCGCCGCGGTCTGGTTGGCGACGACGAGGATGCGCCGGGTGCTGTCGGTCGAGCGCGGCGCCTGGATGCTCCGCGGTTCGCTCCCCCGCGTGCCCCGCCACGCGAACCCGACCCCCAGCCCGATCAAAAGCGCCGCCAGCAGCACCCCGTAGACCGGCCGCGTGATGAGCGTGAGGGCGACCACCAGGGCCGCCGCGCCCACGATGATGACTACGAGGCGAAAGACATCCGCCTCATTGCGAAGCGGGTTGTGCATGCGCCGATTGTAGCCGCTGTCACATGCCCTGGCTACTTATTTTTCGGGTGCGCCGTGCGGCGAGCAGCAGGAGCGAGGCCGCCGCCGGGACGACAAGCGCGATCGCGGCGCGCCGGGCGTCGCCCTTGTCGAGGACGACCCGCGACTCGAGCCCGGCGACGAGGCCGACGATCGCCACGCCGTCCTCGCGCCGTTCGATCCGGCGATATTCGAACGGGAACTCGCCGAAGGGCGTGCCGACCTTCACCGCGCGATCCTCGCAGATCGGCTCGCCGTCGACGGGCCGGGTCGATGGGCCGAAAACCTGCCTATGTGTCTAGTTTTCGGCCCATCGACATGAGCGAGTCGCTGAACAGGGAGCTTGCGGAGGCGGTCGGGGCGGAGCACGTGCTGGTCGACCCTGAGGTGACGATCGGCTACGGCACGCCGTGGGCGGCGGTGGACGGGGTCGCTCCGGCGGCGGTGGTGCGGCCGGGGAACGCGGCGGAGGCGGCGGCGGTGCTGCGGGCGTGCGCCGGGCACGGGGCGCGGGTGGTGCTGCAGGGCGGCAACACCGGGATGGTGCGCGGCGGGGTGCCGGCGAGCAGCGCCGAAGTCGTGCTGAGCACGGCGCGGATGGGCGCGATCGAGGACGTCGACCGCGAGTCGCTGCAGGTGGTCGCCGGGGCGGGGACGACGCTCGAAGCGCTGCAGGCGCGGCTGGAGCCGGAGGGCCTGGAGCTGGCGCTCGACCTCGGCGCGCGCTCGCAGGCGACGCTCGGCGGGATGGCGGCGACCAACGCGGGGGGCGCGCGGGCCTTCCGCCACGGCACGATGCGGCGCCACGTCGTCGGGGTCGAGGCGGTGCTCGCCGACGGCACCGTGATCGAGCGGCTCGGCGGGGTGCTGAAGGACTCGACCGGGTACGACTGGCCGTCGGTCCTGGTCGGCAGCGAGGGGACGCTCGCGCTGATCACCCGCCTGCGGCTGCGACTGCGGCGGATCGAGCGCTCGCGGGCGGCGGCGCTGGTGCCGGTCGACTCGCTCGCCCAGGGCCTGGCGCTGGCGGTGGCGCTGCGCGACCGGCCGGCGGGGCTCGAGGCGGCGGAGTTCGTCCTGCCCGGCACGCTGCGGCTGGTCTGTGACGAGCTCGACCTGCGCCCGCCCTTCGGTGACCGCGAACCGGCGGACCGGGAGCGCCCGCTCGTCCTGCTCGAAGCGCGCGCGGCCCAGGGCGCCTACGACCTCTTGGCCGAGGCGCTGGCCGAACACCCGGAGGCGGAGCGGGCGGTGCTCGCCGAGGGCGCCGAGGCGCTGGGACTCTGGCGCTACCGCGAGGGCACCGGCGAGGCCCTCGCCCGGCACCGGGTGGTGAAGCTCGACGTCGCCCTGCCGCTGGCGCGCCTTGCCGAGGGCGTCGCGGCGACCGAACGCGCCGCGCTCGACGCGGCCGGCCCGATCCACCCCTACCTCTTCGGCCACCTGCTCGACGGCAACGTCCACATCAACCTCGGCGACGTCCCCGACGACCGCCGCGCCGCGGTCGAACGCGCCGTCCTCGAGACGGTCCTCGCGCACGGCGGCAGCATCGGCGCCGAGCACGGCATCGGCCGCGCCAAGGTCGCCTGGCTCGCCGCCGACCGCTCCCCCGCCGACATCGCCGCGATGCGCTCCCTCAAGCAAGCCCTCGACCCCCAAGCCCTCCTCAACCCCGGCGTCCTCTTCGACTGACGATGTTGATGGGCCGAAAACTCAACTCATAGTTGAGTTTTCGGCCCAACAACAGGGGCGGCGCTAGCTCGAGGGTGGGACGAAGTCAGGGGTACAGCTGGGGGCTTCGTGGGTGACGAGCACTTCGTCGGCGCTGTTCAGGCGAGCGAGAAAGCGGGCCGCGCATTCTTCGCCGCCGGTCTTCTTCGGCGACTCCCATTCGACGGTCGCTTCGATTTCGAGATCGTTCAGTCGTTCGGCGACGACGATCGCCACACCGCGATGTGACACTTCTTCTCCGGTTTGCCGGATTTCCGGGATCGCCCGGCGGAAGGTCAGGTAGAGGAGCCGTTCCGACTTGCAGGTCGCTCGCAGCTTCGCCTGGGCGTGGCTGCCTTCGCCCTTGACGATCACCGTGATCGCGCACTTCTCTCGCGTGGTCGACGTTTCTCCCAGCCCGCGGAAGCTGCAGCGCAGCTTGTAACGCGACCGCCGTCGGCACCCTTGGAAGCTGACTCGGCTGATGAGGCGGTTGCGCGCATCGAAGTGGCGCGCCTTGGCCCACGCCGCGCTCCTCGCCACGGCCTTGTTCAGCTTGGGTGGCTTGGGCGGCGGCGCAGGTGGGAGTTCGACGGTCCCAGTGCTTTCCCCGCCCCCGCCCGGCGAAGACGAGCAAGGGCACGGCAGGTCCTCACAGGCGATCCCATCACCGTCGGCGTCGAGGTTGTACGGATCGCCCGGCAGCAGGTATTCCTCGGCTTCCGCCTGGTTGGCGAAGTCGGCACAGTCGTAGTCACGGCGATGCGCTGACGCCGTCGGCGTCGCGATGGCGACCAGGCACAGCACCGCGCCGACGCTCAGAGCGAGCGGGATCCCCAGCCATCTCCCCATTCGCCCAACCTAGTTCCGAGATCGGACGCATCGCGTACACAAATTGGAGAAGCCCGCTTGAACCCGCCTGTAGCGTTGGGACATGCAAGACGTACGCGTCGTCCGCGCCGAACCGTTCCCCGACCAAGACGACGAGGTCGTCTACCCGCGCCTCTCCGAGCGCAAGCTCCACTGGCTGGAGAAGAAGAAGGGGGGCGAGCGGCGCTCGTTCGCGCCCGGGGAGGTCCTCTATGAGCACGCGGTGCGGGACGCGCCGTTCTTCGTCCTGCTGAGCGGCGAAGTGGAGTTCGTCGATCGCAAGCCGGGCAAGGACGTCCACGTCGCCGCCGCGGGGGCGCGCACTTATATAGGGGACATCGCCGCGTTCACCGGGGAGCCGACGATCAGCGCCGCCGTGGCGGTCGCGCCGACCGAGGCGCTCGTGTTCGAGCGGGAGGCGCTGCGCAAGATGGTCGCCGACTGGCCCGAGTTCGGCGAAATGATCTTCCGCACGCTGCTGGCGCGGCGCGCCTGGCACGAAGAGATGGGCTACGGGGTGATGCGGCTGATCGCGCCGCAGGCCTCGCGGCGCGCGTTCGAAGTGCGCGACCTGCTGGAGCGCAACCTCCTCCCCGTCCGCTGGTACGACGTCGACAACGACCCCGAGTCGACCGAGATGCTGAGCTGGCTCGAGATCCCGCGCGAGGAAACGCCGGTGCTGGTGCACGCGCGGGAGGTGCTGCGCAACCCGTCGCCGGCGCAGGTGGCGCGCGGCCTCGGCCTGCGGGCGGAGGTCGACGGCGAGCGCTTCGACCTGGTCGTGCTCGGCGCCGGTCCGGCCGGGCTGGCGGCGGCGGTTTACGGCGGCTCGGAGGGGCTGCGGACGCTGGTCGTCGAGTCCTGGGCGCCGGGCGGCCAGGCCGGGACGAGCACGCGGATCGAGAACTACCTCGGCTTCCCGACCGGGGTCGGCGGCCGCGAGCTCACCACCAAGGCGACCCTGCAGGCGCGCCGCTTCGACGCGGTCCTCTCCAGCTATCACCGGGCGACCGAGCTCGCCGACGGGCCCGAGGGCCTGGTGCGGATCGACCTCGACGACGGCCAGCACGTGCTGGCGCGCTCGCTGGTGATGGCAACCGGCGCCCGCTGGCGCGAGCTGCACGCCGAGGGCATGGACCGCTTCCGCGGCGCCGGCGTCTACCACGCGGCGATGCCGACCGACGCCGAGCGGGCGCGCGACAAAGACGTGATCGTGATCGGCGGCGGCAACTCGGCCGGACAGGCGGCGGCCGCGCTCGCCCAGCGGGCGCGCAGCGTGCGGGTCGTGGTGCGCGGCAAGGCGCTGAAGTCGACGATGTCGAGCTACCTGGTCGGGCGGGTCGAACGCTCGCCGCGGATAGAAGTGTTGACCGAGACCGAGGTGGTGGCGCTGCACGGCGACGCGGTGGTCGAATCGGTGACGCTGCAATCGAGCGACGGGTCGCGGGAAGACGTCGACACCAGCGCCGTCTACGTGATGATCGGCGCCGACCCCTGCACCGAAGTCTCCGACGGGATGCTGGCAACCGACGACGCCGGCTTCCTCCTCTGCGGCGACGGCGCACGCCAGTGCGCGAGCCACATCGCCTGGCCCCTCGCCGACCGCGACCCGGCGCTCCTGGAGACGGTCCGCCCAGGCGTCTTCGCCGCCGGCGACGTCCGCGCCGGAGCCTCGAACCGCGTCGCCGGCGCGGTCGGCGACGGCGCCCTGGTGGTCCGCTTCGCCCACGAGCTGCTGAGCGACGCGACGCCGACGAGCGTCGGCGCGCCGGGGTAGGGACGCGGGGTCGGTAGGCGGCCGGGATTCCGCGAGGCGCGCCGCCCGCAAGCTGGCGCCCGGGACGGGTCCAGGCCCCGCAAGCTGTCGCCAGGACGGGCTCAGTTCCGCAAGCTGGCGCCCGGGGGAGGTCCAAGCTCCGCAAGCTGTCGCCCCGGAAGGGTTCAGGCCTCGCAGGCCGGCGCCCGAGGGGCCGAGGCCCCGCAAGCTGTCGCCCGGGTAGGGACGCGCCCCTCTCGCCACGGCCCGGGCAGGCTGTGGCCGTGGCGAGAGTGGCGGGTATGAAAAGCGTGGAGGGAGGCGCGCGGGAGCGTCACGGAAGTGCGCCGGGGCCGTCATTGAGGGCGCCGAGGGCCGGTCCCTCGAACGGTCAGGGATCTCCCCGGTTGGAAATCCGCGTATGGCGCGGGTTTCCAACCACGCGGATCCCCGGCCGGTCCCGCGTGGTTCGAAATGGTCGCCATACGACCATTCGGAACCACGGAAGCTCCCGGCCACCGGATCCGTGACGGAGATGCCGGGAACTCCACGCTTCCTCCCGTGTCTTCCGACACCGACGGGGGCGCGGTCGACCTTTCGTCCGCCCACCGAGGCGCGGTCGACCTGACGTCCGGCTACCGGACCTTAGGTCGACCGCGCGTATCCGGGCCCTCGATCCCGGCCCGAAAGGGGCGTTCCGGGGCCGGGAGGTGTGACGTTCCCGGCATCTTCGTCACGGATCCGGCCGGGGTGTGGAGGCTCCCCGACCCGATCGTCACGTAAGTCCGACTTCGCGACGTCCCTGTGCCGCCTCTCCCACGCACCCCTCACGTCGTGGGCTCCTCATGGGGGTCACAGCCTGCCAGGACCCCCATGAGGAGCCCAGGACACCCTCGATCCACCTCGGACGGCCGGGGTGGCCGGGGCCCCCGCCCGCCGCAGGACCCACGCCTCACGCCACCAGCACCCCGAGTCGTTCCGCTGTTCTTTATGGCCCCCAGGCGTCCATAAAGAACAGGGGAGCGAGGGGGCGGCCTCAGGGCAGCGGGTCGCAGGGCCTCCAGGGCTTCGCGAAGAGTTCGAGGCCCTTGCGGATCGCGCTGAAGCCGAGCGCCTTTGCGGCGGCGCAGAACTTTGCGGGGGGCAGTTCGTACTCGGCCTCGAAGACCGCCTTACCGGCGTCGATGAAGGGCTTGAAGAAGCCGCATTCGTGGTACTGGAAGCACTCCTCGACGACCGCGAAGTCGAAGGCGCCGAGGAGTTCCCTCGCCTGGCGCGGGTCGTTCTTCAGCGCCACCGCCATGCCGCGCCGGTGGACCTGGCGGGCGATCCAGAGGTTGTAGCGGCGCTGGTCGGCGCGGGTGAGCGGGAAGCCGGTCTTGTTTTCCCAGCCCGCGATGTTGTCGGGCTCGACCCCGTCGAACCCCTTGTGGGCGCACATCGCGATGCGCCGCTTCATGATCGGCGCGAACTCGTGGAAGTGGGCGATGTCGAGCCAGCGCTCTTCCGGGAAGCCTTCGTAGCGGTTGCCGAGCACGGACTTCGGGAACTCGGCCTCGTCGGGCCGGTATTCCTCCCAGCTGCCGACGTCGAGGTAACAGATCACCTTCACGCCCTTGCGGTGGAGCGCCGCGACGGTGGCCTTCGAGGTTTCGAAGCCGTCGACCTCGAAGACGCAGGCGGGGTCGCTCGTGTCGATCTTGCCCTGAAGCTGCCACTGCCACGCGGTGGTGGTCGGGCCAGGCGCCCAGCGACCGCCGTGGGTCGCGTCGACCGACTTGCAGGCGGGGTTCACGACCGGCGCGGCGGCCGCGGGCCCGGCCGTGATCAGGCCGAAGAGCGCGGCGGCGCAGGCGAAGACGAGGAGCGCCGCCGGCGCCGCCCGACGCCTACGCACGCTCGAGCACGACCACCGGGATCTCGCGGTCCGTTTTCTGCTGGTAGTTGTCGTAGTCCGGCCAGGCTTCGGTCATCTTCTGCCACATCCGCGGCTTCTCCTCGGGCGTCGCGGTGCGGGCGCGGGCCTTGAAGCGGTCGCCTTTGACCTGGACTTCGACCGCGTCGGGGTGGGCTTCGAGGTTCAGCAGCCAGGCCGGGGGCGCCGGTGCCCCGCCCTTCGAGGCGACGATCAGGTAATCGTCACCGTCGGGCTCCATGATCAGCGCGTTCGCCCGCTCCTCGCCGGACTTGCGTCCCTTGGTGAAGAGCAGCAGGATCTTCGTCCCGTTGCGCCAGTCGTAGCCCTCCTCCCCGTCGGTCTCGATATAGCGCTGGACGTGTGCGTCGCCGAACAGCTCCTGTGAAGTAGTCATGCGGAGAGGCTACCCGCCGGCCGGCGCCGCTACTCGACTTCGGGGGCTTCGAGCAGCTTGCGCGCGGGCGCCCCGGGACGGAGCTTCGTCGCGGCCTCGGGGCGCAGGCCGTCGAGGAAGATGCCGAGATAACGCTTCCAGAGGTCGGCGCGCAGGCCGGGGAAGGGAAGGTCGGAGAGCGAAGCGACGGCGGACATCAGGAACATCAGGTCCTGGCCCGCGATGTCGTCGCGCAGGGCGTCCGCCTTCTGGGCGCGGCGGACGAGCTGGGAGGTGAGGTCGATGAGGCGGCGGCGCTCGCCGGCCAGGGACGGGGAGGCGACGCACTTCTCCTTCGCCGCGCCGGCGACGCCGTGGTCGACCGAGGCGCGTTCCGCCATCCCGTAGAGGAAGCGTTCGACGCCGCGCCAGGGGTCGTCGTCCTCGAGGCACTCGGCGGCCAGCGCGGCGGCTTCCTCGAACTGCATCGCGACGATCGCCGTGACCAGGTCGTCCTTGGTCGGGAAGCGACGGAAAAGCGTCGCCTCGCCGACCCCGGCGCGGGCGGCGATCTCCGCGGTCGAGGCCTCCAGGCCGCGCTCCGCGAACACCTCCATCGCGGCGGCGACGATCCGCTCGCGATTGCGCGCCGCATCGGCGCGGAGTGCGCTCTCCACCACTGCCATCGCCTAAAGCCTAACCCGCCCGCCCCACGCCGACCGCGCCCCTCGACGCTTGTCGCCCAGAGGGCGACAAGCGTCGAGGGCGGCGGGGGACATGCGGGGTCAGGCCGGGATCGCGACGGTGTCGCCGGACTCGATCCGGGCGACGTCGCGCCGGCGCAGCAGCAGCGCCGCGAGCACCGTGCCGGCGGCGACCAGTGCCGCGGCGACGATGAACGCCGTCTGGAAGCCGGCGACCAGCGCTTCCTGCTGGTCGAGGAAGCTCGGCTTGCCGACGACGCCGCCGAGGAAGTCGGAGGTCTTCGAGTTGGCGATGCTGGCGAGGACCGCGAGTCCGAGCGCGCCGCCGATCTGCTGCGAGGTGTTGAAGATCCCCGACGCGAGGCCGGCGTCGGCGGCCTCAACGTTGGTCGTCGCGACCAGGGTCAGGGAGACGAAGGTCGCCCCCATCCCGATGGACATCGGGAAGAGCCCGCCGACGATGCCCGGGTAGTGGCCGCCGACCTCGGTGGTGGCGGCAAGCACCGCGAGCCCCGCGGCGGCAAGCAGCATCCCGGCCAGGAGCACCGGGCGCAGGCCGACGCGGGGGATCAGTTTCTCGGCGATCGTCGCGCCGATCCCGATCCCCGCGGTCACCGGCAGGAAGGCGAGGCCGGTGGTCAGCGGCGAGTAGCCGAGGATGTTCTGCAAATAGAGCGAGGCGAAGTAGAACATCGCGAAGAGGCCGCCCGCGACCATCAGGAAGACGCCGTTGCCGGTCGCCAGCGAGCGCAGCCGGAACAGCTCGAGGCGCACCAACGGGGCGGGCGAGCGTCGCTCGATGAAGACGAAGGCGACCAGCAGGGCGATGCCGAGCGCGGCGACGCCGAGCGTCTTGCCGGAGGTCCAGCCCCAGCTCGAAGCCTCGACGATCGCGTAGACGAGGGCGACGAGACCGCCGGTGACGGTGGTCGCCCCGGCGATGTCGAAGTGGCGCAGGGCGCCCTCCTGGACCGAGTTCGGGACCCATCTGAGGGCGGCGAAGACGATCGCCACGCCGACCGGCACGTTGACGAAGAAGATCCACTCCCATGACAGGCTTTCCACCAGGAAGCCGCCGAGCAGCAGGCCGACCGCGCCGCCGCCCGCGGCGACGCCCGCCCAGACCGAGAGCGCTTTGGTGCGCTGGGGCCCCTCGTCGAATGACGTGGTGATGACCGAGAGCGCCGCGGGCGAGAGCATCGCGCCGCCGAGGCCCTGGACCGCGCGGCCGGCGATCAGCATCGCCTCCGAGGTGGCGAGCCCGTTGAACAGTGAGGCGGCGGAGAAGAGGGCGACGCCGGCGAGGAACAGCGAGCGCCTGCCGAGCAGGTCGGCGGCGCGTCCGCCGAGCAGCAGGAAGCCGCCGAAGAACAGCGTGTAGGCGTTGACGACCCAGGCCAGCGAGGTGTCGGAGAAGCCGAGGTCGGTCTGGATGGCGGGCAGCGCGACGTTCACGATCGTCGCGTCGAGGACGACCATGAACTGGCCGAAGCAGACGACGACCAGGGCCAGCCACGGATTGAAGTGAGAGTGATCGCTCCGGTTCATGGCCGGGCACCTTAGCACGAACCGGAGCTAGCGCTCCGTTAAAACGGAGTTGCCGCTCCGGAGTATGGTCACACAAGGTTTCGGCAGACGGGAAACGGCGAGGACGGGAGGCGCGATGGCCCTGCACACGGACATCCCCAGCGGCGGCGAGATCGAGCGGCTGCTCGAGGCGCGGGGCGAGGGCCTCGTCTCGATCTACCTCCCCACCACGCCGGTGACGCCGGCGGCGGAGGGCGACCGGATCGCCTTCAAGAACCTGGCCCGCGAGGCGGTCGAGGAGCTGCGGGCGCGCGGCCTCGCGGCGCGGGATCTGGCGGAGGTCGAGGAGGAGCTCGACGACCTGCACGCCGACGACGCCTTCTGGACGGAGCTGTCCCACAGCCTCGCGGTCTTCGCCGGGGCCGGCGGGCTGCGCAGCTTCCGGCTGCCGAACCGGCTCACCGAGGCGGTCCAGGTCGCCGACCGCTTCTACGTCAAGCCGTTGTTGCGCGCGGTGACCTTCCCGCAGACCGCCTTCGTCCTCGCGCTCGCGGAGGGCTCGGTGCGGCTGCTCGAGGTGACGCCGGACCTGCCGACCTTCGAGGTGAGCGTGCCCGACCTGCCGAGCGACGCCGCCGCCGCGGCCGGCAAATCCTCGATCACCGACCGCTCGCCGGCGCGGCGGCTCCAGGGCACCGAGGGGCGCAAGACCTTGGTGCGCAGCTACGCGCGCGCCGTCGACCGGGCGCTGCGGCCGGTCCTCTCCGGCCAGTCGGTGCCGCTGATCCTCGCCGCGGCCCAACCGATCGACGGCATCTTCCGCGCCGTCAACTCCTACCCGCACCTCGCCGGCCCGACGATCGAGGGCAGCCCGGAGGCCCGCACCGACGCCGAGCTCGGCGAAGCGGCCCGCCCGATCCTCGACCGCCTCTACGCCGAGGAGCTGCGCGCCCTGCGCGACCGCTTCGAGGAGCGCTCGGCGGCGGGTCGCACCGCGGTGGAGATCAACGACCTCGCCCGCGCCGCCACCTTCGGCGCCGTCGAAACCCTCTTCGTCGACATCGACTCGAACCTCACCGGCACGATCGACGAGCAGACCGGCGCCGTCGCCCTCGACCCGGAGGACCAGCCGGGCGACTACAGCGTCGCCGACGAGCTCGCCCGCCGGACCTTGCTGGCCGACGGCCGGGTGCTGGCGGTCCGCGCGGCCGACGTCCCCGCCGAGGCCCCCGCCGCCGCGATCCTCCGCTACGCGGTCTGAGCCCCGACGTCGGCGTCACAGGTGAGTTCGCACTTCTCCGCGCATAGCGCGGAGAAGTGCGAACTCACCCCCCGGCCCTCCGCCCGGCCGCTCACCAAACATCGGAGGGGCCGCGGGAAAAGATCAGGCGGGGGGACCGATGCGGGACGCGGCGCCGGCGGCGAGGGTCCTCGCATGCGCTTGCTCTCCCTCCGGACCCCGCTCGCCGTCGCGTGCGTCGCCTTGCTCGGCCTCGCACTCGCGCCCGCCGCACAGGCCGTCGTCACCAAATCGCACATCACCGTCCCCAGCGCGGACCCGTTCTATGAAGTGACCGACGAAGACGCGCCGCCGCCGCGGACGGTGCGGGTCGAAGGGACCACGGACAGCACCCAACCGCTCGTCGACACCGTCAACATCGCCTGCTTCGACCTGAGCGGGGCCTACAGCCTCGTCTACCTGGGGGTGCCGCTCGCGGCCGACGGCAGCTTCTCGGTCGACGTCCCCGCCACGTATCTCGGGAACCAGCTGTGCAAGCTGCGGGCGGTGCCGAGCAGCTACGTGTCGGGCGATCCGAGCGCCTTCACCGGACCGGTCACCTCGATCGGCCGGGCGCGCACTTACAAGGTCGAATCCGGACCAGACGCCGGCACCCCCGTCGACTTCTTCGTCATCGGCCAACAGCTTGACGCGGCCGACGAGTACGCCTCGCTCTCCGAATGCGGGATCGAAGACGGCCACCTCTACAACGCCGACCTGGAATACACCAGCGCGACGTTTGCCTGCGACGACGGCTACGGGGTGCTCGAAGAACCCGGGGCGAACCGCTCCCAGATCCAGGTCGACGGCACCGACGCCTACGGGACCGCGAGCGCGGCGACGCTCGGCGAAGAAGCGACGGGCCTGCCGTCCCTGACCTTCAGCTACGTCCAGAACCCGCTGACCGGCGACCTCGCCATCGTCGAGTCAGAGCCGCTGGTCACCTGCCCCGGGGCGGCGACCCCGCCCGCGACGTGCGGCGCCTTCGCGCCGAGCGGGGTAAGCGACGAACGCACGATCGAGCAGAGCGAAGGGGGCCGGCTGGTGACGATCACCGACCGCTTCGCCAGCACCGACGGCGCGCCCCACGCGCTCGACCTGCTGCCCCAGCAGGGCTTCGTCCTCGGCGCCTTCCCCGCCGGCGAAGTCGCCTACCGCTTCCCCGGCGAGGACGCCTTCGCGACCCATGCGGTCGGCGACACGGTCGCGCTGCCCTCGACCGCGCCCGCGATCGTCTACGCGCGCTCACTCGGCGCGGCGGACGGCGATCCGACGACGGGCCAGGGCGCGATCGTCTACGAACGGCCGAGCCCCACCGCCCACTTCGACAGCGTCTACTCGGAAGGCAGCTACTTCTACCTGCACCAGACGGTGGCGGTCCCGGCGACGGGGGTCGCGACGGTCCGCGCCGCCTACGTCCAGGGCACGACCGCCGCGGAAGTGCAGGCGACCGCCGAACGGGTCGCGGCGACCTTCCCTGCCGGCGGCGGGTCGGGCGGCGAAGGGACCGGGGGCGGCGGTGGCCAGGCGCCGGGACCGACTCCCGGGGCGACAGGCGCGACGCGCGGCGGCGCCGGTGCCGTCGTCCCGTCGAACCGCTTCACCTTGCGGCGGCGGATCGACCGCCGGCACGGCACCGCCACGCTGATCGTCGCGGTCCCCGGGCCGGGGACGCTCACGCTGACCGGCAAGGGGCTCCGCGGCGTCCACCGGCACGCGAGGAAGGCCGGGCACGTGGCGCTGGCGGTCCGCCCGCAGCGTGCTCTTGCCCTACGCCTCGCGCGCCGCCACCGCGCGCGGATCCAGGTGACCGTCGCCTTCAAGCCCGACGGCGGCACGGTGCGGCGGCAGGGCGTGCGGCTGACCCTGCGGAAGGGGACGGCGGGATGAGCGCGGCGCTCCCCGCCGAGGCGAGGCCCGTGCGCCTGATCCTCGACCTCGATCCCAGCTCCGCCGCGCCCGCCGGCACCCTGACCGCCTCATCCGGCGCGACCTCCCCGTTCAGCGGCTGGGTCGGGCTGACCCGCGCGATCGAGCTGGCGCTGGCGGCGGCGCGCGGGGACCGGGCCGAGGACGGGAGCCTTGCGGCGACCGACGGGGAGCAACCGTGACCGCCTCGCGCGCGCATCGTCCCTGGACCCGGCGCGGTCTCCTCCTGCTCGTCCTTCCGGCCCTGCTCGCCGCGGCGGCGCTCGGCGCGCCGAGCGCCGCGAGCGCCGTCACCTACGGGACCGGGGTCGTCTGCACCACCTACCACGCCCAGGCCAACAGCGCGACCATCCGCTTCGGCTACCGCAACCTCAACCTCACCATCGAAGGCATTCCGCCGGGCGATGACAACTACTTCACCCCGCCGCCTCCCGACTCCGGCCAGCCGGACCAGTTCATCCCCGGCATCGGCTCCTTCGACCTGACCCGCGCCGCCGGATCGCCCCCACTGTCCTGGGTGATCGACGGGGTCGCGGGCGAACCCGCCGACTTCGCCGTCGCCGACCTGCCCTTCGAGCGCCCCTGCCCCGAACGCGGCCCCAGCATCTCCGGGCTCACCCCGCCCGACGTAACGACGGGAGGCGATCCGCACTCGCTGGCGATCTTCGGCCAGGGCCTGGCGGGCGGCACGGTGGCGGTCTCCGGCGAAGGGGTCACGGTGACGACCGCCGCGGCGGGGACCGAACAGCGCCTCGACGCGACCGTGACCGTCGCCCCGGGCGCCGCGACCGGGCCCCGGGACGTGCTCGTCACCGCGCCGAACGGCGACGAGGTCGGCTGTCGCGGGTGCCTGATGGTCGAAGCCGAAGCACCTCCCGTGGTCGGCCCGCCGGGGCCGGCGGGGCCGGCGGGCGAGCGTGGACCCGCGGGGCCGGCCGGGGAGCGCGGGCCGGCGGGCGAACGCGGGCCGGCCGGGCCGAGGGGACCGGCGGGGCCGCGCGGCGCCGGGGGTCGGGTCGTCCACGGCACGAGCGCCCCGGTGGCGCTCGGTGCCGACGGCGACGCCACCGCCGTCGCCCACTGCCCGGGAGGCTCGACCGCGATCGCCGGCGGCTACTCGCTGCGCGGCAAAGGCACGGTGCGCTCGCTCGCGGTCACCGCCGACGAGCCACGCGGCGCCGATGCCTGGGCGGTCACGGTGAGCGCCCGCGGCGCCAGGCCTTCGCAGCGGCTGGTCGCCTCGGTCAGCTGCCTCGGCTGAGCGCGCAAGAGGATCGACTCCGGGACACCGGACCGCCCCGATCGCGCTGCATGAGTTTGGTCCCCTATAGGGGACCAAATCTTGGTCGGGTGAATCTGAGCAGTGGGCGCGCGTTCGACGCGGAGGGGTGAGCGGCGCGGGGCGTCAGCGGGCGGGGGTGTCGGCCCCGGTGGGCGCCAGCAGGCGCGGGAGCTCCTGGCGGGAGGCGGCGTCGAGCTTGCGGTAGACGCTCGAGAGGTGGGTCTGGACCGTCTTCGCGGTGACGAAGAGCTCCTGGGCGATCTCGCGGTTGGTGAGGCCCTCGGCGGCGAGGCGGGCGACGCGGAGCTCGGCCGGGGTCAGGGAGTCGACGCCGCTGAAGGCCGCGCGGCGGGGCCGGGCGCCGGTCGCCCGCAGCTCCTCCAGCGCCGTCTCCGCCAGGGCGCGGGTGCCCATCGCGTCGGCGAGCTGAAGCGCTTCGCGGAGCGGCTCCTGGCAATCGCGGCGGCGGCGCGCCCGGCGCATCGCGGCGCCGAGTTCGGCCAGGACGTGGGCGCGCTCGAGCCGCGGCTCGTCGTCGTCCAGCACCGCCCGCGCCTCTTCGAGCAGCGCGACGGGATCGCCCGCGCCGACCGCCGCGGCGGTGCGGAGCGCCAGGGCGAGCGGGCGCGGCGCGATGGGGGCGAGCGCCGGCTCCTCCTCGGCCGGCGTCGGGGCCCTCCCGTCGTCGGCGCGGGCGAGCGCCAGCTGCTCCTCGGCCAGCGCCCGGGCTCGCCCGTCGTCCCCGAGCATGAGCGCCGCGAGCGCCGCCGGCCGCCGCCAGGGCAGCAGGCCGGGGCTGTCGATTCCGAACTCGCCGCCCAGCAGCGCCCCGGCCGCCTCGGCGGCGCGAAGGGCGGCGGCGGGCTCGCGCTCGGCAAGCGCCACCGCGGCGTCGGCGAAGTCGAGCACCGCCCGTTCCATCGACCCCTCCGCGGCCGCGACGCCCGCCACCGATTCGCGCGCCGCCGTGAGCGCGCCGCGCTCGAGCTGGAGGTGCGCCTGCAGCGAGAGCGGCCAGGCGACGCCCGCCTCCCAGCCCTCTTCGCGGGTCGCCTGGGCCTGGCCGAGGTCGGCCAGCGCGTCGGCCAGCTCGCCGCGGTGGAAGCGCGGGATCGCCCGGTGGTAGCTGGCGGCGGTGGAGGCGATGAACGAGCCGCGCCGGCGCGCCGCGTCCAGGGACGACGCCGCGATCCGGTCGGCGAGGTCGGTCGCGTCGACGGCGCAGAGCGCCTGCACCAGCATCCCGCTCGGCAGCGAGTAGGCGGCGACGTCGAGGTCCGGGTCGAGCCGCGAGGCGGCGCGCTCGGCCAGCTCGCGGACCCGCGCCGGCGCCTCCCCCGCCAGCGCCAGGCTGAGCACGGCGTGGACGAGGAGGACCGGGTCGGCGGGCGGGTCCCCGGCGCGGGTCGCCTCGACGATCGGGCCGAGGCGGCGCACGGCGGCGGCCATCAACGGCGCCTGGAAGCGGTTGATGGTGAGGTACTCGCCGAGGATCGCCTGGCCCTCGGCGCCCTCCGCGTCGAGCGCGCCGAGGGCCTCTTCCAGCGCCCCGGCGGCGACCGCGTGCTCCCCGGCGGCGAAGCGGATGCGGCCGAGCGAGCGCAGCGCCCGTCCCCGGGCGGGCCCCGCGGGCAGCGCCGCGAGCGCCTCCTCGACGTGGCCGGCGGCGGTGGTGTCCCCGGCCAGCGCCTCGGCCTCGGCGAGCTCCAGCAGCACCTCGCCGCGGCGCTCCGCCGGCGGCGGCTCGGCGACCGCGCGGGCCAGCAGGTGGGACGCGGCGGCGGGATCGCCCTGGGCGACGGCGCGCGCGGCGGCCTCGCGCAGGGTCGCGAGGACCCAGGGGTCGGCGTCGGGCCGGGTCGCCAGCAGGTGGGCGGCGACCTCGCGCAGCGGCGCGCCCTCGGCGGCGAGCAGGGCGGCGGCCTCGCGGTGGGCGCGGGCGCGGGCGAAGTCGCTGAGGTCGGCGCGGACCGCGGTGGCGATCAGCGGGTGGGCGAAGCGGATCGGCTCGCCGCGGGCGAGGATGCCGGCGGCGGCGAGGGTGTCGGCGGCGCGCTCGGCCGTCGCCGCGTCGACCTTGGCGAGGGCGCCGACCTGGCGCAGCGGCGCGCCGTCCCCGAGGACCGCCGCGGCGGCGGCGATCGCCTCGGGCCCCTCGCCGAGGCGGCCGAGCTGGGTGAGCAGCGTGTGCATGACGGTCTCGGGGACGAGGGCGCGCACGGCGGCGACCGAGTCGGCGGTCGGCGGCACCGCTTCGATCCGCAGCATGCGGCCGAGCTCGATCACCATGAACGGGTTGCCGGCCGTGACCTCGCCGCAGGCGGCGACCAGGGCGTCGTCGGCGTCGGGCAGCTCGGCGCGGACGAGGGCGGCGACGGCGTCGGGCCCGAGCGGCCGCGGGCGCACCACCCGTCCGGCGGCGCCGCGCAGCGCCGCAAGCGCATCGGCGGCGGCGACCGGCGCGCCGCTGCGGATGGCGAGGAGGAGCGCGATCGGCGCCTCGTCTGCGCGCGCCGCGAGGTGGGCGAGGAAGGCGAGCGAGGGGCGGTCGCACCACTGCGCGTCGTCGATCAGGATCGCCAGCCCGGCGTCCCCGGCGAGGTCGACCGCGAACCAGTAGAGGTCGCGCAGGAGCGCGGGCGAGTCGGCCGCGGGCGCCGCGGCGGGGTCGAGGGGGGAGGGCGCCGGGCGGGACCGTCCCCGCGCCGCGCCGCCGCGCCCGCCGGCGCTCGCCGGGGGCGGCTCGAAGAGCTCGGCGGCGACGCCGAAGGAGGCCTCGGTCTCGAGCTCGCGGCCGGTCGCCCGCAGCACCTCCATCCCCGCCGCCTCGGCCGCGGCGCGGGCGGCGTCGAGAAGGCGCGACTTGCCGATCCCCGCCGGGCCTTCGACCAGGGCGACGCCGCCGCGCCCCGACCGCGCCGCGCCCAGCACCTCGCTCAGCACCGCCAGCTCCGACTCCCGCTCCAGCAGTTCCCCGGCCATCGCCTCGGAGGGTATGCCGCGAAAGATCAGGAGGGGTCGGCCGATGCGCGCGCGTGGACGGATCGACAGGCTCGCGCCATGCTCCGCCGCACCCGCGTCCGTCCCCGGACCGCCCTCCGCACGGCCGCCCGCCGCACCCTCCCCGCACCTGCCCGCCGGGCCCTCCTCACGTCCACCTGCCGCGCCCTTCCCGCGGCCGCCCGCCGCGCTCCGGCGCTCGTCCTCGTCGCGCTCGCCGCCTCCGCCCTCGCGCTGCTCGCCGGCGCTTCCCCGGCGGCCGCCGCGCTGCCTCAGCAGAGCGGCGCCGTCGCGGCGCTGGCGACGACCAACCTGCAGGTCTTCGGCCCGCTCACCACCTCGCGCCTCGCCTCCAGCGTCGCGGTCGGGGACGTCAACGGCGACGGGATCGACGACATGATCCTCGGCGCGAGCGATCCGATCAGCAAGGCGGGCGGCGCGTACGTCATCTACGGCACCGAAGACGGCGAACCGACGAAAGTCACGCTCGCCGCCGACGGCGAAATCCCCGCCTCGCAGGGGTTCCGGATCGTCGCCCCGAGCGGCAGCGAACTGCTCGCGGGCCGCGCCGTCGCCGACGCGGGCGACGTCAACGGCGACGGCTACGACGACATCGTCGTCGGCGCCAACGGGATCGCCCACAACTACGGCGGCGCCTTCGTCATCTACGGCGGGCCGCACGACGGGACGGTCGAACTCACCGAAGCGGGGCTGCCGGAAGACGTCGGCTTCATGCTGAAAGGCCTGCGAACGGCCGACAACGCCGGGGCCTCGCTCGCGGGCGGCGAGGACGTGAACGGCGACGGCATCGACGACCTCGTGATCGGCGACAGCGGCTACGACCCGAACGATCCCGCCTCGCCCTACAACACCGGCGCCGCCTTCGTCGTCTACGGGCGGGAAGGGGAACGGCCGACGGTGGAACTCGGCTCGGTGACCGCGAACGGCGAAGGCTTCGCGATCGTCGGGGCCGAAGAAGGCAGCTACCTGGAAGCGGTCGGCATGGCCGGCGACGTCAACGGCGACGGGATCGACGACGTGATCGTCGGCGCCACCGGCACCTATCGGAGCAGCACCTTCGTCGGCTACGCGGCGGTCGTCTACGGCGCGGCGCACCGCGGCGGCAACGTCGTCCTGTCGCGGTCCGGGATCGACCCCGCGGTCGGGTTCATGCTCGAATCCTCGGCGGCGGGGGACGGCACCGGCACCTCGGTCACCGGGACCGGGGACGTCAACGCGGACGGCTACGACGACGTCGTGATCGGCGCGCCCTGGGCAGGGACGCCGGGAAGCGCCCACGTCGTCGACGGGGGCGCGACGCACGGAACCGTGACGCTCGCGCCGACCGGGCCGCAGGGGGCCGCGGGCTTCGTCGTCCACGGTCCCACGCAGGGATCGCTACAGGCCGAAGCCGGCACCTCGGTCGCGGGCGGGGCCGACGTCAACGGCGACGGGATCGACGACACCGTGATCGGCGCGCCGTCGGCGGGCTACGTGACCTCCGGCGGAAGCGTCACCGGCCTCGGCGAGGCGGCCGTGGTCTACGGCGTCGCCGGTGGGCGCGGCGAACTGACCCTGCCCGCCCCCAAGGCCGAAGAATCGATGGACCCGAGCGAAGGGTTCCTGATCCGCGGCCAGTACTCGGAAAGCTTCTTCTCCAGCCCGCACGACCCGCCGGCAGGCACCAAGACCATCGCGCTCGGGGACGTCAACGGCGACGGCCGCGCCGACGTCCTGGTCGGGACCGGCTACTACCGCTACCTGATCGGCGCGCTCGGCTTTGGGACGCCGACGGTCAGCTACCCGAGCGCGACCTCGGCCACGGTCGGCGACCCGCTCGACCTCGCCCCCGAAGGCGTCAAGCGCACCGGCGACGCGACCTTCTCGGTAGAACCGGCGCTCCCGGAAGGGCTCGCGCTCGACCCGGCCACCGGCCGGATCACCGGCACCCCGACCGCGCCGCAGCCGAGCACGGCCTACACGGTGACGATGGACGACCTGGCGGGCACGGGGACGGCGGCCTTCGCGCTGACCGTCGCCGCTGAAGAAGCGGGGCCTGGCGGGGGCGAAAACCCGGGTGGCGGCGGAGGCCCAGGTGGCGGTGACAACCCCGGCAGCGGTGGAGGCCCCGGGGGCGGCACGAGCCCGGGCGGGAGCGGGAACCCGGGCGGTGGCGCAAGCTCGGGCGGGAGCGGGAGCGGCGGGAGCGGCGCGGGCGCGCCCCGCCCGCACGCCTCCCCGCACCTGACGTTCGGCGGCGCCCACCTCGCACCACACAGGCTCGTCGCGAACGCCGCGGGCAAGGTGCGCCGCGCGCGCCTCGTCTTCCGCCTCTCCCGCCCGGCCACCGTGCGGGTTCGGATCAAGGGCGGCGGGACGACGCTGAACCTCACGCTGGGACACCGTCCCGCCGGACTCAGCAAGGTGAGCCTGACCGCCAAGCTCGCCCACCGAGCCCTGAGGCCCGGCCGCTACCGCGCGATCCTCTCCGCCACCGCGTCCGGCGAATCGACGCGACGGACCGTCAAATTCCAGGTCGAGGCGCCCGGCCGCGGACAGTGACGCAAGTCTTGAGTCCCCCTTCCACTCCGGATCGGGGGTGGTGGTTGGTTCGAGGGCCGGGCGGAGCGAGGGGCGGGCGGGGGGTCGTGGGGCTGGCGGCCGTCCGGGCGGGGGTGCGCGGCGCCGGCGGCCGTCCGAGATGGGTCGAGGTGGTCCTGGGCTCCTCATGGGGGTCCTGGCAGGCTGTGACCCCCATGAGGAGCCCAGGACGTGAGGCGTTCGTGAAAAAGCCGGCACAGGGACGGGGGAGCTCGGACTTACGTGACGATCAGGTCCGGGAGCCTCCACACCTCGGTCGGACCCGTGACGAAGTTGCCGGGAACGTCACACCTTCCGGCCCTCAGAGGCCCTTTTCGGGCGTGATTCGAGGGGCCGGGAACGCGCTGCGTACTTTGACCTTGCCATAGCACGGCCAATCCACGCAGCGCGTAGGTCGCTGTTGCACAACACGGGAGGAAACGTGGAGTTCTCGACATCTCTGTGACGGCGTCTGACTCCCGTCACGGATCCGTGACCCTCCCGTGCGCCTCCCGCGAGGGTCCCTCCACTTGTTTCATACCCGCCCCTCTCGCCACGGCCACAGCCTGCCCGGGCCGTGGCGAGAGGGGCGCGTCTCCAACCGGGCGACAGCTTGCGGGGTCCCGTCCCTTCCGGGCGACAGCTTGCGGGCCCTGAGCCCTCCCTGGTGAGTTCGCAGAACTCACCGGTATGCGCGGATAAGTGCGAACTCCTCGGGGTGGGTCGGGGGGTCGGTCGGTCCGCTCTTTACGAAAGGATCTCTTCCCATGAGCGAGCCAAAGGACTCCGAGATTTTGCCCCTCTCCCGCCGCAGGTTGCTCGGCGGCGCTGTCGCGGCGGGTGCGGCCGGGGCGCTGGTCGGCGTGCCGACGCTCGCCGGCGCGGCCGGCACGGGCAAGTCCGGCGGCGCGCACTCCGAGAAGCGGCCGGCGACCGTCTTCTTCAAGGAAGAAGCGCTGAACTTCCAGATGCTCTTCGCGCTCGGGGCGGCTGGATACGGGGCCGCCGAGGTCGGCGAGGTGCTTGCCACCTTCGACCGCATCCACGCCAAGGGCGATACCTACCGGGCGACCTACGAGGAGTTCCTGCGGCTCGGCCGCCAGACCCGCGTCCGCGCCGACAAGGAGGAGGCCGCGGGGCGGGCCGAGAGCGCCCGTTCGAGCTACCTGCGGGCCGCGATGTACCTCGACCAGGCGCTCTTCTTCACGCTCGCCTCGAAGACCCCGACCCGCCGGCAGGAGGGCGTCGTCTACGCCGAGATGGAGGCGGCCTTCGCCAAGGCGGCGGCGCTGTTCCGGCCGCGCTTCGAGCCGGTGCGGATCCCCTGGGACGCCGGCACGTTGCCGGGGTGGATGCTGAGCCCGGGCGGCAAGGGGCGGCGACCGACCGTGATCCTCAACAACGGCTCCGACGCACAGAACATCGACATGTTCGTCTACGGCGGCGCCGCGGCGCTGGAACGGGGCTGGAACGCGCTGATCCTCGAAGGCCCCGGCCAGGGCTCGAACCTCTTCCTCCGCAGCGAACCCTTCATCCCCGACTGGGAGCGGGTGATCACCCCGGTGGTCGACTTCCTGCGCGCCCGGCCCGAGGTCGACCGGCGGCGGATCGCGCTGATCGGCCAGAGCTTCGGCGGCCTGCTCGTCGCCCGCGCCGCGACCCGTGAGCACCGCCTCGCCGCGCTCGTCACCGACACCGGCGTCACCGACGCCTTCGTCAGCTGGCGGCGCCAACTGCCCGGCTTCCTGCTGAAGCTGCTCGCCGAAGGGCGCGCCGCCGATTTCGACCGCGCCTGGGACGAGATCCCCGCGAAACTCCCCGAAGCCGCCCGCTTCGCCGTCGCCAAGCGCTCCGAGATCTACGGGAACGGCGGCGGCTACGAACGGATGAGCAACGCGCGGCGCTTCGTCCTCAGCCAGGCCGAAGCGCGGCGGATCCCGATGCCGACCGCGATCACCGCCCCCGAGCTGGAAGCATCCTTCCCCGGCCAGCAGCAGCAGCTGCACCGCTGGATCGGCCGCTCCAGCACGCTGCTCGAGTTCACCGTCGCCGAGGGCGCCGAGTATCACTGCGAGCCGCTGGCGCCGCAGCTGCGCAACGAACGCGTCTTCGACTGGCTGGAGTCGAACGCGAGGCCGACCAGGGCCTGAGCTGCCTCCCTCCGGCGCGAGTGGTCCGGAAGACGCCACGTATTCGTCAGTTTCGGGGTGGCTTTCGAGCGGGTAGGCGGAGGACAATGGTGGGGATGGAGCGCTTTCTACTGCCCTTGTGCCTGGTCGCGATCGCGGCCTACGTCTCGCCTGGCCTGGCGGCGTTCTGCGGGGCCTCGCTCTTGGTCATCTGGGGACTCGTCGAGCTGATCGGCACCTGCGGCTCGCGCTTCTTCGGCGACGACCGGTCGCGGCGCGGCTGAGGGGGTCTGGGTCCCCTTCGGTAGGCCCCTGGGCCCCTTTTCTCCCGCGGGGAGGACTGACAGCGTTTCGCGTCCATGAAACGCGCGCGCAGACTCCTCGTCCCGTCCATCCTCGCCGTTGCCCTCCTGGCTCTCGCCCTCGCCGCGAGCGCCTCGGCCGAGGTCCGCGTCGGCGAAGCGACGGCGCCCGCGAACCCCTCGCTCAACCCCCAGGCTGACGTCATCGCCGCGAAGGCCGAATACAACTCGGCCACCGGCTCGCAGACCTTCACCGTCACGACGGTCGCGGCACCGTCACCCGGGACCGAAGCGGAACCGTCCGAAATGCAGATGGCGGCCGGACTGGTCACCACGAACACCTGCAGTCTCCTCGCGTTCAACACCCCCGCCTTCCCGATGTTCGCCTTCGAATACCAGTACGCGGAAGACATACCACCGGTCTGGCGGATCATCGAAAGCGCTGCCGCTGAACCAAAACTGCCCGAAACCCTCGGTGTGGCGGTGAAATCCACGGTCGGCACGACGACGACCCTGTCGGCGATGGTGCCGAAAGCCGTCGACGGGCCCTTCAACTGCGGGGTGGCCTACGTGAACGACCCGAGTTGGCCCAGGGTCCCGGAAATGCTGATCTTCCCGATCGCCGTCCCGCCGCCACCGCCGGCCACGCCCCCGGCACCGACCCCGAGCCTGGCGCCGGCGCCCGCCGCGCCCCAGCCCGCCGCGGCGCTCTCGATCGCCAAGGCGAAGCCGCTGAAGTTGAAGGTCGGCAAGTGGAAGACGGTCCGGATCACGGTCGCCGACACCGGCGGCGCGGCGACGGCCCCCGGCTCGCTGCGGCTGAAGGCGCCGCGCGGGGTCCTCGTCAAGCCGGAAAAGCAGAGGCTGCCGGTGCTGAGCGCCGGCGGGTCCTGGACGGTCACGGCGAAGGTGCAGCTGACGGTGAAGGCCAAGAAGAAGTCGACGGTCACCTTGACCGCCACCGCCGGGAGCCTCACCGCGAAAGGCTCCCTGGTCCTCAAGCGCTGACGGGTGAGTTCGCACTTTGCCGCGCTATGCGCGGCAAAGTGCGAACTCACTGGAGTCGGCCCCGCGCCGCTCCGCGCCGGCGCGCCGCGTCGGTGAGAATCGGCGCGTGGCCGTCGCCGTCCCCGCCGAGATCGAGCTGAGCGCCGCGCAGGCGCGGCGGGCGGCGATCGCGGCGCAGGGGCTCGCGGCGCCGCGGCCGCGGGGGCGGGTCGACGTGCGGCACCTGCGGCGGGCGCTCGACCGGGTCGGCATCGTCCAGCTCGACTCGGTCAACGTCTTCAGCCGCTCCCACTACATGCCGCTGTTCTCGCGGCTGGGGCCGTACCCGCGGGAGACGCTCGACCAGCTGACGGTCCACCAGGACGGGCAGAACGGGCGGGCGCGGCCGGACCGGCGCGAGCTCTTCGAGTACTGGGGCCACGAGGCCTCGCTGATCCCGATCGACATGCAGCCGCTGCTGCGCTGGCGGATGGCGCGCGCCGACCAGCTCGCCTGGACGGGCGTGGCGCGCGTCGCCAAGGACGAGCCGGGGCTGGTGCGGCGGGTGCTGGAGCTGGTCCGGGACGAGGGGCCGCTCCGCGCGGCGGCGATCGGCAGCCCCAAGCGCGTCCGCCGGGCGGGCGAGATGTGGAACTGGAACGCGGGCAAGAAAGCACTCGAGTACCTCTTCTTCTCCGGCCAGGTGACGGCCGAGCGGCGGGTCAACTTCGAGCGCCTCTACGACCTGCCCGAGCGGGTCCTCCCCGCCGCGGTCCTGGCGATGCCGACGCCGCCCGAGGCCGAGGCCCAGCGCGAGCTGCTGCTCTTCGCCGCGCGCCGGCTCGGGGTGGCGACGGAGCCCGACCTCGGCGATTACTTCCGCCTGCCGCGCAAGGAGTCGAAGGCGCGGGTCGCCGAGCTGGTCGAGGCGGGGGCGCTGCGCACGGTCGCGGTCGAGGGCTGGAGCGCGCCCGCCTACGCGCCGCACGACCTCAAGGTGCCGCGCCGCGTGCGGGGGCGCGCCCTCCTGACCCCGTTCGACTCGATGGTCTGGGCGCGCGAGCGGACCGAACGCCTCTTCGACTTCCGCTACCGGATCGAGATCTACGTCCCGGCGCCGAAGCGCGTCCACGGCTATTACGTCCTCCCGTTCCTGCTCGGCGACCGGCTGGTCGCCCGGGTGGACCTGAAAAGCGACCGCCAGGCGGGCGTGCTGCGAGTGGTCGGCGCGTTCGCCGAGCCTTGGGTCGAGGCGAGTGAGGCCGCGCGCGAGCTGGCCGACGAACTGCGGCTCGTGTCGGAGTGGCTCGGCCTCGGCGGCGTAAAGGTCGGGCGCAAAGGCGACCTGGCGACGGCGCTGCGAAGCGCGGTCAAGGTGGGTGGGGCGTGAGCACGATGGGCGGCGACGACCGACCGATGGCGGCTCGCCCCGCCCGCGGCGGGGCGCGATGAGCGGCGGCGACTACACCTTCGGCGACTCCGACCTCGCGGCGCGGCGGCTCGCGCTCGTCGCGGCGACCTTCGCGCGGACCACGCGCCAGTTCCTGCTGACACGGGCGGGCGCGGCGCCGGGGTTCGCGGTCGACCTCGGCTGCGGGCCGGGCTTCACCACCGAGCTGATCCGCGCGACGGTCGGCCCGGCCCGCATCCTCGGCGTCGACGCCTCCCCCGCCTACGTCGCCGCGGCGGCGAAGCGCCTCGCCGACGACCGCACCCGCCTGCTCTGCGCCGACGTCCTCGACCTCCCCCTGGAAGTCACCGACGCCGACCTGATCTTCGCCCGCATGCTGCTCACCCACCTGCGCGACCCGCTCGCCGCGATCGACGTCTGGCGCGGCCGCCTGTCCGAGCGCGGCGCGCTCCTGCTGGAGGAGGTCGACGGGGTCGCCACCGAGGACCCGACCCTCGCCGGCTACCTCGACCTGCAGCGGCAGATGCTCGCCGCCAACGACCACCTGCTCGACATCGGTCCCAAACTCGACGAAGGCCTGCGCGAGCACCCGGCGCTGCGCAGCAACGCGGTGGCCGAATTCTCCCCGCCCGCCGCGGTCGCGGCGCGGATGTTCGCGATGAACCTCGAGACCTGGCGCGACCGCCCCGAGGTCACCGCCGCCCACGAGCCCGAGGAGCTGAACGCCCTTGCCGCCGCGCTCGAGCGCATCGCCCAAGGCGAGGCCGAGGCGACGATCACCTGGCGCCTCCGCCAACTGGTCCTCACCGCCCCCGAGTGAGCCCCTTGACGGGCCGAGGAAGCGCGTACCCTATGTATGCCCTACACTCGATGCATGCCCGAGCTGAAAGGCACATCCAAGGCCGGCAGGCTGAAGACGAGCGTCTACCTGGATGCGGATCAGATCCGTCGGCTCACCGACCTCGCCGAGCACCTGGGGCGGTCCCAGGCCGAGATCGTCCGTGATGCGATCAGCGCCTACGACCCCGGCGGCAAGGGGGACCGAAACTTCGCGCTCGCGCGTGGCTTCGACCGCATCGATGACGATCCGCGGCCGATCTCGGAGATCCCCGCGGCGGACCTCCTGGACGGCTTCGGCGAGTGACGCTGATCTGCGACGCGGCGCCGCTCGTCGCGCTCGCCGACCGGGCCGAGCCGCAACGTGACCGTCTTCTGGAGCTGGTCCGCCACGAGCGCGGCGATCTGATCGTCCCGGCACCGGTCGCCGCCGAGGTCGATTACATGCTCGGGGTCCGCCTCGGGCAGGCCGCCCGCCGTGCCTTCCTCGAGGATCTTGCCGCCCGCCGTTTCGAGGTGGCGTGCCTGGCGCCCGGCGACTACGCCACCGTGGCAAGCCTCGACGCCCGCTATGCCGACCTCGAGCTCGGCCTCGCCGACTGCTCGGTGGTCGTCCTGGCCGCGCGCTTCGACACCCGCCGCCTGTTGTCCTTCGACGAGCGCGACTTCCGCCCGGTCGAGCCGCTGCAGGGCGGTGCCTACCAGCTGCTGCCCGCTGACGAGGGCTGAACGGACGGCGCCGCTTGACAGGACGGTACTCATGAGTACCATGCCCCGCATGACGAGCGACACGTATCGCCTCCCGCCCGGGCCGAAGACGCCGAAGCTGCTCAACGGGATCACCTTCCTGGTCGCCCGCAACGCGATGGTCAAGCGGCTCCAGCGCCGGTATGGGGATGCGCTGACGCTGCAGATGCCGGGGTTCGGGACGATGGTGCTCGTCACCCGGCCCGATCTCGTGAAACAGGTCTACACGGCGAAGGCCGACGTGCTGCACGGCGGCAAAAACCCGCTCGGGGAAGTGCTGGGCCCCGGCTCGCTCTTCTCGATGGACGAAGACCGCCACCTGCGCGAGCGGCGGATGCTGCTGCCGCCCTTCCACGGCGAGCGCATGCGGTCCTATGAGGCGATCATCGAAGAGGAGGCGCTGCGCGAGATGGCGGGCTGGCGCGAGGGAGTCGAGTTCGCCTCGATCGAGTCCTTCCAGACGATCACGCTGCGGATCATCCTGCGCGCGGTGTTCGGCGCCGAGGGCCGCGAGCTGGCCGAACTCGAACGGCTGCTGCCGCCGATGACGAAGCTCGGCCAGCGCCTGGTGACGATCCCGATCCTGCGCCGCGACTGGGGCCGGATCAGCCCCGGCGCCCGCTGGAAGCGGATGCACGCCCGCTACCGCCGGCTCGCCGACACCCTGGTCGACCAGCACCTCGCCGACCCCGACCTCGAGCAGCGCATCGACATCCTGGCGCTGATGCTGCGCGCGCAGCTCGCGGACGGCGGGGCGGTCGACAAGCCCGACCTCGCCGACGAGCTCCTCACCCTGCTGGTCGCCGGCCACGAGACGACCGCCTCGGCGCTCGCCTGGAGCGTCGAGCGCCTGCGCCGCCACCCGGAGATCCTGCGCCGGCTCGAAGACGAGGCGCGCGGCGAGGAGAACGGGCTGCGGATCGCCACCGCCGAGGAGGTGCTGCGGGTCCGCCCCGTCATCAACGCCACCGGGCGCGTGGTGATGAAGCCGTTCGAGCTCGGCAGCTGGCTGATCCCGCCCGGCGCGAGCATCGTCACCGGCATCGCACCGCTCCACCACGACGACCGCTTCCACGAGCGCGCTTCCCGCTTCGAGCCCGACCGCCACCTCGGCAAGAAGCCCGACACCTACGCCTGGATCCCCTTCGGCGGCGGCCTGCGCCGCTGCCTCGGCGCCGCCTTCGCCCAGTTCGAGATCGACGTCGTCCTCCGCACCCTCCTGCGCAACTTCGAGCTCCAGACGACGACCGAGCCCGGCGAGCGCGAAAGCTTCCGCGGCGTCGCCTTCGCCCCGTCGAAGGGCGGCGCCGCCGTGGTGCGCCGCCGCGCGCTGGAGCTCGACGCTCGGTCGCGTGTGGAGGACGGGCGCCGGGGGGTTGGGGCGGCGGCTTAGGGACGGGCGGGGGTCCGGGGGGCTGGCGGCCGTCCGAGATGGCGCGGGGGTGTCCTGGGCTCCTCATGGGGGTCCTGGCAGGCTGTGACCCCCATGAGGAGCCCAGGACGTGAGGGGTGCGTGTGGGAGGCGTCACAGGGACGTGAGGAAGTCGGACTTACGTGACGATCGCGTCGGAGAGTCTCCACACCTCGGCCCGATCCGTGATGAAGATGCCGGGAACGTCACATTTCGAGGCCTCTGAGAGGGCTATTTCGGGCCGAAACATGGGTTCCGGAACGCGCTGCGTGGATTCACCTTGCTATAGCACGGTCAATCCACGCGGCGCGTCAGTTGGTGTTGTGCAACACGGGAGAAAGACCTGCGTTCTCGACATATCTGTGACGTCGTCGGACATCCGCGACGGTCCCGTCGCACTCCCGTGCCCCTCCCGCGAGGGTCCCTCAACGCCTTTCATACCCGCCACTCTCGCCACGGCCACAGCCTGCCCGGGCCGTGGCGAGAGGGGCGCGTCCCTTCCCCCGGGCGGCAGCTTGCGGGTCCCCGTCCCTCCACCGCCCCGCCCCACTGGCGTTCGCACTTTTGGGCCCTATCCGGTCATTTCTGCGAACTCGCCTGGGGGCCTCCCTTCCCGGGTGGCTCGTACTAGCCCGAGAGCGCCGCCCTGATCACCACCTTGAACTCGTAGGACACCCGCCCCAGATCCTCACCGCGGACCAGGGCTCGCACCAGGGTCTGGTGCAGGCCGCTGACCAGCATGTAGGCGCGCTCGATCGAGATCGGTGCGACTTGTGGGTCGTGTGCGGCGTCCGCCTCCACTACGGAGACGATCAGCTCGGCGTAGCGCTCGAAACCTTGGCGCTGCGCCAGCACGGTGCGCTCGCCGAGGGCCGGGCTGGCGAAGGTCGACATCAGGGCGGGGTCGCCGGTGACCAGGCCGAGATAGGTGTCGATCGCCTGCTCGATCTGCGTCGCCAGGGGCGCGTCGCGGTCGATCGCGCGGTCGACCTCGTCGAGGAAGGCGTCGGCGAGGGACGTCATCAACTCGACGAAGCAGGCTTCCTTGTCCTCGAAGTGGTTGTAGAAGGTGCGCCGCGAGGCGTGCGCGTGACGGACGATGTCGGAGACCTGCGTCCCCGCCAGGCCTTTCTCACGGATCGAGGCCGCGAGCCCCTCCATCAGCCGCGCGTGCTGCGCCTCGCGCGCCGCGTCGGTCTCGGTCTTCGTCGCCACACGCCAACGCTACCCGCCCGGGTGCGCGCGCCCGGGCGCCGCGGTGCCTGAGAGGCCGATTAGAGGCCACCCCCCGGCTCGGGGGAATACCGAATTTTCACAGCGACACGTGTAGGGCAGGCGTGTCGGGGTAGACAGGGCGCTCGCCACGACGGCGGTCGCACCTGGGAGCCCGGCTCGGCTCCCCGACGCCCTGCAGGCAATCGCACGACCACACCCCACTCGGAAGGAGGTCCGCATGCGCGTCGACATCGTCATCCCAGCCCACAACGAGGAGGACCGCATCGGCCCGATGCTCGACGCCTACCTGACCCGCTGCGGCGGGCCGGGGATGCGCTTCCTGGTCGCCCTCGACCGCTGCACCGACCGCACCGCCGAGGTCGTCGCGGCGCGGGCCGCGCGCGATCCGCGGGTGGTCACCGTCGATTATCCGAAGCTCGGCAAGGGCGGCGTCCTGATGGAGACCTTCCGCCGCTGTGACGCGGACCTGGTCGGGTTCGTCGACGCCGACGGGGCGACGCCGCCGAGCGAGATGCTGCGGCTGATCGACGCGACCCGCGACCGCGACGGCGCGATCGCCAGCCGCCGCCATCCCGCCTCGGTGCTGCCCGCGCGGCGCGGGCTGGCGCGCGAGGTGACCAGCGCCGGCTTCGCCTTCTGGGTGCGGCGCCTCTTCCGGCTCCCCTACGCGGACACCCAGTGCGGCGCCAAGGTGTTCCGCCGCGAGGCGATGGAGCGGATGCTGCCGCTGCTGACCTCGCGCGACTTCCTGCTGGACGTCGACCTGCTGCTGGTCGCGCGGCGGCTCGGCTACCGGATCGAGACCGTCCCGACGATCTGGATCGACCGCGAGGGCTCGCGCCTGCGGGCCGCGGCCGACGCCAAGAAGATGGCCGCCTCGACGCTGCGCCTGTGGCTGCACCACCGCGTGATCCCGGTCGAGACGGAGGGGGAGCGGGACCCGAGCGCGGCGGCGGCGTCGCTCGCCGAGGAGCCCGACACGCAGGAAGAGGACCGTCGTGCCGCGGCCTGACGTCGCCCTCATCAGCCCCTACCCGCCCGCGGGCAGCCGGCATGCCGGGCGCAGCGGCGTCGCCTCCTACGCGGGCAACCTCGCCCACGCGCTCGGCGAGCACGGGCTGCGGGTGACGGTGGTCGCGCCGACCGAGCCCGACCTCCCCGCGGCGCGGGAACGCGACGGCCCGGTCACGGTCGAGCGCCGCTTCAGCCGCGGCCCGCGCGCCGTCCCGACCGCCGCCCGGCTGGCGCTGGCGACCGGCGCCCCCGTCGTCCACATGCAGCACGAGCTCTTCCTCTACGGCGGCGTCGGCGCGATGCCCGGCCTCCTCCCCGGCCTCGGCATGCTGCGCGCCGCCGGGGTGGGACCGGTCGTCACCATGCACCACGCGATCGACCCGGCCGGGATCGACGCCGAGTTCGCCCGCATGCACCAGGTGCGGGCGCCGCGGCACGCGGTCCGGGCCGGGCTCGCGAGCGTGCAGGCGACGATCGGGCGGCTCGCCCGGCGGGTGATCGTCCACGAGCCCGCCTTCGCCCCGCTGGTCCGCGACGCGACCGTCGTCCCCCACGGCGTCGAGGGCGTCGCGCCCGCCACCTCCCCCACCGGCGCCCCCACCAGCGCCCCCGCGGCCGGCGCACCCGGCGCCGCGTCCCCCACCAGCTCCGCCGCCGACGGCGAGGCCGAAAGCGAGGACGACTTACGCCTGACGCTGCTCTGCTTCGGCTTCCTCGCTCCATATAAGGGGCTGGAGCTGGCGCTGGAGGCGGCGTCGCTGGCGCGCGAGGACGTGCGCCTGCTGGTCGTCGGCGGCGAGCACCCGCGCTTCGCCGAGGCGGGCGAGCCGTTCGGCGCGGCGCTGCGCGAGCGCTGGCCAGGCATCGCCGAGTTCGCCGGCTACGTCCCCGACACCGAGCTGCCGCGTTGGTTCGCGCGCGCCGACCTCGCCCTCTTCCTCTACCGCCGCCCGTTCGCGACCAGCGGCGCGCTCGCCCTCGCCGTCGCGCACGGGCTGCCGGCGCTGCTCTCGCCGACGCTCGCCGAGCTGATGGGCGGCGCGCCGGAGCTGGTCGCCCCGACCGCGGCGCCCGCCCTGGCCGCGCGGCTGCGCGCGCTGGCCGGGGACCGCGCCGCGCTCGAGCCCCTGCGGCGGCGCTCGGCCGACCTCGTCGCCGACCGCTCCTGGGAGTCGGTCGCCGGCCGCCACGCGGAGATCTACGGCGAGGTGAGCCGTGCCTAGCGCCCTGCTCGCCGGACACTTCGGTCCCACCGACGCGGGCGAGACCGCGACCCTCGGCGCCTTCCGCCGGGCGCTGCCGGAGTGGACCCCGGTCCTCGCCTCGAGCGACCCGGCGGCGACCCGCGCCGCCCACGGCTGCCGCACCGTCGACGCCCGCCGCCCGCTCGCCGTGGTGCGGGCCGCCGCGCGCGCCGACGCCTCCGTGCTCGCCGGCTGGTCGATCGGCGAAGGCGCGGACGCGCGGCCGGGACTGCGCACCGCGGTCGCCCTGGTCGCCGCCGCGAAGCTGCGCGGCCGGCCGACGGCGCTCCTCGGCATCTCCGCCCGCGGCGGGCGCAGCGCCTTCGAAGGGCGGCTCAGCCGGCGCCTCCTCGGCGGCGCCGACCTCGTCGTGCTCCGCGACGAGCTCTCCGCCCGGCACCTCGCGGCGGCGGGCGTCGAGGGCCCCTTCCGGATCGGCACCGACCCGGCCTGGCTCGACGTCCAGGACCGCCACGCCGACGGCTCCGTCTGCAATTACCCCCTGCCAGCGGGGGTAGATGCAGACGCTCGCCGGCAGGCGCGCCCGCGCCGCGTCGTCGTCGCGATCGAGGCGCGCGGCTGCCCCGACGAGCTGATGGCGCGGCTCGGCGAGGCGCTTGCCGGGCTCGCCGCGGGCGGGGTCGAGATCGCCCTGCGACCGTGGGGGACGACGGCGGGCGAAGGTCGCGACCCCGGCCTCGTCGCCGAGCTCGCCGGGCGGATCGGCCGGCCGGTGCAGGTGCTGGAGCCGCTGCCGGACCTCGGCGCCGGGAGCGACTCGATGGCGGCGGCGGGCGCGGTGGTCGCGCTCGGGTCCCACGCCCTGATCGCCGCCGCGGCGGCGGGCGTCCCGGCGGTCGCGGTCGCCTGCGAGCCGGCGATCGCCGACCTCGCGCGCCGCCTCGACCAGCCGCTGGTCGACGCCGACGCCTCGGCGATCGCGGTCCGCGCCGCGATCGCCGCCGCGCTCGACCACGAGCCGGCGCTGCCGAACGCGGTCGAGGGCCAGATCGCCGCCGCCGAGGAGGGCTTCCGCCTGCTGCGCGTGCTGCTCTCCGAAGGCCAGAGCGACGAGGTCACCGAGCTCTCCGGACTGCCGCTGCGGCGGGGTCCGAAGCGATGAGCGCCGGCACGATCGCCCTGCGCCGCGCCGCCGGCGCCTCGCTTCGCACCAGCCGGGCGGCGGTGCGCGAGCAGGCCCTGGTCGCGGGCGGCCAGATCCTCTCCGGGGTCGGCAACCTCCTCTACGCCGCGGTGATGGCGCGGCTGCTCTCCCCCGCCGGCTTCGCCGAGCTGGCCGCCTTCCTCGCCCTCTACCTGCTGATCGCGGTGCCGTCGCTGAGCCTCGCCGCGGGCGGCGCGCTCGACCCGGAGCGGGCGCGGCGCCGGCGCGGTCGCGTGCTCGGCGCCTCGATCCCGGTCTCGCTCGGCCTCGCCGTGCTCGCGGTGGCGCTGGCGCCCTCCCTCGGCCTCTCGGTGCCGAGCGCGCTGGCGCTGGCGACGACCCCAACCCTGGTCGCCCTGATCGAGCTCGACCGCGGCCGCCTCTACGGCGAGCGCGCCTACGGCTGGGTGACGGGAAGCCTCGTCGCCGAACCGATCGTGCGCCTCGCGGTCGGGGTGACGCTGGCCGCCTCCCTCGGCGTGGCCGGCGGCGCGATCGGCGTCGTCGCCGGCGGCATCGCCGGCCTCGCCATGGCCCGCGCGGGCGGCGACGCGCGCACCCCCCGCCGCCCCGACGCGCCGGCTGTTCCTTTTGCCGACCTGTCCGGCAAAAGGAACAGCCCGGCGGAGGGACGGGGGCCGGCGAAGTGGCGAGGCCGCTCCGCTGTTCCTTTTGGTCCCCTGAGGACCAAAAGGAACAGCGGAGCGGAGGGGGCGCGGGCGCGGGGGCCGGCATCGCGGCTCGCGGCGCTCGCCTTCCTCTTCCTCGCCGTCGTCCAGTGCCAGGACATCGTCTTCGCCAACGCGACCCTGGACGGGGTCGAGGCGGCGCGGTTCGCGGCGATCTCGACGCTCGGCGGCGCGGCGGTCTTCGCCACCGCGACGATCCCCTTCGTGCTCATGCCGCGCGCCAAGGCGGGCGAGCCGGGGGCGCTCGGGGCGGCGCTCGGGACCGCGGCGCTGCTCGGCGGCGGCGCCGCGCTGGTCACGGCGATCGCCGCGGAACCGATCCTCACCCTCGCCTACGGCGGCGGTCGCTTCGACGCGGTCGCCTCCTTCCTGCCCGCCTACATGCTGGCGATGGCGCTGCTCGGCGTTGCCCGGGTGCTGGCCGCCGACGCGGTCGCGCGCGGAGCGAAGCGGGTCCCCTGGGTCGCGCTCGGCGCGGGCGCGCTCCAGCTGGCCCTGCTCTTCGCGATCGGCGACTCCGCCGAAGGCGTCGGCATCTCGACCCTGATCGCCGCGGCGGCGCTGACCGCGGTCCTTGTCGTCGAGCGGGTTCCCGTGGTCGAGAAACCGATCAACTTCGCGGTCAAGCCGCACCTTTCACCCGCTTCGGGGACGCGCCGTCGCCAGACCCTGCTGATCCTCGGCGGGATGATGGTCCTCGCGATCGGGCTGCGGCTGCTCGCGAGCCGCAGCCTCTGGCTCGACGAGGCGACCAGCTGGTACGAGACCCAGCTCCCCTTCCACCGGATGCTGGAAGTGCTGCGTGACACCGACGTGCACCCGCCCGGTTATTTCGCCGTGCTCTGGGCGACCGTGCGCGGCTTCGGCGACGGCGAGCTGGCGCTGCGGCTGCCCTCGCTCCTCGCCGCCACGGCGCTGGTGCCGATGCTCTACGTCGCCGGCAAGGCGATGTACGACCGGGCGACCGGCCTCGTCGCGGCGGGCTTCGCCGTCGTCGCCCCGATCGTCGTCTGGTACTCGCAGGAAGCGCGTATGTACGCGCAGCTGATGCTGCTCGCGGGGGTCGCGGTCTGGGCGCTCTACCAGGCGCTCGAGACCGGCCGCGCCCGCTACTGGCTCGCCTACGCGCTGGCCGGCGCGGCGCTCGCCTGGACGCAGTACTTCGCCTTCCTGCCGATGGCGACCTTCGAGGCGGCGATCGCGATCGTCGCCTGGCAGCAGAAGCGCGCGGGCCGGCCGGTCGCCCGCATCGTCGTCGGCGGCCTCCTCGCCACGCTGCTGATCGCCGCCCTGGTCGCGCCCCTCGTCCCCTTCGCCCACCACCAGTTCGCGGTCAACCAGGCGGCGGGCAAGGGCTTCGACGCGCCGAGCCAGGTCGGCGGCATGGCCGAAAACCAGGTCAACCTCTACGCCGCCCTCACCAACGGCATCTGGGCGGTCTTCGGCTACCACTCGAACGCCACCATGCTCAACCTCTCGGCGCTCTGGCCGCTCCTGATCCTGCTGGCGCTGATGCTGCTCGGGCGGGGACGCTCGCGGGCGACGCTGCTGCTGCTCGCCGGCGTCCTCGTGCCGACCGCGATGCTGACCGCGCTGGCGCTGAGCCAGCCCTTCCTCTTCGAGGTCCGCTACAACCTCACCGCGGTGCCGTTCCTGCTGCTGCTCGGGGCGCGCGCCGTCACCACCTGGCCGCACACCGGCCGCGGGCGGGTCGCCCTCGCCACCGCCGCGATCGCCGCCCTCGGCGTCGGCCTCGCCGACCAGGAGTGGAACGGGACGAACCCGCGCAGCTACGACTTCGAAGGCGCGCTCCACGAAGTCGACGCCCGCTCCGGCCCCCGGGACGTCCTCATGTACATGCCGCACGACCTCAACAACCTGGTCGCCTACTACCCGCCGGGGCTGAAGACGCGGCGCCTCGGCCCGAACATGCCCGCCGCCAAGGTGCCGCGCGTCTTCCTGCTGGAGAGCTTCTTCGAAGACCGCGCCAACGACGAAGCGACGCGCAAGGCCCTGGTGAAGCTGCGCGGCGAACGCGAACTCGTGCGGCGGATGAAGTTCTCCCAGGTGGAGGTGTGGGAGTTCCGATGAGCCGCGACCGTCCCAACGCCGATCCTCGCCTGCTGCCGCCGGACTGGAGCCCGGACGCGGCGCCGCCGCGCCGCCTGCGCCTGCTGGTGCTGGCGATGATCCCGCTGTCGCTCTGGTACTTCGGCTGGCTGCTGCAGCCGGGACGGGTCGGCGTGCCGCTGCTCTTCGGCATCCTCGTCGCGGCGGAACTCTTCAACCTCGCGCAGGCCACCGGCTTCTGGTGGACGGTGACGCGCCGGGACCGCCGGCCGCCGCCGCGGGCCGCCGCGCGCGCCGGGGCGACGCCCTTCGCCGGCAGGCCGCCCCTGGTCGACGTCCTGATTCCGACCTACGACGAGCCGCTCGCGGTGCTCGAGCCGACCGTGCGCGCGGCGCTCGCGATGCGGGGCGCGCGGCTCGTGGTCAGCGTCCTCGACGACGGCTGCCGGCCGGAGGTCGAGGCGATGGCGGAGCGGCTCCTCGCGCGCTACGTGGCGCGCGAGGAGAGCGAGGGCGCCAAGGCCGGGAACATCAACGCGGCCCTGCTCTCGACCGGCTCGCCGTTCGTCGCCGTGCTCGACTGCGACCACGTCCCCCGCCCCGACTTCCTCGAGCGCACGCTGGAGCCGATGGTCGACGAGGGCGTCGCCCTGGTGCAGACCCCGCAGTACTACGCGAACTCGCGCCGCGGTGGGATCGCGGCGGCGGCCTGGGCGCAGCAGGCGCTCTTCTTCGGCGCGATCTCGCGCGGCAAGGACGCCGACGGGGCGATGTTCTGCTGCGGCACCAACGTGCTCTTCCGCCGCACCGCGCTGGAGTCGGTTGGCGGCTTCCCGACCGACTCGATCACCGAGGACTTCGTCCTCTCGGTGAAGATGCACGAGCGCGGCTGGGAGACGCGCTACCTCCCCGAGGTGCTCGCGGTCGGCCTCGGCCCCGAGGACATGGCCGCCTACGTCGGCCAGCAGCGCCGCTGGGCGCGCGGCTGCCTCGGCGCGATCGGCCGCGTCCTGCGCGCCCGGCTGCCGCTGCGCATGCGTGTCCACTACCTGCTCTCCTCGGCCTACTTCCTCTCCGGCTGGGCGCTCCTCGCCTACATGTCGTTCCCGCTGATCCGCATCTTCACCGGCGCCCAGCCGATCGCCGCCGCCTCCGCCGACCAGTTCGTCCTCCACTTCGCGCCCTACTTCTGCACGGCGCTGGCGATGGTCGTCGTCGCCGGGCGCGGCACCTACACCTTCGCCGGCTTCGCCCTCGCGGCGGCGACGTTCTGGGTGCAGATCCTCGCCTCGCTGGCGGCGTTGACCCGGCGCGCGGGCCGCTTCGTCGTCACCCCAAAGCAGGGCGCGGGCGCGCGCCAGCCGCTCGCCGCGGCGCCGACCCTGCTCGCGATCGCCGCCCTCGTCGTCGGCTCCGCCTGGGGCCTGATCAACCACCGCTCGCCGAGCACGCTGAACAACGTCGCCTTTGCGCTGCTGCACGTGACGGTGCTGGCCAGCGGCGCCCGCTGGGCGCTGATGCGGGACGGCGGCCAGGAAGAGGAGCCGAAGCGCGACGCGGCGCGCGAGCCCATCAACGCGCCCGCGCCCGCAGCCGCCCACGGGCGCGGGGGATCGCGATGAGGGCCGCGATGCGCCGCCCGCGACACGGTGAGCTCACGATCAGGTGGCGGGACGTGCTGCTGGCCGCCGCCCTGCTGGTCCTCGCGGCCGCGGTCGTCGCCTTCGCCGTCCTCGTGCACAGCGACCGTCCCGCGCCGGGCCAGGAGGCGACCGCGAGCGCCGCCGCGAGCGCCTTCGTCGACGGCTACGTCGAAGCCGACGGGCGGGTCAGCCGGACGGACCAGGGCGGGGACACGGTCAGCGAGGGCCAGGCCTACGCGATGCTGCTCGCGGTCGTCGCCCACGAACCGGGGACCTTCGCGAACGTCTGGAAGTGGACGCGCGACAACCTGCGCCAGCCGAACGGCCTGCTCGCCTGGCACTGGGAAGACGGGGAGGTCGTGTCGACCGAGTCGGCCGCCGACGCCGACCTCGATGCCGCCTGGGCGCTCCTGCTCGCCGCCGAACGCTTCGGCCGCGGCGAATACCGGCGCGAAGGGCTGGAGCTCGCCAACGCGATCCTCGAACACGAGACGGTCTCCCTCGACGGCCGCTCGCTGCTGGTCGCGGGCGGCTGGGCCAACCACTTCCCCGCCGTCGTCGACCCGAGCTACTACGTCCCCGCCGCCTTCGGCGCCCTCGGCCGGGCGAGCGGCGACCCGCGCTGGCAGCAGCTCGGCGAGACGAGCCGCGAAGTCGTCGCCCAGCTGACCGAACGGACGACCGGCCTCGCTCCCGACTGGGCCGTGGTCGAATCCGACGGGACGGCGAAGCCGACCGGACCGCCCGGCGAAGGCGGCGCCCCGGTCTTCGGCTACGACGCGGTGCGGGTGCCGCTCTGGCAGGCGGCAAGCTGCAACGGCCGCGACACCCCTTTCGCCGCGCGCGCCGCCGGCTTCTTCGAGCGCAAGATCGACGGCGCGCCCGCCGCGACCTACTCGCTGGAAGGCGAACCGCGCGGCGGCTCGCCGGGCGCGCCCCTGCTGGTCGCCGCGGCGGCGGCGAGCGCGGCGGCGGGCGAAGGCACGGCAAGCGACGAATGGCTGGCGCGCGCCGAAGCCGACGTCGAGGCCGAACCGACCTACTACGGCGCCGCGCTCCTGGCGTTGGGACGGGCCACCCTCGAACCGAAGGGGGCGCTCTCGTGCTGAACGACGGGCGCGAGCCGCAGAACGGCGGGCGCCAGGACTCGGACGCCGGGCGCCGGCGCCCGAACGCGGCGCGCCCGCCCCTCAAGGTCCTCTTCATCGGCGGCTACGGGCGCAGCGGCAGCACCCTGCTCGACCGGGTCCTCGGCCAGGTGCCAGGGTTCCTCTCGATCGGCGAGCTTCGCCACGTCTTCCAGGAGGGCTTCGTCGAGAACCGCCGCTGCGGCTGCGGCGAGCCGTTCCTGGAATGCGACTTCTGGCAGGCGGTGACGCGGCGCGCGTTCGGGCAGCTCGACGGCACCGAACTGGAGGACGTCGTGGCGCTGCAGGAGCGCGTCGACCGGTGGTGGCTCGGGCCGCTCCTCGCCCGTCGGCTCGGAACCCCCCGACAGCGCCGCGACGTCGACCGCTACCGCCGCATCCTGCGCCGCCTCTACGCCGCGATCGCCGCCGAGTCGGGCGCCGCCGTCCTGATCGACTCCTCCAAGGACGTCTCCCACGGCTTCGCCCTGCGCGGCCTCGACGACGCCCTCGACCTCCGCGTCCTCCACCTCGTCCGCGACAGCCGCGCGGTCGCCTGGTCCTGGCAGCGGCGCAAGTTCAACCCTGGCAACGACGCCGACATGAACCGCTACAGCCTCCTCCGCACCAGCGCCGAGTGGTCGACCATCAACGCCCTCACCCGCCTCCACC
>Ga0209916_1000465_pt1 | contig 62147 bp, 76 predicted proteins | sample ThiBio_1000_plan_FD_183956 | JGI IMG/M metagenome (GOLD analysis project Ga0209916, IMG submission 183956) | Wastewater bioreactor microbial communities from Cape Town, South Africa - Thiocy_solids_2 (SPAdes) | ecosystem: Engineered > Bioreactor > Thiocyanate-remediating > Anaerobic-Aerobic ... | reverse complement strand
TTCGGCAGGCTCAAGGACTGGCGGCGCATCCACACCCGCTACGACCGATGCGCCCATACCTTCATGTCAGCTATCTGCATCGCAGCAACCGTCATCTTCTGGCTCTGATCAATGAGTCCTGAGCCTAAGCGTTAATGCTGCTCGGACTTACCAGGACGCAACGGCGGAAAGCAGGGTGGTTTGTCGCCCTGGCTTATCTGTTTTGCGCGCTGGCACCGACGTTGTCCTTCGCCTTACCAGGCAGTCAGGCAACGCCTTACTGTCTGACCGACGAGGATCATGTGCCGGGCATGGTTCACGTGCACAACGATCATGTGCATAGTGAAGGCGCGATTCACGTCCATAAAGGCGGGAATGCTCATCCTCATTCCGGCATCGAGACCCACGCGGGTTCATCCGCCGATCATAATGCGAGCCTTGTCGCATTGAAGAGTGATGCCGGTTCGACAAAGGCACCGCATTCGGCGGATGGAAAGTGTTGTGGCCTAATTTGCGTCACCGCGCTCCCCGCGCCGACACTCCTCGCCGTGGCACATCCGTCAGTGCCGAAGGCCATCCAGGCTTCAGACAACCATCGGAAGCTTGCGGACAATTCGCCCCCACAGCTTTATCGTCCCCCCAATTCCTGACCTGACAGCAGCGTGACGCGGCGCCGTACCCGTTCGGGGTACGCGCACCTGTGGTCCATCGTCAGTTCAGGAAACATCTATGTCAGCGCAAATTGGGGCGATCGTCGCCGCCGTTGGTTCGGTGGTGCGCAAAATATTCGGAAGAACACTTAGAGCATTCGCAGGCGTGGCTTTGGCGGCCATGACACTGGGCGGCTGCACGGTACCGACTGGGCCGCTCGTCGGCGCAGATCCTGCTGATGCTGGGGCAAAAGTCGCGGGCGTCGGCTACCGATCGACCATCGCTCCTTATACAAGCCTCCGCCCGACCACGCCTACCGGCTGGGCGGAGCAGAACCAGCGCGTCACCCCGTCACCGAAATCCGGGCACGAGCACTAGGAGCGCGTCATGAAAATTATCCGTGGCGTGCTGCCGCATCAGAGCTTCCTCAGAAGCAATCGGTCGGCGCTGGTGCTCACCGCTTCCCTTCTTCTTTCCGGTTGTGCGACGTTCTCGCCGGATCGGGGAATGGGCGTCGTCGCCGATGTCGCCGATCATACGATTAAGAAGGACGTGGTCGCGATCCGCTCCGTGGACGAGGCACAGCGTGCAAACGATGACGTCACGCGGCTGCTGCGCCGGGCTCTCACCGTCGACACCGCCGTCCAGGTCGCGCTGCTCAACAACCGCGGCTTGCAGGCCACTTACAATGAATTGGCGTTGGCGGAAGCCGATCGTGTCCAGGAAAGCCTTCCGCCCAATCCGACCTTCTCGATTTCGAGAATCGCAGGCGGCGGTGTGGTCGAGATCCAGCGCCAGGTTGTCGGCGACATTCTGGCACTGGCGACGCTGCCGTTCCGCTCCGAGATCGCGAAGCAGCGTTTCCGGCAGGCACAGCTTCGCGCCGCGCTGGAAACACTCCGTCTTGCCGCCGACGTCAGACGTGCTTACTACCGCGCAGTTGCCGCCAATGAATTGGTCGGATTTCTCAGCCGCGCCAAGGCCACCGCCGAATCCATCGCGCAATTGTCGAAGAACCTTGGCCAGACCGGATCGATGAACAAACTCGATCAGGCGCGTGAGCAGGTCTTCTATGCGGAAACCACAGCGGACCTTGCGACGGTGCGTCAGGAAGCGACCAGTTCGCGCGAAGCTCTGGCACGGCTGTTGGGGCTGTGGGACGGCGATCTCAATTTCAAGCTGCCGAGCCATCTGCCGGCTTTGCCGCCACGTCCGCAGACCTTGCCACGCATCGAAGTCGACGCCGTTGAACATCGTATCGATCTACAGATCGCCCGTATCGAACTGGTTGCTTTGGCAAAAGCGCTCAATCTGACTGAAGCGAGCCGTTTCGTCACGCTGCTCGATGTTGCGGGAATTTCGAAGACCACCAGGAACCCCGATGGCTCCCGGTTCCGCGAACGCGGCTTCGACGTCCAGTTCCAGATCCCGATCTTCGACGGCGGCGAGGTCCGGGTGCGGCAAGCGAGTGAGACCTACAACCAGGCCTTCAATCGTCTGACCGAGAAGGCGATCAACGTGCGCTCGGAAGCGCGTGACGCGTACCGAATATATCGATCGAGCTATGAGATCGCCCGGCAGTACGAGCGCGAGGTTCTTCCGCTCCGAAAGATTATCACCGAAGAGATGCAACTGCGCTTTTCAAGCATGCAGGTGGACGTGTTCACACTGTTGACGGAAGCGCGGCAGCGCACCGCCTCATTGCGCGCGGCGATCGAAGCCAAGCGCAGCTTCTGGCTCGCCCAATCCGACCTGCAGACCGCCGTCAACGGCGGCGGCTCGGGAGAAACACCAACGAAGTCCAGTCCGACGACGACCGCCCAGGCTGGCGGCGGAGGCAATTGATGGAGACCAACATGCTATCGCGAAGAGGATTTTTGGGAACGGCCGCGCTGGTCGGCGCGAGCGCCGTCAGCGGTCGCGTGCAGGCGGCGAACATTCCGGAAGCGCCGATCATGGACAAGGTGACGATGCAGCCGCCGCTGCATCCCCCCAGCGGTCCGGATTACCGCCCGGTCGTGACCCTCAACGGCTGGTCACTGCCCTGGCGGATGAATGGCGACTGGAAGGAATTCCATCTCGTCGCGGAGCCCGTGGTGCGAGAGTTCGCCGACGGTATGAAGGCGTATCTGTGGGGTTACAATGGCCAGGCGCCGGGCCCGACGATCGAGGCCGTCGAAGGCGACAAGGTCCGCATCTTCGTCACCAACAAGCTGCCCGAGCATACGACCGTGCATTGGCACGGCATGATCGTGCCGAACGGCATGGACGGCGTCGGTGGTCTCAATCAGCCGCATATCAAGCCCGGCAAGACCTTCGTCTACGAGTTCGAGATGAAGAACAGTGGGACGTTCATGTACCACCCGCACTCCGACGAAATGGTGCAGATGGCAATGGGCATGATGGGCATGGTCATCGTGCACCCGCGCGACCCGTCGTTCCGTCCGGTCGATCGCGACTTCGTCTTCATCATGAGCACCTACGACATCGACCCCGGGACCTATCTGCCGAAGGTCAACGAGATGACCAACTTCAACATGTGGACGTTCAACAGCCGCGTGTTTCCGGGCATCGATCCGCTGCCGGTGCGCCTCGGCGACAGGGTACGGGTCCGGATCGGCAATCTCACCATGACCAACCATCCGATTCACCTGCATGGACACCACTTTGCAGTGACCTGCACCGACGGCGGCTGGATTGCGGAAAGCGCTCAGAGGCCGGAGACCACGACGGACGTTCCGGTCGGTGCGGTTCGGGCGTTCGATGTGTTGGCCGACAACCCGGGGGACTGGGCACTGCATTGCCACAAGTCGCACCACACCATGAATGCCATGGGCCACGACATGCGCAACATGATCGGCGTCTCGAAGAAGGATCTGGCGAAAGCGGTCGGCAAGCTGGCGCCAGACGCCATGGTAATGGGCTCGACCGGGATGGCGATGGGCGAGATGGAAATGCCCGCGCCCGACAACACGCTGCCGATGATGACGGGTTCCGGACAATTCGGGCCGATCGAGATGGGCGGCATGTTCACGGTGATGAAGATCCGCGAAGGCATGGGCCGCGACGATTACAGCGATCCCGGCCTCTACAAGAATCCGCCGGGCACCGTCGCCTATGAAGTCGATGCTCCGGCCGCGGAGCCGGTCCGACCGCAGAACGGCAAAGACGATGCGGGCGCTGCAAAGATGAAAGGCATGAAGATGAAGGGGATGTGAGTGCGACGTTCAGACCGAATGTTTCACCGAACGAAGAAGACGCGACATGAAAGAACTGCATCGAACTGGCGTCGCATTATTTGCAACACTGATCTTGGCGGCGCAGGCGTGGGCCGGGTCTGCCGGACATCACGACGAAACCTACTCCGCCGGTGAACCCGGAGATACGACGAAGCCCGCACGGATCATTCAGGTCACGATGGGTGAACCCGACGGCAAGATGACGTTCATCCCAGCCAAGATCGAAGTGAAGAAGGGCGAACAGGTCAAGTTTATGCTTCGCAACAATGGCGAGCTGGAGCACGAGTTCATTCTCGCTACCACTGCGGAAAACCTGAAGCACGCGGAGGCCATGAAGAAGAATCCGAACATGGAGCACGACGATCCGAACGGCATCCGCCTGGCGCCGAAGAAGACCGGAGAGATCGTCTGGAAATTCACGAAGAGTGGCACGTTTGAATACTCATGCCTGATTCCAGGTCACCGCGAGGCAGGAATGATCGGCACTGTTGTCGTCAAGTAACCCGCTTGATTGCCATGCAGGAAAGAAAAATTCCGACTCCGGATAACAGGACAAACGATCGAGCCATCCGAAAGCTCACTGCTGCCTAAACGTGACCGAGAGCGTGGTCGTCGGAGAACTGTTCATCCTCCGCGACGCGCGCAACAGGGTACAGCGCGGGCAGCGTGAAAGAAGGCCTTCCAAGGGAAGGTGCAGTAACTGAAGAGGAGTAAAAAATGAAAACACGCAACATCATATCGGGAATTGCCGCGATCGCTTTCGCCTTGTCGTTCACCGCAGCAATGGCGCAGGCGGACATGGTGAAGGGTGAAGTCAAAAAGATCGACGAGTCCGCGGGCAAGATCACCATGAAGCACGGCCCGATCAAGAACCTCGATATGGACGAGGACGGCATGACAATGGTGTTCCGCGTCCAGGACCCAGCGATGCTGAAACAGGTCAAGGTCGGCGACAAAGTGCAATTCCAAGCCGAACGGGCGGCGGCTGGCATCACCGTCACCAAGATCGAGAAGCAGAAATAAAACCGCGGCAGTTCGACGTCGCCGACCTCGGGATCGGCGGCGTCGGGCGCGGTTGAGCAGGAGTTACGATGGCGGGATCGTTTGCACAATGGAGTCGCCAATGACCAAGGGCGACATCTGGCACGAACCGAATGCAGGTTCATCCCAAGGCGGTACCGTTGGAGCCTGGGGGGCAGGGAACGTTACCAGTTTCAGTTTGGTAGTCCGGAAGGCGATGGCGACCGACAGTGATGCGCTTGCCGTTCTGGCGGATATCGCAGGAGGAGAGACGCTGGCGTTCATTGCAAGGGGGATCGATCCGACGGCGGATGCCCGGGCGATCTATTGCAAGATGATTGCGAGTGAGACCGGCCTCTTTTCGTACCGAAACTGCCTCGCAGCTGAATCAAACGGCAAGGTCATCGGACTCGCGAATGCATTTCCAGCGCGTATCATTGACAATGACCGAAGCATGACATTGACGGCGCGCGAGGAACATTTGGAGGCGCGGACCCGATTGAACGATTCACGCAGCTATCTGCTCAACAACATAGCCGTGAATCCGGCTTGGCGCAGGAAAGGCGTCGGCGTTCGTCTAGTTGAAGCGGTCATCGCGGAGGCGAAGCGGCAAGGTTTTCGATCGGTCACGCTTCACGTCTGGGCCGACAACACGCGCGCGATAGCCTTCTACCGGGTGCTCGGGTTCCGGAGCGTCCGGCGAGCAAACATACCGTGGCATCCCGAACTTCCTCACGTCGGCGGAAGCCTCCTTTTCAGATTGAACCTGCGATGATCATTGAGACGGCATTGTTCGGCGCGCGCTCTGCGGCGGCGACGACTGAAACAGAACGCGATCGCGACAGGTCGGAAGGATTGCGATGAGCCTTGCCATGCCCCGTCCGCCCGTATCGATGTCAACGGAGAGACCGATCGCAAAGGAAACGTCACCCTCCAAGCGTGACCTCCGGCTGGATCTGTTCCGCGGGTTGGCGAACTGGGCGATCTTCCTGGATCACATTCCGAACAACTTGGTTGCTTGGGTGACCACGCGAAACTACGGCTTCAGCGATGCGGCGGACGTTTTCGTGTTCATTTCCGGGTATACCGCCGCGTTCATCTATGCACGCAGGATGGCCGCGCAGGGATACCTCGCGGGGACGGCCCTGCTGATCCGCCGCGTTTGGCAACTTTATGTGGCGCATATCTTGTTGTTTGTGTTCTACGCCGCGGCCATCGGGTATGTGGCGCAAGACTACGGACATTCCCACCTTCTGGATGAATTCAACGTGGCCGGATTGATCGAGCAACCGGTGGCGACGCTTACGCAGGGACTCCTTCTCAGGTTCAAGCCACTCAACTTGGACGTCCTGCCATTGTACATCGTTCTGATGGCTGGATTTGCACCGTTGCTGATGCTGATGATGCGGGCTCCGAACGCGGCGCTGGCTGCGGCAATCACGGTCTATGTGCTGGCGCGTCATTTCGGCTGGAATTTCCCTGCGCATCCATCTGGCGGCTGGTACTTCAATCCGTTCACATGGCAGCTTCTGTTCACGATGGGCGCTTGGGCGGCATTGGGCGGCGCCTCTCGGGCACAGGCGTTGGCTCGCTCCCGAATGATCCTGACCGCGAGCGTGGCTTTCGTGGTCTTCGCGTTCGTTGTGACGGTCGGCGCTCGCCTTGGGTTATCGACGTTGTTGCCTATGTTCGATGTTCTCAGTGAGAAAACGAATCTCGCTCCCTATAGAATCCTTCATTTTCTGGCACTTGCCGTGATCGTGGTTCGCCTCGTTCCACGAAACTGGAAAGGTCTCGATTCGAAATTGGCCCGCCCGGCCATAGTGTGCGGGCAGAGATCTTTAGAAGTATTCTGCACAGGGATTTTCCTGTCGTTCGTCGGGCATTTCATTCTGGAGATGTATTCGGACCGTCTGCTTACCCAAATTGGAGTGAGCATTGGCGGAATTTTACTGATGACGGCCGTCGCGCTCTATCGGACGTGGTCCCGAACTCTTGACGTGCGTTCTCCCAGGGCATCGGTCGCGCGCTGCAATCGGCCGGAAAAGGGAGGATGAATGATGCACCCACCGGTCATCGCGCAAGCCCGGCAAGTGGTTCGTGCATTGCCACATCCCGCATCACACCGCGAACAACAATGTCGAGCAGCAGGGCGGCGGAGGCCTGATGCTCGTTCTCGACGTGAAATGAACCTCCGCTTCACCGCAACAGGAAAACAAATGTCGAAGACTTCAACGGCTATCATTGCATTGCTCGCAGCAATCTTTTCAAGCGGAGCTGCCCTTGCTCATCCGCAACTCGAGACCTCCGAACCTGCCGTAGGAGCAGCGACGACTGCGCCCAAGCAGATCAGGATCACTTTCAACGAAGTGGTGATACCGAAATTCTCCGGCATCGAGATCAAGGACAAGGCGGGCCGGGCGATTGCGACCGGTAAATCCCAGACGGATCCAGCCGACAAGAAGCGCCTGGTGGTGCCGCTGAAAGAGGAATTGTCTCCCGGCGAGTACAAGGTCGACTGGCACGCCGTCTCGGACGATACCCACCGCGTCAGGGGGACTTATTCGTTCAGCGTGACCCGCTGATGATCGAGGCCTGGCTTATCATCGCACGGTTCTTGCATTATCTGGCGACGACGACGCTCGCGGGGCTATCGTTGTTTCCGCTCTATGCGTTCGCGGGAGCCGAACCGGACGTCTTGGGCCGCTGGCGGCACAGATGGCTGTTGTGGACTGCCGTTGCGGCGCTGTTCAGCGGCCTTTGCTGGTTCGCGTTTGCGGCCGCGAACATGAGCGGCAGCATAAGCGATCTGGTCGATGCGGAGGCGGTGTGGGCGGTCGTCCACGACACGGTTTTCGGTCAGGTCTGGACGCTGCGCATGCTTCTCGCGGTTCTTACGGTTGGCGTCGCGGCAAGGGGTCTCCGTTCGAAGGCGGCGGCGCATCGCCGGAATTAGATGATGCCACTCCTCGCCGCGCTTCTTTTTGTATCGCTGGCCGGGACGGGGCACGCCCAGATCGAGGACGGGTGGGCTGGCGTCATGCACGTTGTTGCCGACGCCGCGCACCTCCTCGCCGCTGGAGCCTGGCTCGGCGGCCTCATTCCGTTGGCGTTGATCCTGCATCGTGATCTCGGGACGGACCTGAACATCGGACCGAAGGACATGGATCGAATTCTGATGCGGTTCTCCGGCATGGGATATGTCGCGGTCGCCACCTTGATCGGGTCGGGCCTCGTCAACAGCTGGTTTCTGGTCGGATCGTTGTCCGGATTGCTGAACACGCCGTACGGCCAAATCCTTCTCGGGAAGCTTGCCCTGTTCGGCGGAATGCTCGCGCTCGCGGTCGCGAACCGGTTCTGGCTCGTGCCGTCGATGAGCGTGCTCCGAACGGGTACGGCAGGTGAATTGGCCATCTGGTCCACAAGGCTGCGCCGTCACGTGCTCGGTGAGCAGTTTTTGGGATACGCGGTTCTCCTGGCGGTAAGTATCCTCGGCACGATGCAGCCGGCTGCAGGACTGTCATGATCGATGTACGAAAGGGATGATTGCGATGAAGGCGATAGGCTTGAAAGGAGGATCAAGATGAATATAGGTGACGTAACGCGACGGAGCGCGCTCGGACTTGTCGCGGCGGCCTTGATTGCTCCGACGGTTTCTGAGGCGGCACAGAGCATTATCATCCGTGTTTACAAGGATCCGAGTTGCGGTTGCTGCTCGGGGTGGGTGCGTCATCTGGAAGCTACGGGGTTCGGCGTCGCGGTTCAGGAAGACACCGACCCCCGGATCATCCGGAAGCGCTGGGGCGTCCCGAGCGATCTGGCCGCATGCCATACGGCCGAAGCGGGCGGATACGTCATCGAGGGACATGTTCCGGCGACGGCCATTCAGCGCTTGCTGAAGGAGCGTCCCGTTGCGACAGGCGTGGCGGTTCCGGGAATGCCAGTGGGGTCGCCCGGCATGGAGGGCGGCAAGCCCGAACGCTACGCAGTGGTTCTCTTCGGACCTAATAGTCGACGTACCTATATGAAATTCGAAGGCATGGGCCCCGTCGGTTGAAGTGGCCAATACGATGTTCTCGATGGCCGTTCGCCTGCATTCGGCAGTATGGATTTTAGCCGGACGTTTGTCTTAAACTTTAACCTGTCTGCACAGGCGTGGCCCGCCAAGCGCGTCCTCGCCATGCTCTGTGATCGCGGGCGCCGTAATGACGCTGATGTTGAATGTACCAGCGAACGAACGGGCAGAGATCGCGTACGCGCAGTCAATAACCTGGTCCGGCTTACTGGTCGGTAATCGGCTGCATCGACCTTGTATGTCGCGCCATCTCCCCCACCAGGGATTTTGATTTGAGTCGCTGACGAAGACGGTCAATGCGCGATTCGATTAAAATCGAGATGGTTTTGCGAGCGCGCATGGCCGGTCGCTCGATGGAGAGCCATGATGGAAGTGCGACAGCCATGGCCAATATAGGCGAAAGCAGTGTCAGCGACCAGACATTCATGCTCGGTTGCGCCAACATCAATGTTTGTGTGATTGGCCAGCCGAAAATGTAAATTCCATAGGAAGGATCGATGCGGTTGGTGAGATTGCGCAGATGACCGATGGGTAGCTTAGCAAACCAGATATTAGCGTAACCCGTCGCAAAAAGCTAAGCGACTCGCTCAAGAGGAGATCCAATCGTGAACCAAAAGAAAGTGACTACCGCGACGATCGCTGTGGCACGACGCGCTGTGATGTCACGGATACTTGACCTGGGTCAAAGACTCCTCGTCGGCGCGAATTATAGTATCAAATACAATTATGTGGCGGCCGTCTTCGCCGCCGTGCAGATCAAGGTAGGTAGCTAAATCTTATGCGGCTTTTCCGCACCATCCTGGCACTCGCCATTGCGGCCTCGTTGGCGCTGTTGCCGATGGGCGCATCTGCCGCCGGCCGCAGGATGTCGTCGGACGACATGCAGGCCACCATGCACATGGTGGATCACGGCGGCATGTCGATGGACGATTGCTGTCCGGATGACGTGAAGGGATCGACCTCACACAAGGATGGCTACAAGTGCGGGATGGGCTTCTGCTGCATCGGCGGGACCAATGCAATAGGCGTCGTCCGCGCCGTTGCTTTCGAACCTCTCGCGATCGTGGCCACCACAATTGCCATTCCCGCCGACCAGGTGGTCACGGTCCACAGCGGCAGTCCTCCCTTCCGACCTCCTCGAGTCTGATCTCGCGACAGCCGACGCGCAGCACGCTTGCTCGCGACGACAACCGACGTGCGCCTCCAGTGCGCCACGAGATCAGATCATGAGGACAGGACAATGTTTTCCAAATTCAGTACCGCGGCTCTAGCCGCCACCCTTTCGCTTGCCGCTTTCGCAGCCATTGCAGGTGCCGGCGACTATTCGTTCGAGACGGTCAATCCGGAGATGAAGAAGGGCGACGACGTCACGCTCGGCGTTCGGTTGACCAACAAGCAGACCGGCAAGCCGGTGCCGGACGCGGTGATCTTCAAGACCCGCGTCGACATGGCCCCTGACGGGATGGCCGAAATGGAGTCGCCGGTGGCGCCGTTGCCGTCGAAGGAGCCGGGCGTATACGCCTTCAAGACGGACCTGCCGATGGCTGGCCGCTACCAGGTCACGCTGTCCGCGAAGGTGCAGGGCGAGTCCGAGACCGTCACCGGCAGGGTGATCGTCAAGGCGACGAAGTAAGCGTTCGGGCACCGCCTGACGGTGCCCGATATCCCTTTTCCATTCATAGGACGCGCGCTCTCCGGCGCGCGATACACGCCATGAAAACGCTGCGTCTCCTGACAACTCTCGCGCTAGGCGGTGGCCTGGCTCTGGGCGCCTATTGGTACTCGAACGGCGGGCGTTGGCCCGCTCTTGTCGGTGCAACCACGGCTGCGGTCGCCGTGGACCGGACTCCGCTCTATTACCGTGATCCGAGTGGCGCGCCGCTGTGGTCCGCAGGCTCGAAGAAGGATGATCACGGGCGGGACTACTTGCCCGTCTACGAGGATGATCAAGCCGCCGCCGAGCCCGCAAAGCCAAAACAGCAAGCGGATTCCGCGCGCAAGATTCTCTACTACCGAAATCCCATGGGCCTGCCCGACACCTCGCCGGTGCCGAAGAAGGACCCGATGGGGATGAACTATGTTCCCGTCTATGAAGGCGATGACGTCGATGACGGTATGGTGAAGCTTTCGCCGGGCAAGATCCAGCGCACCGGCGTGAAATCCGAGCCCGTCGAGCGGCACAGCATCCGCGTCGCCGTGAAGGCGCCTGGTACGATCCAGCTCGACGAACGCCGCGTCTCAGTGATCGCGATGCGTTCCGAGAGCTTCGTGCAGAAGGTCGCCGACGTGACCACCGGCACCCGCGTGAAGGCAGATCAGCCGCTGATGGAGATCTATAGTTCCACAATTGCTTCCGCGGCAGCGGAATATCTTTCCACCATCAACTCGAAAATTGTGGGTGGCATCGAGTTTTACGGTCGCGGTTCTCGCCAGCGGCTGATGAATCTAGATGTTCCGGAACCGGTCATCACCGCGATAGAAAAGTCTCACGTCGCCCCGGTCACGGTGCAATGGTCGGCACCACGCGACGGCATCGTGCTCGAACGCAACGCGATCGAAGGCATGAGGGCCAATCCTGGGGACGTGCTGTTTCGGATCGCCGACATCTCGGTGGTCTGGGCCCTCGTCGATGTGGCCGAGCGCGATCTCGGCAACATCTCGGTCGGTCAGCCGGTGACCATCCGTGCGCGAAGCTTCCCCGGCCGCACCTTTTCCGGAAAGATTGCGGTCATCTATCCTCAGGTGAATCGGGACACGCGCACGGCGCGCGTCCGGGTCGAATTGGCCAACCCGGACTTCGCGCTTCTGCCGGACATGTACGTTGACGCCGAGATCGACACCGCCGATTCCGCACCCGTTCTGGCGGTCGCCGATAGTTCGGTGCTCGACACCGGGAGCCGGCAGGCCGTCCTCGTCGACAAAGGCGACGGTCGCTACGAACCGCGGGAAGTGAAGCTCGGCCGCCGCGGCGGCGGCTACATCGAGGTGCGGGACGGCCTTGCAGCCGGCGAGGCGGTGGTCACCTCCGCGAACTTCCTGATCGATGCGGAAAGCAATCTGAAGGCGGCGCTGAAGGGTTTCGCTGAGGCTGGATCTCAAGCTCCCGCCGATGTCGGCCACGCGATGGGAGAGCACCAATGATCGCCCGCATCATCGCCTGGTCTGCGCGCAACCTGCTTCTGGTGCTGTTGGGCACCGGCTTCGCTACAGCCGCGGGCCTCTACGCGCTGGTTCACCTTCCGCTCGATGCTATCCCGGACCTCTCCGACACGCAGGTGATCGTGTACACCGAATATCCCGGACAGGCGCCGCAGGTCATCGAGGACCAGGTCACGTATCCGCTGACGACGGCGATGCTGACGGTGCCGAAATCGAAGGTGGTGCGGGGGTTCTCCTTCTTCGGCGCGTCGTTCGTTTACGTCATCTTCGAGGACGGAACGGACATCTACTGGGCCCGCTCGCGTGTCATGGAGTTCCTGAACAGTGCGACTTCGCGGCTTCCGGCCGGCGTTACCCCGACAATCGGGCCGGACGCCACCGGCGTCGGCTGGGTCTACCAGTATGCCGTCCTGTCCAAGGAATTGAACCTGGCGGAAACGCGCACGCTTCAGGACTGGAACCTAAAATTCGCGTTGGCGAAGGCTGAAGGCGTGGCCGAGGTCGCCAGCATCGGCGGTTTCGTCAAGCAGTACAACGTGGTCCTCGACCCGCAACGGATGCGCGACCGCGGCATCAGCATGCAGAAGATCCGCGAGGCGATCCGCGCCAGCAATGCCGATGTCGGTGGACGGACCGTCGAGCTCTCGGAGTTCGAATACGTCATCCGCGGCAAAGGCTACATCAAGAGCATCAACGATCTCGGCAACATCGTTCTGAAGAGCAGCAACGGCACGCCGGTGTTGCTGCGGGACGTTGCCAAGGTTGAGCTCGGGCCGGACGAGCGGCGCGGCATCGCCGAGCTGAACGGCGAGGGCGAAGTCGCAAGCGGCATCGTGCTCCAGCGTTTCGGCGTCAACGCCCTCGACGTCATCGAGAACGTCAAGAAGCGGTTCAAGGAGATCGCCAGCAGCGTGCCGAAATCGGTCGAGATCGTCCCCGTCTACGACCGATCCAATCTGATCTATGCGGCGATCGATACGCTCAAGCACACGCTGCTCGAGGAGAGCGTCGTGGTCGCGCTCGTCTGCATCGTGTTCCTGCTGCACGTCCGCAGCGCCCTCGTTGCCATCTTGATGCTGCCGGTTGGCGTGCTGATGGCGTTCGGCGCCATGAAGCTGCTCGGGCTGGGATCGAACATCATGAGCCTGGGAGGAATCGCGATCGCGATCGGCGCCATGGTGGACGCCGCCATCGTCATGATCGAGAACGCGCACAAGCATCTCGAGCGGGCTGGGCCGGATCAGTCCCGCGTCCAGATCCTGATCGACGCGGCGTCGGAAGTCGGCCCTGCACTGTTCTTCAGTCTGCTGATCATCACGGTTTCCTTCATGCCGATCTTCACCCTGGAATCGCAGGAGGGCCGATTGTTCAGTCCGCTGGCGTTCACCAAGACCTTTTCGATGGCCGCTGCGGCTCTGCTGTCCGTCACCCTGGTGCCTGCGCTGATGGTCATCTTCGTCCGCGGTAGGATCATCCCGGAGAGCAAGAACTTCATCAACCGCTTCCTGATCTGGATCTACCGCCCGGTAATCAAGGGCGTGCTGCGCGCCAAGACACTCGTCATCCTGGCCGCTGTGGTCGTACTCGCCATCACCGTCTGGCCGGCCCGGCAGCTCGGCACAGAGTTCATGCCGACACTGAACGAGGGGACGCTGCTCTACATGCCGACCACACTGCCCGGGATTTCGATCACCAAGGCTGCCGAACTGATGCAGACGCAGGACAGGATCATCAGGTCCTTTCCCGAGGTTGCATCCGTCTACGGCAAGGCGGGACGGGCGGCCACCGCGACCGATCCGGCGCCGACCGAGATGTTCGAGACCGTCGTGAACCTGAAGCCTAGGGAGCAGTGGCGTCCCGGCGTCACCGTCGACAGCCTCATCGCGGAGATGGACAAGGCGCTTCAATTCCCGGGCGTCTCCAATGCCTGGACCATGCCGATCAAGGCGCGCACCGACATGCTGTCGACGGGCATCCGTACCCCGGTCGGCGTCAAGGTGATGGGCACGGATCTCGCCGAGATCGACCGGTTGGCCAAGCAGATCGAGCGCGTGATCAAGACCGTTCCCGGCACCTCGTCGGCCTACGCCGAACGCGGCATCGGCGGATACTATCTTGAGATCGTCCCGGACCGCGAGGCGCTGGCCCGCTACGGGATCCTGATCCAGGACGTGCAGGACACCATCGCCGCTGCCCTCGGTGGCCAGACGGTTACCACGACGGTGGAGGGGCGGCAGCGGTTCACGGTGAACATGCGCTACCCGCGGGATCTCCGCGACAATCCGAACGCCATCGCCAGTGACATCCTGGTGCCGATGCCGGCCGGTGGTGCCGTGCCCCTCGGCGAGGTGGCCAAGGTCGAGCCGGCGCGTGGCCCCACCTCCATCCGGACCGAGAACGGCCAGCTTGCGACCTACATCTATGTCGACATCAGGGATCGCGACATCGGCAGCTACGTCGCCGACGCGCAAGTAGCGGTCAGCCAAAGCATCCAGTTTCCCGCCGGCTACTACGTCGTCTGGAGCGGCCAGTACGAATCTCTGCAGCGGGCCGCCGCCCGCCTGAGGACCGTCGTGCCGGTGACGCTCACGATCGTTTTTCTGCTGCTGTACCTGAATTTCAGGGCGATGACGGAAACCCTGATCGTGATGCTGTCGCTGCCGTTCGCACTGGTCGGTGGCCTCTGGATGATGTGGTGGCTCGACTTCAACCTGTCGGTCGCGGTCGTGGTCGGTTTCATCGCGCTTGCCGGCGTCGCCGCCGAGACCGGCGTCGTCATGCTGATCTACCTGGATCACGCGCTTACCGCGATGAAGGCGAAGCGGGCCGGAGAGGGGCGCACGTTCACACAGCAGGACCTCCACGATGCCATCATGGAAGGCGCCGTCGAGCGGGTGCGTCCCAAGATGATGACCGTGGTCGCCATCATGGCGGGCCTGTTGCCTATCATGTGGAGCACAGGCACCGGGTCCGAAATCATGCAGCGCATCGCCGTGCCGATGATCGGCGGCATGATTTCGTCCACGTTGCTCACGCTCATCGTGATCCCGGCAATTTTCGGCCTGGTGAAAGGGCGTGGGCTTGCCCGCGATGCCAGTGTGCCCGCAGGGACCTCATCGGTCGGCGACACGCAGGATGTTTCGAAAGCTGCATAGGACAAATGATCGGGACCGAAGAGAACAGACCATGACACTGGCAAAGCCCGGCGCTCCCTTAATCACGCGGAGATCACTTGTGAAGCTAATGCTCGCCATTGCGGTTGGAGCACCCGCGGCGGCGGTTGCGGACGAAGTCAGCATCACAGTGCATAAGGATCCCAACTGTGGATGCTGCTCGGGCTGGGTTCAACATGTTCGCGACGCGGGGTTCTCGATACGAGTGGAAGAGACCTCGGAGCTCGCGCTGGTCAGGAACCGTCTCGGCGTCCCCGCGGAGCTGGCGGCGTGTCACACGGCGGAGATTGCCGGATATCTGCTGGAAGGCCACGTGCCGGCACAGGCGATTCGACGCCTGCTATCCGAGCGTCCGAAAGCGAGAGGTCTTGCCGTGCTGGGCATGCCGGCTGGATCACCCGGCATGGAAGCCGCAAATCCGCAGCCTTATAGTGTGGTCCTGTTCGGATCGGAGGGCCACAAGCCGTTCATGCGTTTCAAGGGCGTGGTTGCGGCCGAGGAGTAGCGGGTGGTGATCATCGGTTCACACGGCACCGGGCAAGCAATGCAGAAATTTTCCGATTTGGGTGAAAAGCAGCGTGATCTGCGGCTTGACCTGTTCCGAGGGCTGGCGAATTGGCTGATTTTCCTCGGCCACGTTCCGGACAGCCTGCTGACGTGGTTCACCAGTCGGAATTACGGGTTCAGCGACGGCGCCGATCTTTTTGTGTTCATCTCGGGCTATACGGCCACCCTGGTCTATTCCCGAATGATGATCAAACGCGGGTTCGTTGTTGGTGCTACCCGCCTGTGGAAGCGCGCTTGGCAACTCTATGTCGCGCAAATGCTGCTCTTCCTGTTCTATACCGCCACGATCCACTACGTCGCCCATCAATGGGATCTCGGTCATCTCATGGATCAGTTCAACGTCGCAGGCCTGATGGACGATCCTGTCGATACGCTTGTCCAAGCTATGACGCTTCGATTCAAGCCGTTGAACCTCGACGTTCTCCCTCTCTACATCGTCTTGATGTCTGCCTTCCCGTTCGCACTCTGGCTGCTATTGCGCTGGCCGGACATGACTATGCTCGGTTCTGTTGCACTTTATTTTGTCGCACGTCGCTTCCAGTGGAATCTCACTTCGTATCCACGCGGATACTGGTATTTCGATCCCTTCACCTGGCAGCTTCTGTTCATGTTGGGGGGATGGCTCGCACTGAGTGGCGGTCGGCGGCTTCAGCGAATCGCGTCGTCGCCAATAGCCATGATAGGCAGTGTGACTTTCGTCGTCTTCGCCTTGTTGGTGACCCTGTCAGATTCACTGCCTGCCTTGCAGCCGCTCGTTCCGATTGAACTCAGGGTGCTTTTCGTGCCCAACGAGAAGACTTATCTTGCTCCCTATCGTGTGGTTCACCTGTTGGCGCTACTGGTGCTGGCGGTTAACCTCGTTCCTCGCAATTGGCCGGCGCTTACGTGGCCGCTCCTCCGGCCCCTCATCAAGTGTGGTCAGCAGTCGCTTGAAGTGTTTTGCGTCGGCATCTTTCTTTCCTTCGTCGCACATCTGGTTCTGATCACAACCTCCGACGGGGTCATCGTCGAGCTCATCGTCGGAACGTGCGGGATTTTGATCATGGTTGCCGTCGCTTACTACCGCAGTTGGTCCAAAGAAATCGATCGGCCGGCGTCAGGTGATGGTTCAATCCGGCCAGGATGCAGAACATGCGGCAGAACTGCATGTCCATGATGCAGCAGATGATGCGGGGCCATATGGGCGGCGCGATGGCCGGCATGCAAGCGCAGCCTGCCACTCAGTCCGCGGCGACGAAGGCCTACATGGAAGCGGCCGAGCGCATGCATGGCCCGATGACGGAGGGTCTGCAGGCGAGTGATCCGGATGTCGCATTCGTCCGCGGGATGATCCCGCATCACCAGGGCGCGATCGATATGGCCAAGGTCGTCTTGCAATACGGGAAAGACGATCAAACGAAGAAGTGGGCCAGCGACGTCATTCGCGATCAGCAGCGCGAAATCTCCGAGATGCAGGAGTGGCTCAAGAAAAACGCCCGCTAAGCGCAATCGGGCTGCCCGGCTTATTTCGGGCAGCCCACGAATTGGGGAGGAGCTTGTACGAACATGAAACTTACTTTTTTAGGTGCAGCTGGCACAGTCACCGGCTCCAAGTATCTGTTGGAGAGCCCAGGGCAGCGCTGGCTCGTGGACTGCGGTCTATTTCAAGGACAAAAGCCGCTGCGGCTCCGCAACTGGGAACGCCTCCCGATCGATCCAAAAACCATCGACGCGGTCCTGCTGACACACGCCCACATCGATCATTCGGGCTACTTGCCGCTTCTGGTCAGGAACGGCTTCCGCGGCCCGATCTATTGCTCATCCGCGACGGCTGATTTGTGCGAGATTCTCTTGCCAGACTCCGGTTATCTGCAGGAGAAGGACGCGGAGTTTGCCAACAGGCACGGCTATTCGAAGCACAAGCCTGCGTTGCCGCTGTACACCGAGCGTGATGCGCGTGCTGCGCTCAGCCACTTCAAACCTCTCTCGATTGATGAAGAGCATGCGCTCGGCGCGCACGTCTCGGTTACCCCCCGTCGTACCGGCCACATCCTCGGCGCCTGTTCCGTTCAGGTTGCCTCAAGCGATCTATCGATTGTTTTCTCCGGCGACCTCGGCCGGTACGATGATCCGATCCTCCACGATCCGACACCGGTCAGGCGAGCCGATTACCTCGTCGTGGAATCCACCTATGGCGACAGATTGCACGACAGGATCGATCCGGCCGCTGCCTTGGAGGAAATCGTGGCGCGCACGATCACCCGCGGCGGAACCGTGATCATACCCGCATTCGCGGTCGGCCGCGCTCAGAGCCTTCTGTACTGGTTCCGCCGCCTGAAAGATTCCGGGCGCTTGGGGAATGTCCCGGTGTTCCTGGACAGCCCGATGGCGGTGGATGCGAGCGAACTCCTCTGCCGTCACTTGCAGGACCATCGGCTTTCCGAGCACGAATGCCGGACCTCTTGTGATGTGGCGTCCTACGTCCGCAGCACGGAAGATTCCAAGGCGCTGACCGCAAATCCTGTTCCGAAGGTCATCATTTCAGCAAGCGGGATGGCTACCGGCGGCAGGGTCCTCCATCACCTCAAGAGCTACGCGCCCGATCCGAAGAGCACCATCCTGTTCGCGGGGTTCCAGGCAGCCGGCACCCGCGGCGCCGCTATGGTTTCCGGCGCATCGTCGGTCCGCATACATGGCAGCGACATTCCAGTTCGTGCCGAAGTGCAAAATCTATCAATGTTCTCGGCTCATGCGGATGCGACCGAAATTGTACGATGGCTCAGAGGATTTGAGCGCGCGCCTCGCATGACTTTCATCACCCATGGAGAGCCCACCGCAGCGGAAGCGCTGAAGCAAAGGATCAAGCAGGAGTTGGGCTGGGCTTGCAGCATCCCGAAACATCTGGAGAGCACAGAACTGTGAGCGCGATCGAAACGCTGTCAGGAGGGGTTTCGGTCAACCGAACTTCTCCATACCCACTCAGGGCCACCCGGCTCCGCATCCACACGCATCAAGAAGCGGTGGTCTACATGCGAACGGACTGTCATGTGTGTCGGTCCGAAGGCCTGACGCCTCAGTCGCGTGTGCTCTTGCGCGCGGGTGAGCGCGAGGCCATCGCGACCCTGCACCAAGTGGAATCAGATCTCCTGGCGAGTGACCAGGCCGGACTGTCGGAGATCGCCTGGGAGCGATTAGGCGTGGATGAAGGCGACTTGGTTTATGCCAGCCATCCCAGGCCGGTTGAATCTCTGAGTGCCGTTCGTCGCCGCATCTACGGCAATCGCGTCGACGAGCCGTCGCTCCAAGCCATCATAACCGACGTTGTGAAAGGCTCGTATTCGGACGTACACCTTTCATCGTTCATCACAGCTTGTGCCGCGTTTCCACTCGACCTGGATGAAACGATTGCGCTCACGAAAGCCATGGTCGATGTCGGAGAGAGACTGACTTGGTCGCAAACTCCTATTCTCGACAAGCATTCGGTCGGCGGCCTTCCGGGAAATCGCACCACTCCGATCGTTGTTGCGATCGTTGCGGCGCATGGGTTGACGATGCCGAAAACATCGTCGCGGGCAATAACGTCCCCTGCCGGGACAGCCGATACGATGGAGACGCTGGCGCCGGTCGACCTCGACTTGCCGGCCATCCGTCGCGTCGTCGAAAAGGAGGCCGGCTGCATCGTCTGGGGCGGCGCGGTGCGCCTCAGTCCTGCCGACGATATTCTGATCCGCATCGAGCGCGCACTCGACATCGACAGCGAGGGCCAGCTCGTGGCGTCAGTGCTCTCGAAGAAGATCGCAGCAGGTTCCTCTCATTTGGTCCTTGATATTCCGGTCGGACCAACTGCCAAAGTCCGGAGCGCGGACGCCGCGCGGGAATTGGCCAGCCGCCTTTCAGATGTAGCCGGCGCATTCGGCGTGCAGACCCGCATAATCGTTTCAGACGGGACTGAACCTGTTGGAGAGGGCATCGGGCCTGCGCTCGAGGCCCGGGATGTCCTCGCGGTGCTGCAAGGAAATCCGGACTCCTCACTCGTGTTACGCGATCGGGCGTGCACTCTGGCCGGCGCGCTCCTCGAACTCGGCGGTGTATGCGAGACGGGGCGCGGTCAATCGTTCGCGCTGGCTACGCTGAATGACGGCCGCGCCTGGGCCAAGTTTCAGCGGATATGCGAGGCGCAGGGAGGCATGCGCGTGCCGCCTGTGGCCAAACACCAATACCCGCTTGTTTCCCCGGGTTCTGGTTTGGTGGCGGGCATCGATAACCGCAAGATTGCCCGCTTGGCGAAACTCGCAGGCGCCCCGGAATCCAAAGCGGCCGGCGTATACCTCACAACCCATCTGGGTACGCGCGTTTCCGCGGGTGAGCCGCTTTGCATCCTCCATGCAGAAACGCCTGGGGCGCTCCATTACGCACTCGATTACGCGGCGGCCAATCCTGATATTATCGAGGTTACCGCTGAATGACCCAGGAAATCGTCATACCGCTGCCGGGTAACGACGCGCTCGCTACGTCGATCGCCAGACACCTCAATGTCGTGCGGGGCTCCCTGCAAACGCGATCGTTTCCAGATGAGGAGACGTACCTGCGGTTCGAGGATGAGCTGAACGGTCGCACTGTGGTCCTCGTATGCTCTCTAAATAGGCCGGACGCAAAATTCCTGCCGCTTGTTTTCGCGGCCGACGCCGCAAGAGACTTGGGTGCTGCAAAGGTGGTCTTGGTGGCGCCGTACCTTTGTTACATGCGTCAGGACCGACGCTTTCATTCTGGGGAGGCAGTTACTTCGGTCTCGTTTGCGCGCCGAGTCTCGTCAAGCTTCGACGGCTTAGTAACGGTAGACCCGCATCTACATCGCTACCGGACATTGGACGAAATCTATTCCATTCCCTCGCGCGTCGTTCATTCGGCGCCGGCAATTGCCGAATGGCTTTTGAACAACCAAAAGTCTGCGATCCTGATCGGACCAGACATCGAAAGCGAACAGTGGGTCAGTGACGTTGCTGGGCAAGCTCGCTCACCATACCGCGTCCTGCGCAAGGAGCGTTTTGGCGACCGAAACGTCAAAATAGAACTCCCCGATCTGACGGAATTCAGGAACGAAACACCTGTCCTCATCGACGATATCGTGTCATCCGGCCGCACCATGATTGAGACGGCCCGGCAATTGCGACAACAAGGATTTGGCGCCCCCGTCTGCATCGCAGTGCATGGGCTGTTCACAGCTGACACCGAGCGGGAGCTACTTGAAGTCGCTGCGCGGGTGGTCACCACGAACACGGTCCCGCATCACACCAACGGTATCGATCTTTCTCAGGCGATCACGGAGCAAGTAGCTGCTCTCTGCTGGCTTTGATCGATCCTGGAGGAATTCTATTGACCCACATCAAGTCTGAGGTTGCTGAGAGTAGGAAAAATACGAAAGGAGCACTGACATGACAAAGCTTCCATATCTACGAGCGATGTTCGCGACCTGCATGTTGTTTCAGGTCGTTTATGTGCTGTGCGTCTTTCTCTGGTTTGCGTTTCCCGACTTGAAAGGCCACGCAATGCTGCCGGCGATTTTTCCGAACTTCACCCTGCTGACGGTGGGCAGTTTCATCTATGGCCTGATCGCGAGCATGATCTATGGTTGGATCGCAGCAATTATTTTCGTCTTCTTCTACAATCTTTGGCCGCCAATCGCTGCAGCGCTGTTCGGCCAGCAAATCGCAGCCCGCTGAGAGCGATCGAAGGACTATATCCCCGGACACAAGGAGGTTTCTCAATGAGCACTTTGCGTGAATTTCTGGGCTCCAAGCTTGGCTTGGGCGTGTGCCTGGTCCTGGCAGCGCTAGGCGCATATCTTCTCTGGTCCCACACCGGGCATGTGCTTTCCGCACTGCCGTACGTCATACTGCTTGCCTGCCCCTTGCTTCACCTGTTCGGCCATGGGCACGGGCACGGAAGCCGGCATGCTCACGCTGATCATGCCTCACAAGAGTCTGGGAAGAGACCTACGCCGTAATGACGGAGCGGTGTTCCAAAGAGCCGAATGCTGGCCGTGTTCGGGTTGCAGACCTCACTTCCGCTCTTGGGATTGGCTAAACCACCGAGGCATTGGGGTATGGGATAGGGGCGTCCGACCACGCCTCAGGGAGAGCGGAGCCGAGAGATGGACCATGTGGCAGAAGACGAGCATGCACACAATTCCGCTCATCACATAGGGCGTAGCCGCGAGCCCGCGGCGCACAATGGTTCCGCCGTTCACGGAGAGCATGAAGGAGGTGGCAGACACGACAAGCATGCTGGCCACTCGATCGCAATGTTTCGCGACAGGTTCTGGCTGTCTTTCGTCCTCACGATTCCGACGCTCGTCTGGGGTCACATGCTTCCGCGGATATTCGGGTATACTCCGCCCGAATTTCCCGGCTCACCCTGGATCGCGCCAGCGCTCGGGACCGCCGTCTTTCTCTACGGCGGCTTGCCCTTCGTCCAGGGGGCAATCGGCGAGCTGCGAGCCCGCCTTCCAGGCATGATGACCCTGATCGCGTTGGCGATCAGCGTTGCTTTTGTCTTCAGTATCGCGGTGACGTTGGGCTTCCCAGGAACGCCGCTATGGGAGGAGTTGGCGACGCTCGTCACCATCATGCTCCTCGGTCACTGGATCGAGATGCGCTCAATAAATCAGGCGCAAGGCGCCCTCGCTGAACTCGCCAAGCTGCTGCCAGGCAATGCCGTGCGCATCACGCGGAGTGCGGATGGTGTGGAGCATACGGAAGACGTGCCGCTCGTGGCGCTAGTAGATGGAGATCTGGTGCTCGTCAGGCCCGGCGCAAGCATTCCCGCTGATGGTGAGGTGCGCGAAGGCCGCAGTAATGTCAACGAGTCAATGATCACCGGCGAGTCGCGGCCGGTTCTGAAAGCCGCCGGGGATCGTGTCATTGCCGGTACGGTAAACGGCGAAGGGTCGCTACGCGTGGTAGTGACCGGCACCGGTGAGCGGACGACACTTGCCGGAATTATGCGGCTGGTCGAACAGGCCCAAACGTCGCGCTCGCGAGCGCAAGTTATTGCCGATCGGGCGGCGTACTGGCTCACTCTCATAGCGCTCGGCGTCGGCGCAGTGACTTTCATTGTCTGGCTGATTCTCGGGGCCGAGCCGGCATATGCTGTGGAGAGACTCGTCACGGTCCTGGTCATCGCCTGTCCGCACGCACTCGGACTTGCCGTCCCGCTGGTCATCGCGATCTCCACGACGATCGGCGCCCGCAATGGCCTCCTCGTTCGAGATCGCCGAGGCCTGGAAGAGGCACGCTTGCTCGACACAGTGGTTTTCGACAAGACGGGCACGCTCACACTTGGGGAACACCGTGTCGTCGGGGCGCGTGCAGCCAAAGGTTTCGAAGAAGATGAAGCTTTGCGCCTCGCCGCTGGCGTCGAGCAGGACGCGGAACATCCGGTCGCCAAAGCCATCGTCGCCAGCGCGACCGAACGGGGCCTCACGGTCCCGCGCGTCACCGGCTTCGAGGCCCTCCCGGGCCATGGGGTGCAGGCGGACTTTGGCGGGCGTCGGCTAACGGTTGGTGGTCCAAATCTAATACGTCGCGACCAGATTGCGGTGCCCGCCGAGATCGAATCGTTCGCCGCCGAGGCAGCCCAACACGCGCAGAGCGTCGTTTACCTGGTTGAGAATAGGCAGGCGCTTGCAGCCTTTGCGGTCGCGGATGCAGTACGCCCAGAGTCCGCGGAAGCGATACGCCAGCTGCATGCACAGGGTATCGAGGTGGTCATGCTGACCGGCGATGCTCACGCGGTGGCGGATGCTGTCGGTCGGGAACTGGGGATCGATACCGTATTCGCCGAAGTGCTTCCTCAAGATAAAGTCGCCAAGATTCAGGAATTGCAGCAGCAGAATAAACGCGTCGCCATGGTCGGCGACGGCGTGAACGACGCGCCGGCGTTGGTGGCGGCTGACGTTGGAATCGCAATCGGCGCAGGGACTGAAGTAGCGGTGGAGGCGGGCGATGTCGTGCTGGTTCGTAGCGATCCACGTGACATGCCCCGCATCATTGCTCTCTCCCGGGCGACCTACCAGAAGATGGTACAGAATCTTTGGTGGGCATCTGGCTACAACATCGTGGCGATTCCGCTGGCCGCCGGCGTGCTGGCACCAGTGGGCATCGTACTTTCGCCCGCTGTCGGAGCCGTGCTGATGTCGGTCAGCACCGTCATCGTTGCCATCAATGCTCAACTGCTGCGACGAACGGTGCTCTAGGATGCATCGACAATAGGGTACGAAGCTTCTGGTGCACGTATCGACGAGCGAAGAATCTCGGAAATGTCGGCCTTGCGGTTGAATTTGCAGCCGTCGGTGCAGGGCGACTCGATTGCCATAGCTCAAGCCTTTGCGGCTTCAGGCTTGAGTCGAGGTGGGGCTTCGACCGTCTTCTCGGGCGTCGGCAGCAGCCGGGCGGAGTTGAGGATGAACACCAGCTCCGAGACGACATGGATGCCTGCCGCAAGCAGCGGGTTGAGGAAGCCGAAGGCGGCGAGCACAATGCCGATTGTGTCGACACCGATGGTGCCGGCGAAGTTCTGCCAGATGATGCCCCTTGTCCTTCTGGCAACGGCAAGCGTTTCGACGAAGCGCTCGAGATCGTTGCCCAGCAACACCACGTCGGCGCTTTCTTGGGCGACATCGGTGCCCGATCCCATGGCAACGCCGACGCTGGCTTCGGCGAGCGCAGGCGCGTCATTGACGCCATCGCCGACCATGGCGACCTTACGTTTCTGCGCAACGAGCGCTTTGACGCGCGCCAGCTTGTCCTCGGGCAGCAGTTCAGCCTCGATGTCCTTAATACCAAGGGCCGAGCCGACAGCCATTGCGACGTGGCGCGCATCGCCGGTCAGCAAAACAGTCCGGATACCCATTAGATGCAAGCCCTCGATAGCGCGCTTGGCTTCGGGGCGGACGGTGTCAGCGACCGCTATGGAGCCCAGCAAGCGGCCATCACGGGCGACAAGGATCTCGGAGCCCGTCGCGACGTCCTGACCAGGGGCGGTGGGCACGCTGATCCCATTCTCCGTCATCCAGATCTGATTACCGACCAAGATGGTAGCGCCAGCGACCTTGGTCGCGATGCCGCGGCCTAGTGTGTAGGCGAAGCTTGTTGGCTCGATCACGTTGCGGCCTTGGCTGCGGGCATAGGCGACGATCGCCTTGCCGAGTGGGTGCTCGGAACGCAGCTCGGCCGTGGCTGCAGCGTCGAGAAGCTCATCGTCAGTTGTGCCAGCGACGGGGGCAACTTGCTGCACTTCCGGGTGCCCGAAGGTCAGTGTACCGGTCTTGTCGAGCACGACGGTATCGACATGGCCCAGGGTCTCCAGATGCGCGCCGCCCTTGATGATAGCGCCAAGCCGGGCTGAGCGGCCGATGCCGCCGAGAATGGCGAGCGGCGTGCCGGCGGCGATGCCACAGGCGCCGGCGACGATGATGACCGAGATCGTCGAGTAGATGTCGCGCGTGATCAGGAATGTCAGGACAGCGGCGCCGAGCGCAAAATAAACGAGATAGCCGGCCAGACGGTCCGCGAGACGCTGGACCGGGGCGCGGGATTTTTCGGCTCGTTCAACCGCCTCGATGATCTTGCCGTAGCTCGTGTCACGGCCGATCCGTTCGGCGGCAACCTCCAGCGCACCTGACTGGTTGATGGAGCCGGCGAAGACGTGAGTGCCGGCCGTCTTCTCGACGGGCATGGATTCGCCGGTGATGCGGGATTCGTCGACGAAGGAATGACCTGAGAGCACGGTCCCGTCGACAGGAATGCGGCCGCCGGGCGCGACTAGGATGGCATCGCCGACCGACAATTCCTCCGCCGAGACTGACCGGATAGATCCGGCGCGGCGCACCGAGACCTCGCGTGGCAAGAACTCGAGAAGATCGCGGATCGCCTTGCGGCCACGGCCGACAGTCAGGCCCTCCAGAACCTCAGCGACCAGAACGAACAAGGTGATGACGAGCGCGGTGAAGAACTCGCCGATGGCGGCGGCCGCAGCGATTGCGATCGTCATCGACAGCTCCATTGTCATACGGCGCTCGACGATGTTTTCGAAGGCTTCCTTGAGGATGGGCCAGCCGCCGATCAGCAGGCCAACGACGCCGATGATGCTGACCGCCGAGAACGGCTCCCAGACCCTGAACCACACAGCCGCAGTTGCAATCGCGACGAGGGCGATGCGCAGGGCTTCGAGCCATTCGAAGGGATGGTCGTGATCATGGTCATGTTCATGGTCGTGGTGATCATGGTCATCGTGATGATGCGCCCCGGCCGCCGGTGCGATCAGTCGCGCCTCGATGGTATCGTTCACTGTCTGACGATGGGCTGCGTCCTGAACTGCCATGATGACAAACTCCGTTGTTACTTGAGGTAGGCGCGCACGACATCGATGAGCTCGGCGGCGCCTTCGTTGCGTTGCTCCTGGTCCAGATCGTGGTCGGCGACGTGCAGCAGGATGTGATCCTCGACCACCTCGGCCATCAGGCCGTTGATGGCGCCGCGCACGCCAGCGATCAGTTGCAGCACCTCGGCGCAGCCGGTTTCGTCTTCGAGTGCTCGCTCGACGGCTTCCATCTGGCCGCGAATGCGGCGCACGCGGTTCAGCAACTTTGTTTTCTCGCGGGTCGTATGCGACATGCGGTTCTCCCTCTCGGCCCGCAATATAATATACCCCACTATAATATTCTAGAACATCAGCCAAGGACCTGCGTTCGGCGCGTCCCTCTGCAGGTTTATTCTGAATGGCGCGTCACCCCTCTCAGGGGTTGGCTTCGAGGGTCGAGCGATGCTCCCCATTTTACGTTTCTCAGACTTGCGGCAACATTGTGCGGGCTCGTTTCGGCAGAGCCGGAAGCAGGTCTCGTCTATATTTCACCCACAGTGCCGTCCAAGGCCGTCGAATACTCCACCCTCGAATGGGTGGTTTGGTCCAACAAAAGGCGAGTTCACGTTCCTGCGGACGACTTTCCCGGGCTGTTGTGACCCGTGCCAATTTTCCTCTTGGGGAGAGCTACCAAGGCGCGGAGCCCCCCTTTGGGTCGATTTGAAAGGGTGAGCCGACCCCCATGAGCACGAACAATCGACTGGACGATCGCAAGCCCCAATCCCATCCCCCCGGTTTCCCGGCTGCGTGAGCTTTCCAGGCGGTAGAGCGGCTCGAAGACGTGCGTGAGTTCCTCCTCGGGAATTCCAGGGCCGGTGTCGTCGATCGTGATCTCGATCCCCTCCGCGGTTTCGCGGATCGTCGCCGTGGCGCTGCCACCATATTTCACTGCATTGTCGATCAGGTTGGTTAGCGCGCGCTTGAGGCTCGCTGGATCGCATTCGTAGATGACTGGCTGGGCCGCATCCGTGCTCACCGGGAGGCCGCTATCGGCGAGGTCGTCCGTTATGCTCGCCATGAGGGCTGTGAGATCGGTAAGTCGGCGTGGCGCCCGTTGTGCGCTGCCGCTCGCGAACTCCAGCGTTGCAGCAACCATGGAGTCCAGATCCGCTATGGTCGACAACATCTTTTCGCGTTCGGCCGAATCTTCGACGCTCTCTACCCGCAGCCGCAGCAGCGTCAGCGGCGTACGGAAATCATGGGAAATGGCAGCCAGCATCTTCGTGCGATCGTCGATCATGCGGCGCAAGCGCGACTGCATCACATTGAAGGCACGTGCCGCCTGTTGGGTCTCGACCGTCCCTGTTTCGGGCATCGGCGGTGCATTGAGATCCTCGCCGAGCCGCTGAGCGGCTTGGGCCAGAGCCGTCAGCGGCGCCGTCACCCGGCGCACGACCCAGAGCGTCACCAGAAGGGTGATCAGCGCCATGATCCCCATGGACACAAGGAAGCGTAGCGAAAAGGCTCTGCCGCTTTCCGGCAGGACGGTCACAAAGGTGAGCCATTGTCCATCTTGCATCGGAACGGCGACCTGCAACTCCCGAAAGCCTGCAAGAGGCCCCAGGCCGCCAACCCCTCGCATCATTGGATTCCGGTCCATCATCCGCTGGGCAAGGCCCACCATCATGCCGCGCGGCTGCGAGACCGAAACCAGCGGCGCGACGCTGCCATCGGCAGACAATTGCTCGGCCAGAAGCTGCTTTAGCGCCTCGGCCGCCGGCGCATCGGCCTCGGTCACCGACGTCTGTGGCGGCTTGGTGGCCAGTGCAACATTGAATGTCTGATCGCTGGAGGCCGCAACGATGCGCGCACGCCATTCGTGGGGTGCATCCCGCACCAAGCGAGTCAGATTTATGATGCGCTGGGTGATCACGACCCCGCCGACCGCACGCACGATTTGGCCGCGGTCCATGCTGTATATCCACGAGCCGACCAGGTTTGAGACGACGAGCCCGGCCAGGAGCACGAACAGAGTCTGGCCGAACAGGCCGCGGGGAATGAAGCGCCTCATTGTCTGCTTGTCTCGGGGGCGAACAGATAGCCGCCTCCCCAAACCGTTTTGATAATCGTCGGTTCGTTGGGATTTAGCTCCAGCTTCTTGCGTAGGCGGCTGACCTGGGTGTCGATGCTGCGGTCAAATGCGCTCGTTGCCCGGCCTCGAGCTAGGTCCAGGAGCTGGTCGCGACTCAAGACACGCTGAGGACGCTCGACCAGCGCTAGGAGAAGATCATACTCGCCGGTGCTGAGAGGCACCGTGACGCCATCCTCGCGAAGCAATTCACGCGCCCCGGTGTCGAGCCACCAGCGGTCGAAACGATAGCCAGCGGAGCGGTTGGTGCGATCCGGAGCATCGTCGTTGCGAGTCCGGCGCAGGACCGCCCTGATCCGGGCGATTAGTTCGCGGCTGCCGAAGGGCTTGGGGATATAATCGTCGGCTCCCACCTCGAGACCGACAACCCGATCGATCTCATCCCCCTTCGCGGTCAACATAATGATCGGGATGTTCGATTCGGCGCGCAGCGCTCGGCAAAGTGTGAGTCCATCCTCACCGGGCAGCATCAGGTCTAGAATGATGAGGTCGATGCGGGCGTCGGCCATGACCTTGCGCATCTCCCTGCCGTCGGTGGCAACACTGACGCGGAAGCCCTCTCTGACGAGCGCGCGTGAAACCAGTTCGCGGATTTCGCGATGGTCGTCTACGACGAGAATATGCGGGTTTCCTTGCATGAATTAGCCATAGCCGAACCGCGGTGCCTTTGCTGGCAAAAGATGAAACCAAATGTGTCCAAGGACGCGTCCGGCACACTTTGTCACAATTGGGCGCGTTCACCGGCAAACTTGGGTGACATCCTCCACAGCAAATGGCCAGCGAACAGCGGAGATGACCGCTGTCTGTTTGGAGAAGAGAAAACCATGACCAAGAACGCAAAACTCGTCACCGCTGCAACTGTCGCACTGCTCGTCAGCCTCGCGACAATGATTTCGTTCCATACCTACGGTTCCCAATCGTCCCTAATGTATTCCGGTTTCCAAGGGGCGCATCCCATGACGGCCATGTGGACTGAAATGGGATGGCTGATGGCGCTCGGGCCGATCGCGATGGTCCTGTTTTTCGGGGGCATCCTGACCCTGGTCGTCCTGTTAGTCCGGTCTCTCGTTAAGTCGGCCTGACACGCCCGCATAGCAAGGACTTCCGCGCTCAGTCGGTCCGATGGCGCGCACATCTGGTTTAAGCAGTGATGGCTGCTTCAGCACAGGGTGCGCGATGTCTCGACAATGACCGCGAGATTTGAACCCCCATGGAACACCGTTTTTCTTGTGAGAGGATGAGTTTATGACTGAGGCAATAGAAATCGTTCTGACGGCAGCGATTGTCGGTATCGGCGGCACAGTAGTTCTGGATCTGTGGTCCGCCTTCATGCAGCGCGCCTTCGATGTGCCGGCGATCAACTGGGCAATGGTGGGCCGCTGGGTCGGTCATATGCCCGAAGGCCGGTTCGTCCAGCCCGATCTGAAGCAGGCGGACCCGGTGTTTGGCGAACATGCGCTTGGATGGATCTTTCACTATGTCATCGGCGCCGGGTACGGGCTGCTGCTTGTCGCGATCTGGGGCGCTGGTTGGTTGCAGGCTCCCAGCTTTGCCCCGCCCATGATCCTCGTGCTGGTGCTGCTCGTCCTGCCCTTTTTCGCGATGATGCCAGGCATGGGCCTGGGGATCGCGGGGGCCAGGACACCGGAGCCGAACGTAACACGTCTGAAAAGTCTCGTTGGGCACTCCATCTTTGGCCTCGGCATGTAGTGACCGCGCTGATCGTCGAGGCCGGCATCGGCCACATATCGGCAGCGCTCGTGTGATCTCGACGGCTTGGTGCGGCATTTCGGAGCTTAGAAGCTCCTGGACCGGAGATGACGATGGCTCAGATGACACGACGTGACTTCCTCGCCGGTACCGCCGCAATCGGCGTGGCCGCGGGGGCTGGCTTGTGTCTCCAGCGGCTCGAAGCCACCGAACCGAACCCGCTTCGTATCCCTGAGCTCATCGATGCCCGGCAGCAAGCGAATGGCATTACCTTGAAAGCCCAGGAGGGTCGCACGTCCTTTTTCACAGGACGCGGATCGGCGATGAATACGATAGGCTTGGAAGGAGGCTCAAAATGAGCGCAGGTATCGCTCCGCTGCACTGGCGCTGATTATGATTATCATGGGCAACGGGCCGTTGGCGCTGATCGGAGCCGTCGTTGCGCTTTGGATCGCCGGCCAGCCGCTGCTGACCGGCACATCCGTTATCTCCATTCCGAGCGAACCGAAAGATGCGGGCAGATCATCACCCCTGTCGCAGGCAAAGTTCAACTGAACAGGAGCTTTCCATGAAAGGGCAAGCGGCGTCCGAACGTGGCGAGCGGGCAGGAGAGAAATCTTGCTCGCCCGGAACTGATCTTCCAAAATGCAATTAAGGCTGTGGGGTTTCAGAAGGAGATTTGAGATGCGAACGCATGTTCTTGTTCTTACCGCCTCTGCATTTATTCTGGCCGGTGCGGCTACATCCGCAATTGCGCAGCAAAGTGTCGGTAGTCCGATGATGCAGCGGCCGAGCCAGGAGCAAACGCAGCAGCAGGTCCCGGGTCAGGGGAGCATGGCCGGCCAACGAGGCATGATGGGGCAAGGCAATATGATGGGCATGATGGGGCAGCGGGGAATAGGAGGTGGTGTGCCGGCGCCGATGGGCATGATGGGCCGCCCTTTCATGATGCGCATCATGTTCATTCTGATGGATGCCGATGGTGACGGGACTGTGTCACTGCAAGAGTTTCAGGCGGCTCACGAGCGCATCTTCAAGGCAATGGACTCCAACAAGGATGGTCGCCTCACCTTTGACGAGATGCAGTCCTTCATGCAGGGCTCCGGAGGATCGCTGCCGCAGCAGTAGCGTGGCGGAGCACCGCCTCACGGGGCAGTTCGGCGTGTAAGTATCCGATGTGATGCGCGGGCTTCAGGCGATATAGGAGCAGCGCAGTCAAGATGACGCGGTGACGACAGTTCGGAGCTTGCAGGCTTTCGGGCGGGAGACAACAATGGCCAACACAACACGACGTACATTCCTCGTCGGTAGCGCGGTCGCCGGCGCTTCTGTGGCGGCTGGCTCGCGTCTCCAGCGGCTCGAAGCCGCCGAGCCGAATCCACTCCGCATCCCCGAGATCATCGATGCGCGGCGGCAAGCGAATGGCATTACCTTGAAAGCCCAGGAGGGTCGCACGCCCTTTTTCACAGGACGCGAATCCGCCACACGCGGCTTTAACGGAAGCTATCTTGGCCCGACGTTGCGGCTCCATCGCGGCGACGAGGTCGAAGTCTCGGTCACCAACGACATGCGCGATGCCACCGCCGTGCACTGGCACGGGCTCCTCGTCCCGGCGGAAGCCGATGGAGGTCCGCATCAGATGATCCAGCCCGGAGCGACCTGGCGGCCGCGCCTTGCGGTCGATCAACCTGCGGCGACGCTCTGGTATCACGCGCATCCGCACGGTGTGACGGCGCGGCAGGTCTATGGCGGACTTGCCGGAATGATCATCCTTGCTGATGATGCCGAGCGCGCGCTTGGACTCCCCTCCGAATACGGCGTCGACGATCTTCCGGTTATCCTGCAGGACAAGGTCTTCAGCGAGGGGCGGCTTCTCTATCCTGAGTCTCCGATGACGATCATGACCGGCCAGCGCGGCGACACCGTACTGGCCAACGGGACCAGAAATGCTGTTGCGCGTGTACCGGCCGGCCTCGTGCGGCTGCGCCTTCTCAACGGCTCCAATGCCCGCGTCTATGATCTGTCCTTCTCGGATGGCCGCGCCTTTCACTGGATCGCAACCGATGGTGGTCTGCTGGAGCGTCCGGTCGAGCGGCGCTCGCTCTGGCTTGCACCGGGACAGCGGGCCGAGATCCTCGTCGACCTTTCGGATGGGCGCGCGGTCGCGCTCCGCACCGATCTCGATCCGACCCTGCGCGCAGGCATGATGCGGATGATGGGCGGCGCGGGTGAGCCACTTGATGGCCCGACTACGGTTGTCCGGCTCGAACCGCAGGCGGGCACTCCTTCCCCAAAGCGGGCCATTCCCGAGCGCCTCGTTGAGCCCGAGCGCCTCGATTCCGCGCGCGCCGTTCGCCGCCGTGAACTACGGCTGACCATGGGAATGGGCGGCATGATGGGGCGCGGGGGCATGATGGGAGGAATGGGTCCCGGCATGGGTCGCGGAATGATGGGCGGCGGCATGGGTTCGTTCGGTATTGATGGCCGCGCTTTCGACATGGATCGAATCGACCAGACGGTTCGTCTCGGCGACACCGAGATCTGGCAAGTCTCGAGCGAGATGATGATCCATCCCTTCCATATGCATGGTGTGCATTTTCAGGTGCTGAGCCGCGCGGGCTCGCGTCCCGCAATAAATGACAGCGGGCCGCGAGACACGGTGCTGGTACAGGAGCCTGTCGAAATTCTCGTGCGCTTTACGCAGCGGGCCGCAAGCGCGCCCTTCATGTTTCACTGTCACACGCTTGAGCACGAGGATGCCGGCATGATGGGCCAATACAAGACCAGCGATCAGGCTATCTGATACCTGCGGCGGTTGCGTCAGATCGGTCACCAAGGCGATCCAGTCGGTTGATCCCAACGCCAAGGTCAAGACCAACCCCACCGCGCGTGCGGTCAAGGTCGAAACGACCGCGACACAGGCGGCGATCTTGCAGGTGCTCGAAGAAGCCGGCTACTCGGCGGCGGCGAACTGACCGAGAGCAAGGTCATGAACAAGCGCGCCCCGATCTTCATCGCGGGCGCGCTTGCTATGGCGTCATGCTGGTTTTCCGGCGCCTGGGATACCTGGCCTATCGCCATGGTGTTCATGAGCGCTTTCATGGACGATCGCCCGACTATGTTCGGTGCTGCTCAAGGCATGTTCGGGATGTCCCGGAAAGTGCAGCACCGGCGAGTGCAACCACAGCAACCTGTGCACCGGAGAACGTCGCAGACACAAACACTTCCCTATGGGTGGTAGAGGCGAAAAATTATATAGCAATTTCAATAATATAAGAGTTCGCAGTTTTATTCTGAATGGCGCGCCATCTTTTCCCGGGTTTTCATGACAATGTGCCGATTGCGGGCCACGCGCGCGCTTTGATAGAGCCGGCTTATGTTGCATCGCAGTTGGAATATTCGCTGTCTCGTTGCTGTCGTGTCGGCGGCCTGCCTTCTGGTAGCCATGCCCTCTGCGGTGGCGGATATCGCGACTGTGCGCTGCGTGATCCAGCCCGATGCGAGGTCAGCAACCATTTCCGTGACAAATCCGCTCAACAGCGAAGCCTCGTGTCGTGCGACGTGCACGTTCGAGACTGCAACTTACGACGACAAGCCACGGATCACCTGCACCGGGCCTGTATCAGCCGGCAAGGAGGCCGAACTTTGCGTGATGCATGCACAGACCAGTCCTTTGGTGAAATTTCTGGAAGGCTCTGCAGATTGCCGCAAGTTGCAATAGAAAGCCTCGCTTCCGCGAGGCTTTCTATTGTCTTCCGAAGAACAGCCACAGAAGAATAATCGCCGGAATCGGCACGCCCAATAACCACAGCAATAACCCTCGAGCCATCCTGTCCTCCTCGACGATCGTTCGATGCGAAGAAAACGAGAAGGCTTTATGCGTGTTCCGCGATTGAGGTGCGAATGCTTACCAATGGCCAGTGTTCTTCATCGATAACCACGGCTCTTGCGGCGGCAAGGCGTTGCCCTTTTGCAGCAGTTCGATCGAGTGCAGATCGGGCGAGCGGATAAAGGCCATCTGTCCGTCGCGTGGCGGACGATTGATGACAATGCCGAGTTTGGAAAGGCGTGTGCAGGTTGTGTAGATGTCGTCGACCTCATAGGCAAGATGGCCAAAGAAACGGTCCTCGCCATAGGCTTCCTCATCCCAATTCCATGTCAGTTCGACAAGCGGTGCGCCGCGTCCCGGCGATTGCTTCACAAGTGCTTCGTCCTCAGGTGCGACGAGAAAGACCAGCGTGAAGCGACCCTTTTCGTTTTCCATGCGATGAGATTCCTTTAACCCCAATGCATCGCAGTAAAACTTGAGAGCAGCATCGAGGTCGCGGACGCGAAGCATGGTGTGGAGGTAGCGCATCTTGAAACTTCCGGCTTGTAGAGAAGGCAGGGTAGAGAACTTATAGTTATAGCCTCGCTGGCTTCAATTGAAGGGTGACCATGTGGAAGCCGCCTATGGAAAAAAGCCCTGCCAGCGAGGACTGGGCAGAGCCTTCTTGATGATGAAGCTTGGGGGAGAGCTTCGGCTAGTCAACATGTGCACTGCGGCTTTATTACTCCTGTTTCACCCAAAATGACGAAATTGTGGCCTTGCCCTCGGTGCGGCTCACCGCGCGGACGATGAGCGTTTTCGCCGAACTGGCTCCCAATCCTCAACTGTGGCGGCCATAGAGGGGTTGTCGGCTTGATCGGGCTGACAGGGTTGAATGTGATAGCCTTCGTCAAGCACCTGCCTTGGCTTCTTCTCCTCCTCGTCAGCGGGAAGATCGACAACAAGTCCGGCTTCCTCGGCCTTCTTCCAGACTTCTTCGCGCGAGTGATAGGCCTTGCTGATCTGCTCGTCGTTTGTAAAGAGCGCATAAGGCATGGATACCTCCGTTCGCGTCAACGCTGGCACGGTTTTCCGGTTCCCACTACTGGCGGAGAACAACACTGCATAAATATGGAACGAATCCGGCGATGGCATGCATGTTTGATGGGCAACGTGCCGAAAAGGCGTGGTAACTCACCGCAGTCAAACTGTTCATAGTTCTTGCGGGATTCGATTTTGGGCTTTTCCGCCTGACTCGGAATGTTATCGTTTCATTACGCGAATCGCATCGCGTCATCGGTGAGAGATAATCGATGAGCGCAATCAGCCGGACTCCAGAGGGAGGGTTCGGCAGTGTGGGGCCCGGAGTCATGGGGACGGACAATTTCGAGTCCAAACGGCTTGCTGACCAACAGCTTGGCGGTTCGGCATCTCGGCTCGGCTCGCAGGAGTTTGCCGCACCGCAGGGTCGAGAAAGCACTGATCCGTTTGCGGGACTGGACGATGGCGCAGCTGCCAATCTGGTTGAACTTAGCGGCGTCATCAAATGGTTCGATGCGTCGAAGGGCTACGGCTTCATCGTCCCCGACAACGGCTGGCCTGATATTCTGTTACACGTAACCGTGCTGCGCCGCGACGGCTTCCAGACCGCCTATGAAGGCGCACGGCTGGTGTGCGAGTGCACCCAGCGGCAGAAGGGCTACCAAGCTTTCCGAATTCTCTCGATGGATGAATCGACCGCCATTCACCCCGCGCAGATGCTGCCGCCGCGCACTCATGTTAGCGTGACACCGACGAGCGGGCTTGAGCGTGCACAGGTGAAATGGTTCAACCGCTTGCGCGGATTTGGTTTTGTGTCGTGCGGCGAGGGCACGCCGGACATCTTCGTTCACATGGAAACCCTGCGCCGCTACGGCATGACCGAATTGCGCCCAGGCCAGTACGTGCTGGTACGCTATGGGCCGGGCTCCAAGGGCATGATGGCTGCGGAGATCCAGCCTGAGGCAGGTCCGGGCGGACTGTCGTCCCATTAATTTTCCTGATTTGGCAATAGCAGGCCTGGCCAGCGGGTGCATCATCCACGCCAACGTGATGATGCGAAAGCTGACGCCTGCCAGGCGATTTGCTATTGGGCCGCGTACACTAAAGCCAAGGCGGCCGATGATGTTGGGAGTTTCGGGATTTAGAACTCGATTGGCGGCCGTAGCGTTGCTGGCGCTCAGCCTTCTTTGCGGCCTCGCTGCAAGTTCGGCGCGTGCGGCGGACATGCAGACGCTGGAGATCGTCACAAAGTTCGGCGTCAAAGTTTTCAACGTTGAAATCGCCAGGACGACGGAGGAACGCGAGCGCGGACTGATGTTCCGCAAGGATCTGCCTGACGGGCAAGGCATGTTGTTTGATTTTTCGCCGCAGCAAGATGTCTCGATGTGGATGAAAAACACCTACATCTCGCTCGATATGATCTTCATCCAAGCCGATGGCCGGATCCTGCGGATCGCGGAAAACACTAAGCCACTGTCGGAGCGGATCATCTCATCAGGCGGTCCGGTCAGGGCGGTGCTGGAGGTAGTGGCAGGAACCTCACGGAAGGACGGCATCGCAGCCGGCGACCGGGTTGCAGGACCGCTATTCGACCGAAACTAAAGTTCGCCACCATGGCTAAATCCATGGCGCAGCGGCAAAGATCCTGACTTTTCAATCAAATATCTGACGATATTCAGGCTTGAGATAATCTGGTCGGGGCAGGAGGATTCGAACCTCCGACCTGCGGTACCCAAAACCGCCGCGCTACCAGGCTACGCTATACCCCGAGATGCGAGTGGTTACACCGTTCACGCTGCCCCAGCAAGATATCGGATGGAATATCGGGATACGCTAGGGGCAAGACCAGCGAGCGCGTGATCTTTGCCAAAATGGTCCCGTTCTGCAGAACCGGCAACAGCACGCGGTAACGGTCGGTTGCAAAGAGCGACGCTGACAACCTTCTGCTAAATTTCTCGGCCGTGATTTTGCCCAGACCCGACCGTGATGGTGATCTGTTGCGTTTCAGTGCGGCCGTTGGGGTAGGATACACTTAGTGTCAAATGGTCTCTGCCGGCAAAGTTTGGCTTGGAACGGTAGATGCCGATGAAAGCTGGCACCTCAAGCGCCATGCAATTCTTGTAATTGGTCAGGGAGACCTTCGCGCGCTTGACCGTTGCGGAGCCATTTTCGGGAGGCGCGACCATCTGGATCGCCGGCAGGGGGCCAGAACTGCAATTAGCCAGTACGTTAATGTAAACCCCGATCCGAATATCCTTGCCGCTTACACCTTTGGCGGCGCGCTGAACGGTGGTGCTCTGTGCGTTTGCCCATTGCGGCAGGCAGATCACGACCGTCGCTACAAGAAGGCCTACAACCGACAGTCGCCCGCTCAATCCACCCAACATTAGCAACGGCTGCTTTCGCATCGGACATCTCCAGCCCGGTTTTCTATAACGTCGTGCGATCCATTCATCAATTTTTCGGAGACGATGGCGGCGGTGCGGATAGCCTGTCTTGCCGCTTCGACCAGCTTCCGTAATAGGCGACGGCTGTCATGATCATGAGGCCGGCAAGGCTGACCCAGATCTGGCTCCAGAGCGTGTCGTAGCTCATCGTCAAGGCGAAATATCCGGCGAAGGACAGAAAAACACCAATACAGAACACCTGCAACGATTGCTGGCCGCATTTGATCAGCGGATCGAAGACCTTCCATTGCAGGCCCGGCCAATCCCTGCGCACGAAACGCGTGACGAGAAAAGCCAGTGCCATGAAATGCAGGAAGCGATAGGGCGCGAGATTGGTCTTGTCGTTCGGATTGAAGGTGTTCACGAGCCAGGCTGGAAACAGCGCGCCGAATTCTGGGAAGCGCCCCGCCAGCGTCATAAGGAAGGCGAAGACGAGGTAGAGCGCAGCCATCCACAGTAAGAAAGGCAGGCGGACAGCGACCCGGACCTCGCGGATTCCAGCCACTGCTATCCATGCGCCGAGCACGAACAACACTTGCCAGCAGAACGGATTGAAATACCAGACGCCGCTTGGATAGGCCGGCAGATTCCAGCCGAAGTGTCGGGCTGCGAAATAAAGCAGAAGTGATCCCGCCATGGTGAGGTTGGGGCTGCGCAACAACAGCCACAACACCGGACCGAAGCAGGCCATCAGCACGATGTAGAGTGGTAGAACATCAAGGTTGAGTGGTTTGAAGCGCAGCAACAACCCTTGGGAAATGGTCTGGATTGGGCTGTCGATCAGCCCTGCGATATTGAACTCGTTGACGATTTCGGGATCGCTATAGCGCAGCGCCACCCAGCCGATGGCGGCGACGTAAATTACGAACAACAGGACATGGGCGACGTAGAGTTGCCAGACCCGCTTGAATAATCGCGTTACGCCTACGATGAAGCCGCGCTGGATCATCATCCGTGCGTAGACGAAGGCGGCGGTATAGCCCGAGATAAAGACGAACAGATCGGCGGCGTCACTAAATCCGTAATTCCGCGTGGTGATCCAGTTTACGGTGTTGTTGGGGATGTGGTCGAGGAAAATCGCCCAGTTGGCGACGCCACGGAACAGATCAAGACGCAGGTCGCGGCCTTTTGAAAGGGTTGCCTTAATGTTCATCAGGAATTCCGTCTCGGAGCCAGACAGGGGCGAAGTAGAGGCGGGTAGCACTCCGCCGAGCAAGGGGCGTGTGTGGATTGTGACGCGAACGGAGTGCGGTTATATAGGAGCCCGAGCCGTTCAAGGAACACGCCCGTGAACAAGCTCCTGTGATTTTTCGATCCTCAAGGCCTTGCGACATGACAGCCCGTATCTTCAAGCCTGCCAAGAATGCCATGCAGTCCGGCAAGGCCACGACCAAGGAATGGCAACTCGATTACGAACCGGAAAAGCCGCGCGTGGTTGAACCGCTGATGGGCTGGACCAGTTCGGCCGACATGAAGCAGCAGTTGACCCTGCGCTTCCTTACCCGCGAGGAAGCCGTGGCCTATTGCGAGGCCAACGGGATCGCTTATCAGGTGGAGGAGGCGAAGGAATCGGTTCGCCGGCAGGTGGCTTATGCCGATAATTTCGCATTCCGCCGCAGCGAGCCCTGGACTCATTAGACTTGGACGCACCAGGTCCAAACGCACGAGGCGTCAATGCCCTCAGGCCAGTGCTGCGGTTGCTTTGAATCGAAATGAAACGGCCGGGATTTCTCCGGCCGTTTCTGTTTCAGCCTATCTTTGCCGGGCCCATCAGATAGTCGGGCAGCCATGTCGCGATCTCCGGGAAAAAGCACATGATAACAATCGCGAGCATCATGCAGAGCACATAAGGCATCGTGCCCCACATCACCTTGGCAAGAGGCACGTCCGGTGCAATGGCGTTGACGATGTAGATGTTCAGTCCCACCGGCGGGTGGATCAGGCCGATTTCCATGTTGATGGTCAGGATCACGCCGAACCAGACCGGATCGAATCCGGCCGCCGTGATGATCGGCAGCAGGATGGGGCTGGTCATGAGGATGATCGCCGCCGGCGGAATGAAGAAGCCGCACACCAGCAGGAAGATGTTGATGAGAAACATCAGCACCCACTTGTTGGCATGCATATCGGCGATGCCCTGCGCCAGCGTCTGCGTGAGATACAGCGACGTCAGCATGTACCCGAACAGTACAGCGGCAGCGATGATGGTCAGGATCATCACGGATTCACGCAGTGTGTCGCGCAGGATGTGCCAGATCTGATCCGGCCTGTAGAGCCGGTAGATGATGACAGCAAGAATCAGACATAACGCGGCACCGACACCCGCGGCTTCGGACGGTGTGGCGATGCCGCCGTACAGCACGTACATCACGCCGGCGATGATGGCGAGAAACGGCGTAATCTTCGGCACTGCCTCGAACTTTTCCTTCCAGCTAAAGCGGAAGCCTTCGGCATGTGACCTGAAGCCTTTGCGCCAGATCGCAAAGACCGTCCACAGCATGAACAGGCCGGTGAGCAACAACCCTGGCATCACACCAGCGAGAAACAGGCGGCCGATCGAGGTTTCGGTGGCGATACCGTAGAGAATGAAGGTAACCGATGGTGGGATCAGGATGCCGAGGGTGCCGCCGGCGCAGATCGAGCCAGTTGCGACCTCGTCCGGATAACCGCGGCGGCGCATCTCAGGAATGCCCATTTTGCCGATTGCTGCGCAGCATGCCGGCGACGAACCAGTCAGCGCGGCGAAGATGGCGCAGGCACCGAGATTCGACACCACGAGCCCACCGGGCAACCGATAGAGCCAGCGGTCCAGCGCCTCATAGAGATCCTTGCCCGCAGGTGAGGAGCCAATCGCGGCACCCATCATCACGAACATCGGGATCGATACGAGCGCAAAGTCGTCGAGACCGGACCACAGCGTTTCCGCCACCACATGCAGGGAATCAAAACCCTGGAAAATGGCGAGGAACCCGATAGCAATTGCGCCGAGTCCGAACGCGACCGGGATTCCCGACAGCAACATCAAGAGTGTGACGACGAGAACGATCGCGCCTTGTGTGGTGGGACTCATTCTGCGCCTCCCAGAGCCTGCTCGGCCTGAGCGCGCGCGACATCTTCGGCGCCCTCCTTGTCCTTGATGCCAAAGGGCGGCGCGCGTCCGGTTACAAGCGCGAGAATGTCCGCTATGTATTGAAGGCTGACCAGAAACAGGCCGACCGGCATGGAGAGCAGTGGGATCCAGAGCCGCGAGCGCCATACTGTATCGGAGAGCCAGCGCTCGCTGTAGGCCTGATACCAGTATGAGGCACATAGCACGAAGGCTATGATGCAGAACGCGCAGGCGACCAGACTCGTGATGAGCGCCAGCCAGAAGCGAGCTGTCGGGCCGAGATGCAGGGGAAGAATGTCGACGTTGACGTGACCGCGCGTCATCAGGACATAGGGGCTGGCGACGAACGTCGCGCCGACGATAGAGTAGGTCACAACGTCGATCTGCCAGACCGTTGTCATATTGAAGATGTAACGTTCAATCACCATGTCGCAGATCGCAAACACGGCGAAGCCGATCAGAAGCGCACCGACCACGCCGGTGATGCGCGACAAGAACGCCACCGCTCGAATAAAGCCGTCCATGGGGAGTTGTCCGCCTGTTAAATAGAAGGAGGCCGATGGCAATCTAAGATCGTCACCGGCCCCTTCGTTACTTGACTGCCAGAGCCTCGTCGATCAGCTTCTGGCCGTTCGGGACATCCTTGGCGAACTTCGCAAACGAGGTTTTCTTGGCCAAGGCCATCCACGCGTCATATTCATCATTGGTGAGCGTGATGACCTGGTCCTTGTGATCGGTAAACGCCTTGAGGGTTTCCTCGTTCACCGCGTCGGCCTTGCCCTCGTAGTAGGCTTGGGCCTTCTTGCCGGCAGCGATGATCGCATCTTTCTGCTGCTTGTTGAGCTTGTCGAAATTCTTCTTCGACATCAGGACCGGCTCATACATGAACCACAACGCATTGTTACCTGGGGCAGTCAGGCAGGTGGTGACCTCATAGAGCCGGGTCGAACCAAAGGTGCCAAGGCTGGTGTCGGTCGCGTCGATAACGCCGGTCTGGAATGCGTTATAGACTTCGTTCGACGGCGGAGTGACGATGCTGGCGCCGGCCGCTTCCCACATCGCAGCGAATGTCGGACCTGCGGCGCGGAATTTCATGCCGACCAGATCCTTCGGGTGCCGGACGCACTTGCCCTTGGCGGCCACACCGCCGGCAAACCAGGCGTCAGAGAGAACGATCACACCACGCTTCTCAATTTCGGAGTGGATGTCTTTCATGAATTGCGAATCGTTGATGCGCTTGGCGCGTTCCTGACTTCGAATCAGGCCAGGCATTAGCGTCGCACTGAATACCGGGACCTTGCCGCTGGCGTAATCAAGCGGGAATAGCGTAATGTCGAGTTGGCCATGGACGATCGCATTCCACTGATCCTTCGGCTTGAACAGGGATGCGCCCGGATAGACCTGCATGGTGAGGCCGACATTCGCAGCGCTGACCTCCTTGGCGATCATTTGCACCATGTCGTCACGGACGTCGCCCTTGCCACCGGGAAACTGGTGCGAGGCTTTCAGGACGGTTTGAGCATGACAGGCGCCGGAAATTGCAATGGCGGCTGCGCCTGCGAGAATTGCGTAGAACTTCATACATTCCTCCCTTGATATATTATTGTTGTATTTTGTGGCGCCGTGAACGTCTCTGCGTTTCACCTGTCAAAGACATGAACCATCGCGTCTGAGCTTTTTATTTTGCATGCAGTCTAGCAGGAAGGTTTATGGCGCGAACATCTTTTGATTCAGCCATTGGTATGGTTTTAGTGGATAGCGCCACGAGAGGCATGGCATGTTCGCCGCAGCGCACCAACAACACCCGAGGCAAGGGCCTTTCGAGCAGGTGGAAGCGACGTGATAGAGGCTGATAAATACGATGCGCTGCGCGATTATCTGAAGGAGCGCACGGAAGCAGAGCTGGTCCTATCCTTCGAGGAGATCGAGTCTATTCTTGGCTTCGCCCTGTCGCGCAGTTCGCAACGCGCCCGCTGGTGGGAGAGGGAGCGCAACCCACAGGATGCAATGCCGCAACGCAATGCCATCCGCGACGGCGGCTATGAAGCCACACGGCTGCCTGATAGCTCCGGTGTTCGTTTCCGCCGAATCGGTTTGAAGCGACCCTGGCGTTAGGGGGAGAACCTTCCACGCCCGGCAGAAATTGTTCAAAAGCAGAGAGGCAACTGCTGGCGGTTCAATCCTCGAGTGGTATGAAACCAGCACGGTCCCGTAGCTCAACTGGATAGAGTAGCGGATTTCTACTCCGCGGGTTGCAGGTTCGAATCCTGCCGGGATCGCCATACCAAACTTTCTGTTAGTTTTTTCAATATCTTATCTTCGTTTTTGCCTAACTCTTCGGACTGGTTAGGCAATCTGACGTCAAAGCCACCCTCCAGCTTTGACATCGCCGAGACGGCCAGCTTTTTACGTGCGGCTTCGCGGCAGTACCGCTCAATCTCTCGGATATCGGTGTGGCCTGTAATCGACATGATTTCCAAGGCAGAGCAGCCTGTCTCGGCCAACCTGCGGCAGGCAGCTTTACGGACGCCGTGGGGAGATGATTTGGGCGGAAGTCCGGCCTCCGCCGCTGCCTCGCTCATCCACGTCGAGAACGCTTTCTCGGAACGGGCCTTGCCGTATTTTGTGAGAATGAACGTCGGTGCGTCATGGGATAGTGACGCTAGGAAACGCGCAAGCTCGACATGAATCGGGATGCACAGTTCAACGTGACCCTGAGACTTCTTCGTCTTGATTACGAAGCTGCCCGTTGACGCATGACCCCAGCCAAGCAGAACGGCGTCGCTGCGGCGTAGGCCGGTATGCAGCAACACTTCCATCGCTATCCGCTGCGGCGCGTCAGTACGCCATCGTTTGCGGAACGCCGCGATGTCGTCCTCGGTCCATGTGCGATGGCCAGTTGTTTTGAGCTTGATTCTTTTGGCGGCGATCACGGGATTGTCCGGGCGCATCCCAACTGAAACAGCATACTCCATCACAGCCTTCAGGCGCTTCCTGAAGTTGCTGGCTGCGGACGGCGTATCGGCCATCTCGTCAATCAAGTTGTTTATGTGCTTAGCCTGTAGGCTGGCGATTGGCCCGTCGCCATGCTTGTCGGAAAACCGATCAAGCACGCCCCGGTAAACGTCCTGAGTCGACTTCGCGAGCGCCTTAAATTCGGTCGACCCGTAATACCCGCGGACGGCGGCGGCGATCGAATTGGCCTTCACGGTGCGCGGTTTTGGGAGACCATCCGAATCCATGGCCGCGTGATAGGCGGCCCAGAATTCAGGAGTGAATATGGGGCAGGGCAAGGCGATCCGCGGCCTGCCCGGACGGCGCAGGTAGACGCGCGGTTGCCCGTGCCGATCCAGATAATCCTCTACATATTTGGGTTTCCGCTGCCGCACGCTTTATCCCAATAGTTGTCGTTGCTGGCTGTTTGGACGCCATCAAACAACGCATCCAAAGTTATGCGATCCCAAATGGTTACGCCAAACATTTCGCGTGCGGCTGGAATTGCACCGGCCTTCACCTGATTGTCGAAATGGCTCGGGCTAATTCCAAGATACCGCGCCGCGTCCACGCGACGGAGGCCGCGGGGTATCAGTTCAGATTTGGAGGGCATGGCGCGCCCCTAGGGTAGTGGTCGAACGTACCTCGCCAGCATTGCTGACGCACAGGCGACACGCGCCGTTCGGATAGCTGTGTAGGCTAGGTGCGTGTCGCAAGATGTGTCGCGAAATTATTTTATCGATCGTGTTCGGATAGGACGTTCAAGGATCGAGCCGCGTGTGGGATGAGATTGGCAAGGTCTTCGCAGCCGCCAAAACCAAAATCGCGCCGGTCAATTTTGTGCGTTGACTCGATCCATTCGGCGAGGCCAGCCACGCGGCGCAAGGCGGTATCGAGCGCCGTTCTGCGAACTTGCTCAGTCGCCCCAGCCCAGACCATGTCGACGTCATCCTTGATAAGTAGCGCCGCCGCAAGTGCCTCGATCGCTCCCTTGGGCGGGAGGTGCGATAGCGCGTCCGCAAATGCGTCGGCAGCGCTATCGGCACGCATCGCCCTGATTTCAGATCCATTGGCGTCAAGGTGCTTGAATGCATTGGAGGCGCGTTTGCGCTGATCAAGTAGCATGAGCCCCATTGAGGATGAAGCCGGGACGATAAACCAGCCGTCTTCGCCGCCGATCTGTCGGTCTGGTTCGCTTGCGATTGGTGCGCTGCGCTTGATTGCGGTTTTGGTGAGTTTTTGGCGGGACGTGGTATGTTTCTTGGTAGCCATCGATCGCTCCATGGGCGGTTGGCGGTTAGGGCCGTGAAGGAAGCGCCAACTTCCTTCCGGCCTGATTTCGTGATACCATGAGTCTATGGGTAAGTCAACTCGCGATACCATGAAACCACGGAAGCGCGCTCCAGCAACCGGCGATCCCGTTATGGTCCGCATTCAGCCAGAGATGGCGAAGGCGCTGGACGACTGGCGCCGGCGCCAAGACGATCTGCCGGGAAGGCCGGAGGCTATCCGCAGGCTGGTGGAGCAGGCGTTGAAGGGGAAGAAGTGACCGACAGGATCGTCTTATTGGTTGGCGGTCTGGCCTCGCTAGTTGCCGCTGCGCTGTGGCTGTGGGCATCTTTGATTAAGGTGCCCGACAACATCGATACTTTTATTGGCGAGCTTCAGCTCATCGGACGAGTTAACTCATGGGCTGCAATGGCAGCGGTCGTAGCTGCACTTTGCGCGGCTTATGGATTTTTAAAATAACACGGCCCACAAGCCGGCACGACCTGAAGCTATACGCGCATTGGTGCGAAAAAGTCTGGGGAAGGGGAAATGACCGAAAAGCTACCGCCAGGCGATTTGAATGTTTACTGGTGGGATAGCGCAAAACTTGCGTGGAACGCGCAGGTTGATTATGGCCGATGGATCGTAAATACGCTTTGGCTAATGCACTCTGGTGCGATCGCTGGCCTACTGTATAAATGGAGCGGGCAGGGCGTCTTACCTCATAAAGTGGCCATCGGATTATTTGTTGCAGGTATTCTATTTGCGTTTGGCACCGCCATCGCAGCTTGGCTTAACTTCACAGTTGCCGAAGACTGGTTCAGGCGATGGACATACGCCAGAGAGCTTTGGCCTGAAACCGACATCAGTGACCATTCCGCGTGGCTTCAGAGAACCAAGTGGGTTGCTGTGGTATGTGTTGGGATGTCGCTATTTTGTTTATTGGGCGCTGCAGCAGTAATTTTGTTTTCGTAACTTCGCACGACTCTTGATCGTACTTCCAAGCGGAGAAAGCATTCTTGGATAAAATTTATCAGGTATTCGTCAGTTCAACATTCGCAGACCTTGAGGGTGAACGACTCCAAATTAACGATGCTCTCGCAAAGGCGGGGTATCTTGTTGCTGGTATGGAGTTGTTTCCGGCCACCGATCTGCAGCAGCTAGATTTCATAAAACGTATAATTGACCGCAGTGACTATTACGTCGTCGTGATCGCGGGTCGATACGGTTCGATTGCTGAAGACGGAATGAGCTTCACACAGCACGAATATGAATACGCACGGTCAAGAGGGATTCCGGTCCTTGCCTTCATTCACGCTAATCCCGGCAGTCTTTCTGTTGCGCGAAGCGATATCGACGCGGACCTTTTGAAAAAACTTGAGGCCTTTCGTGGCGCCCTTAAGACGGGGCGCGTGGTTAAGTTTTGGAATAATGTCAATGAGCTTTGTACCGAAATAATTGTAGCGGTCTCGCAAGCAATTAATTTAACCCCTGGTCACGGCTGGGTGCGTGGCGACCAAGCCGTTGACCCAAAAGTTTTGCAGGAAATGGAACGGCTGCGCATCGAGAACTACGATCTTAAAAAACGAATGGGTGACAAAGATGATCTTGTATTTGACGAAATGATTCCGGGTCCGGATGATCTAGTCGATCTTACCGTGAGTCTACACGAGACAACGCCTCTGGGTGACAAGAAACGAGAGGAATCCGTTGCCATCCAAGCCCGGTACGGAGATGTCTTTGTGGGAATACATGACAATCTATTGGCTACCCCCCACGAAATTAGAATCTCACAACTCATAGGGAGCCTGTATAGCGACCGTTTTTCAAAGCCATTTGGTACATACACAAACTTCGATATCCAATTAGAGCAAGTTGAGAGTGTGCGGCTCGTCCTAGAAGCGCAGGATCTAATCTCAGTTGTGTCGGTTGGGGAGCGTCACCCAGTACTCGCTTGGGAACCCACGATCAAGGGAAAGAGATATTTCCTAGCAAGGCGCCTTAAAAAGATAAACTAGGCTCGTTGAAAAACCGCATCAAACAAAGCCACCGACATCGGCCTGCTACTAACCTCGCTCGGCTTCTCCGCGGCCTTGCCGGCTGCTTCCAGGAACGCTTGGTCCATAGCGCGGAGAATATCAATTTCCCACGGCCTGAGAGACTCGCCCAGCGCGCGCATCTCTGAGTAGGTAATCGCACCAGGACCAAAGCCACCGCCACCACGGGCCTCGTGTAGCCGCATAAACAGCCCCCAAAGACGGAGGCCAGCATAGGGGATTTCCGGCCCGTCAGTTCGTCCGGGATGCGCTATCTGCCAGCGCAGGATGTCGCATAGGCAATCCGACAGCCAGTCTAAGTCGATCATGTGAGAACTTGGATCGCGCCAAACGAAATCACCGTGTGAATGCCGCCGCTGGCTGAAACCTTGATCGAGCCAGGCTGTAGCGCCATGAGCGCGGACGGATTCTTTAGCCTTACTGGTGCTCCAAACTCAGCACCTGCACGAATGTGGGGCCGCACTTCGAATTCAGTGGTGGTACCGTCCTCGTCGGCCGTGACAGATTCCATGATCTGATGCAGCGCGCGGTTTGTGCCGTAGTCGAACTCCAGAAAGTCGCCGACACTCAATACGAACCCGGCCTCAAGGCCGCTCAGCGAAATTGACTTATTGTTCGTGCCAATGGTTTCGATCACGGCCACGTCGTTGAAATCCGCAGCCGGATATAAACGCGGCGCTGTTTTACGGAGGTCGCCAGCCTCGAATGGATGAATGACACCATCAAGGCTGTTTAGCTTTGCCTCATACGCGACAGCTTCGTCGTTCGCCAATGGCTGCGTCGTGTAGGTCGCGGTCCAAAGAGGGTCGCCAAGGTCCTTGCCATAGGTCACGCCACTCGCGGTGCGGCTGTATTCTTGGCGCATCATCAGCGTGAACGTTTGGTCGGAGAAACCAACCGACAGAATGTCAGTGCGGGGAAATGAAATGGTCATGGCAATATCCTGCGTTTCTTCGCGTCTTGAACAGCGGCGACAACCTTGCTCGACAGTTCCGCATCGCGCTTCGCCAACTGTGCCTGCATCAACGCGAGCGTTGTTTCGTCCGCGTTGCCTTTAATGTTGATGTTGGTGTCGCCCGTTCTGACCGTGATGCCGCCCAAGCTTTTCAGGTTGTCGTTGGCGACGACTTGAGAGCCGCGCGGAAGGTTCACCAGCTCCGGTCCTTTATCGCCAACGATGGCGAGGCCGCCAGGATGATAGTTGGTACCATTGCCGTAAATCGGTGGGAGAATACTCTGTGGTGCGCTTAGGCCGCTCGTTGGTGCGCTACCGCCACCGAACAGGCCGGAAATGAATCCGCCAATGCCGCCGCCGCTACTCGTCCCGAAGGCATTTTTCCAAAGGTTGTCGGCGGCCATCTGCATCAACTTATCGGCGATCTTGCCGAGGGCGTTGACGCCGGCCTGTCTGAACGCATCCCACGCCGTTGCGCCGTTACGAAGGTTTTGGCCGAATTCAACGAATAAACCGCGGTTGACGTCCTGCCCGATGTTCGAAAGTTCACGCATTCCGTTCGCAGCCCGCAGACCAGCCGCCTCGACGCTCGACAAGGCAGTGGCGACATCTGGGTAGATGCCTTTCAATTGGCTTGCGATCGCGACGTCTTCCTGCGTGAGAAAGGCGGTCTCCTTATTGAATTTGATGGAGGCGGCGACTTTGGCCTTTTCCATTGCGAGTGCGGCCCCGCCATACGCCGCGGCGACTTCATCGATCACTTTGCGCTGTTCGGCGGTGACGACGTTTTCGCCAAGGCCAGCCGCTGCGTTGGCCTGCTTGGCGACAGTCTCAAGTTGCGCAGTAACGCGCGATTTCTCACGCGCCTGCGTGCCGAGATCGATCGCGGCGGCTTCCGCAGCGATGGCCGCGGTGCGTTTTTCAATAGCGTCTGCGGAGGTGCCGAAACGATCGACGCCTGTGCCGGTATCCTTCGGAGGCGCAGGAGCATCTGTAGGTCGGCGCTTCGGGAGCGGTATAGCTGCAGTGCCACCGAAACCAAACTCTGTCGGTGCTTCTGGCACCTGGCTTGCTTCGGCTTTCGCGATCCGACTCTGAACCTCGCGGAGCTGCGCCTCCAGGCCGGAACGCTGCGTAGCGGTAAGTCCCTGATCGGTAAGGCGCTGTTGAAGGCTGGTCTGTTTGTCGAGATCAAGCGCCGAAACGGGATTGCTAGGACCACCACCACTAACTGGACGGATATGGTTCGAAAGCTCTGCAGCCTTCGCCATCAACTCGACGATGGAAACCCACGCGCTCTTGAAATCGAGGAACAGGTTATCCAACGCCTCAAGCGAAGGGTGCAAATTCTGCGAAACGGTCTGCCAAGCGTTCTTGAGTTGGTCGTCGAGATCCTTGGCACGCTTGACAGTCTCGTTTGAAAACGAGTCTGCGGATTTCGTCTTGATGTCGTCGAGCAACTGGTCGACGGACAATGTACCGTTGCGAATCTGGTCCGTGAACCTGGAACCAAACAGTTTGTCGCCAAGGTCGAGCGCGGCAACATCCTGGCCGATCGACTGCAGTTGCTTCATGTATGTCAGTATCGCAGCAGTCTGCTGGTCCTGCGACGTGGCGTTCTTGAAGAGCGTAAAGCCGGAAAAATCCTGATCCGTCGTGAACAGCTCGCGCATTTCGCGCATGGCCGTTTCAACTGACGTGACTTTCTTCAGGCCGATGTCCCAAACTGACCAATCGGGGTTCAGAACCGGTTTTAGAGCCTGGAAGGCGTTGTTGAGCGCACCTTCGAATAGCTCGACTTGCTTCTCAGCGCCTTTTGCGCCATTCACCCAAGACTGCCAAAACTCAGGCGAGAAATTCGTGGACGCAGCCTTGTCGGCTATGTCCGCCATTTCCTTGAGCTGGCCGCGAACAGCGTCGACCGCATCGCCCATGAGCTTGAACGCGCCAACGACCAGCGCAATCTTGCCAGCGACACCGAGGATGGACTTGCCAAAGCTGGCACCGAGGCCGGCAGCAATAGGACCGCCAAGCTTCGCATTCAGGGAAATGAACTCGTCCAGCACTTTCTTGGTCGCCTGCCGCGCAAGCGTGCTGGTGGAATTCATCGCCTCTTTGAACTTGTCGAGGTTGGCCGATACCGGGATACTGAGTTTAGGCGCCGGCATCTGATGCTCCGATGAAGAGGGCGGCCAGGACTTCGAACGCTACAGTCGCATTCGGCGCGAGCGGTTTGCCGCGGAGATGCTGGCTAATAAGGGCCTCAGCTTCCGACTCGGACGCGCCACCGCCTACCAAGCCAATGCGGAAGACGTTCTCGATGTCATCGGGTGAGTAAACACCCTCGTCGAAGCGCTTCAGACAGGCAGCTGGCGTGTCACCGAACTGTCCGGGGAATGGCCGCAGAGCTTGCTGCAACATCCAAGATACACGTTCGCTATTAAGGTCGAACGTGTGGGTGCCGCCGGCCCATGTAATCTCGCGGGCGCTATCGCTCATTATTTAAATGCCTTGTCGATTGCTTCGTTGATCTCACGCTGCATGTCTGGTCGCAGCGCTCTATAGGTCGGCCAGAAAAACGGTTTGGCCTGCTGGTGGGTCGTGCCGTATTCGAATGCTTCACCGTAGTCGAAGTCCTCGCCGCTGCCGGTGCGGACTTCCGTCGTAGTCAGATCGCCACCGGCCTCAACAACCCAGGTGAGGTCGTTGTCTCCCGGCACCACGCGACACGACGCTTCAAGGTTGCCGGACTCTTGGGGAGGTGATTGAAGCGCTTGCAACGCTTCACGCTGTGCGGCTGATAGCCGATCGGCTTGCGCCTTGATCGCGCCGGTTAGTTCGTTTTTGATCGCGTCCGGAAGTGATTGCAGGTAGGCGTCGAGATCGTTAGCCAAGAAATCCATCCTCCGCGGACCAGTCATCACGATCATAGAAAGAGCCCGGTTCAACGGCCGCCGCTCGTCCGACTGCCATCCACGCCGCCGCTACCCCGTCAATGCGGTCCTTGCTCGCCTTCTTTGATATTTTTCGCGAGCCCGCAGCGTCGACGATCTGAACTGCTACGTTGGAAAAATTCCAACGCATCACAGGCGAGCCATCGTGGATGATCTTCTCGTCGAGGAACGCCTTCTCCAGCGCATTCAGCATCGGGCTTTGCGTGATATATCCCTGCCGCAATGTCGCGGTTGGCAGCCCTTCATCAGTCAGCGGATTCATAACTGGCGGGGCATATGCAGGGTCAAAATTCACCTCGCGGACGTCGAACCGCTCACTGAGACCTCGAATGCAGGCCTGCACCGCCTCGTAATCAATCGTCCCGCCCTGCGTTGCTGTGAGGTAACCTTCCTCTGACCACCGCTTGTAATCCACGCCATCGCGATTGCCGCGCTTTGCAATGTCGTCGGCTGGGCAGAAGAAGTAACTGAGCAGGATAAATTCATCATCGCGAACGACGCAGGCAACAACGGCGCTAAGGTCAGTCGTTCGGGACATGTCGACGCCGATAAACGCTGGTAGGCCGTCGATATCATCAGGAATAGGGCGGTTGCCCTTGTCGAACACCGCGAGGTCGAGGAACGGTGAGGTTGATTCCTCTTGCCATTGGTTAAGGTTGTAAGTTTTAAAGAAAAAGGCGTTCGATGGCGAATTCATCGCCCGTTCGGCGGCAACACGGTATGCACCAAGCGCAGGATATCCGTACTTCATGCCCGGGTTTAACTTCAGCCAGGTGGACTCTTCTCGCCACGCCTCGCCGTCGCCGTGCTCAAGCCCGAACACCACCGGCAATAGGGCAGGGTCGTTGATTTCGCCCTTCTGCACCCGAACAGCGTATTGATCCTGCTCCCACGCAATCGATTCCGTTCCGGTGCCCGCCGTCGTTGTGATGATCATCAAGGCATTCGGGATCTTCACCATGGCGGATTCCAGCGCGCCCCATAGCATTCGGCCCTGGTTGCCCTCGATGGCGTGAAGCTCATCGATCGCGCAGAGGTTAAATGTCAAACCATGAAGTGCATTGCCGTCGCTCGAAACGGCCCGGTAAATTCCTCGGTTCTTCGCGTATGTGATGGATGTCTTCGAGCCGCCGTATACATCCAGAAGCTTGTTCAACCGCTTGTCGTTGTCGACCAGCATGGCGGTTTCGTTGAACAACTCCATGGCCTGATTATGCGTTGAAGCTGCCCCGATGATACGGTTTGCAGGCTCGCGCTCCGGGCCGACAAGGTGAAGCAGAACGCAACCCGCCAGCAAAGACGTTTTCCGTGCGCCCCTGGGGATACGGACATAGACGCGGCGGATGATGCGGTCGCCTTTCCGTGCAATCAGAATGCCGGTGGCCTCGTCGAACACGTCGTCGGTGTATCGCGGCCCGTAAACGGCTTTGATGAGCCTTTCTTGGAACGGATCGATCTGAAACGGATGGCCCGGCGCCGGATTCTTGGGGTGCTTGAGCCGACGCAGCCAATCCACCGCACGCTGGCCGCAGTCGAACGGATCGGGGATTTCCGAGTCGTCGTAGATCCATTCGGGAACGAGCATTAATCGACCAACGAATCTTCGTCGTCATCTTCCATCGCTTCCGGCCGACTGCGTGAAAACGGCGTTAGCCCGATTTCAGTGGCAAACAGGCGCGCACGGTTCATCGCGTCGGACATGATGGCTGCGGCAGGGTTGCGTTTGAGGTTTCCGTTCATGTCGGTGTAGGTGTAACCCTCGACGCGCAACTTTCGCTCCATCTGCCGAGCCGTTGCGACTGCCATGCAGTACATTTCGAGCGAACCAAGATCAGACTCGGTGAGAATCCGCCGCTCCGTCAACGAGGGGAACACCCTCCGCCACTCGCCCGCAGCGTCATCATCCATCCATTTCGGCGGAGATTTGACCTTGCGGAACGCTTTTCCGGTTTGCTTCAGGTTCGGCTTACGGCCTTTCATTACGCAACAGCCCGGATATCCAGGCCGCGCTGCCGACCGATCGGCTTCAATTCTTTGATGTTGAAAGCTTCGCCGTCGTACATCACGCGGTCGGCGGTGATGATGTCGTCAATCCAACGAGTGCGGAAGATCATGATGGTGTCGTCGGTCGCGCCGTAGCTGCGAATGAATTCCTCTGTGCTGGCTTGTATGATCTGCGCGCGCACAGTGACGAGGTCGGTCCACGTCTGCACCGAACCGCCGCCCTCGTCGATAACTGAGGTAAAGCGCTGCACGGTGATAACTGAGTCCATCTTGCCAGCGCGCATCAGGCCACAATCCGAATAAGAGTTTCGACGTTCACAACGCCGTGCGACGTCTCGCCATCGGGATCGCGCATGAAGCGGGTGTCGTTCACGCGGCAATCAACGCATTGGAGCCCGGCATCTAGCGTCAACCGGCCAGCCTTGATCGCGGACCAGACCGCATTCGCAATGGCCTTCACGCCAGAGAGTCCGCCTTCAACCTTCCAAACGTGCAACGTGGAATGCACGCGGACGATATCGCGTGCGATCGATTGGCCGGGGTCAACAACTTGGTCTTCGCCAAGGATAATGGACGGATCGGGCGCGGGCCGGGCGTTGCGGTCCAACACGCTGTTGGCTGGCACCAGGGCGGTCACCGCGGCGGCGTTAATCAACCGCGTGCGCAGCGCTTTCTGCACGGCATATGCGGGGTCAGGCATCCGGCGCGCCCCAACTCCACTGACGGTATTCTTGGACGATGGAGTCGACGCCGAACGGAAGCACCTGCGCGTTGACGCCAACCAGCGTTGCCTCTCGGTTTTCGTACAGGTGCGCCGTCAACATGGCGACGGCCTCGATCAGCGCGGGCGGGATATCGTCCTGACCTTCGCCGCCGAATTCATCCTCAATCTTGTAGCCAAGCAGGTTCTCGATATGATTTTGTGCAGCGGCAATCTTCCGCGAGATCAGGTCGTCGTCCGCGATGGACGAGACGTTCATCTGTGCCCTCGCAAGGGCAAGATCGAGAATCATGAAAAACTTCCATTTTCAGGCGCGATTGAGGGACGGGAAACCACTGGTCCCCAGCGATTTTTCGAAACAATTTACCCACCCCCGGTGGGTCGCTTGCCGAAACCGCCTTCGCACCGAATGTTTTGCCGAAGGTTGCAAGCGTTGCATGATGGAAGCCAGTTGCTTCTCACCAGCCTTAGATGCGGCGCCTTACGAATGCTCACCTTATGGGCAACAAGGACAGCAGCAGCGCCGCAAGCGCAACGCGAGTTACCGGGTTCTGCCAGAAACGCTTTAGATAACCGACGCCATTCAGCATCATATCCGCGCGATGATGCGCTACCTCTGCGGTCATCAGCCTGCCTATCTCGTTGACGTTGGCAGATACATCGTTCGCCGTAAGGTACACGCCGCCCGCACTTACAAATGCGAGCGGCGTGCGTTCCCATTAGTCGCCAGTATCCGCGGCGACGGGCACGATATTACTGTTCACCTCAATGGTGGCGTTCAGCTTCATAATCGTATTTGCTTCGCCGCCGGCTTCCTGTGCCGAAGTGACAAGACCGACAAACAACCGCTGCGATGGTGTCGGCGCGGTGCCAGTTGCGGGCTTGTCGGGGAATTCGACCTTGAAGGCGTAGTTATTGACCGTCTTCTCGGCAGCGATCAGGGCGATCTGGCCAGCGTCTTCAGGAACGATAGCGAAGACATTCTGCATAGAGCCCGCATTCCGCGTGCCTTTCTGCTTGATATCGCGGCCACGGTTGATGAGCGACGTCGTGATGATCTGCGCAGTATCGCCGATCGCACCCATTTGCTCCCAACCATCAATCAGAGTCCACGTCTGCGACGTAAAGTCTGATGCAACAAAGTCGGTTGCCTTATCGGCAAGGACCCCACCGATATAAAGCTTGCTACCAGCTACTGGATATAGACTCATTGCTTAAGCTCCAACGGGCGCAAGGGCGGCATGGCCGAGCACGAATACAGCGCCGGCAGCGATAGAAGTGCCGCTCGCCTTCGTGATGACGGCGCGCAGATACCGCTTTTTGCCAATGTAGCCTTGGCGGTAGACGGTCGATGCAGCGAGGGCGGTAGGCAACGCGCCGAGCAGATCAGTCGCAGCGACGTTGGCGAAGTCGCCATCCGTAGTGGTATCGCTTTCTTGGATGGCGATGCCGTATGTGCCAGCGGTGTCGATTGCGCCGGTATTGACGACCATCAGCGCCGAGCCGAAACCCTGCGTATCGACGGTCGAGCCCTTGAGCGTTGCGGTCTGCACCGCAGGAACAAGCGATGCGACAACGTTGTTGTCGTGAAACGTATCAATCATTTTGAATCCTTAGAAAGAGGAGGTGGCGAGCCGAAGCCCGCCACCGAGCCGCGTTAGCTGGCAGCGACTTTGAGGAATTTAACGGCGTTGAAATCGCCAGCGCCACCACCGACACGCTTATACGTGTCGAAGAGGATGCGACCCTTTTGAGTCACCTCGTCGCGTGTGACGCGGATGCCGGAACGATCGACCACCACATAACCCTGACGATGATCGCCGAACGAAACTGGCAGGGTGCCTGCGCCGATGTCGTCGTAACCGTCGTCAATCACCACGCGATATCCGAGCAACGGATGCTCGATACCCTCAATCAGATTGCCGGTCGGAGCCCAAAGGTAACGGCCATTCGAGTCAACGATCGTGCGCAGCCGAACCGCCGTATTCGAATTCATGACGAACGCCGCGTTTGCCTTGTACGGGGTGCGCACCGCAGCAACCAGCTTGACCAGAGCAGCGGTCAGGTTGGCGTCAGTCGGCGCCGAAGCGTGACCGGCCGGGACGTAGCCATACTTGCCCCAGGCGCGAACGAAGTCCTTTTCGTTGGTGACATCGTAGGTGAGGAAGCCGCGCGGCTTGCCCATCGTGCCATCACCACGAAGGAAGGCCTCGCCCTCGGTTTCGGCGAAATCGTGGGTGGCGTTGTTGATCAGCCACGAAGCGATATCCACCGCAGCGTCGTCGAGAAGCTGGCGGGTAGCAGCCGGCGCAGCATAGAGTTCCGCGACGCCGTAGGACTGTTTGATCAGTTCGGGCCGCGCGGTATCCTGCGGGCGGTCGTCGCGTTCGGCAACCCACTGAGCGCCGCGCTTGCCGAGCGAATAGAACCGCTCGTAAGTACTGGTACCGATCGACACGACTTCCGCCAAACTCCGCATCGGCGAAATGTCGGTCATCAGAGTGCGGATGCTAAGGTCAATGGTCGGGAGGATCATCCAGCCGCCATCTACATTGTTATCAGACGCGGCGGCCTTCACCTCGACGTTCGATCCGGTGCGGATAAAGGACGAGAGCGCCTTCTTTTCCACGTTGGCTTGTTCGTCGGTATTGGCGGCGCCAACACCGGGGCGGTTGGTCTTCTTCTCAACGTCGGCCAGGCGATCGGCCAGCGCCTTTACGTCAATGACGTCGTCTTTCTTTTCAGGCTCAACGGACTTGGCCTCAACCTTTTTTAGGCGTTCGTCGACGGTCTTGGTGAAGTCGTCGAGCGCCTTCTGCACGACACCGACAGGATCGTCAGCCTCAGCCTTCAGTTCAATAGGGGAAACGTGTTTCAATTTAGTTCCTCGTGAAATGCGCGTTTGCGCGTTGGATGGCGTCGGCAATCGCGAGCGCCTGGATCGCCGACTTTGCGCTAGTCACGCGCGCGCCGGGGTGCATCGGAATCGTCACAAGTGACGCTTCGAGCAATTCGAGAGATTTGATTGAGCGACCTCCACCAGAGCGGGCAGAAGCCTTCTTGGTGATAAAACCAATCGAGATACCGCGAACGGCACCCGACTTGACGAGCGCCGCGACTTCCCGCGCGCGGGTAACATCATCAACCAGCAACTTGCCGGTGAGGTGCAGACCGTCTGATTTCTCGGTGGCGGTGTCCCACGTTCCGACGGGGTCGTTCATGTCATGCCCAAAGAGAATGGGCAGCGGCATCTTCACGCCTTTGAAGGCACCGGGCTCAATCCAATCATTGACGCGATCAGGCGTGCCGAACTTCCAGGCAAGGCCAGAGATAGCACCAGCCTCGCCACCGATGATCTTGGTTTCGATAAATAGCCGTTCCATCAGACGGGCTTCGCCAACAGCGCTGCAGGCCAAGTCTCGGTTACGAAGTCGGTACCGTTGAACCACAGCGCGTCAACGGTACCGTCCGCGTGAACGGCCTTAACGGTCATCCACGGACCGCCTGTCGCAAGACGCACAACGTCACCTGTTTCAAGCATTGGAAAATGTCCTCATAAAATATGGCACTCTCGATTGGCTGAATGCTTCGACCTGTTCGCGAACGAACTGTTTGTCGGTCAGCAGCCGCACGACATTGGTGAAGCTGAATTCCACCGGCTTGCCGTCTCGCTTGACGCTCCATCCAATGACGCAACGCGCGAGGCGGTCGATCTCGATGCGGTCCAGTTCATCGGCCGGCGGTTTGCCGCGGAACGCCATCAACTCGTCCGATAACTTGATGCGAGCAAGACGTGCGGTGTTGGAGTCAGGGCCGACAACCGTAAGAATAACTTCCGGCATCGGTTCGCCGGTTACGGGATGCTTGATCGTGAATTCCGAACCGCGATCTTGCTGCTCGACGAGGTCGTCCAAGTGAGCAAGATCCATCACGCAGCCTCAGCGGCAGGAGCGGCGTTGTCGTTGGCGGGCTTCACGGTGATGTTGCGGTTAGCATAGGTGTCGCCACCATCACGCGCCGGCATACCCAACCAGTCGCGGCCTTCGTTCGGGTTGATGACTTCTGATGCGATCAGGCTGTTTATCGCGGTGGCGCGTTCGGTAAGGCTCGCGCGCGTAAGGTCATCACGATCGAATTTAAAGCGTAGAGTGGTGCGTTCCTCGTCCGACAGGAGCGCACGGTTCAGTGCAGACTCCAACGCGCAGAGCCATGGTTCGATCGCATAGACCAGCGCTTCTAATTGTTTCTGGCTGGCGTTTGCGTATGACGATTTTGTCATGTCGCCGAGCATTGCCGGCGACAGATTGAACGCGCGTGCGATCTCTTCGACCTGGTAGCGGCGCATCTCAAGAAACTGAGCGTCGACCGAGTTAAGCTGCATTTGCTTAAACGTCGCACCGTCGGGTAGGATGGCAGTCTTGCCCGCGTTTTCCGGCCCTTCATGCGCAGCGGACCAGCCCGCCTTCATTCGCCTCCACGCTTTTTCGCCGAAGCCCTTTGGCATCTCAATGACACCACCGGGACGCGCGCCGTTCTTGAACATGCGCGAGGCGTGCGCTTCCATAACGATCGCGGCGCCGATGGCTTCACGCGCAAGGCTGATAGGGCACTTTTCGAACGGGCCACGAAGATGGAAAATGTCACTGGCCTGGGTGGGGATGCCGGAAATACGATAAAGCGGCTCGCGGGTTTCCTCGTATTGAACTTGAATCGTTCCGCGCTTGAAGTTGATGATCTCTCGCGGCTCGCCGCTGACGCGATTAACCCACGCCATCGATCCGCTGTCGTGGAGCAGGGCTTCCGCAACCATATCGCGGATAAACTCGTACCCCGAAGTCCAGTCGTTTACCTGGCCGCGCAGCAGAGTCAGAGCAGGGTGATTATCGAGGCGCTTCTCGCCGTCGACGATGTTGATGTCCAACATCGCGCACGCCTCGGAGGTAATCCTAACACCAGCAGCAACGGCTGGGACGGTAAGGGCGCTAGTTGCAGTAACGCCAGCGCCAGGCGTCGAGCCGCAGAACGCCGCGAGAATGGCGCCGTCGTCGTCAGGAATTTCTTCGATTGATTTCGTGGTGAGGGGCCAGAATTTCATGCTGACGCCCTCGCGCGCTTCAATGGCTTTGGCTTCGTTGATTTGTTCGGCGCGCGTGTACGCACTTCATCACCGCCTTCGTGACTATCTGGCCAAAGGGATCGGGGGCGCAGTGCAGACTCCAGCGTAGTGATTTCGTGAGACGAGAAAAATTTCGATATAATATGGCCGCGGCTATCAATCCAAATAACTTCGGCCTCCCAAAATCGATTGATACGAACGATTTTTCCTATGCGGCCACCGGCAACGACAACTTCTCCTTTTTTGAAATTCATCGATTTGCCTCAATAAAAAACAATGCCGTTCTCGTTCGCAATCGTGTCGACGAGGGTGCCGCGCTCGCTTTCGCGGTTTTGAATCCTTGTCGGTGCATCGAGCGATGCAAAAACATGACGCCGAAGCCGTTCGTAACCGAGCTTGTTCCCTCTCTTGGCGATCTCTTCTGCAGTGATTGTTCCCTCGATAACTGCTAGGCAAATTTCCTGGATTACATCCTCGGTGCAAGCCGTCCCGGCTGGCACAGCCCGTTTAGCCGCAAGCCAAACTGGATGTTGGAGGAGGGCGCGTCGTAAAAGATTGCTGCGATAGACCGGCTTTGGAACAGATGGCGCATGACGCGAAACTACCGACCGAATGTTTTTCGTGGCTTCCGCAAAGCGCGCGGCAAATTCAGGATCGCGACGCTTGCGAAGGTATATCGTCTCCCGCGAAGGCAGGTCGACACTGAGGGCTTTAGCTTGCTGCCGAAGAGATTTGCGGGGGTTGCGCGTCAGCAATTCAATCGCGGCGTCGTATTGCTCCTCGGTGTAAGTGAGGTTGGTCTTCATCCGCGCGGCTGGGGACTTTTCCCGTTCGCGCCACGCTTTTGAAATTTCTTCCTTGCGACCGCGCTTCGTGGCCCACTCAGTCAGTGAACGATAGGATGGAAAGTCTGGATTTGATTTGCAGGCTTCGATGCCTGTCTTGCCGCTACGAATGAGGGCAATGATTTCGTCGAAGTATTTTCCCGATCGACTGGTCATTGCGTCCAATTAGTCCGGCGTCCCGCACTTTCGGATGGGTTACGGGCGCCGTCGTCCGCAACGATGGCGGACTCTGAAATGGTGCCCTGGCATTGCTACCAGGGCTGGCCGTCACTCTTTCCGCGCTGACCAGCCCGAGGGCCGCTATGGCGGTTATCGACGGTCATTGGTGGGGATCACCGGATGGCGCAAATGGGTGTGTCGTCCCAACCATCCGGTGCCAGCATTGGTGCAGGCTATTCACCAATGTGCTGTTTCCCTGATACTAAGTCATCGGGGAGGCCCGCTAACCGCAGTTAGGCTGCAAGTTTCTCAAAGTTTTTTGCGGCCTCTTTAACGGCACGCTTTCCGGCGCGTTCCAAGGTGTCACTGGAACCCGTTGCACCGACGAAGCGACCAACATCCCGCAGTGTACTGCGTGGACTCACGGCCATGTCGAGAACTTCGGCATCCCGCCCGAGTTTTTCCCGCACCTGGCGAACGTGTATGCGGTGGAGCATTGCATCCTCAGTCGGTAGTCTGTCGTCGAAGGCGGCGGATGCCTTTGCATACTTCACTCGTTCGAACCGTTCCTCATGCAGTTCCGCGCTATATGACCTCGTGGTCCGCTCGTAGGCCGGATTTCGTTCGCAGTTCTCGTCCTCTGCCATCGAGCGGATCATCTCCATCGCGTCGACCGCATCAATCCGCGTCTCTGGATTCTGGATTTTGAAGTTAGGGTCGTCATCGTTAGCTGCCATTGGGGCGTCTCCGTCTGAATAGTTCACCATGAAGTCGCGAATGCTTTTCAGCACAGGCTTATCGTCGTCACGCGCAATCGCGCTAAGGCATGGATAGTTGGCCAGGCTGGCCTCCCATCGTTGTTTTAGGGAAATTCCGCTATCTCGCCACGGTAGGGCGGCGACCACCTGCGCGGGTGGCCGTTGGCCTTTTGGCCGCACCATATAAATTTGGTGCCCGGTGAGATTTGCCAGCATAGGAAAGTAGGCAGGGCGGGGCGGAAGTGTCAGTTTTTTTCTAGTGGGTCGGAAATGGACCCGCTAGAACGCGGGTTTGCTCGCGACCCGTTTACGCCGCCTCGTCGTCCGGCTCGGCGTCGAGATAGGCCGGCCAGCCTTCGTCGTTGTCTTCGTCCTGGAAAAACTCCGGGTGCGCCGCGTCCCATTCCCGGCGATCGGCGTCGCGACGCCATTGCTCCTCTTTGAGCCGCTGCCATTCGTTGAGGTGCGGAGCCAACGGCGGGAGGGCGGCAATCTTGGCGCGGACTGCCGCCGTCTCGGCCTCAGTCATGGGCGCGCTGGGTGGCGGATTGGCGTACCGCACCGGCTCGGGCTTTACAGGAAGGGGCGGCTCGTCGTCCGGCCTGGTGCTTGGTGCCGCGAAGCCGTCACCAGTCAGGACAACCGATCTCCCGAGGAATTCCGCAGAGTCCTCGACCTCCGACAGGCCGGCAGCGTGGACAAAATTGGCAAAGACCCGCTGGCCCTCGGACTGCACGCTCTCGTCGTCGTGCTGGAGAACCAACACGCGCGGATGCTCCGCGCCGTTGCTGTCCGTTAACAGGAGGCGCAGCTCAGCGTTGCCGCCTTCCTCGACGAGAACAGAGGAGGTGATGCGCGCGGTGACCGGGGTGGATGGCTTGCGGGGGTTGGGCTTAGTTGGCGTTGGCAACTTAACCTTAGCCGGGCGCTCCTTCGGCTGGTAGCCCTTCGGCGCCGGCTTCAGATACATCTCATCGGTGAGCCACCGCACGAGGCCCATCCGTGGGGCGTCAGGATTGTTTTGCTGCGCCCACGACTGGTGCCAGTTCGCCGCCGCGTCGATAACCCCGGCTAGGTCCGTATCGGCGTGGATGGCCTGCCAGGCCCGCTTATAGGCCGCTCTGGCAGGCTTGCTCGTGTCGGTGGGCGAGTAGGCGGCTAGGAGCGCGTCCAAACCCTCCTGCGCCGATTCCGGCGGGGCGCCCCCCAGGGGGGCGACACCGTCCGGCGCCGTAGGCGCGGCGCTGTCATGTCTATCTATCGGTGTTCCGGTCTGTAGACCGGAACATAGATAGGAAGGGCGGACATCTGTGTCCGGTAATTCGCCCTTTAGCCGGACATTTTCGTCCGTTAGGAGGACAGGAATGTCCGCCTTTTTATCCAGGACAGAAATGTCCTCCTTTTGCCGAACCATACTAAAGTTGGGGGTGTACACGGTGGCGTGGCCCCGGCCACCGGCGCGCACTACGGTAACGAACCCGAGGCAAGCGAGGTTCTTCCTTGCGCGCCGGACGGTACGTTCCGTGAGACCGGTGAGGGCGCATATCTCCTCGTCTGAGACAAACCCGTTCCCGTGCTTACCCCAGTATCGCTGGATGATTTCCGCGAGGGCCGCGACGTCCGCCTTGGTCGTCTCAGGATGAAATGCGGCGAGGCGCAGGAGCTTGAATTGCACCCATGCCTCGACATCGAGTGCGTACCGCTTGCGCTTGGAATAGGGGCTGCTCATCAGGCAACCTCCTGATGACGCTGAATCAGTTTAAGGGCTGATGGGGCGTTGGTTCCGCGCCGCCGTGGTGACCGCCTGGGTCGCTTGCCTCTCGAAGGCCCGCATGAGACCAGTGGGGCCG
>Ga0209916_1000464_pt1 | contig 62487 bp, 38 predicted proteins | sample ThiBio_1000_plan_FD_183956 | JGI IMG/M metagenome (GOLD analysis project Ga0209916, IMG submission 183956) | Wastewater bioreactor microbial communities from Cape Town, South Africa - Thiocy_solids_2 (SPAdes) | ecosystem: Engineered > Bioreactor > Thiocyanate-remediating > Anaerobic-Aerobic ... | reverse complement strand
TGCACCACCTGGAAGCGCACCAGCCCCGGCACGTCCTTGAGCATGTGCGGGAAGAACTCGCCGGGCAGCAGGTGGCCGGCCGGGGTGCGGATCGCGTCGAGCAGGCGGCCATCCACGCGCTGCAGCAACGGCAGGCCGCGGCCGCAACTGCAGACGTGGTCGCTGGCGGTGGCGACGTCGCCGTTGAGATAGCGCACGAACGGCATGCCGTAGTTGAACAGGTCGGTGATCACCACCTCGCCCGGCTCGGTGGCGGGCGTACCGGGGCGCCGCTGCAACTCCACCACCAGATGATCGGCGTTGACGTGCAGGCCTTCGCGGCGTTCGCATTCGGAGGCGATCAGCATGAACTCGCGGCAGCCGTAGGTGTTGTACGCCGGACAGCCGAACGCACGCTCGATGATCTCGCGCTGGAACTCGTGCAGGGATTCCGCGGCGCCGATGATGCTCTGCGGCGCGACCACGCGGCGACCGGTGTCGAGCAGCCACTGCGCCAACCGCACCAGCGGGCCGACGTAGCCGACGATGACCTGGGGCCGGTAGCGGTCGATCGCATCGGCGAATTCGGCCATGTTCGCGTCAGTCATGTTGAAGCTGTTGAGCACGTGGCGGGCGAACGCCGCGTTGTACACGCGATCCTTGAACTGCTGGAACCGGTGCGGAGTGCCCACCGCCCCGCCCCATACGAACAGCGTGCGCCGGCCCATCCGCGAGCCGGCCCAGCCGTAGCCGCGCCACATCACCGCGGTGCGCCGCTCGTAGCTTTCGCGGGTGTAGCCGAAACGCAGCGGGTCGCCGGTGGAGCCACCGGTGGCCTTGGTCAGCACGCGGTCGTGCCAGCCTTCGGCCTGCAACGCGTCGAAGTGCTGGCGGATGTCGGATTTGGTCAGCACGGGAAGCCGCGCGTAGTCGTCCAGGCTGCGGATGTCGGCGACGGCGATGCCCGCTTCGCGCCAGCGCTGCCGGTAGTACGGAACCGTCCGCTCGCAGTGCTCCAGCAACTGCTTCAGGCGCTGCCACTGCAGAGCGGCGATCTGCTCCGGCGCCAGCCACTGGTCACGCTGGTAGTCGGCCAGGTAGGCCAGCGTGTGCCGACGCCGCAGGCCGCTCTCCCACAGCGGGTAGAGCACGCGGGAAAACGCCTTCTCGTACCACGATGTCTTCATGGATCCCCCCAGGCGCGGGCACCGGCCCACGCCAGCAGACGGCCGAGCGGGCGCGGTTGGCCGGCAGCGTAGCGCTGGTGCAGGCTTTGCAACTGGGCGATGTCGGCGCGGCTCCAGCACTGCAGCAGCAGGGTCAGCAGCGCGTAGGATGCGGTCAGCACGAACGCGCCCAGCAGCAGGGTCGGGATCGGTCCGAGCTGTGCGGCGTGCACCAGCGAGGCGAGCCCGGCGGCCAGCGCCGCGGCCAGCACGATGCGCAGCAGCCGCAGCCACTCCAGCTGCACGCCGCTGATGCGGATGCCGATGGTCAGGTAGGAGGCGGCAATGACGAACAGCAGGATCACGATGGCGGCCACCGAACCGTACAGCCCGAACCGCGCGATCAGCACGTAGTCGAGCAGCATCTTCAGCACGCCCAGCACGATGGTGAGGATCAGCACCACGTTCTGCCGATCCGCACTGACCAGCAGGCTGGTGGCGCCCTGGGTCACCGTGCCCATCGCACAGGCAAACAGGCACCAGCCGAACACCGGCGCCGCGGCGGCATAGGTCGCGCCGTAGAGCAGGCCGATCACCGCGCCGGCGAAGGTGCCGCCGAAGGCCACGACCGGCGCCGCCAGCAGGGCGAGGTAGCTGGTCACGGCGACGAAGCGCCGGCCGCCGGCCTCGCGCCCCTGGCTCTGCGCCTTGGCCATCATCGGCAGCAGCACCGCGCCAAACACGCCCGGTACCAGCAGCATGATGCCGGTCGCCAACTGGTAGGCGACCTTGAAATAGCCGGCCGAGGTGGCGCTGTCGAACAGGTTGAGGAACAGGATCTCCACGTCGCTGGCGATCAGGAAGCCCAGGATGATGGTGACCGAGACAATGCGCAGGTGCCGACGCACCCGCTGCTGCAACACCTCGGGTACGGCCCGTGCGCCGGGGTGCTGCGCCAGCAGGCGCCGCGCCTGGTGGCGCGAAGTGAGCAGGAACACCGCGCCGGAGATCAGGTAGACCACCAGGAACCAGAAGATCGACGCTCCCAGCAACATCGCCGCCGCCACCATCAACAGATTCAGCGGCGCGGAGATCAGGCTGACCTTGGCGGTGGCGTCGAACGCCTCGAAACCCTTGGCGACGGCGATGTTGAACATGTAAGGCGCACGCATCGCCACGGCAATGGCAAGCATGACGAACTCGGTGACGCGCAGGTCGGCGGCGAAGCGGGCGCCGAACAGCAGGTACAGCGCCAGCGCCAGCACCATCACCACGAGCAGGTGCCACATCTGCATGCGGCGCAGGTAGCGCACCACCGGCACGATCAGCTCGTGCTGGTCGGCGCCGCGCAGCTCGGCGACGAACTTGATCACGCCGGTGGTGATACCCGAGTTGGTCGCCACCACGCCGATCGCGGCGAACCAGATGAACAGGCCGTAGATACCGTAATGCTGCGGTCCCAGCTGGCGCGCGATCAGGATCGCCGCCAGCATCCCCAGCGAGTACTCGACGTAGATGCCGACGGAGGAGAACAGGGTGTTGCGCAAGGCGCGGCTGCGAATGCTCATGAGCCGATCAGCAAGATGGTGGTGAGGACGTACAACGCCACGATGCTGGCCACCGACACGGTCAACCAGCGCATCCAGTGATCGGTCAGGCGCAGCAGCGGCACGCCGGGCCAGCGCTGGCGCGCGCCCATGTAATGGCCCACCACCAGCGCGATCAGCAGGTACATCACCACGGTATAGCTGCGGCTGAGGAAGAACGCCGCGGAGAACAGCCCATACAGCGACAGCAGCAGGGTGAACGCGATCGCCCGCTCGCCCTGCCACGTGCCGGCCTGCGCCGACTCGACGGCCGCTTCGGGCTGGTGGCGCATCACGGTGATCATCATCCAGAAACCGTAGGTAGTGAACGCCAGCCACAGGGTGTAGCCCAGAAACCCGGTTTCGGCCAGCACCAGCACCCAGGAGTTGTGCGCAGTGAGCTGATTGTAGTCGGTGAAGTTGCCGGGACCGACGCCGAGCAGCGGGTTGGAAAAGAACATGTGCATGCCCTCGTACCAGGCATCCACCCGGCCGAACGCGGACGATTCGTCCGGGTCCAGCTCCTGCATGCGCGAGGACAGCAGGCGCATCACCACCAGTCCCAGCACGCCCAGCACACCGGCGGTGAACATGCCGCGGCGTTTCCATACGAAGATGCCGCCGACCACCAGCACCGCCAGCATGGCACCGCGCGAATTGGTCAGGTATACGCCGTACAACAGCAGCGCCGCGGCAGCCAGCCACCACAGCCGACGCAGGAAACCGCCCCCGCTGCTGAGGAAGAACGCCATCGGCAGCGTGGCGGCAAACAGCAGGCCCACGTCGTTGGGGTCGTTGAAGATGCCCACGTAGCGCACGCGCCCGTCCTCACCCAGCGGCACGCCGGTCCAGCCCATGCCGGTGCCCGCTTGCACGATGCTGTGCTGGGCCAGCACGCAGGCGCACAGCACGAACACCGCCATCGCGATGGTCACCCGACGCGGCGTGGTGCAGGCGGCGGCGAAGACGAAGAATGCGATCACGATGGGGCCGAAGCTCTCCAGCAGCGCCAGCGCGCCGCCGAACCAGTGGTTGGCGACCATCGACACCATGCCCACCAGCAGGAACACCGGCAACAGCAGGAACTGCGGCGCGTCGAAACTCTTGCCGGCACGGATCATCCACGCGGCGAACGCCAGCAGCAGTACCACCGGCAATAACGGAATGCCCTGCAGCGCGGGCACGAAATCCTGCGGCCGGACGATGGTGAGCGCGAGGTAGAGGAGGCTTAATGTGAACATGCGGCGTGATCGGGATCGAGCGCGTGACTCGGAATGAAGAAACGACTGAGCCAGGCCATCACGATCGGTGCCGCGCCCCATGGACGGATGCCTGCGCGCATCCGCTCGCCCACCCGCCCCGCACCGCGTGCGGGGCTGCCACGATGGTAGCAGTCGCCGCATCCGCCGCGAGCGGCAGACTGGCAGGGTGCACGTTCCGCGCACGCCCCTGGTCGAGCCCGCACCTCAGCCCCCTCCGAGGCGCTTGCGCAGACGCGACCACAGGGAACCTTCCGCCGGCGGCGGCGAACCCGCGCCGGCTTCGGGCAGCTCGACGGCCAGCGACGCCAGTGTGCCGGTGACCACGTTCAGCAGGCGCAGGCTCACGCCGGTCTCCTTGCGTACCCGGCTGGCGAACTCCACGGCCAGCATCGAGTGCCCGCCCAGGTCGAGGAAGTTGTCGTTGCGGCGAATCTCCTCCACGCCGATCAGTTCGCGCCAGAGGCCGGCGAGGTAGCGCTCGCGCGGATCGCTCATCGCCGCGGCCAAGAGCCCGGCCTGCTGACCAGGACGCTGCTGCGCCACGTTCGCCGCGGCGACCGGCTCGGGCAGCTGTCTGCGATCGATCTTGCCGTTGGGCGTCTTCGGCAACTGCGCCAGGGTCTCGATGTGCTGCGGCAGCATGTAGCCGGGCAGGCGCTGACGCAGGTGCTCGCGCAAGTCGCGGACAACCGCTGCATCGCCGTCCGTCACCACGTACAGCACCAGGCGCAGGTCGTTGTCGCCGAACTGGCGCACTGCCGCCACGGATTCGCGCACCGCCGGATGGCTGTCGGCGGCAGCCTCGATGTCGCCCAGCTCGATGCGGAAGCCGCGCATCTTGACCTGGTGGTCGACGCGCCCGTGGAAGTGCAGCACGCCGTGGCGCCACGCACCCAGGTCGCCGCTGCGGTACATGCGCTCGGCGCCGCCGGCGAAGGGGTCATCGACGAAGCGCTCGACGGTCAGCTCCGGCTGGAACAGGTAGCCCGCGGCCACGCCGTCGCCGGCGATCCAGATCTCGCCGGTGACCCCCGGCGGCACCGGTCGGCGCTGCGCGTCCAGCACGTAGATCCGCGTGTTGGCGATCGGCTTGCCCAGCGGCACCGTGTCGAGGTCCGGGTGGATGCGCGCCACAGTGGACCAGATCGTGGTTTCGGTGGGTCCGTACAGGTTCCACAACTCGCGGCAGCGGCCCGCCATGTGGCGCGCAAGCGCCAACGGCAGGGCTTCGCCGCCGACGAACAGGCGCAGCCCATGCATCGCGCGATCCTGCCCGGCGTCCTGCAGCAGGCGCAGCACCGAGGGCGTCAGCTGCAGCACGTTGCAGCCGCTGCGCTCGATCAGGTCCCACAGCCGGTTCGGCTCGTGCTGCTCCTCGTCGGTGGCGATCACCACGCGCCCGCCCACGGTCAGCGGCAGGTACAACTCCAGCCCGGCAATGTCGAACGACAGCGTGGTCGCCGCGCACATGGTGTCGTCGCCGCTGAGGCCCGGTTCGCGCGCCATCGCCAGCATGAAGTTGACCAGGTTGCGGTGGAGCACGGCGACGCCCTTGGGCTTGCCGGTGGAGCCGGAGGTGTACAGCACGTAGGCGGTGTCCTCGCCACGCACCCCCGGCAAACTGCCCTCGCCCGCCGGCTGCGCTGCCAGTGCATCGACGTCGAGCACTTCGCGACCCTCGGCGACTGCCGCCGGCAGCAGTGCCGCGTCGGTGACCAGTACGTGGCGCAGCTGCGCATGGCCGGCCATGTACTGCAGGCGATCCGGCGGGAAGCCGGGGTCCAGCGGCACGTAGGCGGCGCCGCTGCGCAGCACGCCGAGCACCGCCACCAGCATCGACAGGCTGCGCGGCACGCAGATGCCCACGCGGTCGCCGCGGCCCAGGCCGTGACGGCCCAGCGCCATCGCGAGATTGCGACTGGCCCGGTCGAGGCCGGCATAGTCCAGCTGCTCGCCGCCGCACTCGGCGGCGATGCGCTGTGGCGCGGCGCACATCTGCGGCTCGATCAGCGCGGGCAGGCCCAGCGTGCGGTCGTAGTCCATCGCGGTTGCGTTCCAGCCGGAGAGCACCTGCTGGCGCGCGGCCGCGTCCATCAGCTCGAAGTCGCCCAGCGCACGCTGCGGCGAGGCCATCGCCTGCGCCAGGATCTGCCGCAGGTAATCGGTCCAGCGCGCCACGCTGGAGGCGTCGAAGATGTCGGTGTTGTAGGTCAGGCCGCCGGAGAGCCCCTGCGCGTGCTCGATGAACCACAGGCCGACGTCGTCGGCCGCGCCGTGCTGGAACACCGGGATGTTCCGGTGCTCGAGGTCGCCCCAGTGGCCCGGGCGCAGGCGCACGTCCTGGAACGAGAACATGGCCTGGCTGAGCGGCGGGCGGCTGTCGTCGCGGCGCAGGTCGAGGTCGATCACCAGTTGCTCGAACGGCACGTCGGCGCAGGCAAACGCATCGAGCACCACGCCACGCACCACCTGCAGTGCCTGCAGGAACGAGGCACCGCTCTCAAGCTCAACGCGCAACGGCAGCGCGTTGACGAAGAAACCCATCACCCGCTCCAGCTCGGGCGTGTCGCGGCCGCGCACGGGCGTGTTCACGATCACCTCGGCCTGCCCGCTCAGCCGATGCAGCAGCACGCACCAGGCGGTCAGCAACACCATGAACAGCGTGCCCTGGCCCTGCTGGCCGAGTTGCCGCATCAGTGCGGCCTGCTCTGCCGGCAGGTGGATCCACTCGGTGGCGCCGGCACCGCTCATGCGCGGCGGACGCGGACGATCGAGCGGCAATTCCAGCGGCTCCAGCGTGCCGGCCAGGCGCTTGCGCCAGTGCGCCAGCTGGCGTTTCAGTTCATCGCCGCGCATCCACTGCGCATGCCACGCGGCGAAATCGGCGTACTCGATCGCCAGCGGCGGCAACGCGGGTTCCCTGCCCGCGGCACGCGCGGCATACAGCGCCGACATCTCCTCGTACAGCAGGTCGAACGACCAGCCATCCCAGATCACGTGGTGCGGCATGAAGAAGAACACGTGCTCCTGCGCATCGAGCCGGAACAATCGCACCCGGAACAGCGGCGGCGTGCCGAGGTCGAACGGCTCGGCAATCAGTTCCTCCAGGCGCCGGGCCAGCACGGCCTCGCGCTCGACCGCGGCCACGCCGGACAGATCCTCCAGCGGCAACGCGACGTCGAGCTCGGCGTGGATGCGCTGCACCGCAGTCTTGTCGTCCAGCTCGATTGCCGTGCGCAAGGTGGGCTGGCGCCGCACCATGTCGCGCAGCGCCTGTTCGAAGGCCGCCACGTTCATCGGCCCGCGCAGGCGATGCGCGGACGGCGCGTGGTAGACCACCTGGCCGGGGTTGAGCTGCTCCAGGTACCAGACGCGCTGCTGCATCAGCGAAAGCGGCGCGGTGGCACGATCGGCGAGCCGCGGGATCGCGGGTGGGGCGGGGCGGGCCCGGGCCGGGTCCAGCGCGCGGATCGCCGCCGCCATCGCGGCCACGCTGGGGGCGTCGAACGCGGCGCGCAACGACAGCGCCAGGCCCAGCTCGCGATTGAGCCGGGCGATCCAGCGCGAGGCCAGCAGCGAATGGCCGCCCAGATCAAAGAAGTTGTCGTCCACGCCCGGTGCGTCGACGCCCAGCGTCGCGGCCATCGCCGCGGCCACGCGCTGTTCGAGTTCGTCGCGCGGCGCCCGCTGTTCGCATGCACCGCTGCCCGCCGCCGTGTCAGGCGCCGGCAATCGCGCGCGATCGACCTTGCCATTGGGCGACAGCGGGATCACCGGCAGCATCACGTAATGCGCCGGCACCATGTATTCGGGCAGGCTCGCGCGCAGGTGTGCGGACAGCGTCGCCGGGTCGGGGCTGGCACCGGCCGCGGCCACGACATAGGCGACCAGGCGCATGTCGCCGGGGCGATCCTCGCGCGCCAGCACCACCGTCTGCGCCACCGCCGGGTGCGTGGCGAGGCGGTGCTCGATCTCGCCCAGCTCGATGCGGAAACCGCGCAGCTTGACCTGGAAATCGTTGCGGCCGAGGTACTCGATGTTGCCGTCCGCGCGCCAGCGACCGAGGTCGCCGGTCTTGTACATGCGCGCGTCGGCGTCGTGGGCAAACGGATCGCTCAGGAAGCGCTCGGCGGTCAGCGCCTCTCGGTTGAGGTAGCCGCGGCCGACCTGCACGCCGCCGATGAAGATCTCGCCGGCCACGCCCACCGGCACCGGCTGGCCGTAACCGTCGAGGATGTAGATGCGCGTGTTCGCCACCGGGCGGCCGATCGGAATGCTCGATGCGCCATCGCCGGCCACGCATGCCCACGCGGTGACGTCCACCGCCGCCTCGGTCGGGCCGTACAGGTTGTGCAATCCGACGTCGGGCAACTGGCGGAAGAAGGTCGCGGCCAGTGCGGCCGGCAGCGCCTCGCCGCTGCAGATCACCTGCTTGAGGCTGGCGCACGCCGCGGTATCGCCGTGGTCAAGGAAGGCGTGCAGCATCGAGGGCACGAAGTGGATGGTGCTGACCTGCTCGCGCCGGATGGTGTCGGCGAGGTAGGCCGGATCGCGATGGCCACTGGCACGCGCCATCACCAGCCGCGCGCCGCTCATCAGCGGCAGGAAGAACTCCCACACCGAGACGTCGAAACTGCACGGCGTCTTCTGCAGCACCACGTCGCGCGCATCGATGGCGAACATCGCTTGCATCCAGCGCAGGCGATTGACCACGCCGCGATGCTCGTTCATCGCACCCTTCGGCAGGCCGGTGGAGCCGGAGGTGTAGATCACGTAGGCGAGGTGGCGGTCGTGCAGGCCCACCGCGGCTGCCTCCGGGTTGGAAGCCTCGCATGCGGCCCATGCCGGCGCAGCCTCATCCAGCACCAGCCGCGGCACGGTCGGTGCCAGCGGAGCCAGCCGCGACACCAGTGCCCGCTGGGTCAGCAGCACCGCCGGCGCGCAGTCTTCCAGCATCCAGGCCAGACGTTCGGGCGGATATTCCGGGTCCAGCGGCACGTACGCCGCGCCGGCCTTCAAGATGGCCAGCAGGCCGACCACCAGCTCCAGCGAACGCTCGGCGCAGATCGCCACGCGCTGGTCGGGGCGCACGCCGGACGTGCGCAGGTGGTGGGCGAGCCGGTTGGCCTGCTCGTTCAATTCGGCGTAGCTAAGCGTTACGCCTTCATGGCTGACGGCGACCGCCCGCGGCGTGCGTGCGACCTGCGCCTCGATCAACTCGTGGATGCACTGGCCGGCCGGATAGTCGACGGAAGTCGCGTTGAATTTCTCCAGCACCTTGCGCTGCTCGATGTCGGCCAGCAGCGGCAGGCGGCCGAACGCCGTGTCGTCCTCGTCGCCGGCCATCGCCTGCAGCAGGGTCTGGTAGTGTCCCAGCCACTGGCGGATGGTGGCGCCGTCGAACAGCTCGCGGTTGTACTGGCATTCCAGGCGCAGCTCGCCGTGGCTCTGCACCGCATTGATCGCCAGCTCGAAGTTCTCGTAGCGGCGCGGGTTGCTGGCGAATTCCAGCTGCAGGCCGGGGAACGCGGAATCCTCGTGGTCCAGCGCCTGGTCGATGTTGAACATCACGCTGACCAGCGGCAGCCGCGACGGGTCGCGCCCCACGCGCAGCTTGCGCAACAAGGTACCGAAGGTGAGGCGCTGGTGTTCCAGCGCATCCAGCAAGGTGGTCTGCGCCTGCTCGATGGCCAGCGCGGCGGGCCGATCCAGATCCGGCTCGAACAGCAGCGGCAAGGTGTTGACGCAATGGCCGATCAGGGCCTCGTGGCCGTCGACCGCCTGTCCGGCAGTGGGAATGCCGATCACCACGCGCGACTGGTGTGCCAGCCGGATCAGCAAGGCGGCAAAACTGCCGAGCAAGGTGGCGAACAGGCTGGCACCGCGACGCGCGCCCAGGGAGCGGATCGCGGCAACCAGTTCCGCATCCAGCGTCCAGTCCTCGCGGGCGGAGGCGAAGCCGCGGCGCGCCGGGCGCGGACGATCGGTGGGCAGGTCGAGCACCGGGATGTCGCCGGCGAAGCGCGCCAGCCAGTACTGCTCGTCCGGCGCGTACGCGGCATCGGGCAGGCGGGCCTGGGCCAGCGCATAGTCGGCGAACGCCTCGGCCGGTGGCAGTGCCTCCACGGCTTGGCCGAGCTGCTGCGCGTACAGCGTGCCCAGCTCGCGCACCAGCACCCACCACGACCAGCCATCGCAGACGATGTGGTGGGCGGTGAGGATCAGCACGTGCTCATCGTGCGCCAGGCGCAGCAACTCGCCGCGCAGCAGGTGGTCGCGGCCCAGCGCGAACGGCGTTTCCACCGCTGCGGCACGGCGCTCCTCCAGCGCCTGCTCGCGCCGCGCCGGGTCGGCGGCGGCCAGATCCAGCAGCGGCAGCTCGAAGCTCACCTGTTCGCGCACGCACAGGGCTTCGCCATCCGGGCCGAAGCTGGCGCGCAATGCATCGTGCCGATCCAGCAGCGATTGCAACGCGGCATGCAGCGCGACCTGGTCGAGCGCGCCGCGCAGGTGCAGCGACACCGACTCGTTGTAGGCCAGCGAAGCCTCGGTCCCCAACTGGTCGGCCAGCCAGATCTCGCGCTGCGGCTCGGTGCTGGGCACCACGCGCGACAGCGCGCCGTCGGCGAAAGGGTCGTAGTCGACGACGGTGACGTTCCTGGCGTGGGTTCCGATATTCATGGCGATCAACTCGCCTTGGTGAAGCTGCCCGGTTGCCCGGGAACCTGCACGAACCACGCCGGACGGCCGTCCGGCTCGCGGCCGATGCGCGCACCGGGCAGCGGCGGCTCGCGCGCGTCCATCACGGTGCGGGCGGTAGCGGTGCGCCGCGGCAGGAAGTCGGCCTCCTGCAGTTCGATCACCGACTCCTTCCAGGCTTGGGTGATCTGCCGGAAGTCAGCCTCGCTGTGCGCCGAGGTGAAGAAGCAGGGGAAGTTGTCCAGGATGTGCACGCCGCGGCTGCGCATCATGGCGAACAGCAGATCCTGCAGCGGGTGTTCCTCCAGGAACTGGGTCTTCCAGAACGACGCGAAGTGCTTGACCGCGATCGGCGCACCCACTTCGTCGCAGAATGCATTGAGCTCGGCCGCCATCGCGCTGGTGCGCGCGTTGAGCCGTTCCTGCAGGCCGCCGCCCTGCTCCTTCATGTGCTGCAGCACCGCTTGCGCCGCCGCCAGCGCCAGCGGATGGCGCACGAAGGTGCCGGCGAAATAGGTGACGCCCACGGTCGGCACCGAGTCGTCGCCGAACTGCCAGCTGCCGCCGTCGAGCGCATCCATGAACTCACGCTTGCCGGCGATCACGCCGATCGGATAACCGCCGCCGACCACCTTGCCGTAGGTGGCGAGGTCCGCCTGGATGCCGAACAGCGCCTGGGTGCCGCCGGGATGGGCGCGGAAGCCGGTGACGATCTCGTCGAAGATGCACAGCGTGCCGGATGCGGCGGTGATCTTGCGCACCTCGCGCAGGAAATCGACCGGCTGGAAGTCCGGCCGCCGGCTCTGCACCGGCTCGATCAGCACGGCGGCCAGCTCGTGCGCCCGCGCCCGGATGATCTCCAGCGACTCGGGCGTGCCGTAGTCCAGCACGATCACGTTCTCGGCCGTGTTGCGCATGATTCCCGGCGCCGCCGGCACCGCGCGCAGCTTCTTGGTGCCGCGCACGATCACCTCGTCGATGATGCCGTGATAGGAGCCGCTGAACAGCACCACGGTGCTGCGCCCGGTGACTGTGCGCGCCACCCGCAAGGCGCCCAGCACGGCTTCCGAACCGGTGTTGCACAGCGCCGCGCGGTCGTGCCCGGTGATTTCGCACACCAGCCGCGCCACGTCGCCGGCGAGCGGATGCTGCGGGCCGATCTCGTAGCCGAGGTCGAGCTGGCGGCGGATCGCCTCCAGCACGAAATCCGGCTGCCAGCCGAACAGGCTCATGCCGAAACCGTTCAGCGCATCCACGTATTCGTTGCCGTCCAGATCCCACAGGTGCGAGCCCTTGGAACGCTCGACCACCAGCGGGTAGACGATCTCCTTGGTCAACGGGCGGAAGCCGTTCACCACGCGCGGATCGGCCATGTGCGGGCGCTGCGCCTCGGTGTACTGCTTGGACTTGCGCGAGCGCGCCACGTAGCGCTCGATGAAACGGTCCAGCCGCTCGCGCTGGTGGCTGGACAATTCCAGCTGGCCGTTGTCGATGCGTGCGATCGCGCCGAACGCCTTCTTGACGTCGTAGCGCGTGTGCGCCAGCGCCGCCTCCTCGTCGCGATCCGCGCTGGTCGATACGGGTGCCGCCGGCGGCGGCATGGCCACGCTGGCCGGCGGTGCCGCTTGCGGTGCGGGCGCGACGGGTGCGGCGGCGCTCGCCGTTCCCCCGAGCAAGGCCAGCTGCTGCGCCATCAGTTGCATCTGCTGGTCGATCACGTGACGCACGTAGTCGTTGCCGCCCGCTCCCGCCGCGGGCAGCACCGGCACGGCGAGCGTCGGCGCAGCCACGGGGGCGGCGACCGGCGCTGCAACTGGCGCTGCCGCCGGCGCGTCCGGTGGCATCTGCTCGTCCAGCAGCGCCGCCAACCGGTCCAGGCTGGCGTGGTCGACCATCAGCTGGCGGAACGTCACCTTGACCGGGAACACGCGCGACAGGTGCAACGCGACCTGGGTCAGCATCAGGCTGTCCAGCCCGAGCTCGATGAAGTTGCTGGTGCTGTCGGCATCGTCCAGCTCGATCCCGGTGATGTCCTCGAACACCGCCTTGAGCTGGTTCACCAGCCGGGGGCGGCGGTCGGCAGGGGTGGCGACTTGCGGCATGGAGGCTTCCTCGGCCGCGGGCGCGGCAGCGACGGGTATCGGCATGACGAACGACGGCGCCGGCGACGCGGCCGGCGCGGCATCCAGCCAGCAACGCTGGCGTTCGAACGGATAGGTGGGCAGGCGCACGCGGCGGCGGCGCGCGCGATGGTCGAGCCATGCGGGATCGAGCGCCACGCCGCGGCACCAGAGCTGGCCCGCCGCTTGCAGCAGGGCCGCGCGCTCGGTGTCCGCCGCGTCGGCCAAGCTGGGCACGGCGACGATGCGCTCGCGCGCGGCACCGAGTTGCTGGCGGGCGAGCGTGGTCAACGTGTGGCGCGGCCCAACTTCCAGCAGCACGCGCGAGGGTGCGTCGAGCACCTTCGACAGCGCAGCGGAGAAACGCACCGGGACGCGCAGATGCCGCGTCCAGTACTCGATCGAACCGGCTTGGCCGGCGTCGAGCCAGTCGCCCAGCGCGGTCGATACCAGCGGCAGCTGCGGGCGGCCCAATTCGACGCCGGCGAGCGCCGCGCGGAACGGTTCCAGCACCGGCTCCATCATCGCCGAGTGGAAGGCGTGCGAGGTCTGCAACAGGCGCGCGGCGATGCCGTCGGCCTCCAGCGCCGCGCGGAAATCCTCGATCGCGCCGCCCGGACCGGCCACCACGCAGGCGCCCGGCGCGTTCTCCGCCGCCAACGCCAGATCTTCCGGCAGGCGCGCCTGCAGCGCATCCAGCGGCAATCGCACCGACAGCATCGCGCCCGCCGGCTGCGCCTGCATCAGCTCGCCGCGCCGCGCGACCAGCGCGATCGCGTCGCGCAGGCTGAACACACCGGCCAGCGTGGCCGCCACGAACTCGCCCACGCTGTGGCCGATCATCGCCGCCGGCCTGAGGCCCAGGCTCATCCACCACTGCGCCAGCGCGTACTCGATGGCGAACGTCGCCGGCTGCATCACTGCCGTGGGCAGCAGCGCCGCCGGGTCATCGGCGAATACGCGCGCGGCCAGATCGAAACCGCCCTGCTCGCGCAAGGCCTCGGCACAGGCATCGAACGCGTCGCGGAACACCGGCTCGCTCGCATGCAGCGCGCGGCCCATGCCCGCGTATTGCGCGCCTTGGCCGGGGAACAGGAACACCACGTCGCTCGCCTGCGCCGGCGCGCTGCGCGACGCTGCCGCGGCGGTTTCCGCGCTGGCCAGCTGCGTGCTGGCGCTGATGGCGGAGTCGGCGACCACGGCCAGTCGATGCGCAAACGCCTTGCGCCCGACCGTCAGCGTCCACGCCGCGTCGGCAAGCTCGACTTCAGGCGAGTCGGCCAGGTGGACGCCCAGCCGTGTGGCTGCCGTGCCCAGCGCGGCAGCCGTGCGCGCCGACAGCAAAAGCAGTTGCGGCCCGGTGGCAGGCTCGCTCGGCGCCGACGCGGGCGCTTCTTCCAGCACCACGTGTGCATTGGTGCCGCCCACGCCGAACGAGCTCACGCCCGCGCGGCGCGGTACGCCCGGTTCGCTGGTCCACTCGTGCAGGCGATCGTTGACCACGAACGGCGAGTGGGCGAAGTCGATCGCCGGGTTGGCCGCGGCGTAATGCAGGCTCGGCGGTATGCGCCGCTCGGCCAGCGCCAGCGCGGTCTTGATCACGCCGGCTGCGCCGGCGGCGATCACCAGGTGGCCGACGTTGCTCTTGACCGAGCCGAGACGGCAGAAGCCGGCATCCGGCGTGTCGCGGCGAAACGCCTTGACCAGGCCTTCGACCTCGATCGGATCGCCGATCGGCGTGGCCGTGCCGTGGGCTTCCACGTAGGAGATGCTGCGTGCGTCGACGCCGGCGTTGCGCTGGGCCATCGCGACCACCGCGGCCTGGCCCTCGCTGCTGGGCGCCATGAAGCTGGCCTTGGTGCCGCCGTCGTTGTTGATCGCACCGCCACGGATCACCGCGATGATCGGGTTGCCATCGGCCTGCGCGTCGGCCAGCCGCTTCAGCAGCACCACCGCCGCGCCATCGCTGAACACCGTGCCGCGTGCCTCGGCGTCGAAGCTGCGCGTGTGGCCGTCCGGCGACAGCATGGCGCCATCCTGGAACAGATAGCCGCTGCGCGGCGGGCAGGTGATCGAGGCGCCACCGGCCAGCGCCATCTCGCACTGGCCGTTGCGCAGGCTCTCCATTGCCTGGCAGATCGCCACCAGCGAGGTGGAACAGGCGGTATGCACGCTCACCGTCGGGCCGGTGAGATCGAGCTTGTGCGCCATCCGCGGCGCGATGAAATCCTTCTCGTTGTCCAGCATGACCTGGAACGCCCCGAGCTTTTCGACCTGGTCGGGATGCGCGCTGACGTGATGCTGGAAATAGGTCGCGTTGTACATGCCGGCGAACACGCCGACCGGACCGTCCTGCGCGCCGGGCGCATGGCCGGCGCGTTCCAGGCACTCCCAGCACAACTCCAGGAACAGCCGCTGCTGCGGATCCATCAACTCCGCCTCGCGCGGGCTGATGCCGAAGAACGCGGCGTCGAACAGCTCCACGCCGTCGATCACGCCGCGTGCGGAGACGTAGGCCGGGTCGTCGCGCAGGCTGGCCGGAATCGACGGGTCGAGCTCGCCCGGCGCGAAACGGGTGATCGACTCGCGCCCTTCGCACAGGTTCTGCCAGAAGCTCTCGATGTCCGCGGCGCCGGGGAAACGGCCGCTCATGCCGATGATCGCGATCGGTTCGGCGCCGGCGTGCGCGCCAGCGGAACGGGGGCGGGCCAGCCGCGCCGGTTCGATGCCGTCGGCGCCGGCGTGATCGCGGTGACGGGCCAGCGCCAGCGGCGTGGGATCGCGGAAGAAGGTCAGCACGTCCAGCGTGGCATCGCCGTCGCGACGCAAGTGATCGACCAGCCGCACCGCCAGCAGCGAGCTGCCGCCCAGCTCGAAGAAATTGTCGCGGCGGCCCACCTTGTCCAGCGCGAGGCTGGCGGCAAACGCCGCGCACAGGCGTGTCTCCGCCTCGCCCACCGGAGTCTCGTAGGCCGCGGCCAGTTCCGGCCGCGCGCTGCCCGGTGCCGGCAACGCGGTGCGGTCGAGTTTGCCGTTGGCGGTGACCGGCAGCGCGTCCAGCACCACCCAGGCGGCCGGCAGCATGAACTCCGGCAGTTCGGCGGCCAGGCCGCGGCGCAGGGCCGGCAGGTCGCAGCGGGCGGCGGCGGGGACCACGTAGGCGACCAGGCGCTTGCCCAGCGGCGGATCGTCGCGCAGCACGACGGCGCAGGCCCGCACGCCGGCTTGGCGCAGCAGCGCGGCCTCGATCTCGCCGGTCTCGATGCGGTAGCCGCGGATCTTCACCTGGCCGTCGCGGCGCCCGACGAACTCCAGCACGCCATCATGGCGCCAGCGCACCAGGTCGCCGGTGCGATACAGGCGATCGCCGGCACCGCCGAATGGGTCGGCCACGAAACGCTCGGCGGTCAACTGCTCGCGCCCGAGATAGCCGCGCGCCACGCCGGCGCCGCCGACGTACAGCTCGCCGACCACACCCTTCGGCAGCAGCTCACCGGCGGCGCTCAGCACGTGCACGCGGGTGTCGGCGATCGGCCGACCGATCGGTACCGAGCGCGCGTCGGCAGGCAGGTCGCGCGGGATCGGCCAGGTGCAGGTGAAGGTGGTGCACTCGGTCGGGCCGTACCCGTTGATGATCTCCACGCCGGGCAAGGCGGCCAGTGCGCGGCGCACGTGGTCGACCGACAGCGCCTCGCCGCCGATCAGCAACTGGCGCAGCCCGTCGAGCCGACGCGGCTCCTCGTCGACCACCGCATTGAACAGCGACGAGGTCAGCCACGCCGTGCTGACGCCTTCGCCGGCGATGGTTGCGGCCAGGCCGGCGGCGGTGGGGATCGTTTCGGGATGGACTACCACGCGGCCGCCATTCAACAGCGCGCCCCAGATTTCCAGGGTCGACGCATCGAAACCGAGCGGCGCGGCGTGCAGCATGCGCGTGTCCGAATCCAGCCGCACGTAGTCGACGCCGCACACCAGTCGGATGATCGAACGATGGGCGATCGCCACGCCTTTGGGCGTGCCGGTGGAGCCGGAGGTGTACATCACGTAGGCAAGCGCATTGCCGTCGACCGCAGGCAGCGGCGCGTCGTGCGGCACGGGTGCGGATTCGACGGCATCCAGCGCCACGCACGCCACGCCCTCGGGCAACGACGGTGACGACGACGTCGACGCCACCAGCACCATCCGCGCGCCCGCATCGGCCAGCGCGAACGCCAACCGCTCCGGCGGGTGGTTGCGGTCGAGTGGCAGATAGGCCGCGCCGGCCTTGAGCACGCCGAGGATCGCCACCAGCGCCGCCGCCGAACGCTCCAGCGCGACGCCGACGATGTCGCCGGGCACGACGCCGACATCGCGCAGATGCCGGGCCAAGGCGCTGGACCGCTCATCGAGCCGGGCATAGCTCAGGGCGCGTCCGTCCTCGACCACCGCCGGTGCATCGGCATGTGCGGCGGCGGTGCGGGAGAACAGGGCGGACACGCTGTCGCCGTGGTGTCGGGGCACCGCGGTGTCATTCCACTGCACCAGCAAGCGCTGGCGTTCGGCCGGAGCGAGCAGATCCAGTTCGGCGAGGCTGGCCTCGCCTTCGTCGAGCAAGCCTGCCCACGCACGCTGCACGCAACCGGCCAGCAGCTCCACGCTGGCGGCGGTCAGCGGACTGCGCCAGCTCAGTTCGAGGGCGGTCGCGTCGCCGCGATCGAGATGCCAGGTGGAGAGCGCCGCGGCGGCATCCGGAGCCGCCGCGTCCTGCAGCACCATCCACGCCGCCGTGGCCGGGGCTGCCGACTCGCGCGGTGCGGACAGCACGCCCTCCAGCCATGTCTTGCATCGGGCGTCGCGGGGCACCGGCACGGTCAGCTGGCGGGTGCGTCCGGCCCGGTGCAGCGTTGCCACGGCGGACTCGGCGCCGGTCAGACGCGCCTCGACCAGCGCCAGCGCGGCCAGCAAGGTCAGCGCCGCGCGCTCGGCATCTGCCGTGTGCAGCGGCGCCACCCGAGTGGTCAATGCGCCGTCCAGCGGCACGCGGCGGCTTTGCCAGGTTTCGTCCCCGGCAGGCGCGATGCCCGGCAGCACGTCCAGCAACGACATGCCGTCGTCAATTCCCACTGGCTTGGATGCCGCGCCCACCACCCCCTCCTGGTCGGGGCGGCGATGACCGCCACGACACTCGCCGATCTCCTTCGGGCAGGATGCGCAGCATCCGCGAGTCACCGCGGACCGACCGGCTTCTGCCCAGCGAAGCCGCCTGGCAGTACCCGCTCATCGCATCGTCTGCCAAACCAGCCTCTGGGCGACAAGATTAGCGCAGAACCACGCCTAACTGTGCAACAGGACACGCCATTCAGACTGTCCGTGTGCTATGCGGGCGAACTATGGCACGACAGCTTGAAACGCGAACAGCCACAGGATCGCCCGCTGGCGCGGACTGCCGCTCCAGCTCACCCGGTAGGTGCCGGCACGGTCGACCTGACGGGACGCCACCGCGCATTGCACGCCGCTTATCGGCGGCAGCTGCAGATAGCTGTCGATCACGGTGAAACCGTTGTCCGGCACCGCACTCATCTGGCGCACGTTGCCGTCGCCCCACCACACCGCGATCAAGGTGGCCGGCCCGGTGGTGGTGACCTCGCCGCTGGTCACGCTGAAAGTGTCGGCCGGCTCGGCGAAGATGCCTTCCACCGTGCGCTTGAGCTTGCCCGCGATGCGCTGGACGAGGTTCGGCGCGGGATAATTCTGGGCGAAATCCTGCAACACGCCGGCGTTGCGGATTTCCACGAAGGGAATGGTGATCTCGCGCTCCGGCTGGCCCGGCTTGTCGATGCTGACCGTGTGGTGCGGACCGCCGAGGCCGGTCAGCGATACGTAGGCCTTCACGTCGAAACGGCCCTGGTAACCGTCGTAGACGGCGGTTGGGCCCACCTGGGTCCAGTGCCGCCGATAACTGTCGGTCGGCGCCGCCCCGTTGCTGGCGAAGCCGCCATTGAGCACCAGCAACGCACTGCCCACCGGCGCGGTGTCGAGCGGCGCGGTCACGGCGGGGCTGCGGCCGCGATGATCGGCCTGCGTCAACAAGGTGTGGGCACCGAGCGCCGGCAGCGCGGACGCCGGAGGAGTCGGCCGGTCGACGCCTGCCGCGGTCAGCGGAATGCAGGCCAGCATGAGCACCCGCCAAGCCCGGCGACCGCCGCGTGACCGGTCGGACATCACGAATCGGCGACCTTGGCATACGGCGCGGCATCCGAATCGGCGGAGACGCCGGCCAATCGACGCACCATCCGCTTGGTGCCGGTATAAAGCCCGCCGGCGGCCAGTGTGGCGGCGTCCAACAGCGGAAAGCGGCCCACCGCCGGCGGCACCCAGCCCAGCCGGCGCACCATGTCGTGAGTGCGATGCAGCAGCGCTTTGCGTCGGGTCGCGCGGGTGTAATAGGTGAAGCTGATGGTGATCGACGGGCCGTCCCCGTTCTCGACCATGTGCGGACTGGTCGAGGGCATGTACGCGCCCATCCCCGGTTCCAGCTCGAACACCTGCGCGCGCTCGCGATACTCCTCGCGCCACTGCAGCAGCTCGCGCGAATGGGTGCGGTGGAAGCGATCGCGGGCATGTTCGCTGACCACCGTGGTGTCGCGATGGTCCCAGACGTAGATCCGCTTGCGGCCGTGCAGCTGCAGGATGAAGTTGTGTTCCTTGTCCATGTGGAACGGCGTCACCGCCCGCGGCGAGGTGAGGAAGATCCAGCCGGCGCGATAGCACATGCCCGGGTCCACCGCCTCCACCTGCGGGCGGACCGAATCGAGCACCTCGTCGACGACGGCGCGGTACTGCGGATCGGATTGCACGTTGAGCAACGACGTCCACGCCGCGGCATGCTCGATGTCGCTCAGCGTCGCCTCGACACTCTTGGCGTTGGGGTGCAGGCGCGGCGCCTCGTTGAACGAGGTGCCCGCGGTGGCCTCGCCGCTGTGCGAGCGCACGCGGCCGCGCGCTTCCAGCCGCTTGCCCAGCTCGACCAGGGCCGGCAGCTGCAGCGCAGGGTGTGCCGCCAGATGATGCCGCACGCCCTGGATTCGCCACGGATCGAACTGATCCCAGGCGACTTCCAGCCACTTGGACGATGGATCCGACATGCCCCCTCCCCCGACCCGTCAGGCGCCAGCTGCACCGCGGAATCGAAGCGGCAGTGTGCCCCGCGCCCCGCCGCCCCGCAAGCTCAGTCGCGGCGGAGACAGAAGCCGTGGTAGCGGTCGACCGAGCACGCCGGCTCGAACGGAATGCGCATGTGGCGCTCGGTCGTCGACCAGTGGTCGATCACGCGATAGCCGGCCGCCGCGAACTCGTCGATGAAGGCGCCCAGCGCGGACACCCGGTACGGGCAGTTGGCGATGCCGACCCGTTGCCGGGTGATGCGCTGCAGGGTCACGAAGCTGCGCTCGGGGTGCAGCGGCGTCACGTTGACCAGCACGTGGCGCGGCGGCGCGCGCAACGGCTGCAGCAGTTGCGGCAGCGAGTAGTCGAGGTACTGCAACACGCCACTGCAGAGCAGCACGTCGCAACCGTCGGCATCCTGCGGCGAGTCGGTGAAGCCGAGCTTGCCGGCGGCATCCTCGCGTTCGGCCAGCGCGCGCCCGGCCGCAACCACGGCGGGCACGTCGTGCACCAGCCAGCGCAGGTCGTCGGGATACGGCAGGTGGCGGCGGAAACCGAAATAGCTGGTGCCCACGTTGCCGCCCAGGTCGAACAGTTTCCGCGCATCGGCGGCGAACAGTCGCGAGAGCCAGAACAGCACCGGGTAATCCACGATCTGCACGCGCTCCAGCCGGTCGGCGTAGAGCTCGCCCGATTGCGGCTGGTCGTAGCTGGTCGGCAACGACGCCGGCGCCCCGGCACGCGCCGCCTCGACACTGGCGAACACGCCGCCGTAGGCATTGCCGGGCAGCACGTCGCGCGCAAACAGGTGGCGATAGACCGGCCGCGCGAGCAACCGCACTCCCGGCAACTCCGCCACGCCCAACGCCACGCCCCGCAAGTTCGCGCTCAGCCCCCTGGACATCGTCGCCTCCTGCCGTGATCGGTGCGCCACGCTAGCACGAGGCAGCAACGGCGCGCCGCGTCGCGACGTCCAGCAGGTATAGTCCGGCACGGCGGCCGGCGGACGGATGATGCGGCACACGGTCCGGTTCGCGGCATTCAAGGGGAAGCACGACGTGGCGCGCGAGACCGATTTTCTCGACCTCTACCGCTTGCTCGGTCTCGAACCGGGTTGTGGCCTGGACGAGTTCAAGCAGGCGTATCGGCGCCGCGTGTCGGTGCTGCACCCGGACCGTCGCGACGAGGATTCGCGCAGCATCGCCGCGCAGCGGCTGCAGCAGCTCACCGCGATGTACGGCATGGCGATGGAGTTCCACCGCACGCATGGCCGCCTGCCCGGCGCCGCGGGTGTGCGCCCGCCTTCGCCAGCGGCGGGCAAGGCCGGGCCGGCGCCGGCGACGCAGCGGGTACGCGCGACGCGGCGGCACTCCCGCCGCTGGTGGTTGCTGCCGGCTGCCGCCATCGCGGCGTGGTGGCTGTGGCCGACCGTACCGTCCGCACCCCCGCCCGCCGAAACCGGGCCGGCGTCGACGCGCCACGCCGCAACGATGCCGGCGCCGCGGCCGGCATGGGGCCTGGGCACGGATGCGGCCAGCGTGCTCGGCATCGAAGGCGAGCCCACGCTGAAGGCCGGCGACCAGCGCTGGGAGTACGGCCCGTCATGGGTGCGCTTCGAGAACGGCAAGGTGGTCGACTGGTACAGCTCGCCGCTGTACCCGTTGCACGTCGCCGCGCACGGCGACGCACCGCAGGGCCGGTGAACCCGCGACGCGACGCGCTCGCCCCGAGCAATCACCCTCAACGCACGGAAGCGCGACCGCCTTGAACGGCGGTCGCGGCGCGGCTCAACCGCCGGGTTTGTACGGCGCCGGAAAACCGGGGACCGGCAACGTGCTGATCGGCACCGGAACGTATACCGGCGTCGGCGGTGGCGGCGGGTTGCCCTGCACCGTGCCGTCGGTCGTCACGTAGAAGCTGAGCACGCCCTTGGCGCTGCTCATGGTGGTGCCGCCCACGCTGATGTTGATGTTGCGCAGACCGGCGTTGGCCGAGGTGGTTACCGTGTAGCCGGTGTCCGGCACCAGGTCGGTGACCACGTGGTAGGCCGACAACGGCTGCACCCCGTAGACGAGGTTGCCGCTGAGCGCGGTGCCGGCGGCGCCGCTGCTGCTCACCACCACGGCGTTGCCGTCGCTGGCGAGCAGTTCCACGCCGACGATGCCGCCCTGGCTCACCGTCACCGGGCTGGCCGTGGCGACCCTGGTGGCGCTGCCGGACAGATCGAACACCGTCAGCCAACGCTGGCTGGCGCCGGTGTCGGGCGGGCGCACCTGCACCTGCCACGCCTTGACCGGGTTGTCGCCCGGATACATGCCCACCGTCGTGGTCTTGTTGCCGGCCGGCAGCACGGTGGTCATCGCGCCCATGTACTGGCCGTTGTAGCTGACGTCGAAGCGGTGTTGCCCCGCCGGCGCGCTGCCGGCGGCCGGGTTGGCGGGGAAATGCCAGGCCAAGTACTGGTCGTAGCCGGTGCTGCCTTCGGTCGTGCGGTCGTAGACGACGAAACGGTTCGGCCGCAGGTAGACGACTTGCCGCGACCATGCCGACACCGCGGGCCCGGCGGAGAACGTGCGGTACATGTCCTCCAGATGGGTGGCCAGCATGTAGACGTAGCCGTTGCCGTCCTCATAGGCCGACACCGCGGTACGCACGCCGTCGTTCTCGGTGGTCATGGCTTCCTGGCCGAAACGCTGCGCCACGGAGCTGCCGCTCATGCTGCGCACGTAGAAGACGTTGTACAGCTGCCGGTTGCCGGAGTACTGCGTGCCGTCGAGACTGCCCCAGTTGTCGTTGAAGATCTTGGTTTCGTCGGCATTGCCGCCCGGCTCGTGCACCAGCCAGCCGCTGGCATTGACCAGCAACGGCGAGCCGCCGCGCACCAGCGCGAGGCTGCCCTGGTCGAAGAACTCGTGCCCGGAACCGGGGTTGTTGGTGTAGGGGCCGGCACGGAACGACATCCAGCTGGCCGTGGTGGTCCAGTCCGAGCGCGCCGCGACGGCGTTCATGCCGGGCGCGAAATAGGACAGCGGCAAGGTGCTCAGCGCGGCCTTGGGCGCACCCGGATCGATCGCCAGGAACTGCAGCCACGTCGGCGCCTTGCTGTACCCGCCGGTGGCCTGGTCGACCGCCGCGAGGTACTGGTTGAACACCGCGAGCTTGGGCGATTGCCAGTAGCTCAACGCACCGAGGATCTGCTGGAACATGCCGACCGAGGTCGTGCCCGGCGGCGGCGAGGCGGGATCGCCGTTGGAATGGTTGTCGTCGCGGTCGTCGAAGTAGACCAGCGACGGCCAGGTGAAGTGCATCGAGTAGTCGGCACTGTCCAGCGGGAAGGTGTACGGCGCGCTGGCATGCAGCAGGTCCTGTCCGGTGGCGGTCTTCACCTCGCGCGCAGGCAGACTCATGTTGAGGATGCTCAACGGCGCGTAGTTGCCGTAACCCTCCGGCCAGCCGCCGCCGAGCAGGTGCAGGCGGTAATACGGCTGCACCCGTGCGCCGAACTGGTTGCTCAGCCAGTCGGTCCATTGCGTCGGCGCGCTGGGATTCTCGTCGTAGGTGGCCAGCGAGATCACCGCCTTGGCATGGAAGTAGCCCGCGTAGTAATTGCCGATGGGGTTGCCTTCGTAGGCAAACGCGGCACACCCGCCGGCTTTCTCCCACGCGGCGATCCACGCGTTCGCGGTGGTGTAGATCTGCGTGCGCTGGGACGTGGTCAGCAGGTCGTAAACCCAGTCGTAGCCCAGGCCGTAACCCACGCCGTAGAAGCGGATGCCGTAGCCACTGTCGGTGCAGGGGTCCCAGCCGTTGCTGCCCGGGTAGGGCATCGACATCTTCATCAGGATGTCGACCGCCTTGGCGCCGTAGGGCGCGGCCGCCGCCGCATTGCTGGACTTCAGCACCTGGTAGCACATGCCTTCGGCCAGCAGCGCCGGCAGATAGGATTCGCCCTGGTAGCCCGAACCGAGATTCGGCTTGTCGGGGTACTGGTTGCCGGTGGGGTATTCCACCGTGCCGCCGATGTAGGAATCGCAGGTGGCTTTCAGCGCCGTCCACTGCGGCGTGTTCGCCGCCGCGCGCTGGCGCAGCGCGGTCAGCGTGGCGGAGTCCAGCAGCAGGCGCGGATGCGCCGCCAGGGTCACCGCTTGCGGCCGCACCGGCACGGCGCTGAACGCGGCTGCCCGCGGCGCGCCCCGCACCGCGGCATCGCGACCGATCGACCCGGCCAGCCCGGCCGGCACGCCGACCGCATGCCTGGCAGCGGTGCTGCGGGAAGAGGCACCGGCGGTCGTCACCAGCGGCCGTGCCGCGACCACGCGGGTGACCGGGTGAGGCGCCACATCGGTCGTGGTTGCGCGCGGGAGCGCGCGTGTCGCGTTCACTGGCCGCGCCGTCGAGGCGGCATCGACCCGGGTCACGCGTCGACTCGACACCGGCATGACGGTGGAGGGGGCCTGGGCCTCAACGGCATTTCGGAGCTTCTCCGCGGCAAGCGGCGAAGCCTTGGCGGGAGCCGCCGACAGCCTGGCCGGCACCGGCACGGCAGCGGTCGGCGCAGCGGCGGTCGGGCGGAGCTTCAGCGCTCGCGGTTCGTCATCACGCGCCAGCAGCAGCGATATCGCGGTGAACAGCAGCGCCAGCACCACGCCGCCACCGAGCAGCGCGGTACGCGTGCGCTGCGCGCGCGGTGATGACGGGAGGAGTGCCTCGCTGCCCTGGCTCAATGCTGCAGGCCTGCCATTCGGCGCGATCTGATCGGTGCGGGACATGGGGGGAATCCATCGGTAGGCCGACGCCAACGACTCAGCCTCACCAAACCGGCGGCTGGAGGTGGGTGACTGATAATCCTGAACGCCCCTTGCCCGGAAAGCGTATCACCACGTCATGCGGCGTAATAGCTGGCTTGGCAGCTGAATCGCGCCAACCCTGCCGCAGGCTGGGGAGACGGATTCGAGCTGGTCGGGCCGACGCGACAAGGGCGCCGGCAAACCACCCCGCAGGGAGTCGCCGATCAACGCGCGCCGCGGCGGAACAGCACCACTTCGACCGTCTGGAACAGGATCAGCAAGTCGAACAGCAGGTTGTGGTTCTTGACGTAGTACAGGTCGTACTTGAGTTTTTCCTCGGCATCGGCCTCGGACGCGCCGTACGGATAGCGCAGTTGCGCCCAACCGGCCAGACCGGGCTTGAGGCAATGGCGCAGGTCGTAGTAACGGATCTTCTGGCCGAGGTCGATCACGAACTGGGGCCGCTCCGGCCGCGGGCCGATGAAGCTCATCTCGCCCTTGAGCACGTTCCACAACTGCGGCAGTTCATCCAGCCGTACCTTGCGGGTGAAGCGGCCCACCCGGGTCACCCGGTCGTCGTCCTTGTTCGCCCAGCGGGCGATGCCGTCCAGTTCCGCGTCGGTGCGCATGCTGCGGAACTTGATCAGCTGGAACGTCTTGCCGCGCGCGCCGACGCGCTCCTGCCGGTAGAGGATGGGCTGGCCGGCGCCGGACTCGATGCGGATGGCCAGCGCCACCAGCAGCATCAGCGGCCAGGTCAGCAGCAGCACCAGCGCGGCGATCAGCAGATCGGAGCAGCGCTTGCTGAAGCGGCGCAGCGGGGTGGCGTCGAAGCCGCCGGAAAACACCAGCCAGGAAGGATCGGTCAACGACAGCTGCACGCGACCGGATTCGCGCTCGAAGAAGGTCGCCAGGTCGGTCACGTCGATGCCGTTCTGGCGGCACTCCAGCAGGTCGCGCATGGGCAGTGCGCCACGCCGGTCGTCGACGCCAACCACGATCTCGTCCACCTGGCGATGCAGCGCCCAGTCCACCAGCGAGCCGTCGGGAATGACCAGAGACTCCGCACCGATCTGCACCTCTTCACCGTCGCGCGGAACGAAACCAAGCACGTTGAACCCGATGCGGTCCGCGTGACGACGCATGCGTGTCTGGATCTGCGAAGCGCGTTTGCCCGCCCCCAGGATCAGCACCCGCCGCTGAAACACCACCGCGTCCACCAGGCGCAAGAACACCAGCCGGAAGCTCATCATCAAGGCAAAAGCCAGCACCAGCGCGATGATCAGCACGCCACGGCCGACGTACGCCTGCGGCAGCAGGTAGTACATGATGAAAACGCCCACGCCACCGAGCACGAAACCCACGCCCTGGCGGGTCAGCACACCGAACCAGCTCGTTCGCATATGCGACTGGTAGTGACCCAGGGCGACCATCGCCAACATCATGATCACGGCGAACGCCAGCGAGCGTTCGGACATGTGCTGGGAGAACTGGGCAAAGTCGGCAGGCTGGTTGAAGTAACGCAGGTACATGGCGGCGTTGAGCGAGAAGCCCAACAGCACCATGTCCACGCCTGCCAGCAGCAATAGCCAGCGATTGGCTTTTCGACGCAGAAAGCGAAACATCTCCATCCCCTCGACCTTGCTACTCCAGCCATCCTGGCGAACCTGGCGGCGCCACACGCGCACGTCCCCAGCCCGGCGGCGGGCACGCAGCTATACAGGAAAATGAAACATAATGCAAGCGACCAGATCACATATTGAATGATCGCTCGAACGATTCGAGCGGCCGCCCGTTGCCACTCCGGGCGCTCAGCCCCATTCCAGCCGGTGCTGGCTGATCCGCCCGACCCCGACGGGAATCGCAAGTGCACCCACCAGGCCGGCCGGCAGATCCAGAACGCGAACCTGACAGCATGGAAGACCGGCGGCCGCCGCGGGTGGAGCAACAGGCTCGGCTGTACTGGCGTCGAAGCCAGCCGGATCCACGCCCAGCCCCACACCAAAGGCCTTCAACAGCGCTTCCTTGCGCGTCCACAACTCCAGCAGCGCCAGCTCGCGGGCAGCGGAGGCCAGCGCCATGACCCGCGCGGTCTCGGCGGGCGTGCAGACGGCATCGGCCATATCCGTCAAGCGCACCCGCGACGGTTGCTGTTCGATGTCGATGCCGGTGATCGCGCCGCCACAAACCGCCACCGCCACCCAGTCACCCGCGTGACTGAGGCTGGTGCTGAATTCCGTGCCGGGCAGGGTCGGCTGGCCCGCAGGCGTCGCCACCAATGGAACCCGGGCCGGAACCACGTCCAGGCACGTCGAAAGCACGACGCGCCACACCGCATGGGCCAGGATGTAACGGGTCCGGTCATGCGCGAAGCGGAATCGCGCCGCCCGCCCCGCTTCGCCGGCGTCCAGCAGTTCCCCCACGAATGGCGCCTGTGCCGAAAGCGGCTCGCACGCAAACACGATTGCGCGACTCTCGTCGCGCGCCGGTGGCGCGAAGCCCGACTGCGCCAGCGCCCCGCGCACGACGGCGGTGAAGTGGCTTGTGTTCATTTCCCACCCGGCGAATGCGAACACCTCCAGTGTGGCACCCGCGCAGGGATTCCGGGGCCCGGAAACAGACCGGCCCGCCAATGGCGGGCCGGTGCGGGCAAACGCGGAATGACGCTCAGAGGATGTAGACGAACATGAACAGGGCCAGCCATACCACGTCGACGAAGTGCCAGTACCAGGCCACCGCCTCGAAACCGAAGTGGTGATCCTTGTCGAAATGGCCCTTCAGCACGCGGAACCAGATCACCGCCAGCATGATCGTGCCCAGGGTCACGTGCAGGCCGTGGAAGCCGGTCAGCATGAAGAAGGTCGAACCGTAGACGCCGCTGCCCAGGGTCAGGTTGAGCTCGTGGTACGCCTCGATGTACTCGTGCGCCTGGAAGTACAGGAAGGTGGCGCCCAGCAGGACGGTCAGGCCCAGGAACAGCAGGACCCGCCCGCGATGCCCGGCGCGCAGGGCGTGGTGGGCGATCGTCACGGTCACGCTGGAGGTCAGCAGGATCAGGGTGTTGAGCAGCGGCAGCCCCCACGCCGGAACGGTCTGGAAGTCGCCGCCGATCTTCGCCGGGCCGTTGCCGCCATTGGCGCCCCAGGCTGCGGTGTAATCGCTCCACAGGAACTGGTGGGTCAGCACGCCATGGCCTTCGCCACCGAGCCACGGCACCGAGAAGATACGGATGTAGAACAGCGCACCGAAGAACGCGCCGAAGAACATCACCTCGGAGAAGATGAACCACATCATTCCCATGCGGAACGAGGTGTCCACCTGCTGGTTGTAGTCGCCGGCCAGCGACTCCTTGATCACCGAGCGGAACCAGCCGAAGAACATCCCCAGCACGCCAATCACGCCGAGAACGAATACCGATCTGCCGAAACCGGTTTCGCCCGGCTCGGCGTTGAGCCAGTGCCCGGCGCCGAACATGACGATGAACATGACGATCGCGGCGACGAATGGCCAGTAGCTCTTGGCCGGTACAAAGTAAACGTCGTGTTGCTGACCCATGCTGAGACCCCGTGGATTTCTCTTGATGACTCTGCCCCGCCATGCCGCTCGGGGACCTGCCTGCCGGTCGTGCCGACCCGGGTGATTGAAATGGAATGACGTTGGCGGAAGTTATTTCATCAGCAGTATCTGCAGGAACGCCAGCAGGTAGAAGCCGATCACCACCGCGACCAGGATCTTCACCGTGCGCCGCACGCCGCGGCGCTGGTCCGCGGCGTGGATGTCGTCAACCGGCTGCGTCATTTCCACGGCTTCCCCGCCGATCAGGCGTGCACGTTGCCGTGCGCCAGTTCTTCGTCATGGATCACCGGCGGCACCGAGAAGGTGTGGTGCGGCGCAGGCGAAGGCACGGTCCACTCCAGCCCCTTGGCGCCTTCCCACACGCGGTCGGTGGCTTTCTTCCTGGAGAAGAACGCGCAGTGGATCAACACGCCAATGAAGATCAGCTGCGAGGCGCCAAACAGGAAACCGCCGATGGAACTGATCATGTTGAAGTTGGCGAAGGCCACGTTGTAGTCGGGAATGCGACGCGGCATGCCGGCCAGGCCCAGGAAGTGCTGCGGGAAGAACAGCACGTTCACCCAGATCACGCTGTTCCAGAAGTGCACCTTGCCCCAGAACTCGTTGTACATGTTGCCGGTCCATTTCGGCATCCAGTAATAAGCTGCCGCGATGATCGCGAACAGGGCACCGGTCACCAGCACGTAGTGGAAATGTGCCACCACGAAGAAGGTGTCCTGGTACTGGAAGTCCGCCGGCACCAGGGCCAGCATCAGGCCGGAGAAGCCGCCGATGGTGAACAGGATGATGAAGGCGATGGCGAACAGCATCGGCGTCTCGAACGTCATCGAGCCGCCCCACATGGTGGCCACCCAGTTGAACACCTTCACGCCGGTGGGCACCGCGATCAGCATGGTCGCGTACATGAAGAACAGGTCCGCGCCCAGCGGCAGGCCCACCGCAAACATGTGGTGCGCCCACACGATGAACGACAGGAACGCGATGCAGGCAAGCGCGAACACCATCGCCTTGTAGCCGAAGATCGGCTTGCGCGCGAAGGTGGGAACGATCTCCGAGATGATCCCGAACGCCGGCAGGATCATGATGTACACCTCGGGGTGGCCGAAGAACCAGAAGATGTGCTGATACAGCACGGGGTCGCCACCGCCGCCCGGATTGAAGAAGCTGGTGCCGAAGTACTTGTCGGTCAGCAGCATGGTCACCGCACCGGCCAGCACCGGCATCACCGCGATCAACAGGAACGCGGTAATCAGCCAGCTCCACACGAACACCGGCATCTTCAGCAAGTCCATGCCCGGCGCACGCATGTTGAGGATGGTGGCGATGATGTTGATCGCACCCATGATCGAGCTGATGCCCATCAGGTGGATCGCGAACACCGCGTAGGCCAGCGAACCGCTCTGCAGCGACAGCGGCGGATACATCGTCCAGCCACCGGCGGGGGCGCCGCCCGGCAGGAACAGCGTGGACAGCAGCAAGATGAAGGCGAACGGCAGGATCCAGAACGACAGATTGTTCATGCGCGGCAACGCCATGTCCGGCGCGCCGACCATCAACGGGATCATCCAGTTGCCCAGGCCCACGAACGCCGGCATGATCGCGCCGAAGATCATGACCAGGCCATGCATCGTGGTCATTTCGTTGAAGAAATAGGGCTGCACCAGCTGCAATCCGGGCTTGAACAGCTCGGCGCGAATGACCATCGCAAAACTTCCGCCGATGAAGAACATCGTCAGCGCGAAGATCAGGTACAGCGTGCCGATGTCCTTGTGATTGGTGGACATGCACCAGCGTTGGAAGAAACTCTTCGGCGCGCCGTGGTGATCGTCGTGCTGATCATGGGTGGCTGCGTAGGACATGGCCATGCACCTCTAACCTGTAATGGAATGCGACTGCAACGAAAACGCGATGGGATCGGGCTCAGCGCGACGGGGTGGCCGCCGCGGTTGCCGGCGCGGCCGCATCGAACGGCGCGGGTGGCGGCGACTTGGTCGAGGCGGCCTCCTGCTCGGCCAGCCACTTGGCGAAATCCGCCTTCGACTTGGCCACCACCACGATCGGCATGAAGCCGTGATCCTGGCCGCACAGCTCGGCGCACTGGCCACGGTACGTGCCCGGCTCCTTGATGTTGGTCCAGGCCGCGTTGACGATGCCGGGGATGGCGTCGAGCTTCCAGCCCAGCGCAGGCACCCACCACGAATGGATCACGTCGCCGCCGGTGATGACGAAGCGGATCTTGGTGTCGACCGGCACCACCAGCGGCTTGTCGACGTTGAGCAGGTAGGTCTGCTCGTCGCCCACCTTGACCGCGTACGGATCCATGCCCGAACCGAGCTGGCGGGTGTCGTCGCTCTGCTTGTCCAGCCGGGACATGAAGCCGACCTTGTCGATCGGTTTGCCCATGTAGCTGACGTAGTCGTAGCGCCACTTCCACTGGTAGCCGGTGACTTTCACCGTCATCTGCGAACCGGTGGTGTCGGCCCAGCTGGTGAGACCGCCGGTGGCGAGATAGGCCAGCGTGATCAGGATCAGCACCGGGATCGTGGTCCAGACCACTTCCAGCGTCGTGTTGTGGGCCCACTTCTCGGCTACCGCGCCGCGCGATTTGCGGAAGCGGAACATCGCCACGAACATGGCGCCGAACACCAGCACGCCGATCACCACGCAAACCCACAGCGAGATGTTGTTCAGATCGTAAGGCACGTGCGACCAGGTGCTCGCGCCGCGCTCCATGTTCAACTGCCATGGATGCGGGTTCGCCTGCACGACACCACCGAACGTCGCAAGGGCAAGACCCGCCGCTGCCATGAATGATCGCCTGATCCCGCCAGATGTCATGTCTTGCACCTTTGTCATTGCTGTTTGCGCCACTGTCCGGCCGAACCGGCCAGCAGCACCCTGAGTCGCCTTGCCAGCTCGACGCGTTCCGCTGCTGCCAGAAACGCGCCGATTTCCAGATCGCGGCCGTGCGATGACAACACCAGGCGTCCATCGCCGGTATCCAGCCGCACGCGCACCCAGTATGGCTGGAAGCGGGTGCAACGCCGGCCCGGCAGCGACTGCACCTCCAGCGACGATTCGTCGAGAGTGATGCGCTCGCAGCGGTCGCCGGCCCGCCAGGCCACGCTCAACGCGACGGCCATGGCGGCGGATTCCACCAGGGCAAACAGCGGAGCAAACACGTTCCCCTGCCACGCCCCCAGTTCTGCCGTTGTCAGCGCCAATGCCACCAGAACCACGATCAGTCGACGCAGGCCGCGGCGGCTGAGCGAGCGATTGGGCTTGAGCCACATCGTCACGCAGGGCAAGCCGGCGCTGGCTGGTCGAAGCACGATCATGGAGATCCGGCGTGCCTGGAACTGCCGGAATGATAGGCCGCGGCGGCGCAGTGGGCAAGAATGTCGCACCCGATTGACTTCGATCAACGCACCAGGTCACGTCTGCCGGATGTGCAAGCCATTCGCGCCCGCGCGACAAATCACCCGGTCCGGTGCGGCTTTGCGCGCGTGGTGACGCACTCCCATGGCGGGGCTGCAAGCGTACAATCACGGGTTTAATCCATTCTCCGCGACCGGCATCGACACGACCGTGACCTCACCCATCCTGAGCCCCGAACTACCCGCTCGAACCACGCCCGCGCGCGCGCGCATCACTGCTGCCTGGCTGCGCGACGAGACCGAGGCGGTCAACGATCTGCTCGACCAGGCCGTGCTGCCGCCGGAGGAACGCGAACAGGTGGTCGACCGCGCGGCCGCGCTGGTGACCCGCGTGCGCGCGCGGGCGAAGGACCAGAGCGTGGTCGAGTCCTTCATGCGCCAGTACGACCTGTCCAGCGAGGAAGGCATCCTGCTGATGTGCGTGGCCGAGGCGCTGCTGCGCATCCCGGACAAGACCACCACCGACAAGCTGATCCGCGACAAGCTCGGCGACGCCAACTGGCGCAAGCATCTGGGCCGCAGCGAATCGCTGCTGGTCAACGCCTCCACCTGGGGCCTGCTGCTCACCGGCCGCCTGGTCAATCTGGCCGACGGCAGCGGCGACGATTTCAACGGCGCGCTGCGTCGGCTGGTCGCCCGCGTGGGCGACCCCACGATCCGCGCGGCGGTGCGCCAGGCCATGCGCATCATGGGCCACCAGTTCGTGATGGGACGGGACATCGAAGAGGCGCTCGACCGCAGCGTGAAAAAGGAGAACGCGGTATTCCGCTACTCCTTCGACATGCTGGGCGAAGCGGCGATGACCGCCGACACCGCCGAGCGCTACCAGCAGGATTACCGCAACGCGATCGCCGCGCTGGGCGCGCGCGGACCGTATGCGAACCACACCGAGGCGCCGTCGATCTCGGTGAAGCTGTCGGCGTTGTTCCCGCGCTACGAAGTCGCCCAGCGCGCCCGTGCCCACGCCGCGCTCACCGAGAAGCTGCTGGAACTGTCGCAGCTGGCCATGAAGCACGGCATCGCGCTGTCGGTCGACGCCGAGGAAGCCGACCGGCTGGAGCTGTCGCTGGACGTGATCGGCGACGTCTTCACGCATCCCTCGCTGGAAGGCTGGAACGGCCTGGGCATCGTGGTGCAGGCGTACGCCAAGCGCACACCGTTCGTGATCGACTGGCTGGTGGAGACCGCGCTGGCCAGCGGCCGGCGCTGGTACGTGCGGCTGGTCAAGGGCGCCTACTGGGACGCCGAGATCAAGAAGGCGCAGGAACAGGGGCTCTCCGGCTACCCGGTGTTCACCCGCAAGCCGAACACCGACGTGTCCTACCTGGCCTGCGCGCGGCGCCTGTTCAACGCCGGCGGCAACCTGATCTATCCCCAGTTCGCCACCCACAACGCGCACACCATCGCTGCCGTGCACCACATCGCGCAGGGCCGGCCGTTCGAGTTCCAGCGCCTGCACGGCATGGGCAGCGACCTGTACGCCGAAGTGATCGGCAGGAACAGCTTCAACGTGCCCTGCCGCGTCTACGCGCCGGTCGGCACGCACGAGGACCTGCTCCCCTACCTGGTGCGCCGCCTGCTCGAGAACGGCGCCAACACCAGCTTCGTCAACCGTGTGGTGGACGAAGACGTGCCCGCGCGCGAGCTGGTGGCCGACCCCTGCGAGACGGTGCGCGCGTTCGATCACATCCCGCACCCGCGCATCCCGCTGCCGGCCAATCTCTACGGTGAACTTCGGAAGAATTCCATGGGCGTCAACTTTGCCAACGACAACGAACTGAACGACCTCGCCGCCGCAGTCAACGCGCAGACTGGTCCGTGGACTGCCGGCCCGCTGGTGCCCGGCGCCAGCAGCCATGGCCCCACGGTGCAGGTCACCGATCCGTCCGACCGCCGCCGCGTCATCGGCAGCTACGTCAGCGCCGACCAGGCCACCGTCGACCGGGCGATGGCCAACGCGGCGGCCGCGCAGGACCGCTGGAACAATCTGCCGGTGGCCAATCGCGCCGCCATGCTCGAATTCGCCGCCGACCAGCTGGAGGCGCGCCGCGCCGAGTTCATCGCGCTGTGCGTGCGCGAGGCCGGCAAGAGCCTGCCCGACGCGATCGCCGAAGTGCGCGAGGCAGCCGACTTCCTGCGCTACTACGCCACCATGGCGCGCCGCCTGTTCGCCGAACCGGAGCAGCTGCCCGGCCCCACCGGCGAGACCAACCAGTTGTACCTGGGCGGCCGCGGCGTGTTCGTCGGCATCAGCCCGTGGAACTTCCCGCTGGCGATCTTCATCGGCCAGGTCAGCGCCGCGCTGGCGGCCGGCAATGCGGTGATCGCCAAGCCGGCCGAGCAGACCAGCCTGATCGGCCACCTCGCCACCCAGCTGCTGCACGAGGCCGGCGTGCCAAAGGAAGTGCTGCAGTTCGTCCCCGGCGACGGCCCCACCGTGGGGGCGGCGCTCACCCGCGACCCGCGCGTGGCCGGGGTGGTGTTCACCGGTGCCACCGAAACCGCCTGGGCGATCAACCGCGCGCTCGCGGCGCGCGACGCGCAGATCGCCGTGCTGGTGGCCGAGACCGGCGGCCAGAACGCGATGATCGCCGACTCTTCCGCGCTGCCCGAGCAGATCGTCAAGGACGTGATCGCCTCGGCCTTCCAGTCCGCCGGCCAGCGCTGCTCGGCGGCGCGCGTGCTGTACATCCAGGAGGACATCGCCGACAAGGTGATCGACATGCTGGCCGGCGCGATGGCCGAGCTGAAGGTGGGCGATCCGGGCCTGCTGTCGACCGACGTCGGCCCGGTCATCGACGAGGACGCCAAGGCGATCCTGGTGGCCCACGCCGAACGCATGGACAAGGAGGCGAAGAAGATCGCCGAGGCGCCGATGGACCCGGCCGCCACCGCGCACGGCACCTTCTTCGCGCCGCGCGCCTACGAGATTCCCTCGCTGTCGGTGCTCAAGCGCGAAGTGTTCGGCCCGGTGCTGCACCTGATCCGCTTCAAGGCCAGCGAGCTGAAGAACGTCGTCGACGAGATCAACAGCACCGGCTACGGCCTCACCCTCGGCGTGCACAGCCGCATCGACGCCACCGTGCACTACATCAGCCAGCACGCGCGCGTCGGCAACTGCTACGTCAACCGCAACCAGATCGGCGCGGTGGTCGGCGTGCAGCCGTTCGGCGGCGAAGGCCTGTCCGGCACCGGCCCCAAGGCCGGCGGTCCGCATTACCTGCTGCGCTTCGCCGGCGAACGCACGCTGACCATCAACACCACGGCGTCGGGCGGCAATGCGTCGCTGCTGACGATCGGGGAGTAAGGGCCGGGATTGGTGGCAGCTTGAGCCACGAGGGAACCTCGAACGACGATGGCATAATTGCCCTCGAAAGTGCGAGTCCATTTCGATTCCGGTCGGCGTGAAGCCGAGAATGGTGTATGAGGTAGACCATGCCTTCTTCGACGCCTTCCGCCGTGAACCCTGAGCAGGACGTTGCGCATGACGTGACGGACACCGACCTCGTCGGCACGCTGCGGCGGCTGCGCGAGGCGCAGGCGCGCGAACCGCTGCCCGACTGGCCAACCCGCGCGCGACGCCTGCGTGCGCTGGAGCAGATGCTGCTCGAACAGAGCGCGGCGTTTGCCGCGGCGATCGACGCCGATTTCGGCCAACGCCCACGGGAGGAAACCGATCTGCTGGAGACTTTCCCCAGCCTGTCGGCGATCCGCCACGCGCTGGCCCACGGCCGGCGCTGGATGAAGCCGCGGCGGCGCCTCGCCGACTGGTTGTTCCTGCCCGCGCGCACCGAGTTGCGGCCGCAGCCGCGCGGCGTGGTCGGCATCATCGTGCCGTGGAACTACCCGCTGTACCTGGCGGTCGGCCCCTTGGTCGACGCGCTGGCCGCCGGCAACCGCGCGATGCTGAAGATGAGCGAGTTCACGCCGCGCTTCTCGGTGCTTTTCGCCGAACAGGTGGCGACGTACTTCCGGCCCGACGAAGTGATCGTGGTGAACGGCGACACCGCAGTGGCGCAGGCGTTCGCCGCGCTGCCATTCGACCATCTGCTGTTCACCGGTTCCACCGCGGTCGGCCATCACGTCATGCGCGCGGCCGCGGCCAACCTCACCCCGGTGACGCTGGAGCTGGGCGGCAAATCGCCGGCCATCATCGGCCCCGGCGCGCGCTTCGGGCATGCAGTGGAACGCATCGTGTTCGGCAAGTTGGTCAACGCCGGGCAGACCTGTATCGCGCCGGATTACGTGTTGCTGCCGCGCGCGCGCATGGCGGAGTTCATCGAACTGGCCGGCAAGGCGGTGGCGCGGATGTACCCGCAGCTGCAGCAGAACACGCAGTACGCCAGCATCGTCTCCGATCGCCAGTACCAGCGCCTGACCGCGCTGCGCGACGACGCGCAGGCCGCCGGCGCGCGCGTGCACGCGCTGGGCGACGCCACGGAAGATCCGGCGCGCCGGCTGCTGCCGCCGCAGCTGCTGACCGCGGTCGACGACGGCATGGCGGTGATGCGCGAAGAGATCTTCGGCCCGCTGCTGCCGCTGCTGCCGTATGACTCGGTCGAGGAAGTCATCGCCTTCGTGGCGGCGCGCCCGCATCCGTTGGCGCTGTACCTGTTCGAGCAGGATCGTTCGCTGATCCGCGACGTGCTGGCACGCACCCACGCTGGCGGCGTCAGCGTCAACGACACGCTGTACCACATCGCCCAGCACGGCCTGCCGTTCGGCGGCGTCGGCGCCTCGGGCATGGGCGGCTATCACGGCGAGGCGGGCTTCCGCACGTTCTCGCACTTCAAGCCGGTGTTCCGCCAGGCGCGCTGGAACGGCGCCGGCCTGCTCAACCCGCCCTACGGCGCGCGCTTCCGGCGCCTGCTCGATCTGCTGCTGCGTCGCGGCTGAAGTTCTCTTCGCGCGAAAAAAACTCCCCGCCGAAGCGGGGAGTCTTCTGGTGCGGCTGACGCGGGTCGAGCGTCAGAACTTGTACATCGCCGAGAAGCTCAGCAGGTTGCCGTAATCGTCGAAGTTGCCGGTCAGCGTGTCGCCGGTGCTGTTGGTGTTGGAGACATGCGCGTTGTTGACGAAGATGTGCGCATACGAGGCGTTGATCTCGAAATGCTCGCTGGCCTGGTAGCCGATGCCGATGGTGGCCATCTTGCGGGTCGAATCCGGCACGCGCGGGCTGCGGGTCTTCTCGTAGGTCGGGCTGCTGTCGACCGCGACGCCGGCGCGCAGGGTCAGCTTATCGTTGACATACCAGTCGCCGCCGACCGACGCGTACACGGTGTTGCGCCAGTTGTACGGCTCCGAGGTCTGCGGCTGCGAGTTGCCGTAGTTCACCGTCAGGTTCTTGAACACGTCCCACTTGGTGTACGCCACGTCGGCGCCGAAGCCGAACTTCTCGCCCTGGTGCCAGTAGCTCGCGCTGGCCACGGCCGGCGTGGTGAAGTCGGCGGTGCCGGTGGTGTGCGAGAACGGCGGAATCGAGCTGGCCAGCGCGGGGTTGGCCAACAGCAGGTCGTAGCCCGGCGTGGTGGTGAAGTTGCCGGTGCCCTCGAGGCGATGACTGATCTTGGAGCGGTAGTTCAGCGCCAGCTTGTCGTTCGGGGTCAGCTTCCAGAAGCCGCCGAGCTGCCAGCCGTAGCCCCAGTCGTCGCCCTTGATGCGCGCGTAGCCGTCCACGCCCGGCGGCGTCACCGCCGCCACGCCGGCCGCGGCGGCCTGGCCCTGCTGCACGGCGGCCTGGATCATCGCGGCGCCCTGCGCCGGCGAGATCTGGCCGGCGGCGATGGCCGCCTGGATCTGTGCCACGCCGGCAGCGGTCTGCGCAGCGATGCCTTGCTGGATGCCCAGGCCCACCGCGTTGAAGTTGATCGCACTGGTCAGCTCGGCGCTGGTCTTCTGCGCGATGAAGCTGGCGCCCAGGCTGAAGTTGTCGCTGACGTCGAACGACGCCGACAGCGTGGCGTCGAGCGACTGGAACTTGGACTTGATGCCGTGGTAGCGGCCGACCCAGTCCTTGTCGTATTCGGTCTGGAAGCCGAACGGCACCGAGAAGCCGCCGCCCACGTGCACGCGGTCGCCAACCTGGGTGGCGAAGAACAACGCCGGCACCGGCAAGGTGGTGCCGGCATCGCCGCCGTTGCCGCCGCTGATCGGGCGGCCCAGCACGTCATGCGCGCTGCCCTTGAACTTGGCGCTGAAATTGATGGCAGTAACGTCGGCCTGCAGGTAGGTGCCCTTCAGCTCGGACATCGCGGCCGGATTGTTGACCACCACCGAGACATCGCCGCCGGCGGTGGCGGAGCCCGCGAAGGCGCGGCCCAGGCCCTTGGCGCTGTTTTCCTTGAGCTGGAACGCACTGGCATCCGCGCTCACCGGCGCAACCAAGGCGCCCACGATGGCCATGCTCAGCGCGGCGAGCGCCAGTGGACGGGCAGCGCCCGCAAGGGTACGGAAAGACGTGTGCATCGCTGGCTCCTGTTGGGACAACTCGATGGATCGGGCGGACGGAAAGGGAAATTCATACGTGCGTTTGAACTTCCTGCGCTGGACTTTGCCCTTTCGGACAAGGCGTTGCAAGTGCGCGCGCAACAAATTACTAACAAACACGCGCTGCCAGGCACACTGCCGGCCAGCCGCTCTGCCGGCCGGCACTGTTACGCTCGCCTCCGCGCGTTTGCTCCCGTCCCACGGTGCTGCCATGCAATGTTTCGTCTACGCCAGCCTGGCCAGGGCTGACACTTACCTGTGGCTGGCCGAACGCGATGCGTTCGAGGTGCTGCCCGAGCCGCTGACGCTGATGCTGGGCGAACTGCGCTTCGTGATGGAGGTGCAACTGACCCTCGAACGCAAGTTGCCGGCGGAGGACACCCGCCAGGTGCTCGAACACCTGCGCACGCAGGGCTGGCACCTGCAATTGCCGCCGCAGGAAACCCTCGCCGCGGCCAACCATCTCGCCTACACGCACTCGCCGCGGGGTGATCGGGACGAATGAATCGCGCATCATGGCGTTCGCGTTAACGCCTGGTTACCGCCTGCATCGCCCACGATTTCTATACTGCCGCCATGACCCAGACCAAATCCCGCCGACGCCCTCCCTTCCTGCACGCGCTGGCCTGGTTCATCCCCGGCCTGCTGGCCGTGGCGCTGGCCGGCTTGACCACCCACCCGCTGACCCTGATCCCGCTGCTGCTGGCCAATGCGCTGACGATGGCGGCGATCTGCCACGCCATCGGTTTCGATCCGGAACCGAGCTTCTCGCGTACCGTCCTGCGCCGCGGCGCCGCGCACCTGGTGATGTTCACCGGCTACACCGTGCTGGTGTTCGTGCTGGTGGCCTGGCCGATGCTGCAACTGAGCCACAGCCCCAGTCTCAGCGCCGCGCTGCTGCTGGCCGCCGCGCTGGTGCTGGCGCTGGTCTCGCTGTGGCGGCTGTGGCCGGCGTTCGGGCTGGTGTTCGTCTGGGACGACGCCTACCCGCCGCAACGCGACGGTTCTTGGATCTTCACCGCCACGCTGCGCAGCATGGCGTTCGGCCGGCACCTGTCGCGCGAGGAGCGCTTCTTCACCCACTTCGTGCCGGCCGCACTGTGCCTGCTCGCGCTGGCCTTCGGCGCGATCGCGCTGACCGGGCTGGTCGGCATGCTGCCGGAGGAAATGCGCCTGGCGGCGCTGGCGCTCTACGCGCTGGTGATCCTGCCGCTGGCCTGTCTGGTGATCGCCAACCGCACCCTGCGTGCGTTGCTGTGCGAACGCCATCCGCCGCGCCGACGCGCGGACGCGAATCCGCTGACGGCTGAATCGCCGCGGCCGGTGCTGAGCGAACCGGAGCGCATCGCCGGCACGCCCGAACAGGCGGCTGCCCTGCTCGCCGCCACCCGCGCCGGCGACATCGAACGCGCGCTGGCGCTGCTGGAAGTGGGCGCCGCCTGCGACACGGTGCCGCAGCCCGGCGATCGCGACCAGCGTCCGGTGCTGATGCTGGCGGCACTGCTGCCCGACACGCGGTTGCTGCGGGAACTGATCGCGCGCGGCGCCGACGTCAACCGTGCCAGCGGCGGACTCACCCCGCTGCTGGCGGCCACCCGCGACAGCTGGCACGGCCGCGCCGAGGCAGTGCTGATGCTGCTCGCCAACGGCGCCAGCCCGCTGGCCACGGATGCCGACGGCAACACCCCGCTGCACGGCGCCGTGCTCAGCGCCGACGCCGGCGTGGCGGCGATGCTGCTGGATGCCGCCGCGCCGATCGACGCGCTCAACCAGGCCGGCCTGAGCCCGCTGGCCACCGCCTGCCGCGCCGCCAACTGGGCGCTGGCGAAATTCCTGCTCGAACACGGCGCCAAGCCGGCCCCGGCCGGCGGCGAACCGGCGCTGGTCGCCGCCGCCACCATCGCCGACGACGACCCGACCGGCGTAGCCCTGCTGCTCAAGCATCGCGCCGCGGTCAACGCGCTCGACGCACGCCAGCGCCACGCCCTGCTCGGCGCCGCCGCCGAGGGCCACGAGCGCATCGCCCGCGCGCTGTGCGACGCCGGCGCCGACGTCAAGCTGGCCGACGAACACGGCAGCACCGCGCTGATGGAAGCCGCGCGCGCCGGCGCCAGCGGCATCGTGCAGCGGCTGGCCGAAGCCAAGGCCAACGCGCTGGCCCGCGACCAGCACGGCCGCGACGCGCTGATGCTGGCCTGCCAGTCGCCGCATGCCGACGTCGCCACCGTCCGCGCCCTGCTCGAACTCGGTGCCGACGCCCGGGCCGCCGGCGGCGACGGCCGCAGCGCCCTCGACCACGCCAGCGCCGCCGGGCGCTGGGATCTGGTCGCGTTGCTGGACCCGGACACCGCGCTGCCCGCCAACCTCAGCCATGATCTGCTGGACGAAGGCGCCGACACGCCGCAGCACCTGCTCGACGCGCTGCGCTTCGGCCACTGGGCCACCGTCTCCGCCTTCGGCGAGCGCGTGCGCTCGTGGCCGCAGGCCGAGCTGGCCCGGCTCTACCTGGAACTGGCCACACCGGGGCTGGGCGCAGCGCGGCGCTGGTTGCTCGACCACGGCCTCGACGCCGAAGCGCGGCTGGAAGCGCCGCGCATCGACGAGCCCGACACCGGCGAAGCGCACAGCCAGGCACCGCTGGGACGGCGCCTGTTCGACGCCCTGCTCGAACGTCTTCCCGATGCCACCGAAGCGGTCGACGATCTGCTGCAGGCCGGCGCCAGCCCCGCCGGTTGCGGCCTGCTGGCGGCGGCCCTGGTGCAGCTCGAAGGCGCGGCCCAGGCCGCCGCGCTGCCGCTCGGCCTGCTCGATCGCGGCGCCGATCCGTTCGGCACGGACGCGCACCAGCGCACGCCGCTGCACCTGGCCGCGCGCCACGCGCACGGCGCCCTGCTGCAGGCGCTGCTGGCGCGCGGCTGCGATCCGAACGCCCGCGACGGCGACCAGCGCACGCCGCTGTTCGCTGCGCTGGAACACGGCGCCGCCGCGCTGGTGTTGGTGCGCAGCCTGATTGCCCACGGCGCCGATCCGGAAGCGGCCGACGCCCACGGCGAAACACCGCTGGGGTTGGCGCTGGAGCATCCCGCACTGGAGCGCTGGCTGGACTGGCGCGACTGGCCGCTGCCGCTGCGCCCGCTGCGCGCCACCGACCTGCCCGTGGCTGCGGCTGCCGGTGCGCTGGCCGCGGTGCAGCGTCTGCTGGAACTGGGCTTCGCCGTCGACACCCGCGACGAGCAGGGCGCCACCGCGCTGCTGCGCGCCTGTGGCGCCGGCCACCGCGAGGTGGCCGCCTGCCTGCTCGACGCCGGTGCCGACCCCAGCCTGAGCGCGCACAGCGGCGTGACCGCCCTGGTCGCCGCGGTCAGCGCACGGCGCGAAGCGCTGGTGGCCCTGCTGCTGCAGCGCGAGGTGGCCGTCGACCAGCGGCTGCCGAACGACGCCACCGCGCTGATGGTGGCCGCCGTGCTGGGCTATCCGGACATCGCCGAACAACTGCTGGCCGCCGGCGCCGACGTCAAGGCCGTGGACAGCTCCGGCCGCAACGCGCTGCATGCCGCCGCCCAGTTCGGCTTCGAACACAACGACAGCCTGCGCGCCCGCCGCCTGTTCGACGGCCTGCTCAAGCACGGCGCCGAGATCAACCACGCCGATCGCGAGGGCAAGACCCCGCTGCTGCTGCTGCTGGGCGCGCAACTGTCGCCCGGCAGCGACGGCGACGCCACCCACCTGGGCGCGCTGGTGCCGCCGCTGCTCGATGCCGGCGCGCACGTCGCCCACGCCGACCAGCGCGGCGTCACCGCGTTGCACGCCTGCGCCATGCACGCGCTGCTCGCCCCGGCCCGCGTGCTGCTCTCGCGCGGCGCCGACCGCCAGGCCACCGACGCCTTCGGCCGCACCGCGGCGGAAGTGGCCCGCCAGCTCGGCTTCATCGACATCGCCCACGAACTCGGCGCACGCAGCAGCCAGGCGATCCCCAGCGTGCGGCAGACGCTGCGGCAACCAGCGGAGTGAGTTCGCTGGTCGCCGCTCAGGGTGCGGCAGGATGCCGCATCGAAGGATAGTGCTCCCTTCCTCCACGGGATGAAAAGCACCGGCAATCAGCGGATGCGGCACCGTTGTAGGACATCACCTACATGAAATGTTGCCAATCCCCGCTGCCAACCACACCAAGACCCTGATAAGGGGTCGAGCGCGGAGAAAATCAGCCCGTATCCCGGGTTGCATTCCCAGATTGATTCGTCCATGGTGGCTTTGCACACGTCCACCATGCGGCGAGTGCGCAAAAAATCCGCAAAGCATTATGTCTTCATATAGACAGGGGAAGGATTGCCGTGAAAATACTGTCCGTAGTGGTACTTGCACTCGGCCTCGCAACCGCCTTCAAGTCGGCGCCGGCGTACTCACAGGATTTCAAGGAGTTTTTGTTCTGCGACAACTGCAGCACATCCGCACAGTTTGAGAGCGTCGCTAAAACGCGACCAACGAGAACAGGGGAATGGCTATACGCCGTAGGTAACCGCGTCACTGGTGAAATGCGGTTTGTGACGGTCTTTTATACGGCCCCGGGTCAGGTTCCCCTTTCAATCGGTGAGTCAACTCAAAAGAGTGCATCCGGGGGAGTGACCATCATGCAAGTCCCCATAGAAAATCCGTATGTGGTTGCACCAGAAGATAGCATGGTTCCATTTGTCAGCCAAAGTTCGGGTACATGGGCAACCAGTACTCGCGCGACACCGGCAGAAGAATATCAGTTCGTAGCAATGGTTAGCGCCGCAAGCAATCGTATCGTCGTCACTTCGCCGCTTGATAAAGATGGATTTGACTCCCTTGCGGGCGCTCAGATGGAACTTGTTGGCCCCTATTTATGGGGAAAACTGACCGAGAGCAACCCCGGCTGGGCTGGAACCTCGATAACGGGCAGTCTAAAAAATGCACTTGACAAAGCCCTAGGATGGAGCGAAGGCAAAGGCCCTGTCGCGTGTATCATATTCCAAAATGGCGACTTCGCCTGCTTCCAAATCAACCCGACAGCCGTAAGCGCGCCAGTGTATCTCGAAGGAACCGGAAAGGACCGCGATAATAACCCAATCAGTCGCACACCATCCCTGCCTAACGGCGGCGGTTTCGGGACGAAGGTAGTGCATGAAAACGGGGATGCCCGAGGTTACAGTGCGGGGGGTAATAGTCGCCTTATATGCGCATTCGTTAATGGGGGCCTGGATCATTGCTGGGTCGAGTACGTAATCCAGTAGTGCGTGGCGACGTTAGCTAATGCGCAACGATTCATACCAGTATTGGAATATGGATAGTCCCTTTTTAATGGTGGTACCTTTTGCATAAATTGCCTCTGAGGCAAGAAGCCCCCCCCGGCAAAGCCGGGAGGGGCCACTTGCCTAGGGAAATTGTTTAAAACAGCTGGGCGTTGGGCCTAACTTCTCGAAGGGCGAGGAAAGCTTGAAAGGTTCTATGTCTTTTCGGTGACGGCACAGCGCCAATACGGCAAAAATGATGGGAGATCTAAAGATTATGAAGACCTGGGTAAAGGTTTCAACTTCGGGGCTGGTCTGCCTTATTGTCGGGGCCGCGATCGGTGCGATAATGACATCGCACTTGATGACTTCGTACTTCATGGCTTCCGTCGGAGACAACGTCTATCGAAACTTCGAGTTCAGCTTTGAACGTCTGGCTTCACGTGACGGCGTTTCCAAGTCGCCGATAAGGATGCAGGAGAACGAGCTATGGAAACTCGCACAATCAACAGTCATCCTTGGCCAGCAGTTCGATCGCATCGGTGACCCCCAAGTGCGGGCCGATGCGGTGCGGATCGCAAAGCTCATAGAAGCCAATCCTCAGCTGCAAGGCCAGCCGACGGAAGTCACGGTACAGAACGCGGCCAAGGCGCGGCAATGCATCATCGAGAAGTCGTCGAACCCTTCTGCCGTGGTGCAATGCGTCCACGATTCATACGTTTCCTCGGGACCAATAGCTCATTTCTGAGCGTGGACGTGGCCACGGTCCTGAGGAGCGAAGAGGTCGAAGCGCCCTTCACGACCGCCGGGCCCGCAACCGGCATCGGGCATTCACTCGGGGCTGTCCGGCACCGCCGGCCCCTTCTCGCGCTGGCGCGCGGCGGCGCGCTCCGCATCGGCCTCGAACAGGCGCTGCAAATCCACCAGCGCATCGCGGGTGCTCTGCATCAGCTTGGTCTCGTCGTCGTAGACCAGGGCCTGCTTCTGCAGCAGGTTCTCGTCGTAGCGGCGGAAGCGCTCGACGCGGTCGACTGCCAGCTCGTGCGACAGACCCAGCGCCTCCAGCGTCTTGCGGGTCATCTTGAGGCTGGAGTGGAAGGTCTCGCGCACCGGGTCCTCCACGCCCAGGTCGAGCAGGCGGAACACGTGCTGGCGGTTGCGCGCGCGGGCGACGATCTTCAGGTGCGGGTATTGCCGCTTGACCAGACGCGCGGTGCGCAGGTTGGTCTCCGGGTCGTCGGTGGCCAGCACGAACACCTCGGCCGTGGCCGCGTGCGCGGCGCGCAGCAGTTCCGGCCGCGCCGGGTCGCCGAAGAACAGGTTGATGCTGCCGAAGCGGCGCGAGAAATCGACCTGGTCGGCCGAATGCTCCAGCGCCACGAACGCAATGCCCTGCGCGCGCAGCACGCGGGCGATGATCTGGCCGACGCGGCCGAAGCCGGCGATGATGACCCGCGGCGGCGCGGTATCGATGGTGTCGAACTCGCGCGGCGGCTGGCGCGGGCGCAGGTCCAGCGCCTTCGCCGCCAGCACCACCAGCAGCGGCGTCAGCGCCATGCTCAGCGCGATCACCAGCATCAGCAGGTCGCGCTGCGCGACGCTGAGCAGGCCCTGCTCGGTGGCCAGCCGCAGCACCACGAAGGCAAACTCGCCGCCGGCGGCGAGCAGCACCACGAGGCGCAGCGTGTCGGGGCGATTGAGCCCACACAGCCAGCGCCCCAGCGGCCACAGCAACGCGCCCTTCAGCACCAGCAGCAGCGCCAGCAGGGTCAGCACCAGACCGGGTCGATGCCACAGCAGGGACAGGTCCATCGACATGCCGACGCTGATGAAGAACAGTCCCAGCAGCAATCCCTTGAACGGCTCGATGTTCGATTCCATCTCGTGCCGGTATTCCGAATCGGCCAGCAGCACGCCGGCGAGGAACGCGCCCAGGGTGGCCGACAGGCCCGCCAGTTCCATCAGCCAGGCCACGCCCATCACCACCAGCAGCGCGGTGGCGGTGGACACCTCGACCGAGTCGGCCTTCGCCACGAAGCGGAACACCGCGCGCAGCACATAGCGGCCGCCGACCACCACCGCCACGATCACCCCGAGCGTGCGCAGCACGCCAAGCAACTCCACGTGCGAGGCCGAGGACGCGGCCAGCAGCGGCAGCGCCGCGATCAGCGGGATCGCCGCCAGATCCTGGAACAGCAGCACGGCGAACACCTGCCGCCCGTAGGCCGAGCCCGCCTCCTTGCGCTCGGCGAGGATCTGCAGGCCGAACGCGGTGGACGACAGCGCCAGACTGCCGCCGATCACGAACGCCGCCTTGCCGCCGAGGCCGAACAGCCAGTACGCCACCGCGCCGATTACCAGGGCGGTGGCCAGCACCTGCGCGATGCCGGTGCCGAACACCGAGCGGCGCATCACCCACAGCCGCTGCGGCGACAGCTCCAGCCCGATCACGAACAGCATCAGCACCACGCCGAACTCGGCGATGTTCGCCACGCCCGAGGTGTCGTGGATCAGGCCCAGCAGCTGCGGCCCGATCGCCACACCGGCCAGCAGGTAGCCGAGCACCGCGCCGAGGCGGAAGCGTTTGGTCAGCGGCACCGCGATCACCGTGGCGAGCAGGAACACCAGGGCCGTCTGCAGCAGATGATGGCTGTCCACGCGTGATCGAACTCCGGCCGGGAGCCTCGATTATTTCACGCAGCCGCCACTCCCGCTGCCCGCCGTCGTCACATCGCCCGCATATTCGGCGCGCGCTACCGCCTTGCTTCCGCGGCGCGGCCCTGCTTGCGTCGGCGACGGCATTGGCAGAATATGCCAATGGCAAGCCGTGGAGAGATGCCATGCCGACCCGCAACGTAGTACTCACCGATCCACAGGCCCGATTCGTGGAGGCATTGGTGACATCGGGCCGCTATCAGAACGCCAGCGAGGTATTGCGCGAGGGGTTGCGTCTGGTGCAGCAGCGCGAACGAGGCTACGCCGCGCGCCTCGAAGCATTGCGCGATGCCGTGGCCGTGGGCGTGGCTGATATCGATGCCGGACGTTACGAGACGTTCGACGATCCGGCAGCGCTGGAAGGCTGGCTCACGAAGCTTGGCGAATAGGTTTGCTGCGGTGCGCTGGTCGATTCGCGTCACCCGCAGTGCGCAACAGGACGTCGTGGCGATCCGCGCCTGGATGCATCGGCGATTCGGTGCGCGACAGGCGCGAACGTATGTGCACACGCTGGCGCTTGCGCTGCAGGCGCTGGGCGATGAAGGCCCCGATCTCCCCGGTGCCAGCCCGCGCGATGATCTGGGAGCGGGCGTCCGTGTTTTGCATGTGGCGCGACATGGGCGGCATGGCCGTCACTTCGTGGTGTTCCGCGCTGGCGGCAAACACCGCATCGACGTGCTGCGCATACTGCATGACAGCATGGATATGGCGCGGCATGTGACCTGAAGCATGCGCAGAGCCTGCTGGGCGGGCGGGGCCGAACCGGAGCGGGGTTGCACCCCCTCACGAAGAAGGCCGGCAATGCCGGCCTCTTCGCACGCATGACTGCCGCGCCTTACTGCTTCGGCGCGTCCATCAGGCCGCGGTTCTCCAGCATCGGCTCGATGCTGGGATCCTGGCCGCGCCAGTCCCGGTACATCTTGGCCAGATCCTCGGTGTTGCCGCGCGAGAGCACCATCTTGCGGAAGCGGTCGCCGTTGGCGCGGGTGAGGCCGCCGTTGTCCTTGAACCCGATGAAGGCGTCGTCGGCCAGCATCTGTGTCCATAGGTAGGCGTAGTAGCCGGCGGCGTAGCCGTTGCCCCAGATGTGCTGGAAATAGCTGGAGCGGTAGCGCGGCGGCACGTAGCTCAGGTCCACGCCGTCCTTCTTCAGCGCGGCGGCCTCGAACTTGTCCGCGTCCTGCAGCGGCGCATCGGCGCCCAGCATGTGCCAGTTCATGTCGAGCATCGCCGCGGCGACCAGCTCGGTCATGTTGTAGCCCATGTTGAACTTGCCGGCCTTCATCATCTTGTCGACCAGCGCCTGCGGTATCGGCGCGCCGGTCTGGTAGTTCTTGGCGTAGTTGGCGAACACCTTGGGGTTGGTCGCCCAGTGCTCGTTGAACTGCGAGGGGAACTCGACGAAGTCGCGCGCGGTGTTGGTGCCGGACAGGGTCGGGTATTCCTCGTCGGCGAACATGCCGTGCAGGGCGTGGCCGAACTCGTGGAACATGGTGATCACGTCATCGAACGACAGCAGCGCCGGCTGGCCCGCGGCCGGCTTGGTGAAGTTGCAGACGTTATAGATCACCGGCTTGGTGCCGAGCAGCTTCGACTGGCCGACGAAGTTGTCCATCCAGGCGCCGCCGCCCTTGTTGTCGCGCTTGAAGTAGTCGGTGTAGAACAGCGCCAGCGACTTGCCGTCCTGATCGAACACCTCGAACACGCGCACGTCCGGCTGGTACACCGGGATGTCCTTGCGCTCCTTGAAGGTCAGCCCGTAGAGCTGGTTGGCGGCGTAGAACACGCCGTTCTGGAGCACGTTGTCGAGCTCGAAGTACGGCTTGATCTGGTTCTCGTCGAGGTCGTACCTGGCCTTGCGCACCTGCTCGGCGTATCGGTTCCAGTCCCACGGCTGCAGCTTGAAGCTCGGCTGCCCCGCCGCCTTCTGGTCCTGGTCGATCTGCGCCTGGATGTCGGCGGCCTCGCGCGTGGCGCGCGCCACCGCGGCCGGGGCCAGCTTGCGCATGAAGTCCATCGCGGTGGCCGGCGTCTTGGCCATCTGGTCTTCCAGCTTCCACGCGGCGTAGTTCGGATAGCCCAGCAGCGCGGCCTCCTGCGCGCGCAGCTGCGCCAGCCGCTCGATCGTCTTGCGGGTGTCGTTGGCGTCGTTGTGCTCGGCGCGGTTCCACGAAGCCTCGAACAGCTGCTGGCGGGTGGCGCGATCGTCCAGATCCTGCAGCTCGGGCTGCTGGGTGGTGTTCTGCAGCGGCAGCACGTACTTGCCGTCCTGCTTGCGCTCCGCCGCGGCACGGCTGGCGGCGGCGATTTCAGCGTCGCTCAGGCCGGCCAGCCTGCTCTTGTCGCCGATCACCGGCGCGGCGTCCTTGGTGGCGGCCAGCAGCTTGTTGGTGAACGCGGTGCTGAGGCTGGACTCCTCCTTGTTCATCGCCTTGAGCTTGGTCTTGTCGGCATCGGACAGTTTGGCGCCGGCATGCACGAAGTCGTCGTAGACCACCTGCACCAGTCGCGCCGATTCCGGATCGAGCTTGAGCGCGTCGCGCTGGTCGTGGACCGCCTCGATGCGCTTGAACAGCTTGTCGTTGAGATAGATCGCGTCCTGGTGGGCGGCCAGCCTGGGCGCCTCTTCCTCCTGCACCTTCTGCAGGGTCGGGTTGGTGTTGGCCGCGGTGACGCCGTTGAACACCGCCATCACGCGATTGAGCATCGCGCCGGTCTTCTCCAGCGCCACGTAGGTGTTCTCGAACGTGGCCGGCTCCGGGTTGTCGGCGATCTTCTGCACTTCGGCCAGTTGCTGCTTCATGCCCTCCTCGATCGCCGGCTGGTAGTCGGCGTCGGTGATCCTGTCGAACGGCGGCGCCTGGAACGGCAGCGTGCTGGGCTGGAAGAACGGGTTGCTGGTCATGGCATCGGCGGGTGCGGTGGCGAGGGTGCTCGCCGTCGACGCGGGAGCGGGTGTCGCGTCGGCGCTGCCCGGTGGTTGCGAGCAGGCGGCGAGAGCGATCGTGGTGGCAATCACAAGCAGGCGGAGACGAAACATCGGGTTCCCCAGGGTGGGCGTCCGCGGCGGGACGGAATGGAAAGACGGTCCACGACTTTACCGACACGGCTGCCGGTTTCCAAACGTTCGCAGGAACCTGCGAATGCCGGACCGGCGCGGGAGATTCACGCCGAACGCAGGTCGCGCAGCTGCCAACCGCCGCCGATCAGCAGGAACAGGCGATGGCGCAGCACGCTCATCGGCAGCGTGGTGGTCAGTTCCACATCGGTGCGCAGGTCGGCAACCCTGGCCGTCACCTCGGCCGCCGGATCGGTGCTGCCGAGGCCGGCATCCACTGCATCCGGGTCGGGCTGCGCCGCGCGCCAGCGCCGGAACATGTCGTCCTCGCGCAGCGCATGCTGCAGCGCGGCCGCAAAGTCATTCGGGCCGGCGCCGGCGTAGCTGAAACGCGGATCCTCGCCGCGGGCATGCGCGAGGTCGGCGATCGAGAGGTAGTAGCGGTTGCGGGCCATGGCGACTCCGGAAAGGGATGGCGTACCGATTGCAGCACGACCGGCGTGAAGCCGGCGATGCGGCCCGGCAGGTGGCAGCGCCAGCAGAAATGGCGTATGAATCAGGGCCTGCTGTCCAAGTCGGGGGCTTCCGATGTCACGCATGACTGGCGTCCGTGCAATCACGTCTGCAGGCTGCGGCCTGCTCTTCGTCGCGGCAGGCCTGCTCGGCGCCTGCTCCTCGTCGTCACCGCCGGCGTCGGCGCCCGCCGCCCCGGCCGGCGTTTCCTCCGCGCCGCCTCCGCCGGCATCCGCGCCGGCGCCGGCGACGAGCGCGGGCGGCGCCATCGCGGCCGGCAGCGGCACGCGCCTGCTGCGCTTCCCGGACGTGTGCGGCGCCCGCGTGGTGTTCACCTACGCCGGCGACCTGTGGCTGGCCTCGACCCAGGGCGGCACCGCCACGCGCCTCACCGCCGCGCCCGGCCTGGAGATGGCCGCGCGCTTCTCGCCCGACTGCAGACAGATTGCCTTCACCGGCCAGTACGGCGGCGACAGCCAGGTCTACGTGGTATCCGCCGACGGCGGCGTGCCGACCCAGCTGACCTGGTATCCGGCGATGGGCCCGCTGCCGCAGCGCTGGGGCTTCGACAACCAGGTCTACGGCTGGACGCCGGACGGCAAGTCGGTGCTGTTCCGCTCGTGGCGCGAGGCGCGCAGCATCTCCAATCCGCGCCTGTTCCGCGTGGCCGCCACCGGCGGCCTGCCTACCGCGCTGCCGATGCCGGTGGCCGGCGTCGGCCGCTACTCGCCGGACGGCAAGCAGATCGTGTACTCGCCCAAGTTCCGCGACTTCCGCGACTGGGATCGCTACTCGGGCGGCTGGGCGCAGGATCTGTTCGTCTATGACTTCGCCGCGAAATCGGCGAAGAACATCACCAACGATCCGAACACCGACCGCGACCCGGTCTGGATCGGCAAGGACATCTATTTCCTGTCCGACCGCGGCCCCCACCTCAACCTGTATCGCTACGACACCAGCGACGGCAAGACCGCCCAGTTGACTGACTACAAGGACAACGACGCGCGCTGGGCCAGCGGCGACGCGGCAGGGCAGATCGTGTTCGAGCTGGGCGGCGTGCTGCACCTGTACGACACGCGCAACGGCAGCGACCGCGCGCTCGACATCCGCGTGCCGAGCGACCTGGTGGCCTCGCGCGCGTCCGAGCGCAGCGTCAAGGACTACGTCGAGGACTTCGCGCTCAGCGCCAACGGCAAGCGCGCCGCGTTCACCGCGCGCGGCGAGCTGTTCAGCGTGCCGCTGGAGCATGGCATCACGCTGGACCTCACCCACACGCCGGGCGCGCACGAGCGCGAGGTGTCGTGGTCGCCCGATGGCAAGCGCGTGGCCTACATCTCCGACCAGAGCGGCGAAGAAGAGGTGTGGGTACGCGACGCCGACGGCGGCCACCCGCTGATGCTGACCCAGGGCGTGCTCGGGCGGCTGTACGCGCCGTCGTGGTCGCCGGACGGCAAGCAACTGGCCTTCGTGGATTCGAGCAACCGACTGCATCTCGTCGGCACCAGCGCCGGGGCCAACGACAAGGTGATCGCGCAGGACCCCGGCGTGTCCCGCCGCGACTACGCCTGGTCGCCCGGCAGCCGCTACCTCGCCTACTCGCTGACCGACAAGGACACCACGCTGTCGCGCCTGTTCGTGTACGACGTCGGCGCCGGCAAGGCTACCGAACTCGGCCGCGAGTACGCCAACGCCTACGCCCCGGCCTTCTCGCCGGACGGCAAATACCTGTACTTCCTCGGCGATCGCGAGTGGGGGCCGCAACTGTCCACCGTGGAGCTGGACTACGCCACCAACCGCAGCACGCAGATTCTCGCCTACGCACTGCGCGACAAGCTGGCCAATCCGTTCGCGCCGCGCAACGACGAGGCGACCGGCGCCGACCAGGCGCAGGAAGACAAGGCGGCGAAGGACGCGGACAAGTCCAGGCCTGCCGCACCGGTCGACGACCGCATCGACTTCGACGGCATCGGGCAGCGCCTGATGCGCGCGCCGATCGAACCGGCCAACATCGGCTGGCTGGCGGTGACCGACAAGGCGATCCTGTACGAGAGCACCGGCGCGCCGTTCCTCGGCCGCGACAGCGCCACGCCGACCACGATCGAGGCCTGGTCGTTCAAGCAGCGCAAGTCGGATACGGTCTACACGTACAAGAAACCGGTCGGCGACCAGGGCACCGAGACACTGGCGTTGTCGCGCGACGGCAGCACCCTGCTGGCGCACGACGGCAAGGACTACCAGGCGATCGACCTCACCGCCGACAAGCCCGACCCGAAGGAGGTCAAGCTCGATGGCCTGTTCGCACGGGTCGACCCCAGGGCGGAATACGCCGAGATCTTCAACGACGTGTGGCGGCGCTACCGCGACTACTTCTACGTCACCAACATGAACGGCTACGACTGGAACGCACTGCACGCCAAGTACCAGCCGCTGCTGCAGTACGTCGGCGACCGCACCGACCTCAACTACGTGCTCGGCCAGATGATCGCCGAGCTGTCCAACTCGCACACCTACGTCGCCGGCGGCGACCTGGGCCTGCCGGACAAGCCGCACGTGGGCCTGCTCGGCGCGGATTTCGAACTCGACGCGACCAGCGGACGCTACCGCGTCGCGCATGTGTTCGCCGGCGAGAACGACGAGTCACGCTACCGTTCGCCGCTGACCCAGGTCGGCGTGGACGTCAAGGCCGGCGACTACGTGCTGGCGATCAACGGCGTGCCGTTGAACGCCGACGACAACCCGTACCGCCTGCTGCGCATCGCCCCGGGCCAGCTGGTGCAGCTCACGGTGAACTCGCGGCCCTCGCCGGACGGGGCGCGGACGGTGCTGCTCAAGCCGATCGCCAGCGAGATGCCGCTGCACTACTACGGTTGGGTGCAGGCGAACCGCCAGTACGTGGCCAAGGCCAGCGACGGCAAGATCGGCTACCTGCACATTCCCGACATGGGCGAGGACGGCGCGCGCGAGTTCATCAAGTGGTTCTACCCGCAACTGCGCAAGCCGGGGTTGATCGTCGACGTGCGCGACAACGGTGGCGGCTTCATGTCGCAGACGATGATCGAGCGGCTGTCGCGCAAGCTGCTGGCCTACAACTATTTCCGTGGCACCTCGATCACCGGCACCTATCCGGCGGCCACCTACCTCGGCCATCTGGCGGCGCTCAGCAACGGCACCACCGCGTCCGACGGCGACATCTTCTCGTACATGTTCCAGCAGGCGAAGCTGGGCCCGCTGATCGGCACGCACACCTGGGGCGGCGTGGTCGGCATCACCAGCTGGGGCCCGCTGATCGACGGCGGCACGGTGAACGTGCCGCAGTACGCCGCGATCGTGAACCGGGACGGCAAGTATGTCGTCGAGGGCCACGGCGTGCAGCCGGACATCGTGGTCAACGAGGACGTGGCGCAGGAGCTGGCCGGCAAGGACCCGCAACTGGACAAGGCGCTCGAGGTGCTCGACCAGGAGATCAAGGCGCACCCGCTGGTGCTGCCGCCGCAGCCGCCCGGGCCGGACAAGGCGCCACCGGCGATGCGACCTCCGACCGCCAGCGCACCCGCGCAGTGATTCAGGCGCGCGCGGCGGCCTGAGGCGGCAGTGCGCGCACGGCGGCGACGGCCGCGGCCAGCGCCGCCGTCGCCGTGGCCTCTGCCGCGTGTTCGACCACGCCCAGGCATGGCGCCGGCAGCAGGCGGCGCAGGGTGGCGAGGTTGTCCTCGCGTCGATCCATCGCCGGATCGACCGCATTGCCGATCCAGCCCAGCAGGCTGCAACCGTCAGCCAGGATCGCCCGCGCGCTCAGCTGCGCATGATTGAGGCAGCCCAGCCGCAGGCCCACCACCAGGATCACCGGCAGCCCCAGCGCCTGCGGCAGCGCGTTGGCCAGCAAGGTGGGCGACAGCGGCGCCAGCCAGCCGCCGACGCCTTCGACCACCACCACCTCCGCGCCGGCCGCCAGCCGCGCATGCGCTGCCGCGATCGGCGCCATCTCCACTTCGGCATGCATCGCCGCCGCCGCGAGGTGCGGCGACACCGCCTCGGCGAAGGCGAACGGATTGCAGGTCGCGTAATCCGGTGACGGGTCGCTGGCCGCGATCAGGGCCAGCGCGTCGTCGTTGCGCAAGCCATCGGGGGTGGCCTCGCAACCGCTGGCCACCGGCTTCATGCCGACCGCGCGCAGGCCGTCCGCGCGCAGCGCCCGCAGCAACGCGCAGCTGACGAAGGTCTTGCCGATGCCGGTGTCGGTGCCAGCGATGAACACGCTGCGGCTCATGCGTTCCACCCTGTCTTCATCCTCGTCTCCCGTTTCGTCCTGCCCAGGCCGTGGCCCGGCGCATAATACGGGCTTCCCCAACGGATGCTGCCCATGTTCGAGATCAAGACCGCCGCCGGTGCCGGCAAACCCGAGTGCTACGCCGACCTCGTCGTCCAGGCGCGCGGCCTGCTGCAGGGCGAACCGGACCTGATCGCCAACGCGGCCAACTTCAGCGCACTGGTCTACCACGGCCTGCCGCAGCTGAACTGGGCCGGCTTCTACCTGTACGACGGTACCGAGCTGGTGGTCGGTCCGTTCCAGGGCAAGCCGGCGTGCATCCGCATCGCGCTGGGCCGCGGCGTCTGCGGCACCGCCGCGACCGAGCGCCAGACCCAACTGGTGCGCGACGTCAGCACCCACCCCAACCACATCTACTGCGACTCGGCCTCGCAATCGGAGATCGTGGTGCCGCTGATCCGGCGCGATGGCTCCCTGCTCGGCGTGTGGGACGTCGACAGCCCGATCACCGACCGCTTCGACGAGGACGACCGCGCCGGCATGGAGGCGCTGTGCGCGGTGTTCATGGAAGCCATCAGCGGCTGAGCGCACTCCACCCGCAGGAGCCCGCTCGCGGGCGATGCTTTTAAAGCCGGGAATAGGGAATGGGGAATAGGGAATCGCAAAAGCTCAGGAGCCTCGCCCGCCAGCGGGTTCCTGCGACTTCGAGGGGAGTTCGGGGCGCGGCTGTTGCAGCAGGGCGGCTACCGTCTCGCGCGCCTCCTCCACGCCGGTGCCGGCGGAGGACGAAAACACCTGCGCGCTGGCGTGCAGGCCCTCGGCGGCGAACTGCTTGCGCAGGGCGGTCAGCGCCTGCCTGCCGGCACCGCGCGAGAGCTTGTCGGCCTTGGTCAGCAGCACGTGGCAGGGCAGAGCGGTGTCGGCGCAGAACTGCAGCATCAGGCGGTCGAACTCCTTCAGCGGGTGGCGGATATCCACGATCAGCACCAGGCCGCGCAGGCTGCGGCGGCGATGCAGGTAGGCGTCGATCTCCTGCTTCCAGTGCTCGCGCATGTCCAGCGGCACCTTGGCGTAGCCGTAGCCGGGCAGGTCGATCAGGCGCCGATCGGTTGTCACTCCAGCCGGCGAGACACCTGCCTCGCGCGGCGACGGCAGGCTGAAGGCAACCATCTGCTGGGTGCGCCCCGGCGTCTTGGAGGTGCGCGCCAGCCCCTTGTGGCCGGTCAGCGCGTTGAGCGCGCTGGACTTGCCCGCGTTGGAGCGGCCGGCGAACGCCACCTCGGCACCCTCGTCGGCAGGCAGCTGGCTGAGGCGGTGCGCGGCAAGCAGGAACTGCGCGCCCTGGAGGGGATTGGGCATGGGTGCGGTTTGACCAAGGTGGATGGGCACGGGATAATTCTGCGGTTTCTGCCCACCGCTTCGTTTCGGTGCGCCATCGGCAGTGTTCGCAAGTCTCTCGGGAGTCAAGTGTATGAGTTTTCGCCCCGCTGGTTCTCGGCCCGCCTTGCTCGGGTCTGTCCTGGCCCTCGCGCTGGCGTTGTCCGCCACCGCCGTGATGGCCCAGGAAACGCCGGCTCCGGCCGCCTCCGCGAGTGCCGCGACCACCGCACCTGCCAGCGTGGCTGAAGCGACGATCAAGCCGGGCGATGCCGCCGCCGGCCAGGCCAAGGCCGCCGTCTGCGGCGCCTGCCACGGCATGGACGGCAACTCCGCCGACGCGCAGTACCCGAAACTGGCCGGGCAGAGCGAGCAGTACATCGTGCGCCAGCTGACCGATTTCAAATCCGGCCAGCGCCAGAACCCGATCATGCTGGGCATGGCCACGCCGCTGTCGGTGCAGGACATGCACGACCTCGGCGCCTATTTCGCCAGCCAGACCTCGCGGCCCGGCGTGGCCGACCAGGCGCTGGTCGAGCCGGGCGAGACGCTGTTCCGCCAGGGCGACAGCACGCGCGGCATCCCGGCCTGCATGGCCTGCCACAGCATCGACGGCCGCGGCAACCCGGGCGCGATGTATCCGCAGCTGGCCGGCCAGCATGCGCAGTACGTGGAGGCCACACTGAAGGCCTGGCACGACGGCATCACTTGGGGCACCGACGTCCGCTCGCAGATCATGCCGACGATCGCCGCCAAACTGGACGCCAAGGACATCGCCGCGCTGGCCAGCTACATCGAAGGCCTGCACCCCGCCGAAGGCAAGCCCGCGGCCGCCGCCACGCCCTGATACGCCGCGCGGCGCGTCTCCCGTCTCACCGATTCGAGGTGGTCATGTTCAAGCGTCTCCCGATCCTGTGCGCCGCCCTGCTCGCGCTTGCCGCCTGCAGCCATGACAAGGGCGAACCGGCCGCCACGCCGGCCGTCGCCAGCACGGCCGCCGCGGCCCCGGTGACACCGGCCGCCCCGGCCAGCACGCCGGCGCCCGCCAGCACGATCGCGCCCGCCACGACCGCACCCGCGGACGACGCCAGCAGCGCGCCCGCGTCGGCCGAAAGCACCGCGACCGCCGCCGCCCCGGCGGTACCCTTCGTCGACAACGGCAAGTGGGTCGAGGGCAAGAACTACTTCCTGATCGAACCGGCACAGCCGACCAGCCATCCGGGCAAGATCGAGGTGACCGAGGTGTTCTCCTTCGGCTGCCCGGCCTGCAACGCGTTCCACACCACCGCCGACCAGATCCGCAAGAGCCTGCCCGCCGGCGCGGTGATGAACTACCTGCCCGCCGCCTTCCGCCCGGACGAGAACTGGGTGGTCTACCAGCGCGCGTTCTACGCCGCGCAGGCACTGGGCGTGGCCGAAAAGAGCTACGACGCGATGTTCGACGCCACTTGGAAAACCGGCGAAACAGCTACATATAACCTCAAGGGCAGCGGCCTGAAGCCGAAGGAAGCGTGGCCCACGATCGAGGACATCGCGAAGTTCTACGCGCAGTTCGGCGTGGACCCGAAGGAGTTCGTCGCGGTGGCCAACTCGTTCTCGGTCAACACCAAGATGAAGCGCGCCGACGACCTGGTGAAGGCCTACGGCGTGGATGGCACGCCCTCGATGGTCGTCAACGGCAAGTACCGTTACGGACCGAGTTCGGCCGGCGGCTACGCGCAGACGATCGAGCTGACCCAGTGGCTGGTGGCCAAGGAACAGGCCGGCAAGTAAGGCGCCTGCGCCACTCCGTGGAGAACCACCCGATGTTCAAGCGATACGCCCGCCTGCCCCTTCTCGCCGTGCTCGCCAGCCTGCTGCTGGCCAGCGCCTGCACGGCGCAGCCGAGCGATCCGGCGCCCTACACGGAAGGCACCGACTACGTCACCCTGCCCGCCCCGTACCAGCGCTACAGCAGTGACGGCAAGGTCGAGCTGGTCGAGGTGTTCTCCTACGGCTGCATCCACTGCGCGCAGTTCGCGCCGGATGCCGAGAAGCTGCGCAAAGAGTTGCCGGCCGGGGTCGAGTTCAAGCTGCTGCCGGCGCCGTTCAACGAGCAGTGGGTACCGTTCGCGCGGGCCTACTACGCGGCGAAGCAGCTGGGCGTGGTCGAACGCACCCACATGAAGCTGTTCGTGGCCAAGTTCGGCGAGCATTACCCGATCAACTCGATGGGCGAGCTGGCCGATTTCTACGCCCGCGAAGGGGTCAACCGCGACGAGTTCATGCGCATCGCGATGGCGCCGGAAACCACGGAAAAGATGAAGCGCGACCTCGACCTGCTGCGCACCTGGCAGGTCGACGGCACGCCGACCCTGGTGGTCGACGGCAAGTACCGCATTGCCACGGTGCGCTCGCACGAGCACATGCTGGCGGTGGCGCTGTGGCTGGCCAAGCGCGAACTGGCCGGCAAGTAACCGGCGCCAGGCGGAGTCCGGCCGCGGCGGATCGCGCGGCCATCCTCCCGTTCACGCTGCGGCATGCAAGCTGTGGAACCAGCGCCCGGCCCAGCCTGTCCTTGAACACGCCGGCCTCCCCCTCCCGTTGCGTGCCGCCATGAACCATGCCGCCACCCCTGCCACTGCACCCGCCGAGCGCCGCCTGCGCCTGCTCAGCTGCAACATCCTGGCCGGCGCCAGGGTGGCGCATTACCGCGACTACCTCACCCGCAGCCTCAATGCGGTGCTGCCCGGACGCAGCAAGATAGACAACCTCGACCGCCTGGCCGAAATGCTGGCGGGGTTCGACGTGGTCGGGCTGCAGGAAGCCGATGCCGGCAGCCTGCGCTCGGGCTTCCTCAACCAGACCCGCTACCTCGCCGAGACTTCCGGCCTGCCGTTCTGGAGCTACCAGCCGAACCGGCCGATGGCGCGGCTGGCGCATTCGGCCAACGGCCTGATCAGCCGGCTCGAACCGACCGCGGTGATGGACTACCCGCTGCCCAGCCGCATCCCCGGCCGCGGCGCCCTGCTGGCGCAGTTCGGCGAGGGTGAGGACGCGCTGGCGGTGATGATCGCGCATCTTTCATTGAGCGCCCCGGCACGCGCGCGCCAACTCGGTTTCATCGCCGAGCTGCTGCAGGATTTCCGCCACGCCGTGCTGATGGGCGACCTCAACACCGAACCGGGCAGTGCGGAGATGCGCCAGCTGTTCGGCAAGAGCAGCCTGCAGCCGCCGGCGCAGCCCACGCCCACCTTCCCCAGTTGGAAACCCAAGCGTGCGCTGGACCACATCCTCACCTCCGAGGCGATCCAGCTGGACAAGACCTGGACCTTGCCGCAGGCGTTCTCCGACCATTTGCCGGTGGCCGCGGAAATCCGCCTGCCCGCCCATGTCGGTGGCCGCAGCGTGAAGCGAAAGCGCCGATGAGATCGATGCCGTGGCGCACGGCGGCGTGGTGGCTGGCGCTGCTGGCGGTGGGGCTGGGCGCCACTGCGCTGCGCTTCGGGCTGATCGAATCCAGCGCGATCGGGCAATGGTGCGGCAGCGGCCACGGGCCATGGTGGTGCACGCTGCGTACCTGGCTGGTGCTGGGTTTCCTGCATCACGTCTACGGCACGCTGGCGCTCGTCGCGCTGCTGCCGGCGTGGCTGTTGCGGCGCCCGTCACTGGCCTGGCTGGCCGCCGCACTGGGCGCGTTCGCGATGCAGTTGTACGGCGCCGAGGCCGGTGCGCTGGCCTTGCTACTGGGCAGCCTGCGCCTGCTGCGCCTGCAGGCGGACGCCCGCGCGCCACGCACGCCACACCGGCCAGGCGAGCAGCAGGTTCAGCACCAGCCATGACCACGCGGTCGGGTTGAGCCCGGCCTCCTGCACGACCACGACCATGCCCAACAGCGGCAGGCATGCGGCGAGGAAGCGCTGTTCCAGCGCGGGCAGTGCCCGCTCGCCCGCACGCGACAACCATCCCGCCAGCGCATGGCCTACGCACGGCAGCGCGAACAGGCCCAGCGGAAAATCGCGGTAGCGGCCGTCGAACACCAGCAGCAGGCCGTAATACGCCAGCGCGAACAGCCACAGCGTGCGCCAGCCGCCGGGACCACCCGGTCGCGGCGTGCCGGCCAGTCGCCCGCCGATCCAGCGCGCCAGCCGCAGCGCGGTGAACACGGCCAGCACACAGGCGGCCAGCGCGATCGACCATTCCCACGCGTCACGACAGGCAAACCACATCTGCCGGCCCTGCCAGGCGATGGCGCCGCCGCTGGCCACGCCGGCCAGGCCCAGCGCCAGCCGCTCGCGCCAGTGGCGCCGACGTCGACGCCACGCACCGGCCAGCATGAACACGATGCCGCCCAGCGCCGCCGCCAGCCAGCCCAGCCACCAGCGCGTCATCTCCACCACCGGGCCGGTCATCGCGAACTTCGGCTGCGCCTGCGCGTCGAAAATGCCCCAGTAGCCGCCCACCGTGCCTTCCTGCGCGCGCTTCCACGGCTGGTCGAACGCCTCGATCACGTTGTACGGCAGGCCGGTTTTTTCCGCGTAGCGCAGGAAGTCGCGCAGATAGCGCGCCTCGTCCACCACGCTGGCGCTGGCCGCCTGGCGCGGGCGGCCGGCGCTGGGCCAGCCGGTCTCGCCGATCATCACGCGCCGCCCGGGGAAGGCCGCGCTCACCTTCGCGTACACCGCGGCCACGTGCTGCACCGCGCGTTCCGGCGGCACCGGCTGGTCTTCCCAGTACGGCAGGATGTGGATGGTGAGGTAATCCACCGAGGCGGCCAGCTCGGGATGGCGCAACCAGAACTCCCACACGTCGGCATAAGTCACCGGCTCGGGCACCGCTGCGCGCACGCGCGCCAGATCGGCCGCCAGCTGCGCCGACGACAGCTCGCCGCGCAGCAGCACCTCGTTGCCGACGATCACCGCGCGCACCACGTCCGGATAGGCGCGCGCGGTGGCGATGCCGAGGCGGATCTGCTCGTCGTTGGCCTTGGGATCATGCCCCAGCCAGATGCCGAGCAGCACCTTCATGCCGTAGCGGCGGGCGATCCGCGGCACCGCGCTGAGGCCCTGCCCCTGCGAGTAGGTGCGCACGCAATCGAAGCGCTGCGACAGCGCGCGCAAGTCCGCGTCGACGCGTTCGGCGCTGACGAAGGCCGAGGCATCCAGCGGCGACTCGCCCGCGAGCCGGAACGGCGCGTACGACACGCAGGCGATACGCGCGGTGGGCGCGTCGGGCAATGCCACCGGCCGGCCGATTGCCCACCAGCCGTACAGCGATGCCAGCGCCGCCAGCAGCAAGGCCAGCCACGCCAGGCGCTCCCGACGGACAACAGGCGCAGCTTCGGATGACATGCGGCAAACCGTGGATGGCGACGAATCAGCGTGCCAGCTTAGCAGGGCGCGCCGCGCATTCACCCGATCCACACAAGCGGCGATCAGCGTTCCACTACACTGCCGGCAGATCGAATCGCGGAGTACGCATGCCTGCTTTCATTTCTTCCCGGCTGGCACGCGCGGGTGGCCTGCTGCTGGCCTTCGCCTGCCTGTCCATTGGCCTTGCGCAGGCCGCCGAACCGACACCGGCGCAACGCGCCACGTTCAAGCAGGCCTACGCGGCGGCCCAGCAAGGCGACGGCTGGCGCGCGCTCGCCAGCACGCTGCGTGACTACCCGCTGTATCCCTACCTGCAGGCGGCGGCGCTGGAACACGACATCCGCAGCGCCGACCGCGCCACCGTCGAGGCCTACCTCACGCAGTATCCGGACTGGATTCCCGCCGCCGACCTGCGCCGCAGTTTTCTGAGCGAGCTGGCGCGACGGCAGGACTGGAGCGGTTTTCTCGCGCTGTACCAACCGGGCCTGGGCGACGCGCTGAGCTGCAACGCGCTGCAGGCGAAGCTGGCGCAAGGCGCTACGCTGGACTTCGATCGCGACCTCGCCGCGCTGTGGTCGCAGCCGAACCTGCCCAACGCCTGCGACCCGGTGCTCGATGCCGCGCAACGCCAGGGCCTGCTCACTCCTGCACGACTGTGGACACGCATCGACCGCGCCGCCGACGCCGGCCAGGGCGGCACCATTGCCAGCCTGGCGGGATGGTTGCCCGCCGACCAGCAAGCCGATGCACAGCAGTTGGCGCTGGCCCTGCGCGACCCGGCCGCGGCGCTGGCCAAGGCCGCGACCTGGGCGGACACGCCACGCGCACGCCAGGCCGCCACGCTGGCACTGGTGCGACAGGCGCGGCGCGACGTGGACAGCGCCGACGCCGCGTGGCGGCAGTTGCAGTCGCGGTTGACGTTCGACACCGCGCAACGCAACGACATCCTGCGCGCGCTGGCGCTGTTCCACGCCACCGACTTCGACGACGACGCGCTGGCACGCCTCATCGCGCTGCCCGCCACCGCGCAGAACGACAGCACCCGCGAGTGGCGTGCGCGCGTGGCACTGGCGCGGATGAACTGGCCGGCCGTGCTGGCGGCGGTTGCGGCGATGCCGAACGCGCTGCAGCAGAACGACGAATGGCAATACTTCCGCGCCCGCGCACTGGCCGCCACCGGCGACACGACGGCCGCGCAACAGCAGTACGCCGCGCTGGCCAAGCAAGCCACCTATTTCGGCTTCCTCGCCGCCGATCGCCTGCAGCAGGACTACGCCATCTGCCCGCTGAACCTGGCCGACAACCCGCAGACCGACCAGGAGCTGCTGGCCCGCCCCGCGCTGCAGCGTGCGTTCGAGTTGTTCGCGGTCGACCTGCCGCAGCTGGCGCGGCGCGAATGGGCCCGCGCACTGAAGGGTGACGATGCGGCCACCCAGCGCATCGCCGCGGACCTGGCCAACCGCCGCGGCTGGTACGACCGTGCGGTGTTCACCCTCAGCAGCGGCGATGCGCTGCGGCTGTACGACCTGCGCTTCCCGCTGGCCAGCCAGGACGGCCTGGTGCCGCAGGCGGAGCAGGCCGGCATCTACCCGGCATGGGCGTACGCGATCCTGCGCGCCGAGAGCGCGTGGATGAGCGACGCGCGTTCCGGCGCCGACGCCCGCGGCCTGATGCAGCTGCTGCCGGCCACGGGCGCGCTGGTGGCGCGTGCCGCCG
>Ga0209916_1000463_pt1 | contig 62528 bp, 55 predicted proteins | sample ThiBio_1000_plan_FD_183956 | JGI IMG/M metagenome (GOLD analysis project Ga0209916, IMG submission 183956) | Wastewater bioreactor microbial communities from Cape Town, South Africa - Thiocy_solids_2 (SPAdes) | ecosystem: Engineered > Bioreactor > Thiocyanate-remediating > Anaerobic-Aerobic ... | reverse complement strand
ACCACCAGCATCACCAGCGTCAGCGCGAGCAATATCGCGAAGGGTTCGGCGAAACCGCGCCCGCCAGAGGTCGCAGCCCCCGCCGCCGCGACGCCAAAAATCAGCACCGGCACGGCGAGCGGCATCACCAGCACCGAGAGCAGCAGGCCGCCGCGGCGCAGGCTGACGGTGAGCGCCGCGCCGATCGCGCCGATCAGCGTCAGCGCCGGCGTGCCGACGAGCAGCGTGGCGACGAGCGGCCCGGCCTCGGCCGGCTCGAAATTGAGCATCAGCCCGAACAGGGGCGCGGCGAGCGACAGCGGCAGGCCGGTCGCCAGCCAATGGGCGAGCGCCTTGGCGAGCACCACCAGTTCGAGCGGCATGTCGGCCAGCATGAACTGGTCGAGCGCGCCTTCGTCCTCATCGGCCTGGAACAGGCGGTCGAGGCCAAGCAGCGTGGCAAGCAGCGCCGCGAGCCACAATACCGCCGGCGCCAGGCGCCCGAGCAACACCTGGTCCGGCCCGAGTGCGAACGGCATGATCGCCACCAGGATCAGGAAGAACACCAGGCCGAGTTCGGCGCCACCGCCGATGCGCGCCGCCAGCGTGAGGTCGCGCCGCACCAGCGCCCACAACGCCGCCATCATGACGCAGCCCCGAGCACGATACGCCGCGCCGGCACGGCGATCGGCAGATGGGTCGCGACCAGCGCCAGCCCGCCGCGCTCGAGATGGCTCTCGAGGCAGGCCGCCACCATCTCCTGCCCGGCACGATCGAGCGCCGAGGTCGGCTCGTCGAGCAGCCAGAGCGGACGCGGCACCACGAGCAACCTCGCGAGCGCCACGCGCCGGCGCTGGCCGGCCGAGAGCGTGGCGACGGGGTTGTCGATCAAGTGCGCCATGCCGACGGCGGCCAGCGCCAGCGCACTATCGCCGGCGCCGCCGAGCAGGGCGCGGAAGAAGGCGAGATTCTCGCGCACGCTCAGCGCCGCGCGCAGGCCGTCGCGATGGCCGAGATAATGGCACTGGCTGGCCAAGGGTGCATCATCCTCGCCGCCCTCCAGCGCCACGCGGCCCGCTTCGGCGGCAAGATAGCCCGCGACGATGCGCAACAGGCTGGATTTGCCGGCGCCGTTCGGCCCGGTGACAAGCAGCGCTTCACCGGCGGCGATTTCGAACGAAAGCCCGGCAAAAAGCGCGCGCTCGCCGCGCCGGCAGCTCAGTTGCGTGGCGACAAGCCGCATTATGGCCGGGTCCGGAGGGTTTCGGGCGCTGGCATGGTGTGTCCCTGTAGCCGCCTTTTTAAAATTGATCTATAGAGGGCCAGGCTGCGTCGCGCGCATTTCCCGCGCGGGCATTCGGGCACTCCCGAAGCGACGCGCGCATCGGCGCATCAGGCCATCGGCGGACGGGTTTGCGCCCGCGCGCCGGTTTCGCCCCAAGTGGAATGCACATCAAGGATTTTTCTCCATGGCATCGCTCGACAGCTTCAAATCCCGCAAGGAGCTTAAGGTCGGTTCGAAGACCTATATCTATTATTCCCTCAAGGACGCCGAGAAGAACGGCCTCGCCGGCATTTCGCAACTGCCTTTCTCGATGAAGGTGTTGCTCGAGAACCTGCTGCGCTTCGAGGATGGCCGTTCCGTCACCAAGGCCGATATCGCGGCCTGTGCCGAATGGCTCGCCAACAAGGGCACCACCGAGCGCGAGATCGCCTTCCGCCCGGCGCGCGTGCTGATGCAGGATTTCACCGGCGTGCCGGCCGTGGTCGACCTCGCCGCGATGCGCGACGCCATGACCGCCCTCAAGGGCGATCCCGACAAGATCAACCCGCTCGTGCCGGTCGATCTCGTCATCGACCATTCTGTGATCGTCGACGCTTTCGGCACCCCGAAAGCCTTCAGGCAGAATGTCGAGCACGAATATGCCCGCAACGGCGAGCGCTACCGCTTCCTGAAATGGGGCCAGGATTCGTTCGACAATTTCCGCGTCGTGCCGCCGGGCACCGGCATCTGCCACCAGGTCAACCTCGAATACCTGTCGCAGACCGTGTGGTCGCGCAAGGAACAGGTCACCGGCGCCGACGGCAAGCGTGAGACGATCGAGATCGCCTATCCCGACACGCTGGTGGGCACCGACAGCCACACCACCATGGTCAACGGCCTGTCCGTGCTCGGCTGGGGCGTCGGCGGCATCGAGGCGGAAGCCGCCATGCTCGGCCAGCCGCAATCGATGCTGCTGCCCGAGGTGATCGGCTTCAAGCTCACCGGCAAGCTGAACGAGGGCGTCACCGCCACCGACCTCGTGCTGACCGTGACCCAGATGCTGCGCAAGAAGGGCGTCGTCGGCAAGTTCGTCGAATTCTACGGCCCGGGCGTCAGCACGATGACGCTGGCCGATCGCGCCACCATAGGCAACATGTCGCCGGAATATGGCGCGACCTGCGCCTTCTTCCCCATCGATGGCGAGACGCTGCACTACCTGACGACCTCGGGGCGCAGCGAGGAGCGCATCGCGCTCGTCGAGGCCTATGCCAGGGAGCAGGGCCTGTTCCACGACAAGGCCATGCCCGATCCGGTGTTCACCGATACGCTGGCGCTTGATCTGAGCACCGTGGTGCCCTCGCTCGCCGGGCCGAAGCGCCCCGAGGGCCGCGTCTCGCTGCCCGACATGGGCAGCGGCTTCGCCTCCGCGATGGAGACCGAGTACAAGAAGGCGGCCGAGATCGCCAAGCGCGTCAAGGTCGAGGGCAAGAATTTCGACCTCGGCCATGGCGACGTCGTCATCGCGGCCATCACCTCCTGCACCAACACCTCCAACCCGTCGGTGCTGATCGGCGCCGGGCTTCTCGCCCGCAACGCCGCCGCCAAGGGCCTGAAGCCCAAGCCCTGGGTCAAGACCTCGCTGGCGCCGGGCTCGCAGGTCGTGGCGGAATACCTCGCCAAGTCCGGTTTGCAGACGCATCTCGATACGCTCGGCTTCAACCTGGTCGGTTTCGGCTGCACGACCTGCATCGGCAATTCCGGCCCGCTCGCCCCGGAAATCTCCAAGACGATCAACGATAACGGCCTGATCGTCGCGGCCGTGCTGTCGGGCAACCGCAACTTCGAGGGGCGCGTCTCGCCGGACACGCAGGCGAACTATCTCGCCTCGCCGCCGCTCGTCGTCGCCTTCGCGCTCGCCGGCAGCGTGCGCAAGGATCTCACCAACGAGCCGCTCGGCACCGGCCATGACGGCAAGCCGGTCTACCTGCGCGACATCTGGCCGACCTCGAGCGAGATCCAGGAATTCATCGGCGAATTCGTCACGCGCAAGATCTTCATGGAGCGCTACGCCGACGTGTTCAAGGGCGATGACAACTGGCGCGCGGTGGCTGCGCCCGCCGGCCAGACCTACAAATGGGACATGGGTTCGACCTACGTGCAGAACCCGCCCTATTTCGACGGCATCACCAAGACGCCGCAAGTCGTGCCCGACATCGTCAACGCGCGCATCCTGGCGCTGTTCGGCGACAAGATCACCACCGACCACATCTCGCCGGCCGGTGCGATCAAGGCCGCCTCGCCCGCCGGCAAATACCTGATGGAGCATCAGGTCGGCCCGGCCGACTTCAACCAGTACGGCACCCGGCGCGGCAACCACGAAGTGATGATGCGCGGCACTTTCGCCAATATCCGCATCAAGAACTTCGTGCTGCGCGACAAGGACGGCAACGTCACCGAGGGCGGCAACACCACGCACTACCCCTCGGGCGAAAAGATGTCGATTTTCGACGCCGCCATGCGCTACGAGGCCGAGAAGGTGCCGCTGGTGGTGTTCGCCGGCGCCGAATACGGCAACGGCTCGTCGCGCGACTGGGCGGCGAAGGGCACCAAGCTGCTCGGCGTGCAGGCGGTGATCGCGCAATCCTTCGAGCGCATCCACCGCTCCAACCTGGTTGGCATGGGCGTGCTGCCGCTGACGCTGGAGGAAGGCACGAGCTGGGTTTCGCTCGGCCTGAAGGGCGACGAGACCGTGACCATCAAGGGCCTCGGCGAAGGTCTCAAGCCGCGCCAGAAGATGATCGTCGCCATCACCTCCGCCGATGGCACGGTGCGCGAGGTGCCGGCGCTATGCCGCATCCAGACCCTGGACGAGCTCGAATACTTCAAGAATGGCGGCATCCTGCATTACGTGCTGCGCCAGCTCGCCGCCTGAGCCCGATCGACAACGGGCCGCCGGGACACCTGTTCCGGCGGCCTTTGCATGACGACTGCTCGTGCGGCCCCGCATGGGCGTCTTGTCCCGGGCTTGACCCCGGACCCACCACATCCGGCCAAACGCGATGTTTCCCTGGGCCCCGGCTCAAGGCCGGGGCAAACCGTGGCGTTTAGATTGACGTCTTGTCCCGGGCTTGACCCGGGACCCATCACATTTGTCCCGGCCTTGAGCGGGACCCAGCCTCAACCCCCTTCGGCACGTGGGCCGCCCAAACACCTCGTTGTGACTCGCGGCGGCCGCGGCGTTTGACTATTGTGGCGCGCATGATCCTGTCATCCCTCCCGCGCCACATCGCGCTCGCCTTGGTGCTTGTCGCCGGCTGGGCGCTCCAGCCCGCCTTGGCCGAGCCTGCGAGCGCGCCGCGCATGGTGCTCGAACTGTTCACCAGCCAGGGCTGCTCGTCCTGCCCGCCGGCCGATGCGCTGATGGGCGAGCTGGCGCGCGAGCCCGGCATCGTCGTGCTGTCCTTCCCGGTCGACTACTGGGATTACCTCGGCTGGCACGATACGCTGGCGAGCGCCGCCTTCACCCAGCGCCAGCGCAGCTATTGCAAGGCGCGCGGCGACCGGCAGGTCTATACGCCGCAAGTGGTGATCAACGGCGTCACCCATGCCGTCGGCTCGGAGCGTGCCGCCATCGAGGCCGCCGCTGGAAAGGGCAAGGCCACCGAGGCGCTGTCGGTTCCCGTCAGCCTCAGCGCCGCCGGCGACAGGCTGACCATTGCCGTCGGCGCCGCCGCCAGGGGGCCGCATAGCGGCGCGCTCTGGCTGTTCCCGATCCAGCGCCGGCATCAGGTCGCGATCGGGCGCGGCGAGAATTCCGGCAAGATGCTGACCTACACCAATGTCGTGCGCGCCATCATCCGCATCGGCGACTGGAACGGCACGGCGCAAAGCTACGACGTGCCGGCCGAAACGCTGAAAAGCGGCGGCGCCGATGGCTATATCGTGCTGTTGCAGGCCGGCACCGACAAGGCGCCCGGCATGGTGCTGGGCGCAGCGCAGGGGCCCGCGCTCACCTATTGAGGCTTGGGTGGAGCGCCGCGTCAGAGCATTTCGCGAGACAAAGTGGCGACCGGTTTTCTGCGGAAGAAATGCTCTAATTAAATGCTCTAGTGCCGGAAGTGGCGGTGGCCGGTGAACACCATGGCAAGGCCCGCTTCATCGGCGGCGGCGATCACCTCGCCGTCGCGCATCGAGCCGCCGGGCTGGATGACGGCGGTCGCGCCCGCATTGGCCGCCGCCAGCAGGCCGTCGGCGAACGGGAAGAACGCGTCGGAAGCCACCACCGAGCCCTTGGCCAGCGTCTCGGGCAGGCCGGCGGCCTCGGCCGCTTCGGCCGCCTTCTGCGCGGCGATGCGCGAGGAATCAACCCGGCTCATCTGGCCGGCGCCGATGCCGACCGTGGCGCCATCCCTGACATAGACGATGGCGTTCGACTTGACGTGCTTGGCGACGCGGAAGGCGAAGCGCAGGTCGGCGAGTTCATGCGCGCTCGGCTGGCGTTTGGTCACCACCTTGAGCGCCATGTCGTCGATGACGGCATTGTCGCGATCCTGCACGAGCAGGCCGCCGGCGACGGTGCGCACGGCAAGGCCGGGCGCGCGCGGATCGGGCAGGCCGCCGGTCAAAAGCAGGCGCAGGTTCTTCTTGGCGGCGACGATGGCGATCGCCTCGGCGCTGGCGTCGGGCGCGATGATCACCTCGGTGAACACCTCGACGATGGCCTTGGCGGCCTCGGCATCGAGCGGGCGGTTCAGCGCCACGATGCCGCCGAAGGCCGAGACCGGATCGCAGCGCAGCGCTAGGTTGTAGGCTTCGAGCAGCGACGCGCCCTCGGCCACGCCGCACGGGTTGGCGTGCTTGATGATCGCCACCGCCGCCGTGCGGGCCGGATCGAACTCCGCCGCCAGCTCGAAAGCGGCATCGGTATCGTTGACATTGTTGTAGGACAGCGCCTTGCCCTGGACCTGGCGCGCCGTGACCACGCCGAAGCGCCGCTCCGGCCCGGCATAGAAGGCCGCCTTCTGGTGCGGGTTCTCGCCATAGCGCATCGCCTCGATCAGCGTGCCGCCGACGGCGCGGTATTCCGGCGCCTCGACGCCGAGCTGGCCGGCAAGCCAGTTGGAGATCGCCGCATCATAGCTCGCGGTGCGCGCATAGGCCTTCTGGGCGAGGCGCTTGCGGAAATCGAGCGAGGTCGCGCCGTCATGGGCGGCGAGTTCCGCCAGCACGCCCTGGTAATCGGCGATATCGACCACCACCGCGACATCCGCGTGGTTCTTGGCGGCGCCCCGGATCATCGCCGGGCCGCCAATATCGATATTCTCGATGCAATCGTCATAGGGCTTGCCGGCCGCGACCGTCGCCTCGAACGGGTAGAGGTTCACGACCAGCAGGTCGATCGGCTTGATGCCATGCGCCAGCATCGCCGCCTCGTGCTCGGGATTGCCGCGAATGCCGAGCAGCCCGCCATGCACCTTCGGGTGCAGCGTCTTGACGCGGCCGTCCATCATCTCGGGAAATTCGGTCAGGTCGGCGACCTCGCTCACCGCGAGCCCGGCCTGTTTCAGGGCGCGGTAGGTGCCGCCGGTCGAAACCAGCGCGATGCCGCGTGCGCTGAGCGCCTGCGCGAATTCGACCAGGCCGGTCTTGTCGGAAACGGAAATGAGCGCGCGGCCGACGCGCTGGAGATTGTCTGGCATGATGGTTGTCCGCTGGGCAGGGAAAGCGTGCCCCGCGCATAGCACGCGCGCGCCGCCATGGGCGAAAATTATTTTGCGGCGCCGTCATCCATGACGGCAGGGAAATCGGCTGCGCCGATCGCGGCGCGCACGAACTGCCAGTGAATATCCGGATTGGCGACGGTGCCGCCGCTCACCACGATCTGCTTGCAGCGCCTGGTGCCGCTGATGCTGGCGAAGAACACGCTCTCCTCGATCTCGAGCGCCGCGCCGCCTTCCGCCTCGAACATCCAGGCCCGGCCATGGGCGGCGAGCAGCAGCACGCGGCCGTCGCTCTGCCGGTTGACGGTGACGGCGGGGTGGATGTGGAAGCGCAGCGCGTAAGGCCGCTCCGGCCGCTTGCCGGCGCGCGCCGGCAGCAGCCGGTCCGAACCGAACACCATGTCGCGGCCGACCGAGATGCGCCGTTCGTGCAGCAAGCCGAAGGCGGCGGCATAACCGTCATGGCGCGCCAGCACGACGACGGCATCATCGGCCTGCTGGCGTTCCGTCGCGACAACGCGGGGGCCGCGCGCAATGCCGGCGATCAGCCGGCCGTAGCGATCGCGGCGCTCGAAGAAACTGGCCGAGGAACGGTCGGCGATGGTCAGCGTGCTATGCGCCGCGCTCGAACGCGCGGCGCGCTGCAACGCCTCGCGGTCGGCGGCGGGCGCGCCGCAATTGATGACGATGCGCTGCGGGCCGTCGGAAAACTCGAAGGCGAGCGTGCCGGCATGGGGATGCAGCGGCCCGATCCCGGCCGATGGCGGCCCGCAATCCATGATGACGAGCGCGCCTTCCCTCACGCCTTCCTTGGCGCTGTCCTCGCCGCCGAGGCGCTGGTAGCCGCTATGGGGCGCGTTCTCGACCGGCTGCGAGCGCGTGTCGTCATAGGCGAGCGCCGCCGCCACCAGATCGGGCGAGGTCACGCCCATGCCGTTGAACAGCGCCAGCGCGCCATTGCCGTGCCGCATCATGCGCAGCATCGGCATCATGCGGTCGATGGCGCCGATCAGCGCCGGCGGCGGCGCGGCGCGGCGCGCGATATAGCCCTGTTTCAGCGGCAGCAGGTCGAGCAGCAGCTCGAGCACCGCCTGCGGATTGCGCCCGGCATGGCCGCCATCGGGCAGGATGCACGCCTGCAACTCGGCCGAGAGCGCCGCGTCGAGGCGGGCCGCGACCGCCTCCGGCTGTTCGGTGCACACCGCGTAATAGGCGAGCGCGACCAGAATACCGAGGCGCTGCTCGGGGCGCCCGCCGCGCAAGGCGCGCAGCAATTTGCGCACCTCATGGGCGAGCAGGCGCATGAAGCGCTGATAGAAATCGGCATCGGCCTCTTCCAGCAGCAGCGGCGATTGCGCCAGGAAGCTGATCAGGCGGCGCGCGGCGGTCGCCGGTTCGTTGGCAATGGTGTGGTGGCGCCGGTCCGGCCGCTCGCGCCATTGCTGCAGCAGCGAGCGCGCATTGGCGCGCGACACGGCGCTGCGCGACAGGCGCAGATGGCGCAGCCAGGAGAAGCCGTGCAACTCGCTCGCCCACAGCCAGGACGGCGCGGCGATCTCGAATACCGACATGCCGTCGGCCTGCACGGCGCGGCCGCCGAGCGTGAACAGCCCGGCATAGATGTCGACGGCGATGCTCGGATCGCTGGTGCGGATATCCTGCGGCGCGATCAGCAGGTGCCTGGCCGGGCGCGCGAGCGCGCGCAACGGGCCAAGGCCGAGCGCGCGCCGGCCGGCGCGCAGCCATGCGTCAAGCTTGAACCGAGCGCTCGCCAACCGCACTCCTCGGCTGCCCTGCGCCACGCTCGTATGACCTCCCCGACGACGACGCGGCGGCAAGCCTGCCGCCACGTCACTTCCACCATGGTTCTCGCCGCGAATGAGGCCCGGTTCAGGCGCCTTCGTCAACGCGGATCATGCGGCAAACGTAGAATCCGTCCGCTCCAGCCAGTCGTGGCTGTGGATGAGCGAGGTGAAACGGCAAAACGCGCAGATCGCCGGCCGGCGTGATCGCCTCGGCGAAAGCGCCGACCTCCTCCGCCTGCACGGGGCCGCGCCGGAATTCGGGGTGGCGCTGCAGGAAGCCTTCCGCCTGGCGCTCGCCCTCCTCGGGCTCGAGCGAGCAGGTCGCGTAGACGAGCCGGCCGCCCGGCCGCACCAGCGTGGCGGCGCGCTCGAGCAGGCGGCGCTGCAGGTTGGCGAGCTTGAGAATGTCCTCGCCCGTCTTGGTCCAGGCGACATCGGGATGGCGCCGGATGGTGCCGGTCGCCGAGCATGGCGCATCGAGCAGCAGCGCCGCGACCGGTTCGTGGTCGAAGCTCGCGGCATCGGCGATCCGGCACTCGGCGGCAAGGCCGAGCCGGGCGAGGTTTTCGGCGAGGCGCGCCATGCGCGGTTCGGAACGGTCGACGGCGATCGCCGCCGCGCCGTGGCTGAGGATCTGCGCCGTCTTGCCGCCGGGCGCGGCGCACAGGTCGAGCACGGTTTCGCCGGGCTGCGGCGCAAGCAGCGCCACGGGCAGGCTGGCGGCCGCATCCTGCACCCACCACGCGCCGTCGGTGAAGCCCGGCAGGTCCGGAATGCGCGCATGGCCGTTGAGGCGCACCGTGCCGAGGCCGACCACCAGCCCGTCGAGCCGTTCGGCCCAGCCCTGCGGGTCGCTCTTGACGCTGATGTCGAGCGTCGGTTCGTGCATCTGCGCCGCGGCGATGGCGCGCGCCGCCGCCTCGCCATAGGCGTTGCTCCAGCGCTCGAGCAGCCAGGCCGGCGCGTTCAGCGCCGGATCGACCGCGGCCAGGATCGCGGCCCGGTCGGTGGCGACGCGGCGCAACGTGGCATTGGCGAGCCCGGCGAAACGCGTCGCGCGCGCATCCTCGCGGATCAGGCTGATCGTGGTGTCGACGGCGGCGTGATCGGGCACGTCGAGATGCAGGATCTGGGTCAGGCCGATCAGCAGCAGATATTCGAGCTGGCCCGAGCGTTCGGGAATGCCGAGGCGCAGGCGTGCGCCGAGCAGGGCGCGCAGCGAGCCGAGATGGCGCAAGGCGGCGGTGACGATGGCGCGCACCAGGCCGCGATCGGCGGCCGACATCGCGTCATGCACCGGCTCGCTCAGCAGCGTGGCGAGGCTTTCATCGAGCGGCAGGCGCCGATGCAGCACATCGCCGAGCAGCTTGAGCGCGAGGCGGCGCGCGGTGAGGCCGGTGCCGGTATCGTTCATGAGGCGGCGTGATCCTGCTGGAGGGGAGATGCCTCGCCGGCAAAGCCGCAGGCTTCGAGAAGCGTCGCCATGCCGCGCGGCACCGGCGCGGTCACGGTCAGGGCCGCGTCGTCGCCACGGCCGGGAATGGTGATGGCGCGGGCATGGAGCTGGATGCGCCTGGCGGCCGAGCCCGCCTTGTCGCCGCCATAGAGCCCGTCGCCGGCGATCGGGCAGCCGATCGCCGCGCAATGCACGCGCAGCTGGTGGGTGCGCCCGGTATGCGGCTTGAGTTCGAGCCAGCTCAGCCCGTCGCCGCGCCCGAGGATGCGGTAATGCGTCAGGGCCGTCTCGGCGTCCTTGTCGCTGTCCTCGGTGACTTTCATCCACCACGAGCGCTTATCATGCGAGCGCCGGGCCAGCGCCAGCGCGATCTCGCCCTCGGCTTCGGGGGGCGCGCCGATCACCACCGCCCAATAGGTCTTGGCGATGCGCCCGTCGCGGAACAGGCGGCCGAGGCGGGCAAGCGCCTTGCGGTGGCGGCCGAGCACGAGGCAGCCGGAGGTCTCGCGGTCGAGCCGGTGCGCCAGCGCCGGATTGCGCGGCACGCCGAAGGTCAGCAGGTGGAAGAAGCTCTCGAGATTGGGGCCGTGGCCCGGCCCCTTATGCACGGCGATGCCGCTCGGCTTGTCGAGCACGATAATGTCGCGGTCGCGGTAAAGCACGCGCTCGGGCAGGCGGGCGCCGTCAAATTCCGGCATGGCGGCGGGCGGAAATCAGGGTCAGGACTGGCATCGCTCCACCCGATAGCCTACATCCCGACGGAAGGGAACGCGAAGATGCCGAACGATCAGCCGAGACAGTCCCATGAGGATGCCGACGAAGCGGCAAGCGAGACGCCGCGCAAGATGCTGACGCCGGCGGCGCAACGGGCGCTCGCCGAAGCCGCCGCGCGGCGCGCCGACCAGGACGCCCGTCAGGCGGCGCTCGCCAGCAACCCTGAGCGCCACGGGCGCGGCGGGCTCGACCCCGTGCGCTATGACGATTGGGAAGTGAAGGGCATCGCGGCCGACTTCTGAGGCGGCCTTCCGCCGCCTGACAATGTTGCCATGCTGTTCACGTTTCACGGCTTGTTCCCGAATCGAGTCGCGGCGTTTCGCGCCGGCCCGGGCCTTAAGGAAGCGCTAACAAGCCGGTTTGAAATGATAGGTTGAAGGCACTGGGTCCCGGCTCAAGGCCGGGACAAGACGGTTGCGGTTCCCTCGGCGTCTTTCCCCGGGCTTGACCTGGGGCCCAGGGACACGCCCTCTCCCGCCGGCATCGGCGACGCGCAAAACAAAAGGCCCCGGAAAACCGGGGCCTTCGTATCTCGTACAGTGCCGTGGCGCTTATTCGCGGTTGCCGAGCAGGGCCAGCAGCATCTGGAACATGTTGATGAAGTTCAGGTACAGGCTGAGCGCGCCCATCACCGAAGCCTTCTGGATCATCTCGCCGGAGCCGGCGAGCATGGCATACTCGTCCTTCAGGCGCTGCGTATCCCAGGCGGTCAGGCCGGCGAAGATCAGCACGCCGATGACGTTCAGGGCGAACTGCATCGCCGTGCTCGCCAGGAACAGGTTGACCACGCTGGCGATGATCAGGCCGAACAGGCCCATGATCAGGAACGAGCCCATGCCCGACAGGCTGCGCTTGGTGGTGTAGCCATACAGGCTCAGGCCGCCGAACGCCGCCGTGGTGATGAAGAAGACCTGGGCGATCGAGCCGATCTGGTAGATGTAGAAGATCGAGCCCATCGACAGGCCCATCGTCGCGGCGAAGGCCCAGAACGTGCCGAGCAGCCCCTGATAGCTCATGCGCTCGAAGCGGAACGAGAGCAGCATCACGAAGGCGAGCGGCGCCAGGATGACCAGCCATTTCAGCGGCGAGGCGTAAAGCGCCACCACGACGGGGCTGGTGCGGCCGAGCATGCCGATGCCGAGGCTGACGAGTGCGGTGATCGCGAGGCCGAGCACCATGTGATTGTAGATGCCGAGCATATAGGCCCGAAGGCCCTGGTCGATCGCCATACCGTCAGCACGGACGTAGCCCTGCTGGCCATATGCGTTGCGGTCGAAATTAGACATCGATGTCCTCTCGGTTATGACGCGCCGTTGGCGCTGATATGCGCCCGCGTCTCAGCGCGGTCTGCCAAAAGATATGGAACATTCCATGAGTCGATTCAAGGAGATTCCGTCTATTTTCAGGAAAACGCCGCCATCGCTCGCGGTTGAGCGCCGTAGTGACAACAACGTGAACGACCTTAACAGGATTTAATTTTCTTCTACTTACAGATCACGCAAGTACGGCGCCGGCTTTTCGCCAAGGATACGCAAAGTCTGGGCAAGACCTAGAGCGATCGTCACGGCAAGCGCCAATATAAGCCCCGTCGCTACACCCGACAAGGAAATCGAAAACTGCAGGTTCATTACGTTCACCACGACGAAATAGGCTGCGATCGAACCCGCCACGGCGCCGAACGCCGCTGTAATCAGCCCCAGCACGCCGTATTCGAGTAAAAAGGCGGCGAGGAGCCGAAGCCTGGTGGCGCCAAGCGTCTTCAGGATCACGGCTTCGTGGATGCGGGCGCGCTGGCCGGCGGCGAGCGCGCCGGCCAGCACCAGCATGCTGGCGAGGATGGCAAGGCCGCTCGCGGCCCTGAGCGCCAGCGCCAGTTGGCCGACCAGTTCGCCGACCGCCTCGAGCGTATCCTTGACCCTGACCGTCGAGATCGCCGGATAGCGATCGGCGACGGCGCGCACGATGGCCGCGTCGCCGGCGGCGCTGTCGCCGCCCGGCAGTGTCAGCGTGGCGAGATCGGTATGGGGCGCGCCGCGGAAGGTCGCGGGCGAGAACACCATGACGAAATTGATGCCGAAGGACTGCCAGTCGATGCGGCGCAGGTTGGCGATGCGCGCGGTGACCGGCCGGCCAAGCACATTGACGCTCACGGTGTCGCCGAGCTTGAGGCCGAGCCCTTCCGCCTGCTCGGCGCCGAACGAGACCAGCGGCTCGCCGGCATAATCGGCCGGCCACCACGCGCCCTGCGTCAGCACGGCGCCGGCCGGCGGGGTGGCGCTATAGGTGATGCCGCGATCGCCGCTCAGCACCCAGGCCGCCTTCTCGTCGGGCTTGATCCTGTCGGCGGGCACGCCGTTCAGCGCCGTGATGCGGCCGCGCAGCATCGGCACCTGCTCGACGGCGGCGCCGGGGCTTTGCGCGCGCAGGAAATCGGCGAAACCCTGCGCATCCTGGCGCGGGATGTCGACGAAGAAGAAGCTCGGCACCTTGCCGGGCAGGCCGGCATCGAGCTGGCCGCGAATGCTGCCCTCGATGACGCTCAGCGCCACGAGCAGCGTCAGGCCGAGGCCGAGCGACAGCACGATCGAGGGCGTCAGCGCGCCCGGCTTGTGCAGCGCCGCGACGGCAAGCCTGAGCGGCATGCGGCGGGCATGGGGCAGGCGGGCGGCTGCCCACATGATGCCGGCGGCGATCACTCTCAGGCCGATAAAGGCCAGCACCGCCGCGACGATATAGATCACCGCGATGCGGCGATCATCGGCAAAGCCGAGCGCGGCGGCGATCAGCAAGGCCGCGCCGAGCGCCGCCGCCGCGATGTAGCCGCGCCGGGGCAGTTTGGCGCCATTGCCGATCTCGTCGCGGAACAGCGTCGAGACCGGGATGTCATGGGCGCGCCCGAGCGGCCAGGCGGCGAAGGCGAAGGCGGTCAGCAGCCCGTAAAGCGCGCCGAGCGCCAGCGCGCGCCCGTCGAGCCCGATCTCGAGCGCGAAGGGCAGCAGGCCGGCGCCGAAATGCGCCGCCGCCAGCGGCAGCACGGCGCCGAGCACGAGGCCGATGGCGATGCCGATTACCGCGAGCGCCATGACCTCGGCGAGGCTGGTGAAGAACACGAAGCGGCCGGTGGCGCCGAGGCTTTTCAAGGTGGCGACGCTGAGCCGCCGGCGGTCGAGATAGGCGCGCGTCGCGTTGGCGATGCCGACGCCGCCGACGAGCAGCGCCGTCAAGCCGACCAGGGTCAGGAACTGGCTGAAGCGCTCGAGATTGCGGGCGAGCGCGGGCGAGGCGTTGTCGCGCGTGCGCACGCTCCAGCCGGCTTCGGGAAAGGCGCGTTTTGCTTCAGTCGTCACGGCGGCGAGATCGGCCGGGGTGCTGGCCTGCGGCGGCAGCAGCACGCGATAGATCCAGCGCGCCAGGCTGCCGGGCTGGATCAGGCCGGTATCGGCGAGCGCCTCGGCGTCGATGATGACGCGCGGCCCGAGCGCCAGGCCGGAGGCGAGCTTGTCGGGTTCGTCGGTGATGTCGCCGGCGAGCCGCAGCGTGGTGTCGCCGAGGCGGAAATGGTCGCCGGCTTTCAGCGACAGCCGCGCCGCCAGCACCGGATCAACGAGCGCGCCGCGCACGCCATCGACCGGGGCGAGCAGGCGCATCGGCTCGACCACGCCCGCGCCGGCCGGGGTGCGCGCTTTCAGCGTGCCTGCCAGCGGATAGGCGCCGTCAATGGCCTTGATCTCGACGAGCGCCGCCTCGCCGGTCTCGCCCCGGGCCATGGCGCGCAGCAGCACGACGGTGCCGACGCGGCCCTTGCTCGCGAGCCAGGCGCGTTCCGGCGCGCTCGCCTCGCGCTGGACGATCGAGAACGCGACATCGCCGCCGAGGATGGCGCGGCCCTCGCGGGCGAGGCCGGCCAGCATGGCATTGGACAGCGAGACGACGGTGACGATCGCCGCGACGCCGAGCGCCAGGCAGGCGATGAACACGCCGAAGCCGGCGAGCCCGCCGCGCAGCGCGCGCCCGGCGAAGCGCAGCGCCAGCAGCGGCCGGGCCGGCGGGAAGGCCAGGGCGGGCGCGCTCACGCCGTCATCACCGCGGCCGCCGTATCGCTCTCGATCAGGCCGGAGCGCAGCCGCACGACGCGGTCGCAGCGCGCCGCCAAGCCGGCATCATGGGTGACCAGCACCAGCGTCGCGCCACGCTCGCGCTTGATGCGGAACATCAGGGCGATCACCGCTTCGCCGGTGGCCTCGTCGAGATTGCCGGTCGGTTCGTCCGCGACGAGCAGCGCCGGTTCGGGCGCGAGCGCGCGCGCCAGCGCCACGCGCTGCTGCTCGCCGCCGGAGAGTTCGGCCGGATAATGGCGCAGGCGCTCGCCCAGCCCGACCTCGGCCAGTTCGGTGCGGGCGCGGCCGAACGGATCGGCATGGCCGGCAAGCTCGAGCGGCACGGCGACATTCTCGAGCGCCGTCATCGTCGGTATCAGGTGGAAGGACTGGAACACGATGCCGATGCGGCGGCCGCGAAACCGGGCAAGGCCATCCTCGTCGAGCCGGCCGAGATCCTGGCCATCGACGAGGATGCGGCCGCTATCGGGGCGCTCCAGCCCGGCAATGGTCATCAGCAGGGTCGACTTGCCGGAGCCGGACGGGCCGACAAGGCCGAGCGCCTCGCCGCGCGGCACCGCGAGCGAGATACCTTTCAGCACATGCACGCGCGAGGCGGCGCGGCCGAGGCTGAGATCGACTTGGGTCAGCGCGATGGCGGGTGGCAAATCGGCACGGGGAAGGGTATCGAGCATCGGCCATCCGCGATAGGGAAGAGACATGAGCGCACATATGCCCTCTTCGGCCGATTACCAGAGCGCGCGCAGGTTTCGCTTGCGGCTCATCGGCGCTTTTGCGGCTTTTCTGGCGCTGTGCGGTCTGTTCGGCGCCGCGCACGCCGCCGAACCCTTGCGCCTCGTGGTGTTCGGCGACAGCCTGAGCGCCGGCTATCAGCTTGCGGCGGACAAGGCGTTTCCGGCCCAGCTCGCGGCGGCGCTGAAGGCGAAGGGCCATGATGTGAGCGTGGCCAATGCCGGCGTGTCCGGCGATACCGCCAGCGCCGGGCTCGAGCGGCTCGACTGGTCGATCCCCGACGGCACCAATGGCGTGATCCTCGAACTTGGCGCCAACGACGCGCTGCGCGGCATCGACCCGGATGTGACGCGAAAAGCACTTGCCGGCATCCTCGCCCGGCTGGCACAGCGGAAAATCCCGGTGCTGCTCGCCGGCATGCTGGCGCCGCCCAATATGGGCCGCGATTTCACCGCGCGCTTCAACGCGATCTATGGCGATCTGGCGCGCGACTATGATGTGCCGCTCTATCCGTTCTTTCTCGAGGGCGTGGCCGCCAATCCGGCGCTGCTGCTCGCCGACGGCATGCATCCTTCGCCCGAGGGCGTGGCGGTGATCGTGAAGAACATCCTGCCGGCGGTCGAGGCGTTTCTGGCTGCGCTTCCGGGGAGGCATTAGGGTTTCCGCATAAATCGTCGCATCGCTATCGTCAGCCGCCTTGATCATGCCCATACTAGGGGTGCGAATCAGGGAGGACAGCGCGCCATGCCACGTCTTTTCACCGCTTTGGAACTCCCAGCCGATGTCGGATTTTCCCTGTCCATGCTGCGCGGCGGCCTGCCGGGCGCGCGCTGGATCGACCGGGAAAACTACCACATCACCTTGCGTTTCATCGGCGATGTCGACGAGCGCACCGCCGACGCCGTCGACGAGATGCTGCTCGAGGTAGAGCGCGAGCCGATCCCGATCCGGCTCAACGGTCTCGGCTCGTTCGGCTCGGACAAGCCGCGCTCGATCCATGCCGCGATCGAGCCGTCGCGGGCGCTGAGCGCCCTGCAGGGCGATATCGAGCGCGCCATAAGGCGTCTCGGCCTGCCGCCCGAGACGCGCAAATTCGTGCCGCATGTCTCGCTGGCGCGCCTGCGCCATGCCTCGACGCTCGATGTCGCCGATTATCTGGCGATGCGCGGCTATTTCCCGCCGCGCAGCTTCACGGCCGCGCGCTTCGTGCTGTTTTCCTCGCGCGATTCGGTCGGCGGCGGACCCTATGTGCTGGAAGCCGCCTATCCGCTCGGGCAGCACGAAATGCCGGCCTGGCCGGCGCGGCGCTGGGGGTGAGCATCATGGCCATTGCCCTGCTGAGCGCTGCCGAACGCGCGGATGCCTTGAAGACGCTGCCGGACTGGACGCTCGCGCCCGACGGCAAGGCGATCGCGCGCCGCTTCGTGTTCCGCGATTTCAACGCCGCCTTCGGCTGGATGGCGCGCGTCGCACTGACGGCGGAAAAGCTCGACCACCATCCCGACTGGCGCAACGTCTACAAGACGGTCGAGGTCACGCTGTCGACCCATGAGGCCGGCGGCGTCACCGCGCGCGATATCGCGCTGGCCGAGGCGATGGACGCATTCGCGGCCTGAGGACGGCGTTCTTTTCGCCGCCTCATCCTGAGCTTGTCGAAGGATGATCCAGCCCACGCCATGTTCGAGCATGCTTCGACAGGCTCAGCATGAGGTGGAGCTCGTCGAAATGTCGCCCGGCCCCGCGCCTGAACCCTATTTCGGCGCCATGCGGATGGCGCCGTCGAGCCGGATCGTGGCGCCGTTCAGCATGTCGTTCTCGCAGATCGATTGCACGAGTGCGGCATATTCGTCCGGCTTGCCGAGGCGTGAGGGAAACGGCACCTGCTTGGCGAGCGAATCGCGGAAATTGGCGTCGATCCGGTCGAAGAGCGGCGTCCAGAAAATCCCCGGCAGGATGGTGACGACGCGGATGCCGTAGCCGGCGAGATCGCGCGCCACCGGCAGCGTCAGCCCGGCAATGCCGGCCTTGGACGAGGCATAGCCGGCCTGGCCGACCTGGCCGTCCTCGGCCGCGACCGAGGCAGTCGCGATGATCACGCCGCGCCCGCCATCCTCGGTCACCGGAGGGGTCGCGGCCATGGCGACGGCCGATTTGGCGATGCAGCGATAGGTGCCGATCAGGTTGATCTCGATGGTGCGGCGATAGCGCGCCATGTCATGGGCGATCAGGGCGCCGCTGTCGCGCTGCCGGGCGACGGTGCGCTCGCCGGGCGCGATGCCGGCGCAATTGACCAGGATGTGCTCGACGCCATGCGCCGCGCGCGCCTTGGCGAGCGCCGCGTCGACGGAGGCATCGTCCGTGACGTCGCCCTGGCAGAACACGCCGCCGATCTCGGCCGCGACCATGTCGCCGCGCGCAGGATCCTGATCGAGGATCGCCACCCGGACGCCATGGCTGGCGAGCCGGCGCGCGGTCGCTTCGCCGAGCCCGGAGGCGCCGCCGGTGACGATGGCGGCGAGCGAGGAATCGAGTTTCATGCGCGGCGTCCCCTTTTCTGCGCGGCCTCTGTCGGCGGCCCGAATTCGTCCTCTAGCCTATCGCGGGCGCGGCGTCAGCGTTGCCTGTGATGTCGCCTGCGATGTCCCTTGTGATCTTGCGCGGGCCATAATCGCTCGCCACATTGCGCGGCAGGCAAGGAGGGATGATGATGGCGGAGCACTGGCAGGAGCCGTTTTCGCAGGCCGAGATCGCGGCGATGCGGCGCGCGACGCGGGATGAGACCAAGCTGGCGGCCGGGTTCTGGCGCGTGCTGCGCAAGGTGGCGCGCCGCGTGCCGTTCGCCGAGGACGCGCTGGCCGCCTTCTACTGCGCCTTCGATCCGGCGACCTCGCCGCGCGTCAAGGCGATCCTGGTCGGCGCCATCGGCTATTTCGTGCTGCCGTTCGACATCCTGCCGGATGTGCTGCCGCTGATCGGTTTCGGCGACGATGCCGCCGTGCTCGCGGCGGCGCTCGCCGCCGTGCAGGGCGCGGTCACCAAGGCCCATCGCGACAAGGCGCGCCAGACGATGGCCGATGGTTTGTGAGCGGGCGCCGATGCGGTTGGTTTTGCCAATCGCGTGAGGATCGGGTTAAACAGGCGCCGGGCATTTTATGAAAATGCGTCGGGCGACGATGCGAGTTTCGGTCAGGCCGGCATGGCGCCGGCGATCAGCAAGAGTAAAGATACGCCTCATGATTCGATTCCTCCTGCTCCAGTCCGCCGCGCTGGCCCTGATGTGCGGCGCGGCCTCCGTTCCGGTTTCAGCGCAAACCCAGACCCACGCGCAAGCCCAGGCGCACCCCGCCAGCACCGCCGCCAGGACGCATCTGGCGGCGCGCAAGCAGGCGCGTAAGGAAGCCGCGACGAACTCCGCCACCAGCGGCGCGATGGAACTCGGCAAGTTCGGCGACTGGGGCGCCTATATGGCCGGCACCGGCGCCAACAAGGTGTGCTTCGCCCTGTCGCAACCGCAGGAGCGGCTGCCCAAGGGCCTCAACCGCGACCCGGGCTATATTTTCATCACCAGCCGCCCGGCGCAGAATGTCCGCAACGAGGTGGCCTTCATGCTCGGCTTCGCGCTGAAGGCCGATGCCGACGGCGCGGCGACGATCGACGGCCATGCCTTCGCGCTCGAGAGCAAGGACAAGACCGCCTTCGTCAAGAACGCCGCCGAGGAGCCGCAAATGGTGCAGGCGATGCGCGCCGGCGCCAAGCTCTCGGTCAAGACCACGTCGCTGCGCGGCAATGTCACTACCGACAGCTATTCGCTGAGCGGCCTCACCAAGGCGCTCGACAAGGCGCAGAGCGACTGCAAATAGGCGCGGGAAGCAGGCTTGCGCGCGCCGCATGACGCGCCGCCGGCATCGTGCTATAGCGCGCGCATGACCATGCAAGCCGACAGCCTGACCGCCCCCGCGCCGGACGCGCCGCGCGTATCCGAACCGCGCCCGTCTCAATCGCGCCCGTCCCTTGCCGGCCTGACGCGCGAGGCGCTGGCCGAAAGGCTCGGCGCCATCGGCGTGCCGGAGCGGGAGCTGCGCATGCGCGTCGGCCAGATCTGGCAATGGCTGTACGGGCGCGGCGCCACCGATTTCGCCAGCATGTCGAATGTCTCCAAGGACCTGCGCGCTCAGCTCGCCGAGCATTTCACCCTGGCGCGGCCCGAGGTGGTCAGCGAGCAGATCAGCCGCGACGGCACGCGCAAATGGCTGCTGCGCATGGCGCCGACCGGCCCGCTCGATCGCGGCGCCGAGATCGAGGTCGTCTATATTCCCGAGGCCGATCGCGGCACTTTATGCGTCTCGAGCCAGGTAGGCTGCACGCTGAACTGCACCTTCTGCCATACCGGCACGCAGAAGCTGGTGCGCAACCTGAGCGCGGCCGAGATCGTCGGCCAGCTGCTCGTCGCCCGCGACCGCCTGCGCGACTATCCCGGCCAGCAGCCCGGGCGCGCGAGCCGCTTCGTCACCAATATCGTGTTCATGGGCATGGGCGAGCCGCTCTACAATCTCGACAATGCGCGCGACGCCATCGCGGTGATGAGCGATGCCGAGGGGCTGCAATTGTCGCGCCGCCGCATCACCGTCTCGACCTCGGGCGTGGTGCCGGAAATCGCTCGCCTTGGCGCCGAGACCAACACCATGCTGGCGATCTCGCTGCACGCGACCAACGATGAATTGCGCAACGAACTGGTGCCGATCAACCGCAAATACCCGATCGCCGAACTGCTCGATGCCTGCCGCGCCTATCCGGGCGTCTCGAACGCGCGCCGCATCACCTTCGAATATGTCATGCTGAAGGGCGTCAACGATTCGCTCGCCGAAGCGAAGGCGCTCGTCCGGCTGCTCAAGGGCATCCCGGCCAAGATCAACCTGATCCCGTTCAACCCGTGGCCGGGCAGCCGCTACGAATGCTCGGACTGGGAGCAGATCGAGCGCTTTTCCGACTATGTCTTCAATGCCGGCTATTCGAGCCCGGTGCGCACGCCGCGCGGCCGCGACATCCTGGCCGCCTGCGGCCAGCTGAAGAGCGAGACGGAAAAGCTGCGCGCCCGCGCCCGCCTGATGCTGGAAGAGCAGCTCGCCCTCAGCAGCGAATGATCGCCCGCCTGATCCTCGTTCCGCTGGCGCTGTGCCTCGCGGCGGCCGGCGCATGGCTGGCGCTGGTCATCGGCCTGTTCGCCAATCCGCAACTGGCCGCGTTATGGGCGGCGCTCGCCGAACGCATCCTCGATACGGCCGCCGCCGCCGCGATGGGCGATGAGCGCGGCGCCTTGCAGATGGCGATGCTGGCAAGCGCGAGCTGGAAGCTGATCCTGGCCGTCATCCTGGCGCCAAGCCTGATCGTCGCGCTGGTGAGCGAGGTCTTCGGCCTCCGCTCCTTCCTGGTGCAGGCGCTGGCCGCCGCCGCCCTGACGGCGGCGGTTCCCTTCGCGATGCTGCCGCAGACGGTCGCCGGCGCGGGCATGCCGCCGGCGCTTCTCAGCGCGCTCGCCATTGCCGGCGTGGTCGCCGGCGCGTTGTACTGGCTGGTCGCCGGGCGCGGCGCCTCCTCAACATAAGGGCTCGACCGGCCCATCCCGCTTTTGAAAGGCACAACCGTTCTTGTCCCGGCCTTGAACCGGGACCCAGGGAAACGGCGCGGCGTCGGGAATGTGGGCCCCGGATCAGGTCCGGGGCAAGACGGTGATGGAAGCGCCGCCCCCTCAGCGACCGTGGGCGCGCAGGATCGTGAGCGCGAAAGCGCCGAAAATGCTGGCGAACACATAGTCGATCACGCGCATCACGCGCGGCCTCGCCTTCAGCGTCGCGGTGAATTTTTCCGCGGTCGCGATCATCAAGAGCGAGAGCGGCAGGTTGAACAGCACGAAATAGAAGCCGAGAAACAGCATCTTGGCGGCGGCATGCGGGTCCGAGCCCGAGACGAATTGCGGCAGGAAGGTCACGAAGAACAGCACGATCTTCGGGTTCGACAGGTTGATGCCGATGCCGAGCAGCAGCGTGCGCCAGAAATCCCGGCTCGGCTTGCGCTCGAGCTTGACGTTGAGCGCCGAGCCGTGGCGCACCGCCTCGATCGCCAGCCAGGCGAGATAGAGCCCGCCAACCACCTTCAGGATCGTGAAAGCCGTCGGAGAAGCCGCGAGCAGCGCCGAGAGGCCGAGCGCTGCCAGCACGGTATGCACGCAGCAGCCGAGATTGGTGCCGAGCATGGCGGCGATGCCGATGCGCCGGCCGCCGGAAATGGTCTTGGCCAGGAACAGGCTCATATCCGGTCCAGGCGTGATGAACAGGATGAAGCTCGCCAGCGAGTAGGCTAGAAGTGTGGGCAGGTCGGGCAGGAAGGTCACGGAGGTTTGACTTCGGCTGATTGGAGACCGGGCCATTGTGCCATTTCAAGGCATGGTCCGCCAAGCGATTCCGCTGCTACCATGGACGCGGCGATGGGACGCGACGATGGGGCGCGATGACGGGAGGAACGCGATGACGAGGTGGTGGCTGGTGCTGGCCGCGGTGGTCCCGCTCGCTCTGTCCGCTGGACCCACGCTGGCGCAGGGCGCGCCGGCCTCGGATCAGCCGGCCGTTTCGCAGCCCGCGCCACCGGCCGCTTCCCCGCTGATTGCTTCCCCGCTGATTGCTTCTCCGCCGATTGCTCCCCCGCCGATTCTTGCCGGCGAGAGCCGCATCGTGCCGGCCTTTGCCGCCCATGGCATGGTCGCGGCCCAGGAGGCCAAGGCTGCGCGCATCGGCGTCGACATCCTCAAACGCGGCGGCAATGCCGTCGATGCCGCGGTGGCGATCGGCTTCGCCGAGGCCGTGACGCTGCCGCGCGCCGGCAATCTCGGCGGCGGCGGCTTCATGCTGGTGCATCTGGCGCAAAAGAACGAGACGGTGGCGATCGATTACCGCGAAACCGCGCCGGCGGCGGCGAGTGCCGGCATGTTCCTCGATGCCAATGGCGAGCCGGACCCGAAGAAATCCCGCGATAGCGGCCTGAGCGTCGGCGTGCCCGGCACCGTTGCCGGGCTTGTGCTCGCCCATGCCCGCTACGGCTCGGGCAAGCTGAAGCTCGCTGATCTGATCCAGCCGGCGATCGCGCTGGCGCGCGCCGGCATCGTGGTCGAGGACGACCTCGCCGATTCGCTGCCGGCCGCCGCCAGCCGGCTCGGCCGCTTTCCGGCGACGCGCGCCGTGTTCTTCAACGACGACAAGCCGTTCGCGCGCGGCGAGAAGATCAAGCAGCTCGATCTCGCCCGCACGCTCGAGCGCATCGCCACCGACGGGCCGGAGGCGTTCTACCAAGGCGAGACGGCGCAGCGCATCGTCGATGCCGTTAAGGCGGAAGGCGGCATCATGACGATGGCCGACCTCGCCGGCTACAAGCCCGTGCTGCGCAAGCCGGTGACCGGCAGCTATCGCGGCTACACCATCGCCTCGATGCCGCCGCCCTCGTCCGGCGGGGTGCATCTGATCGAGATCCTGAATATCCTCGAGGGTTTCGACATGAAGGGCGCCGGCGCGCAATCGGCCTTGCAGGTGCATCTGATGACCGAAGCGATGCAGCAGGCCTATGCCGACCGAGCGCGCTTCCTCGGCGACCCTGACCGCGTGAAAATCCCCGTAACCGGCCTGATCTCGAAACCCTATGCCGATGCCATGCGAAAACTGATCGATCCGCTCAAGGCGCGGCCGGCCGATGCCGTCTCGGCCGGCGATCCGTTGCCGTTCGAGCCCGACCAGACGACGCATTTCTCGGTCGTCGACAGCGAGGGCAACGCGGTTGCCAACACCTACACGCTGAATTTCAGCTACGGGCTCGGGCTGGTCGCGGCCGGCACCGGCGTGCTGCTCAATAACGAGCTTGACGATTTTTCCGCCAAGCCCGGCGCCCAGAACGCCTATGGGCTGGTCGGCAGCGAGGCCAACAGCGTTTCGCCCGGCGCACGGCCCTTGTCCTCGATGACGCCGAGCATCCTGTTCAAGGACGGCAAGTTGTTCATGGTCACCGGCAGTCCGGGCGGCAGCCGCATCATCTCGACGGTGCTGAACGTCATCATCAACGTGATCGATAACGGCATGAGCATCGCCGAGGCGGTGGCAGCACCGCGCCCGCACCAGCAATGGAAGCCCGATGCACTGCTCGTCGAGGAAGGTTTTTCGCCCGATACGCTGGCGCTGCTGCGGAAGCGCGGCCACAAGATCAAGGTTGGAACCCCATCGGGTTCGGCGAATTCCATTCGGGTAGCCCCGGAAGGGCTGTATGGCGCCGCCGATCCGCGCCAGCGCGGCACGCTTGCGGTCGGTTATTGACGCTTTCGCTGCAATGCGAAAAGCTGGCATGCCGGATGACGGCTTGAGAAGGATCGGCGGATGATTTTGATCGCGAAATGGCGCCAGGGCGTGATGGTCACCCTGCTCGGGCTGATGCTGTCGGCCTGCGGCGTCAACAACGTGCCGACGCTGGAGGAAGCCGCCAAGGCGAAATGGAGCGAGGTGCAGAACCAGTACCAGCGCCGCGCCGACCTGGTGCCGAACCTGGTCGAGACCGTGAAGGGCTACGCCAAACAGGAGCAGGACACGCTGACCAAGGTCGTCGAGGCGCGCGCCGCCGCGACCGCGATCAAGGTCGATGCCAGCACGATCACCGACCCGGAGAAGTTCAAGCAGTTCCAGCAGGCGCAGTCGCAGCTGACCGGCGCGCTCGGCCGGCTCATCGCCATCTCGGAAGCCTATCCGGACCTGAAATCGAACCAGAACTTCCTCGCCCTGCAATCGCAGCTCGAGGGCACCGAGAACCGCATCGCCATCGCGCGCCGCGATTATATCGGCGCGGTGCAGGCCTATAACACCGAGGTGCGCACCTTCCCCGGCGTGCTGTGGGCCAAGCTGTTCTGGGGCGCCAAGGCGATGCAGACCTTCGAGACGGCGGCCGGGAACCAGAGCGCGCCGAGCGTGAAGTTCTAAGGCGCCGATGACAAACGCCCGCTTCGGCTCGCGCCTCGCCAGCCCCTTCGCCGGCCCCTTGCTCGTGCTCGCCCTGGCGTGCGCCTGCTGGCTGGCGGCGGGCGCGCCGTCGCGGGCCGAGGATCTCAAGTTCCCGGCGCTGACCGGCAGGGTCGTCGACGAGGCCAAGCTGATCGCCCCCGACGCGCGCGCCCGCATCGAACAGAAGCTCGCCGCGCATGAGGCCAAGACCTCGGACCAGATCGTGGTGGCGACGGTGCCCTCGCTCCAGGGCGATACGATCGAGGATTTCGCCAACCGGCTGTTCCGGTTCTGGAAGCTCGGCGAGGCCAAGACCAATAACGGCGTGCTGCTGCTGGTCGCACCCAACGAGCGCAAGGTGCGCATCGAGGTCGGCTACGGGCTGGAAGGCACGCTGACCGACGCCCTGTCGCGCGTCATCATCTCGGGTGCCATCGCGCCGAAATTCAAGGCGAACGACTTCGCCGGCGGCATCGAGGCCGGCATCGACGCGCTGACCGCCACCCTGACCGGCGACGACGAGTGGCAGCGCCGCGCCGCCGAGCGCCCGGCGCAGGGCGCCGGCGATTTCGATCCGATGGCGATCCTGATGCTGATCATCATCGTCATCGTCATCGTGCAGATCATGGCGGCGGTGCGTGGCGGCGGCGGTGGCGGCGGCCGCTCCCACCGCACGCGGCGCGGCAACTGGATCGTGCTGCCGCCCTCCGGCGGCGGTGGCGGCTGGGGCGGCGGTGGCGGTTTCTCCGGCGGTGGCGGCTTTTCCGGCGGCGGCGGATCGAGCGGGGGCGGCGGCGCCTCGGGGAGCTGGTGAATGGCGCTGATTTCCGAGGCTGATCAGGCGCGTATCGCAGCGGCGGTGGCGGCGGTCGAGGCGCGCAGCGCCGGCGAGATCGTGTGCGTGATCGCGGGGTCGGCGAGCGATTACCGCTCGGTGCCGCTGGTGTGGGCGGCGCTGCTGGCGCTGGCGGTGCCGTGGCCGCTGATCAGCCTGCTGCACCTGTCGGCCGGCACGGTGTACCGCGTCCAGCTCGGCACCTTCATCATCGCGGCGCTCGTGCTGTCGCTCGCCAACTGGCGCTTCGCCATCGTGCCTGGCTTCGTCAAGCGGCGCCGGGCGGGCCAGGCGGCGCGCGAGCAGTTTTTCGCGCAAGGGTTGCACCGGACGCGCGCCCGCACCGGCATCCTGATCTACATCACTGAAGCCGAGCGCCACGCCGAGATCATCGCCGATGACGGCATGGCCGCCAGGGTCGACAAGAGTTTCTGGCGCCGGCAGGTCGAGGTGCTGGTCGCGGCGCTGAAGCAGAACCGGCCGGTCGACGGGCTCGTCACCGTGATCGAGGCTTGCGGCGACGTGCTGGCGCAGGCAGCCCCCGTCGCGCCCGACGACAAGGACGAGTTGTCGAACCGGGTCGTGCTGCTGTGAGGCATCCGGGCCGCCGCTGAGCCAGGGCCGGAGGGGGGGGCCAGCTTCACCCCCGCGCCAGATCCCCCAGAAGCCCGGCCGCCACCGTCAGCTTGGCGACGGTGAGGCCCTCGCGGCTGATTTCGGCGATGGCCGCGCGGCTGCGCTCGATCTCTGGCCCGCGCTGCTCAGCCCACGGCTCCAGCGCGCCGCCGGTCGCGCGCATCACGTCGATGGCGAGCAGGTCATGCGCCGCCGCGATGCCGTCAATGGCGCGTTCGAGCGCCAGCTGCTCGTAATGATCGGTCGTGGCGATCGCCCGTCCCTGCTCGACCAGGATCCCAAGCGACAGCACGCCGTCGAGGCCGAAATAGGCGCCGGCCACCGCCGCCACCGGCTTGCCGATCTGGTCGGCGATGCGCACGATGGCCGGCGCCGCCACGAGCCGGTCGATCAGGGCGAGCCGGCGCGCCGGCGCGGCCGGCATGCCGAGCCCGGTCAACTCGTCGGCGAGTGGCAGGTCGTCGCCGTCGAACAGCGCCGCCACCGCATCGATGCCGTCGGCGTAATGCCGGATCGTCTCCTCGAGCGGGGCATCGGCCGGCAGGTTGCGCACGAACCACACCATCTGGCCGAGCAACAGCACCTGCAATTGCCCGTAAAGCGCGAGCTGGCGCTGGCCGGCAAGCGTGTTGTCGAGCCCATCGAGCGCGTCATGGATGGCGTAGAGGCCGAAACTGTCGCGCGCCGCCGCATAGGCATGGGCGAGCATGGCGATGTCGCAGCCGGTCCGGTCGCGCACGCGCCGCGCCGCACTCGGGCCGCCGCGGTTGATGATGGCGTTGGCAAGGCCGGTGGCGATGATCTCACGACGCAGCTTGTGGCTGGCGATGGCATCGGGAAAACGCTCGCGGATCGCGTCGGGGAAATAGCGGTCGAGCTCGTGGTAGAAATACGGCTCGTCCGGCGCGCGGCTCTCGAGCAGGTCGTCATAGAGGGTGAGCTTGGCATAGGCGAGCAGCACGGCGATTTCCGAGCGCGTCAGGCTTTCGCCGGCGCGCTCGCGCTGGGCGAGGTTTTGGGCATCGGGCAGGAACTCGACCTTGCGATCGAGCCGGCCTTCGCTTTCGAGCACCTGCATCAGCCGGCCGAGATAGCCGGTTTCCTCCGCGCCCCGGCGCTGGCACAGCGAGATGGCGAGCGTCTGCATGTAGTTGTTGCGCGGCACCAGCCGGCCGACATCCTCGGTCATGCTGGCGAGGAACGGCGCACGCTCCGCCTCGGAAAGCCGGCCGTCGCGATACGGCGTCGCGATGGCGATCTTGATGTTGACCTCGACATCGGAGCAGTTGACGCCGGCGGAATTGTCGATCGCATCGGTGTTGAGCGCCACGCCGTTGCGCCCGGCCTCGATGCGGCCGCGCTGCGTCATGCCGAGATTGGCGCCCTCGCCGATCACCGTGGCGCGCACGGCTGAGCCGGTGATGCGGATCGCGTCATTGGCGCGGTCACCGGCCTCCGTGTCACTCTCATCGGACGCACGGATATAGGTGCCGATGCCGCCAAACCACAGCAGGTCGACGCGCATCTTCAGGATCGCGGTCATCACCTCCTGCGGCGTCGCCTCGGCCTGATCGAGATCGAGCATGGCGCGCAGCGGCGCCGAGAGCGGGATCGCCTTGGCGCTGCGCGGGAAAATGCCGCCGCCGGCCGAGATCAGGCTTTTGTCGTAATCCTGCCAGCTCGAGCGCGGCAGCTTGAACAGCCGGGCGCGCTCGGCAAGCGCCGGCGCCGGATCGGGCTCGGGATCGAGGAAGATGTCGCGATGGTCGAACGCCGCCTGCAACCTGATGCAGGGCGACAGCAGCATGCCGTTGCCGAACACGTCGCCCGACATGTCGCCGACGCCGGCCACGGTGAACGGCACCGTCTGGATATCGATGTCGCGCTCGCGAAAATGCCGCTTGACGCCCTCCCAGGCGCCCTTGGCGGTAATGCCCAGCCCCTTGTGATCGTAGCCGACCGAGCCGCCGGAGGCGAAGGCATCGCCGAGCCAGAAGCCGCGCGCGAGCGACAGCGCATTGGCGACATCGGAGAAGGTCGCGGTGCCCTTGTCGGCCGCGACGACGAAATACGGGTCGTCGCCGTCATGGCGCACCGTATCGGCGACCGGCACCAGCGTGTCGCCGTCGAGATTATCGGTCAGTTCGAGCATGGTGCGCACGAAGAGCCGGTAGGATTCGGTGCCCTCCGCCAGCCAGGCGGCGCGCTCGCTCGCCGGCGGCAGCTTCTTCGGGATGAAGCCGCCCTTGGCGCCGACCGGCACGATGACGGCGTTCTTGACATGCTGCGCCTTGACCAGGCTCAACACCTCGGTGCGGAAATCCTCCGGCCGGTCCGACCAGCGGATGCCGCCGCGCGCCACCTTGCCGGCGCGCAGATGCAGGCCCTGCACGCGCGGGCTGTCGAGGAAGATTTCATAGAGCGGCGCCGGCAGCGGCATGCCCGGCACCTTGCGCGGCTCGAGCTTGAACGAGATCAGTTTTCGCGCCTCGCCATCTTCGTCGCGCTGGAAGAAATTGCTGCGCACGCTCGCCTCGATCATGGCGATGAACTGGCGCAGGATGCGATCCTCGTCGAGCACCGCGACAGCGGCCAGCGCCGCCTCGATGCGCGCCCGGATCGCCTGCTCCTTCCTGGCGCGCTGCTTCGCGTCGGCGATCGCCGGATCGAACCGCTCGGTGAACAGCGCCACCAGCTGCGCGGCGAGCGCGCTGTGCTTGACCAGCGTCGCGGCCATGTATTCGTGGCTGTACGAGACCCTGATCTGGCGCGCATAGCGCGAATAGGCCCGCAGCAGCGCCACCTCGCGCCAGTCGAGCCCCTGCTCGACGACGAGCGCGTTATAGCCGTCGCTCTCGGCATCGCCGCGAAACAGCGCCATCAGCAGCGCCTCGAGCTTGGGCTCGAGCGCGGCGATGTCGATCGCGGCGGCGCCGGGCCGCTCCAGCGTCATGTCATGCAGCCACACCGTGGCCTGCGCGCCGGCCGGCGCGATGGCATAGGTGCGCTCGTTGACGACCACGAACCCCATATGCTCGAGCAGCGGCACGCGGTCGGAGAGCAGCATCGGCTCGCCATGCGCATAGACCTTCAGCGAGGCGCGGTGCGGCGGGTCGCCGGCCTTGCGGTAGATGGCGACGGCGCGCAGGCGGCCGGCATCGAGCCGGTCGATGATGGTGATGTCGGCGATGGCGTCGGCCGGCGTGAACGCCTCGCGATAGGCGGCCGAGAACGCATCCGCGAAACGCCCGTGCAAGGCCGCGGTGCCGGCACCGTCACGGCCGGCGGCAAGCGCGTCGCGCAGGCTGTCGCCCCAGGTGCGCACGATCGTCGTGACGCCGGCTTCCAGCGTCTCGCGCGGGATATGCGGCGTCGGCTCGCCATCGCGGCCGATGATGAAATGCGTGCGGGCGAGCAGCCCTTCCGGGTAATACGGATACGAGGCCGAGAGCCGGCCCTGATAGATTTCGGCGAGATACGCGCCGACCTTGCGGCGGATATCGGTGTCGTAGCGCTCCTTCGGAATATAGACCAGCACCGAGACGAAACGGTCGAAACTGTCGAGCCGGGCCAGCACCCGGATGCGCGGACGCTCCTCCAGCGCCAGGATATCGAGGGCGGCGAGCCGCAGCGTCTCCGGATCGACCTGGAACAGTTCGTCGCGCGGGTAATCCTCCAGGATATGCTGCAACGCCCGCCCGGAATGGCTCTCGGGATCGAGCCCGGCCTGCTGCAGCACGGTGGCGACCTTGCGGCGCAGATACGGAATCGCCCGCGTGCCGCCGGTATAGGCCGAGGAGGTGAACAGGCCGACAATGCGCAATTCGCCCTCGAGCGCGCCATCGGCATCGAACAGCTTCACGCCGACATAATCGAGATGCACGCGCCGGTGCACGCGCGACTTGACGTTGGCCTTGACGATGATCAGCGCCACCGGCTCGGCGAGGAAGCGGCGCACCTCGGGCGTGATCGTCACCAGCGCCGTGCCGCGCCGCAGTACCCGCATCTCGGGGTCGCGCATGATGCCGAGCCCGGTGCCATCGCGCGGATCGGCCGCCTCGACGCCTTCCGAGAAGCGATAATCGCGCATGCCGAGCAGGGTGAAATTGTCGTTGCGCAGCCATTCGAGCAGCGCGATCGCCTCCTGCGTCTCGGGTTTCGGCAGCGGCGGCGGGTCGTCGCGGTAGCGCTGGATCACCGCCGCGAGCCGCGCCCGCATCGGCTGCCAGTCGTCGACGGCGTGCTCGACATCGTCATAGACGCCTTCGAGCGCCACTTTCAGCGCCTGGCGCGCCGCCGCGTCCGGCAGGCGCGCGACATGGATATGGATGAAGCTCTCGCGGATCTCGCCGGCATGCTCGGCGCCACTCGCCTCGCCCGACAGCCGTGTCAGGCGTCCTTGTCCGTCGCGCTCGACCCGGATGATCGGATGCGCCACCAGCTGCACATCGAGCCCGCGCTCGCCAAGCTCGGCCAGCGTCGAGGAGAACAGGAACGGCATGTTGTCGTTGATCGCCTCGACGACGGTGATCCCGGCCTCGGGCACGTCGAAGATGCGGATGCTCGGCTTGCCCGGCCGGCGCGCGGCGAGATGCTCGCGTGCCTCCTGCGCCAGATGCTCCAGGACCTGCCGGCTCAGCCTCGCCAGATCGTCGGGCTCGACCCGGCCAAAGAACATCGTGACATCCGCCGCGCCGGCGCCCGCCCTGCTTCCCGTCATGATGGTCCTCCACAGACCACGTGCGCGACACGCGCGCAGCACAGCAGCCTGCACGTTTAATGCGAAAGTTCAACGGCGAAGGCCAAAATTGCCGGCGCGTTAACCGGCGCGGCTTGTCACACTCGCTTCCGGGCGTAACTGTTGTCATGTGCGGCGGCGCGCAAGCGCGGCCATAAGCACCAAACCGAGATTACGCCAAGATTACGCGTGGACAAGAACCGGAGAAGGACGCAATGCCTCGCCAGAAAGCCGCTGTTGAATCGCCAGTTTCATCATCCGTTGCATCGCCGACCGCGCTCGCGCTCGACCAGGCGCCCCTGTCACCGGCCATGGCGGCCTATTTCGACAAATGCCTTGAGAAGATCGGCTTCGTGCCCAATGTGCTGGCCGCCTATGCCCATGACATCGCCAAGCTCGAGACCTTCGCCGCCTTCTATAACGAATTGATGCTGGCGCCATCCGGCCTGAGCAAGCTCGAGCGCGAGATGATCGGCGTCGCGGTGTCGAGCGAGAACGATTGCTTCTACTGCCTGACCGCGCATGGCGCCGCCGTGCGCCAGCTCTCCGGCGATCCGGTGCTCGGCGAGATGTTGGTGATGAACTATCGCGTCGCCAGCCTGCCCAAGCGCCAGCGCGCCATGCTCGACTTCGCCGTCAAGCTGACCTGCGAGCCCGAGGGCATCGAGGAGCTCGATCGCCAGAAGCTGCGCGAGGTCGGTTTCTCGGAACGCGATATCTGGGACATCGCCGCCGTCGCCTCGTTCTTCAACATGAGCAACCGCATGGCCTCCGCGACCGAGATGCGGCCCAATCCGGAGTATCACGGCATGGCGCGTACGCCGCGCGAGCCGGGGCCGGGGAAACGTTGAGGAAACGCCGAGGAAGCGGCGGAGAAGGAAGCTGGAAACCGGCGGGAACACCCCCGGAAAGAGAATGGCCGGCGCGCGAGACGCGCACCGGCCATGAAGACCCTTTCCCGAGGGGCTCGGGAAAGCCTGGCCGCATGATCGCCCCGGTGGGGCTGGGGGGCTGATAGAACCGAGGCGGTGCGGCCAAGCCTCGAGGCAACACTGAGAAGTCTACGCCGCAGTTGGGCCGGTCCTTGACCGAATCGGGGCGGAAATAAGGTTTTTGGCTTTTAGGGGCCCGCCTTAAAACCCGTTATATATCAAGATTCTATCACGCTTGCTGCCGACCGCTTTCCACGCCATGATAGAGCCGTGCGCAAGGAGCCTGCATGAGCGAGAGCGAGACCGTTCCGCCGAACCATCCGGCGGCCAGCGAAGTCGCGGTTTTGCCGTCCGGCGGGGATCGCCACAAACGCGTCGCCTTCGACCGTCACGAGTTGCGCGAGATCTTCAACGTCTACGGCCGCAAGGTCGCGGCCGGGGAATGGCGCGACTACGCCATGGATTTCCACGCTGACCACGCCGTTTTCTCGATTTTCCGGCGCACAAGCGAAGTCCCGCTCTACCGCATCGTCAAGGACCCGGCGCAAGCCAGCCGGCAGGGCGCCTACCAGGTCGTCGCCGCGACCGGGCTGATTCTCAAGCGCGGCCACGACCTCGCCCGCGTGCTGCAAGTGCTCGACAAGACCCTCCGGCTGGTCAAGGGCTGATCCGGCTCACTCGGCAGGCTGGATCGTCGGCCCCGCGGCCGGGGCCTTCTTGGCCCGGCCGCGCCCGAGCACGGCGTCGGACAGCCCCATGCACGGGCGCTCGACCAGCCGGTAGAAGCCATAGGCGACGACGATCGCCATGGCGCTGGCGATCAGCAGCATCGCGATATCGCCGGACAAGCCGCTGACATGCCGGCTCAGCAGCTTGGCCACCAGCGCCAGCACCAGCACATGCGTCAGGTAGAGCGAATAGGAGATGTTGCCGAGCAGGTTCATCACGCGGCTGTCGCGCCAGAAACCGGCCATCTCCAGAAAGATCGCCCCGGCGACGATCATCGCCGCCGGAACGCCATAGACGAGCGGCCGCACGGGATCGAACGGTTCCGGCGTATAGAGCGAGGTCGCCGAGACGCCGATGAGCCCGACGACCAGCAGCATGACGGCGGTGCGCGCGCTGGTCCGGCCACCCGCCAGGCAGACATGGGCAAGCAGGATGCCGAAGCCGAACTCGACCAGCAGGGTCTGGCTATAGAACCAGGCGATGCTCTGGCCCTGCGGCAGGTTACGCACCAGTCCGACCACCGCGAGCCCGCAAAACACGGCGCAGATGATCATCGATCGATGGCGCGGCGCGAAACCGAGCGTCGCCGCGATCATGGCGTAGAACATCACCTCGAGCGACAGCGTCCAACTCGGCTCGAGCAGCGGGAAGATCGAGCCGTCGCGGATGATCGAGGGCACGAAGGCCAGCGACAGCGCAAGATCATGCCCGGTCCAGGGGAAGTTGCGGAACGCGACCGGCGCGATCAGACTCATGCCGACCAGAGCGAGGACGACGCTCCAATATGGTACACCGAGGCGCAAGATGCGTCCGAGAATGAACTCCTTGCGGCTGCGCGGCGCTTGCGTGACCATGGTCAGCAGGAAACCGCTGATCACGAAGAACACATCGACGCGCGCTTCGCCGAACTCGCCGATCTTCACCGGGAGGACCTGGCTGCCATAGCCGTGCACATAGGCGAAACCGTGCGACAGCAACACGCCAAGGGCCGCAATGCCACGCAGATGATGAACCGAAATCAGCCTTTTCATGCCATGGCCAGCGCAAATCGCGGGCCATGGCCGAGGCCGCCCGCCGGCGGCCTCGCAGCATGGTTAACCGGGTCTTAAGCGGTCGCGTGCCTGTTCATGCGGTTGGCGATCAGGTCATCGACGACGCCTGGATCGGCCAGCGTCGAGATATCGCCAAGCGCGCCATATTGGTCCTCGGCGATCTTGCGCAGGATGCGGCGCATGATCTTGCCGGAACGGGTCTTGGGCAGGCTCGGCGCGAACTGGATCAGGTCGGGCTGGGCGATCGGGCCGATCTCCTTGCGTACCCAGCCGACAAGCTCCTTGCGCAACGCCTCGGACGGGCTGTCGCCGGTCATCAGCGTGACATAGGCATAGATGCCCTGCCCCTTGATCGGATGCGGATAACCGACCACGGCGGCCTCCGAGACGTTCGGATGCGCCACCAGCGCGCTCTCGACCTCGGCCGTGCCCATGCGATGGCCCGAGACGTTGATGACGTCGTCGACGCGGCCGGTGATCCAGTAATAGCCGTCGGCATCGCGCCGGCAGCCGTCGCCGGTGAAATACTTGTTCGGATAGGTCGAGAAATACGTCTCCATGAAGCGCTGGTGATCGCCATAGACGGTACGCATCTGCCCCGGCCAGCTATCGGCGATGACGAGATTGCCCTCGGCCTCGCCCTCGAGCACCTGGCCTTCCGCACCGACGATTTCCGGCCTGATGCCGAAGAACGGCAGCGTCGCCGAGCCCGGCTTCAGCGCGATGGCACCGGGCAGGGCCGAGATCATGATGCCGCCGGTCTCGGTCTGCCACCAGGTGTCGACCACCGGGCAGCGCGCCTCGCCCACGACATGGTAATACCATTCCCACGCTTCCGGATTGATCGGCTCGCCGACCGAACCCAGCACCCGAAGCGACTTGCGCGAGGTGCGCTTCACCGGCTCCTCGCCGGCGGCCATCAGGGCGCGGATCGCCGTCGGCGCGGTGTAGAAGATATTGACCTGGTGCTTGTCGATCACCTCCCAGAAGCGCGACATGCTCGGATAGTTCGGCACACCCTCGAACATCAGCGTCGTCGCGCCGTTGGCGAGCGGCCCGTACAGGATGTAGCTGTGGCCGGTGACCCAGCCGACATCGGCCGTGCACCAGTAGACGTCGCCATCATGGTAGTCGAAGACGTATTCATGCGTCATCGCCTGGTAGACGAGATAGCCGCCGGTGGTGTGCAGCACGCCCTTCGGCTTGCCGGTCGAGCCGGAGGTGTAGAGCACGAAGAGCGGGTCCTCGGCGTTCATCTCGGCGCATGGGCACTCGGCGGTCACCATCTCGGCCGCCTCGTGATACCAGGCGTCGCGCACCGGGTTCATCGCCACGTCGCCGCCGGTGCGGCGCACCACGATGACGTGATCGACGGCGCCATCGACCTTCTCGATCGCGGCATCGACATTGGCCTTGAGCGCGATTCTGCGGCCGCCGCGCAAGCCCTCGTCGGCGGTGATCACCACCCTGGAATCGCAATCGCGGATGCGCCCGGCGAGTGCATCCGGCGAAAAGCCGCCGAACACCACCGAGTGGATGGCGCCGATGCGCGCGCAGGCGAGCATCGCGAAGGCCGCCTCGGGGATCATCGGCATGTAAATGGTGACGCGGTCGCCCTTCTCGACATTGCGGTTGCGCAGCACATTGGCGAAGCGGCACACCTCATCGTGCAACTCGCGATAGCTGATGTGGCGGGACTCGCTCGGGTCGTCGCCCTCGAAGATGATCGCCGTCTGGTCGCCACGCGTCTCGAGATGCCGGTCGATGCAGTTATAGGCGACGTTGGTCGTGCCATCCTGATACCATTTGATCGAGACCTGTCCCGGTGCGTAGGACACGTTGCGCACCACCGAATAGGGCTTGAACCAATGGATGCGCTTGCCTTGCTCGCCCCAGAACGCATCCGGGTCCTCGACCGAGGCAGCATACATCGCCTGGTATTTCTCGCGATCGACCAGGGCGTTCTTCGACCACTCCGGCTTAACGCTATAGACCTTCTCCGCCATCGCCTTGTCTCCTCCGGCGCGGCCGGCCGAAACCCGCCGCGTTTCCTCTTGCTCTGGCATGAGTAGCCCAAAGGGTCGGGGCTTGAAAGGCGGACTTGGTCACACTTTGGTCTGGCCGCGCCCTACAAGCCGCCCATCTTGCGGATCAGCGCCCATTCCTGCGGCAGGACCGGCTGCACCGACAGCCGCGCCGCCGTGACCAACGCCATCTTGGCGAGCGCCGGCGTCGCCTTGATCTCGGCGAGGCTGACCGGGCGCGGCAGCGGCTCGAGCGCCTTGATGTCGACCATGCCGAACCGGCCGCTCTCGTCGCTCGGATCGGGATAATATTCCTTGATCACCTCGACATGGCCGACGATCTCCTTGCCCTCGTTCGAGTGGTAGAAGAAGCCGCGGTCGCCGATCTTCATCGCCATCATCTGCTGCTTGGCAAGGTGATTGCGCACGCCATCCCAATGCGTGCCCTTGGCGCCGGCCTCGACCTGATGCGCCCATGACCATTTGAAGGGCTCGGATTTGAACAGCCAGTATTTCATGCCCGCTTCTTTCATGTTTCCGCCCGCTGCGGCCGTTCCGTCAGCGTGGCGATTGCCTCGCGCACCTGCATGCGCCCGTCAAGGATCGCGGCGACGGTCGCCGACAGTGGCATCTCGACGCCGCGCGTTGCCGCCTTGGCGACCAGCGCCGGCGCGGTAAAGGCGCCCTCGGCGAGCTTGCCATGGCCAGCCTCGCCCAGCGGCTCGCCACGCCCGAGCGCCTGGCCGAAGGCAAAATTGCGCGATTGCGCACTCGCCGCCGACAGCATCAGGTCGCCGAGCCCGGACAGGCCCATCAGCGTCTCGGGCCGGGCGCCGAGAGCAGCGGCGAAACGGCGCATCTCGGCAAAGCCGCGCGTCACGGTCGCGGCGCGCGCGCTTTCGCCGAGCCCGGCGCCGGCGACAATGCCGGCGGCGATCGCCAGCACGTTCTTGGCGGCGCCGCCGATCTCGACGCCGCGCATGTCGGCGCTGTGATAGATGCGGAAGCCGGCCGAGCCGATCAGCGCCGCCAGTTCGGCGGCGAACGCCTCGTCGCCCGCCGCGAGCGTCACCGCCGTCGGCAGGCCGCGCCCGACATCGGCGGCAAAACTCGGCCCTGACAGGATTGCCGGCCGCGCGCTGGGCAGGACATCCGCGATGATCTCGCTGACGAAACGGCCGCTGCCCTGCTCGATGCCCTTGGCGGCGGCGATCAGCGCCAGCCCGGCGGGAGCGGTCGGCTCCAGCCGCGCGAGCACGCCGGCGAGCGCCTGCGTCGGCACGGCGGCGATCATCACCGGCAGCGCGGCGGCTGCGATCGCGCTCACCGGCTCCACGGTTTCGGGCAGAACGACACCCGGCAGCAGGCTCGCGTTTTCCCGCGTGCGGCGCAGCGCGGCGATGGCGGCCGCGTCACGGCCCCACAGCACGACATCATGCCCGGCGCGGCTGACCGCGACGGCGAGCGCCGTGCCCCAGGCGCCCGCGCCGAGAATGCCGATGGCCGCGTTCACGATCCGCTCAAGCCCACATACCTCACGCCAACCTGCCTCACGCCAACCCGCCTCACGCTTTTGCGCCGAGACGGCCGGAACCGAGCGCCGGCGCGGCATTGGCATCGAGCGGCCAGCGTGCGCGGGCCGCGAAATCGAACCCGTCCGTCAGGCCGAGCGCCAGCCTCTCCGCGCCGGCCCAGGCGATCATCGTGCCATTGTCGGTGCACAGCGCCGGCGGCGGCACGGCGAGCCTGAGCCCGGCCTCGCCGCTGAGCCGCATCAGCGCGCGCCGGATCGCCCGGTTGGCGCCGACGCCGCCGGCCACCACCAGCGCGGAAGGCGGCTCGAAACGCTCGCGAAACACGCGCAAGGCCGCCCGCACCCGGTCGATGATGACGTCGACCACCGCCGCCTGGAACGAGGCACACAGATCCGCGACATCGGTCGCCGTCAGCGGCGCGACGCTCTCGGCCGCCAGCCTGACCGCCGTCTTGAGGCCGGAGAGCGAGAAATCCGGCGCCGCTCGGCCAAGCAATGGGCGCGGCAGGTCGAAGCGTTCGGGATCGCCGCGCTCGGCCTCGATCTCGACGCGCGGCCCGCCCGGATAGGCAAGCCCGAGCATCTTGGCGACCTTGTCGAAGGCTTCACCCACCGCATCGTCGATCGTCGTGCCGAGCTTGACGTAATCGCCGACGCCCCGGACCGCGATGAGCTGGGTGTGGCCGCCGGAAACCAGCAGCAGCAGATAGGGGAAGGTCACGCCATCGGTCAGGCGCGGCGTCAGCGCATGGCCTTCGAGATGATTGACCGCGACGAACGGCTTGCCGGCGCCGAGCGCCAGCGCCTTGGCCATGGTCAGCCCGACCAGCACGCCGCCGACCAGGCCCGGACCGCCGGCGGCGGCGATGCCGTCAAGGTCGCTCATCTCGAGCGAGGCCTTGGCGAGGGCGCGCGCGACCAGCCGGTCGAGCACGTCGAGATGGGCGCGCGCCGCGATCTCCGGCACCACGCCGCCGAAGGCGGCATGTTCGGCGATCTGGCTCAGCACCTCGTCGGACAGGATTTCGCCGCGCCCGTCGCTATGGCGCCGCACCACGGCTGCGGCGGTCTCGTCGCAGGTCGTCTCGATTCCCAGAACCAGCATGCGTCCTTCTGTGCCCCGAAGCCCCGCGACGATAACGATGAAACCCGGCCGAGGCGCCATCGCGGCCGGGCGTGAAACGGCGGCCCCGCGCCATTTTGCGCTTGGCCACGAATTCCGCTAACCACCTATAGTCGGCCCGCGAACGAACGCCAACCAGGGAACACCCTTGTCCTCTCCAGCCTCTTCTCCTCTCGTCATCGGCTCGCGCGGCTCGCCGCTGGCGCTCTATCAGGCCGAGGCCGTGCGCGACGCGCTGATCGCCACGGCCGGCATCGCGCCGGAGGCGATCGCCATCGCGGCGATCCATACCAGCGGCGACCGCATCCAGGACCGCGCGCTGGCCGAAGCCGGCGGCAAGGGCCTGTTCACCAAGGAGATCGACGAGGCCCAGCTTGCCGGCCGGGTGCAGCTCGCCACCCATTCGGCCAAGGACCTGCCGACCGTGCTGCCGGACGGGCTGGTGATTGCCGGCTATCTGGCGCGCGAGGATGCGCGCGATGCCTTCCTGTCGCTGACGGCGCCCGATCTCGCCAGCCTGCCGGCCGGCAGCACCGTCGGCACCGCCTCGCTGCGCCGCCAGGCGATCATCGCCCGCGCCCGGCCCGATCTGAAGCTCACCCTCCTGCGCGGCAATGTCGGCACCAGGCTGACCAGGCTGCGCGAGGGCAGCGTCGACGCCACCATCCTGGCGGTCGCCGGCCTGAAGCGCCTCGGCCTGATGCAGCACGCCACATCCGTGCTGCCCCTCGAGCAGTTCGTGCCGGCGGTCGGGCAGGGCGCCATCGCCATGGTCGCGCATGCCGACGACGCCGCGAGCCAGGCGCTCGCCACCCGCATCGGCGACGCGGCCACCGGCATCGCGGTCAGCGCCGAGCGCGCCTTCCTGCATGTGCTGGACGGCTCGTGCCGCACGCCGATCGCCGCCTATGCCACGCTTGCCGGCGATCGTGTCACGCTGCGCGCGCTGGTGCTGCGCCCCGACGGCAGCGAGGCCTATGAGGATTGCCGCGAGGCCGACGCCTCGCAGGCCGAACAGCTTGGCCGCGACATGGGACTCGCCATCAAGGCGCGCCTGCCGGCCGGCTTCTTCCAGGCCTGAGCGTGGCGCGCGTGCTGTTGCTGCGGGCGCCGGACGATGCGCGCGCCAGCGCCGCCCGCATCGCCGCGCTCGGCCATGAGCCGGTCATCGCGCCGCTGGCGCGCGCCGAGGCGACCGGGCGACGCATCGCCGCACCCGAGGCCGCGCCGCTGATTGGCACGAGCCGGCGCGCCTTTTCCCTGCTGCACCGGCACGATCGCGCCCTGCTCGGCCACCTGCCGGTCTATGCGGTCGGCCCGGCCACGGCCGCGGCGGCGCGCGCGGCAGGTTTCGGCATCGTCACGGCGGCCGGCGGCGACGCGCGCGACCTCGCCCGCGTCATCATCGCCAGCCGCCCGCCTGGCGAGCGCCTGCTTTACCTTGCGGGCGAATTGCGCGGCACGCTGCTCGAGGACACGCTCGCCGCCGCCGGCTTCACGCTCACGGTCGCCGTCGCCTACCGCATCGTGCCGGCCGAGCATCTGCCGGACCATGCCATCGAGGCTCTGGCGCAGGGCCAGCTCGACCACATCCTGCATTATTCACCCGCTTCCGCCGCGCGCTTCGCCGCGCTTGCCCTGCATGCCGGCCTCGCCCGCGCGGCGGCACGGCCAAGCCATCTCTGCCTGTCGCAGGCCGTCGCCGACGCGCTCGCGCCGCTGGCGCCGATCCGCACAGCCATCGCCGCGGAGCCAAGCCAGGACGCCCTGCTGCGCTTGCTGGCATGCTGAGCCGGCGGCGCTGGCTGCCGCATTCGGTCTGGTCACGGCGCACCGATCCGTGGCAAAGAAGGCTGGGGCAAACGGGTCGAGGTGACGAATGAGCGGTCGCGATAACGAAGGCACGGCGGAGAAGGGCGGGCGTGGCCGCCGCAGGCCGCCAACCATCGACGCGACAGCCGAACGCCTTGCCGACGAGGCCATGACGCCGGAAACGCCCGTGCCCGAGACGTCAGCGCTTGAGTCATCAGCGCTCGAAACGCCGGCAACCGACACATCACCACCCGACACGCCTGCGCCGGACGGCGCTCCCACCGGCGAGCCCCCTCCCGCTCCGGCCGCCACGCCCGAGGCGCCGGAACAGGCCGCCGCCGCGTCGGTCGCCGAGCCGGACGCGCCACCCGTTTCGCTGCCCTCGCCGCAACGCGCCTCGCTGGCGCTGCCAGTCGGGCTCGCCGCCGTGATCGGCGCGCTCGTGGCATTTGGCGGCAGCATGCTGTTGCAGCACAGGCCGGGCAACGAGCAGCCCGTTGCATCGCTCACGGCAAGGCTCGGCGCGCTCGAAACAAAAGTCGCGGACCTCGATCCGACGCTCAAGACATTGGGCGAGCGGGTCGCCGCGGCCGAAACAGCCGCCAGCCGCCCTGCTGCCGCCGCAGGCGCCGCGCCAGATCTCGGCCCACTCGAACAGCGGCTCGGCGCGCTCGAAAGCACCGTGAAGCAGCTGCCGGCCGCAAGCGGGGCGGAAGGCGCCGCCGAAAAGCTCGCCAGCCTCGGCAGTGTGCAGCAGCAACAGGAAACCCGGCTGGCCGCCCTGCCGGACAAGCTCGCCAGCGTGGCCGCCAGCGAGGCCAGGGCGCAAACCCAAGCCGCCGCGCCGGCAACGCTGGCCGTGGCGCAGGCGCTCGGCCAGGCCTTGAACAGCGGGCGCCCCTACGCAACCGAACTGGCGGCGCTCGGACAACTCGGCGTGCCGGGCGAGACGCTGGCGCCGCTGCAAGGCTTTGCTGCCGCCGGCGCCCCGACCAACGCGGCGCTCGCCACCGAATTCGCCCGTCTCGCCGAAGGTTTTGCCGCACGCCAGCAGCCGGCCGCCGATCGCAGCCTGACCGAGCGCCTGCTCGCCAGTGCCGCGCATCTGGTGCGCATCAGGCCGGTGGGCACGCCGGCGGGCGACGACCTCGCCGCCGTCTCGGCCCGGATCGAAGCGTCGTTGCGGCGCGGCGACCTCGCCGCCATCGAGGCCGATGCCGGCAAGCTGCCGGCCGAGGCGCGCCAGCAGGCCAAGCCCGTGCTCGACAAGGCGCGGGCGCGCAACGCGGCGGCGACGGCGCTCGCCCGCATCGAACAGGGCGTTTTCACCGCCATCGCCAGCGGTCATTGAGGGCGCCGCCATGATCCGCATCCTGGTTTTCCTCGCCCTGATCCTCGCCGCCACGTTCGGGCTCGGCTGGCTCGCCGACCGGCCCGGCGACATCGTGCTCACCTGGCAGGGCCAGCGCATCGAATTCTCGCTGATGACGGCGCTGGCCGGCATTGTCCTCACCGGCATCGCGATGATCATCGCATGGAGCCTTCTGCGCGTGGCATTGCGCCTGCCGAGCATCGTGGCGCTCGCCGGCCGGGCGCGGCGTCAGGCCAAGGGTTTCGCGGCCGTCTCGCGCGGACTGATCGCGGTTGGCGCCGGTGACGCGCGCGGTGCACGGCGCAGCGCGGGCGAGGCCAAGCGCCTGCTCGGCGACGAGCCAATGTCGCTGCTGCTCGCGGCGCAAGCCGCCCAGCTTGCCGGCGACCGCCCGGCAGCGGAAGCCGCCTTCTCGCAGATGCTCGACCGCGACGAGACCCGCGTGCTCGGCCTGCGCGGCCTGTTCATCGAGGCGCGGCGCAAGGGCGACGATGCGGCGGCGCGCTTCTATGCCGATGAAGCGCACAAGCTTGCCCCCGGCGTCGCCTGGGTTGGCGAGGCCGCGCTCGACTACCGCTTGCGCGAGGGCGACTGGAACGGCGCGATCGCGCTGCTCGACCAGAACGTGTCGCGCCGCCTCACCGACAAGGCGACCGGCCGCCAGCAGCGCGCCGCCCTGATCGCCGCCTCGGCGCTGGCGGCGCGGGCGCATGATCCCGACCATGCCCTTGGCCTCGCCCAGAACGCACTCAAGCTCGACCCCGGCCTGGTGCCGGCCGCCGTGCTCGCGGCCCGCCGCCTGACCGAGAAGGGCGATAGCGGCAAGGCGGCGCGCATCCTCGAGGCGGCCTGGAAGCGCGGGCCCCATCCCGATCTCGCCGACAGCTATCTCGATGTCAGAGCGGGTGATTCGGCGCGCGACCGCCTCGCCCGCGCCCGCGCGCTGCTGAAGCTCGCCCCCCGCGACAGCGAGAGCCGGCTGACGGTCGCCCGCGCCGCGATCGACGCCCGCGAATTCGCGGCGGCGCGCGAGATTCTCCAGCCGCTGCTCGACGAGCCGACCGCGCGCACCTGCCTGCTGATGGCCGAACTGGAAGAGCATGATAGCGGCGCGGCCGGCAATGTGCGCCAGTGGCTCGCCCGCGCGAGCCGCGCGCGGCGCGACCGCGCCTGGCTGGCCGACGGCGTGGTGCAACAGGTCTGGGCGCCGTTCTCGCCGGTGAGCGGCGAGATCGCGGCCTTTGCCTGGCGCGAACCGCCACAAACGCCGCAGGACGGCGCCGTACTGGGCTTCGAGGCTGCCGCGCCGGCGCAGACCGCCGAAGCCGAGCCCTTGCTGCCGCTGCCGGCCTACCCCGCAGAGGCGCCCGCACCGGCCGAACCACCCGGCATGGCCAAGCAACCGAAGACGATCGATGTGCCCGAGCCGGCCGTCATGGCCAAAACCGTGGAAGCGCCGAAGCCGGCCGCGCCACCCGCGACGCCCGCCCCGCTCACGCCGCCGCTGCCCGATGACCCCGGCCCGCAGGCGCCTGAGGACGAGGCCGCGCCGCGGCCGTTCAAGCTGTTCACCTGAGTCGGCCCCTCCGGCCGGGCCGCCACTCTCGGCTGTGCCGGGCTTTTTTCGCCGCTCCGACCGGATTGGGTTGCTTCCCGGCCCGCTTGGCGCTATGAGGCGGCGCTTGGGGGCTTCACGGCTCCCGCTTGGCGCCGCAATAGCTCAGCTGGTAGAGCACCTCATTCGTAATGAGGGGGTCGGGAGTTCGAATCTCTCTTGCGGCACCATCTATCTTATTGAAATAGCTACGATAATTCTGCCGCTTCACGGCAGAGCCGCTACTGATTTCAACTTTGGTGACCACATGGTGACCACAGGAAAATGATATCGCAAGGCAGCCTGGGACAACGCATCTCGCTGCAGACATCCGCGATGCGACATTTCAGTGAACAAAGTCATGCCGTGGCGCGCGAGCTCGAGGGCACGCACGTACCGCTAAGCGAGCAGCTATCGCTTGATCGTCATACGGCGGCAAAAGCTTGTATTTCCGAAAAGGGGCCGACAGCAGACAAGCCGCTTTCGGTATCCGAAAAACGATAGCAAACGTTCAACCCAGAGAGGTTAAGGTGGCTGAATTGGCAGCATGCCCGTTCCGGGTTCGATGAGATTCGTGATCGCCGTCAACGTCCAGCTCATCGGTGACGGTAAGGCAGCGCCCACGGGGGATTTCGTCCTGACAGCCGAGGAGGTGAATCACGTGACACCTGCCCTGCCGGAGAACAGCATTCCGATGACGGCTCTGCGCAACCATATGCTCGCCGGACCAGCCGCGGCTATCCTTCATCCACGTCTGAGCGCAGACGATGCCGGGACACTCGCCAAGCGGCTACGCGCGGCGCTCGATCACGTGAAGGCCGCCAAGAACTGAGGGCACGCCATGAAACGGGGCCTTTTGCTGGCAGGAAGCATTCTCGCGATGGCCGCGGTCGCGGCCGCGCATGAGCCACGGGTTGCGCGGGCGGCCGACCCCGCCCCTCTCCAGATCGAGACGAAGATCCCGCTCGGCGCGGTCAAGGGCCGCATAGACCACATGGCTGTCGATGTGGCCGGGCAGCGCCTCTTTGTGGCCGAACTTGCCAACGGCAGCATCGGGATCGTCGATCTCAGGACCGCCGGGGTTTCGGGCCGTATCCGCGGCTTCAAGGAGCCGCAGGGAGTCGGCTATGTGGCTCCGACCGCGACGCTCTACGTGGCCAGCGCCGGCGATGGATCGGTGCGGCTGTTCCGGGGAACGAACCTCGATCAGGCGGGGCGCATCGAGCTTGGCGAGGATGCGGACAACATTCGGGTAGACCCCGCGAACAACCGGGTGTTCGTGGGCTATGGCGCGGGCGCGCTCGCGGTGATTGATGCGACGGAGAACCGCAAGATCGCCGACATTGCCCTGGACGGCCACCCCGAAGGCTTCCGTCTCGAGGGCGGCGGAAGCCGGATCTTCGTCAATGTTCCCGACGCGCATGCGATCGAGGTTGCCGACCGCCAACGCAATGGGGTGATGGCGCATTGGACCACTGGGCAAGCCCGGGAGAATTTCCCGATGGCGCTGGACGAGGCCTCGGGGCAGGTGCTCGTTGCGTTCCGCAAACCCGCGACGCTAGCGGCGTTTTCCATGCAGAACGGGGCGCAAGTCGCGAGCGCGCGGGCCTGCGGGGATGCCGATGACGTGTTCGTGGACACGAGGCGGCACCGGGTTTACGTGAGCTGCGGCGACGGTCATCTCGACATCTTCGTGCCGGAAAACGGCAACTTTCGCCGGATCGCCCACCTTCCGACTTCCCCCGGCGCGCGCACGTCGCTGTTCGTGCCCGCACTCGACCGCCTGTTCCTCGCCGTGCGGGCAGGCCACGGGGAACCGGCGGCGGTCTGGGTGTATCAGCCCACGCCTTGAGAGGCGGGGCGACGAGAGGGAGGAGGCCGTGACCGGCGTGGTCCATGACAACGAGGATCCAGGCCGAGCCGAAGCAAGCGCGGGAACGGGCGTGGGCCATTACGGCGCGCGACTGTCTCCGGACCTCAGGCGGGTTCTCGCCGCACGCTCCCTGCGCGCCTTCGGCGACGGCTATGTCGCGATCCTGCTGCCGATCCATCTTTCCCGTCTCGGCTACGATGCCCTCGCCGTCGGCCTGATCTCCACCGCGACTTTGTTGGGCTCTGCGCTTCTGACCCTGGCCGCCGGGTTGCTTTCTCACCGGATGGCACGGCGGCACGCCCTGCTCGGTGCGGCGCTCCTGATGGCTGCGACCGGGCTGGGCTTCGCCGGGATCGACAGCCTCTCGCCGCTGCTGGTGATCGCCTTCGTCGGAACGCTCAACCCGTCGGGAGGCGATGTGAGCGTCTTCCTGCCGCTTGAGCACACCGTCCTCTCGCACGTCGTCGCCGACGAGAACCGGACAGCGGTGTTCGCCCGCTACAGCGCCGTTGGTGCCATCTTCGGTGCATTGGGAGCGCTCTTCGTCGGCGTGGTGGACTGGCTCGCCCCGGTGCTTGCGCCGTCATCCACGATGAAGCTCCTCTTCGGGCTCTATGGAGCCATCGGACTGGTTACCTTCCTGCTGTACCGCAATCTGTCACCCCGCATCGAAGCTGGCGCTGACAGCCCCCCGGTGGCGCTCGGCCCGTCGCGCGGCATTGTCTATCGGCTGGCCGCGCTGTTCTCGGTCGATGCGTTCGGAGGAGGCCTGGTGATCAATTCCCTGCTGACCCTGTGGCTCGCGGCCCGCTTCGGACTCGCCCTGTCCGCCATCGGTGTGATCTTCTTCGTCACCAGCCTGTGTTCGGCAGCCTCCTACTTCGCAGCGGTGCCGCTGGCCCGGCGCTTCGGGCTGGTCAACACGATGGTGTTCACCCACCTGCCCTCCAGCATGTTCCTGATCATGACCGCGTTCGCGCCGACTGGCTGGGCTGCATTCGGGCTGCTGGTCTTGCGGGCGATGCTCTCCCAGATGGACGTGCCGACCCGGTCGTCCTACGTCATGGCCGTGGTGAAGCCGGAGGAGCGCCCCGCCGCCGCGAGCGTGACGGCGGTGCCGCGGAGCCTCGCCGCGGCGGTCGCACCGCTGCTGTCGGGCTGGCTGCTGACCGCATCGTCCTTCGGCTGGCCGCTGATCATTGCAGGGACCCTCAAGGCGGCCTACGACCTCGCCCTGCTGCGGCAATTCTCGGGCATCAAGCCTCCGGAGGAGCGTTGAGAACACCCGATGCCGTCATCGGCCGCAGCGCATGCAGGCCCCGTTCGATACTCTCCCCCGTTGAAAGCGAAATTCCATGCCACAAACCGACAAGACAAATCGCCAGCTAATACTGGCCGAACGCCCACACGGTGAGCCTAACGCGAATACGTTGAGGCTGGTGGAGCGCCCCATCCCTGTGCCCACAGCAGGGCAGATGCTGCTGCGCACTGAATACCTCTCACTTGATCCCTACATGCGAGGCCGGATGAGTGATGCGCCCTCTTATGCCGCCCCGGTTGAAATCGGTAGCGTGATGGTTGGCGGCACCGTTGCGCGGGTCATCACCTCAAATGTCGATGGCTTTGCGCCGGATGACTACGTTCTCAGCTTCAACGGCTGGCAGGACTATGCTGTTTCGGATGGCAAGGCGGTGACCAACCTTGGCCAGTCGCCAGAACATCCCTCCTGGGCGCTTGGCATACTGGGCATGCCCGGGTTTACCGCCTGGGCCGGCCTGAAGCAGATCGGCGCGCCCAAGCCCGGCGAGACAATCGCCGTAGCTGCGGCAACAGGTCCGGTCGGTGCCACCGTTGGGCAGATTGGCAAGCTCATGGCCTGCCGTGTGGTCGGTATTGCGGGCGGGCCCGACAAATGCGCCTATGCGGTGAACGAGTTGGGGTTTGATGCATGCATCGACCACAAGGCCTCCGACTTTGCCGAGCAGCTCGCCAAGACCAGCCCGGACGGCATCGATGTCTATTTCGAGAATGTCGGTGGCAAGGTGCTGGATGCTGTCATCCCGCTCCTGAACCCACATGCGCGTGTGCCGGTGTGCGGGCTGGTATCGCAATACAACGCCACTGAATTACGCGCGGGGCCGGACCGGACGAGCTGGTTGATGGGCCAGATCTTACGCAAGAAAATCCGGATGCAGGGCTTCATCATCTTTGATAGTTTCGGCCATCTTCACCCCGAATTCGTCAAGGAAATGGGTGACTGGGTCGAAAGCGGCAAGATCAAATATCGCGAAGAGATTATCGACGGCCTGGAAAACGCCCCGGCAGCTTTCATCGGCCTTCTCAAGGGCGAAAACTTCGGCAAGCGCGTGATCCGGGTTAGACAGAATTGACGAAAGCGCGTCGGAATCCTGATCGTGCCGACATCTCATGACCAGTTGCGTAGCGCCGCGAGGAAAATAGGCATCTGGTGGAAGCAATTTACGCGCTCTGATAGCGAGAGAAATGGGGCGCACAACGCCGATACGCCGCCTTCTTGGCGCGAGTTATAGAATGCCCCAAACGGGGCCGGGAACGGAACGGCTACTTTCGGCTAAAAACTTGGAGAAGCGGACTCCTGTCATTCGGGAGACGAAAAACGTCCCGGTGTTTTGTCAGCTAGAAAATCGATCGAGGCTGGCAGCTTGAACGTGCTGGAGACCCCGTAAAACAAAAGCCGGACGTGATCAGGGGACAGCGTCGATCTGAACAAGTGTCGGAATTAGTGCCTCGATGGACGTGTACAGATCGATCTCTGCGTCCGGCGTTTCGATGCTGACCACCAGTGCGTAGCGCGCTGTGCTGTCGAACCGACGTAGCGCGTCGCGCTCGCGCCACCATCCGCTAATGGGACGAACATAGAGCATGTTGCGCGATGCCAGCTCGACCGCAGCACCCTCCCATATATCCATGTGGAGCGATCCAGCCGAAATAGATTTCGGGCCGAAGAGCCAGCCATCGTCAGTGAAATTGATGGCCTTCGTGCCGTCTCCGGCCATTTCCGCATTATTGCGCTTGTGGAAATTGGCGGCAGTCTCCCGTGATCGCTTCAGGTCGAAGCGCAGGCCGAACGACTGATAACGGGCAGGATCGATTGCGCTGGCGAAGCTGGGGTTTGGCTCGACGAAATAGGAAAGCGTCACCTTCAGCCGAACTCTGGTGTTATCCAACTCCTCTAGGATATTCCGCGGCCACGGAAGCTCATAAACATGGGCCTCGTTGAAGCGGACCGAGCCGTCCTTCCGAAATGGCTGGATCGTATTCTGTGCGATCAGCGCCAGATCGTCGATCGCCGATGCCACTGCCCGACCTAGGTCGGGCACGCCATAGCCAAACCGACGAACGCAGTCGGTTTTGTCCTTCTTGCCAGCGCAGGCATCGATCGCGGCGAGCATCGGTGGCGTCCACCGGGCACTGTGAACCATCAAGGCCCGAACGGTCTCTGGCCAATAATCGGGATAGGCCGCGCCGATCTGGACTGCCATTCGCGCGGCTTGCGCAGTCGCCGCGCTGGTCGCCCAGAATGCGGTGAGGGGATTGGTATCGACCTGTCGCGAGGTCGTCAGAAGTGAAATCGAGTCTAGGCCGGCAATCGCTTCCACGCCTGATGGACTGATGGCGCGGTTGCCAGCCTCCAGCACCAGGTCAGGTTTGAACGGCGATTTGCTGGCGTGCCATAGTTTCGACGTCCGGCTGTACGGACTGGCTTCTCCAGCTGCCGCCGATGGAGACCAGTCGAGATAACCGGCGTCGGCGATCTCCGTTTTCTGCGTATAGCCGCCGATCGTCAGCGCATTCCAAGCCTGTGATGGGTCTTGTGCGGGGAAGGCGTCGGCTTCCGCGATGTCGGCGGCATTGGCGCTGTCCGGCACGTTGCCAGCGGCAAGCACAATCAAACGCTTGGGAGACGGATTCTCGGGATCGTTCAGCTCTGCGCCCGCTGCTGCCTGATCGATGGCCGCGCTCCATGCGCTTGCCTCCGCTCCGCTCCGGTTCTCGTTGGTAACGGCCATACAGAAGACGCGCGAACGATCGGGGTTCTGGATTTCCGCACGCGCTATCGCGCCATGCGTGATTGGGCCATAGGAATGAGGATCGTTCGGTGGAAATCCATTGGGCGGAAGAATCTTCACGGATTCGATTCTGTGGCCCAGGACGCGCGCCGCCTGGTCGGCGAGCGGCGCCACGAGATCGCCGTGAAGTGCAAGGCCAGCCATGCCGGTGCCGTGCCCTGATCCACTCTCATGATCGTCGCCGCCCCACGCCGGGTCAACGCTCATGAGGTCGGCAATAGAAAGTGCGGGCTCGATAAGGGGATGCGCCCTGTTCACACCGGTATCGAGCAGGCAGACAGCCGGCGTATCTCCCCCAGGCCAGGTTATCCGCTCCGCTAGGGCGTCGATAAAGGCAGGGACATCTTCCTTCACGTCCTGAGTGAAGACCGACGGGTTATCGCTGGCGCGACGAAGTTCGGCAATGCCACCAGTCGCAAACAACAGTAGCTCGATCGCGCTGACCCGCCCGAACACCGGAACCACGATCGTTTCCGGAAATTTCAGAAAGGTATCGGCTCCGCCGACCTGCATGCCCAAGGTATCGGCCGCTAATAGAACGCGATCCACGCGGTCACTGAAGCACCACAGCGCCCACCAAATCTGCACCTGTGAATCGGTAGGGAGGGCGTCCTGATCGTCGCGCCAGAAAGTGCGGAGTCTCGCCTCTCTAATATGCTCAATCGGTTCGACGCGGGTTGCGCCTGGGGGCGTCCCCTTTTTCGATTTGATCTCTCCCTCGGCATAGTCCGCAATGACAGCCTTTAGGGTCTCGCGAGCGTCGTCTGGAACGAACAGCGCTACCCTGCGCATCCCTTCCTCGGACACGACCTCTGCGCTTTGCCTCGTCTTTTCGCTTCTTCTTTCGAGAATCTGCGCCCCTGCCTGTGAGTTGAGTTCGACTTCGAGAAAGACTCCGCCGATAGGTTCAAGGTCGGCTATCCCGTGAAGGGACGTCTGCGACGCATCCGCGCGATCGAACGCGGTGCGCAGTTCTGCCGCCAACCTTTGCCCGTGGTCGCCACGGATCCGCTGAAGCGGGCTTTGCCGCCCATTGTTGCCCGGCGACTTGTATTCGCCGCGTTGGACGAGCGCTGAGATGTCGAGATGGGGTCGGTCGTGTTCGCTCACAGACTAGCGAGCCGTCGTAAAAGCAGCCCGCATCGCCTGGCGCTCGGATAATTTCGCTGTCAGCTCCTGCGTGGTGATCTGATCGCATTGCTGAAGGATAGCGTTCTTGACCGCTTCGTTCGCCGCTCGTGCCACCTCAGCCTGACTGAGCCCGCGAGCGGCCTTTTCAACAGCCCCCCAATTGAGCCGGGGATACTTCATCGGGCGTAGATTAGATTTAACGACAGCCTTGACCTGCTCCGCCGTTGGCAACTCGAATTCCAGGACCTCGTCGAAACGGCGCAACAGCGCACGATCCAGCAGCTCTGGATGATTGGTCGCGGCGATGATGGCGCTGTCAGTCGCGCTCTTCTCTTCCATAAATTGAAGGAAGCTGTTGAGCACGCGGCGCATTTCGGCGACATCATTCGAGGCGCTGCGATGACCTCCAACGGCATCGAACTCGTCGAATAGATACACCGCGCGACGGCGAAGCGTCTCGTCAAAGACAAGCCGCAACTTCGCTGCGGTCTCGCCCATGAAGCGGGTAATGAGGGTATCAAGGCGAATGACGTAAAGCGGTAGCTTCAATTCGCCAGCCACCGCTTCGGCGGTCATGGTCTTGCCTGACCCGGGAGGGCCAACGAACAGGAATCGATGGCTCGGAGCTTTCCCATGCTCGCGAAGCCAGTCGCGCTTGCGCTGCTGAAGCAGGAGATTGTTCAGCCGGTCAGCAATCGGGGCGGAAAGGACAACATCCGCAAGGGTGATAGCGGCCTGCCGTAGTTCGAGCAAACCTTCCAGATCGCCACGAGGGCGCGAGAAGGCTATAGGGACGCTGGGTCGAACGCCCCGTGCTGCCCGAGATGCATCGACCGCTGCGCGGATTTCGGTAGCAGTGTCACGGCGTCCTTGGCGTGCTTCCGATGCCGCGACCTGCAACGCGATGGAGAAGAATTGCTCCTCGTCGCCCTCGGCCCGGCTGCGAAGCATCGCAACAATCTGTTTTGCGTTAGACACTGACTTTGCTCAATATATTCTTTTCACGGTTTTCCCTTCAGAATCATATGCGCAGACGTGGTCCATGTCACCCAAAGGATATCGAGATTACCATATCCACCGCCATCCGGCGGGCTATGTTGCGCTTCAAGGCAACAGGCCGCCCGAAGGTTATGTCGGCGCCGCCATGGTCGAGGACGATGGCGCCAATTGAGGACATGGAGGCTTGTGCAAGCAAGCTCGGCACCGCAAGGCTGCCCATCAGTGATGGGTACTCCGTGGGCATGTGCGGCGCAATTGGGCTGTTACGGCATCTCCAACACCATGCGACTAATGACCAGTGGGATGCAAAAGCGATTTCTGGCTGCGCAAGCGGTTAGCTCTGGTCTGTTCGATGGGCCATCCCGTATGTCCTGTACACGGGCGGAAACTGACTTCGGTCAGATGCTTTCAAAACGTCCGCCTTCGAGTCGAACTCATCAGAACGCAGCCGTTCCGTTTAGCGACCCCATCTTGGTCGTTTAGTTCGGTTTCGGCGTTTCATGAAAGCAGACCTCATCGGTAAATACGCAGAAGACCTCTTTGTGCCCGAAGCAGACTTTGAGAGTGATCGGCAACGGTCTGCACGGAGGTGCTGGACTTGTGATAATCATCTTTGGTCAGTCAGAGCCGGGGAAACCAGCTTTTGGGCTCCACACGCCGTCCTTTAGGAGAGTCACACGACAATAGCCGTGATTTGGCAGGAGGACGGCTTGTTGTGGTGCGCCGCTGATACACGCTTGGCTGTTGGCAACGACAACAAGACGACCAGCGACATAGCGGTAAAGATATATTCGATTCCGGTTTCCACCAGCGCCTTTGATCCCAACTGCGCCCCAAATTTTGTCGGCCTCAAACGCCGTCAGCCGCACTATTGGACACAATATGGCTTCGTTCAACGGCAATTCGTTGGCCTCATGTATGTAGGAAGCAAGACGACGTAATCGCGTTGCAAAGGAGTGGCGGCTTTCAGGGGTGCGTCATCTCGGTCTGGTGGCCGAGATTGGGGCGCAAAGCCGCGGGCGTGCGCGCGGTGATACGTCGGGATTCGATGCGGAGAGCCTGAAGCGCGACATTCTGATAAGATATTGATATATATGGATTTTATTGACACTCTGCTGCGTTTGCGCTAGAGTGAGCGTGTCGGCCGCATTGCGCGGCAAAATCGCCGCCGACACCCCTCCCCTCAAACGCAGATGTGACGTCAACGTGAGTGCTGTCAGCGCTCGCGCGCAGCGTCATGTCAAGGAGACGCTCATGCTCAAACGACAGGCAAAGACTATTTCTCCGGCAACCCTACAGCGTATGCTGCTCTATGCCGAGCACACGCGCTCTCCGATCCGCGACAAGGTGATTGTCTTGCTCTCGGTCAAAGCGGGCTTGCGCGCCTGCGAGATCGCCGCGCTCGACTGGTCGATGGTCACCAACGCGGAAGGTCGCATCGGCGACCATATCGAGGTGCGCGACACCATCGCCAAGATGCAATCCGGCCGTCGTATCCCGATGCATCCCGAACTCAAGCAGGCGCTCCGGCAGTTGCTGCGCGAGACGAAGTTCGATGGATATCCATCGGGGCCGGTGATCGCCTCACGCCGCCGTGGCCATCTGCGGCCCAACAGTGTGGTGAACTGGTTCGTCACGATGTTCGATACCATCGGCGCCAACGGCTGTTCATCACATTCCGGCCGGCGCACCTTCATCACCAATGGCGCGCGCGCCATCCATAAGGTCGGCGGTAGCCTACGCGACGTGCAGCTTCTCGCCGGCCACCGCTCGATCGAGACCACACAAGGCTATATCGACGGCAACACCCAGGGCCAGCGCAAGCTGATCAACTTGCTCTAGGGGCGTTCGCTCGCACGCGAGCCGCCTCCCCTTCTTCTCCTCCCTTCATCTCATATTCCATGGAGCATTTCTGATGCGTCCAATCGACGACTCATGCCCGAACCTCAGCATGGCGCAGCGCGCCGCCTGCATCCGCGCCCTCAATGACCAACTGCGCTGTGCCCATCGTGGTGGCATCGTCATGCTGTCGGCCGGCATCGCCGGAGCCGGCGCTGCCTTTGCCACCAAGGCCTTGCTGACCATCAGCCAGTTCACCGCCTTCGATGCCGGCAACGACCCGTATGGCGAGCATGACTTCGGCCGCGTGTCGGTCGACGGGCAGTCGGTCTTGTTCAAGATCGACGCTTACGACCGCTCGCTGCGGCTCCATTCGCCCGATGCCGCCGATCCGCTCGTCACCCGTCGGGTGATGACCGTCATGCTGGCAGAGGAATACTGAGATGCTGCAGCGTCCTCTCGCCCGCCCGCTGCGACAAGGCGACCTCGATGGTCTGTGCGGCGTCTACGCGATCGTCAACGCGTTCTGCGCCCTATGCCCTGAGCTCGACGACGATCTCGTCCAGATCATGTTTGCCGAGCTGATCAAGAAGCTCAAGGCGGCGAACGCCGCCTCGGCCACCGAAGCCATCTATGACGGCATCGATTTTGAGACGCTGCTCAAAATCGCCAAACCGATGGCGCCATGGCTCACCCGCATGACCAACTGCGCTGTGCCCATCGTGGTGGCATCGTCATGCTGTCGGCCGGCAGTTTCTGACGATGCAGTCCTTCTGGGACTGGCTGCAGCACACGGTGACGCCACAATCGGTGATCATCGCCTCAACGCTCGGCGTCTATAATCACTGGACCGTCGTCACCGGCGTCAGCGCCCGCACCTTGCGCTTGCATGACAGCACCGAACTGCAACTGCTGTCGCGCAAACGCTGCACGTTGCGCTTGTCGTTCGACCGCCACATCCTCGATCCAAACGAGATCATCGTGCTGCGCCGAATGTCATAGTGTATTTTCGTCAAAACACACTGACAGCGCAGCGCGCATTACGATCCGCGCGCTGCGCCGGCAAAATCGACCAACAGCGCGACTTGCTTCTGCGCTGTCGTCACGACGTCGAGCGGCTGATCACGCAACGCTAGCGTGATCGCGCTGATCGTGCGCGCAACGTCGGTCTGCTCATCTTCAAAGAAATCTGACAACCGGCACCCGAGCACACGTGTGAGCGCGAGCAGCGTCGTCAGCGAGGCAAAGGTCACGCCACGCTCGATGCTCGAAATCGCAAACACGCTTTTGCCGATCCGATGCGCCAGCTCTTCCTGACTCAGCCGCTGCGCCTTCCGAAACGCTTGCACCTTCGCTCCGACTGCACGCTGCACGCGCCGCACGTCGTCGGCGTGCCCATCATCTTGTTCTGCTGCTTGCTTTTGCATGCCCGGAGCGTCGCGGCGAATGCAGTAAGCAGCCACAAGATATCAATACGGATTTAGCCCTTGATGAGGATTAAATCCACATTTAAACTATAGATTGCCACTCTTGCGATCCGCCCAACCCGTAGCAACACCTTGTGTGACCTCTCATGACAAACGAACCGATTCTTCACGTCTCCTGCCCATATTGCAAAGAGACCATCATCGCCGGCGCCCGCAAATGCCGGCATTGCATGAGCGAAATCCCCGGCGGCGCAACCGCCGAGCCGATCGCGACCACGGCTGCCCTTCCCGCGCCTCTCGCCAATCCCGCCTATCGACCTGAGAACAACCTCGACCGGCCCAAAGGCTTCCAGCTTTTCCTCGCCTGCACGGCGATGGCACTCCGGAAATATTTCGTCTTCAGCGGCCGCGCATCGCGATCCGAGTTCTGGCTGTTTTTCCTCGCCTTTATAATTGCCGCGGCAATTGCCGCCGTGATCGACATCGTGCTTTTTCCGGAAATGCGGACCGGCTGGGCCAGTGGAATCGTGACGTGGAGTACGGCTATTCCGTTCATGTCGATCAGTTATCGGCGCCTTCACGATCAGGGGCGGAGTGGCGCGTGGTATTGGCTCTGCGCGACGATCGTCGGCGCTATCCCCGTGATCTATTGGTTTACGAGGCCGAGTGACGCGGGCGCCAATCGCTTCGGCGCTCCCCCAACGCTTTGAACTGGAAGGGGCGTCTTGCCCCTTCTCAGCGTTCGCCTCTGCGCGAGCTCATCCCATCCGCCCCCCAGCATCAATAGCAGTAGCGCCGCGCGTCGCTGGCACGGGTCAGCGCGTCCATACCGGAGAGAACCATGAAATACGTGCTTATCGCCGTCGGGCTCCTGCTAGCCACTCTCGTGGTTGCGTTTGGCGATTCGAACAGCTGCTCATCCGTCGCCGAGCAGATCGTCGACGACATGCAGGGCCGGCTTGCGCGCGAGCGCGCCGAGATCCGCGAGATGATGAAAGACGGCGACGGCAAAAGCTTTGTCGAAGCGATGTCTCTCACCAACACGCCAGCCGCGCTTGAGGAATATCTTGAGCCAGGCTCGCCCGTGACGATCGAGCGGCAAAAGCTAAGCGCCGCAACAGCGAGACAAATGGGCTCGAGAACGCACTGTGTCATGCAGGGCGTGCTCAAGTTCACCTTCACCCCCAAAGGCAGGGCGACCGAGCAACGGCAAATCCCGTTCTCGGCCAGCTTCGCCTATACCGACATAGACAGCCTGTTGGTCAATGATCTCGAGTCGATCAACAACGCAGCGACCAACCCGCTGCTTCTGTATCTGATGGCCTCGGCGACCGCGCCCAAGAAAAAGTAGGCGCCACGGTCTTGCCCCTTCGCCTCCCTTCGCCTCCCTTCGCCAGTGCGGGTGCATCGCGTCACCCCATTCTTTCACGATGTCATGCGATCTGACGGCTCGCCAGGAGATTTACCATGCAGAAACTCGTTTCCGTCCTTGCGACCACTGCCGCGCTGCTCTGGAGCATCCCGGCGTCAGCGGGTACCGTTCCGCATTTTTTCGAGGGTACTTGGGGCACAACCGAGCAGGATTGTGCTGATTCCGAAGGTCCGAGCTACCGCCTCACCATCGGCCTCAATGCTCGCGTTGGCAATAAGACTTATGCTCTGGCCGACAGTTACGAGGATCATTGTGTCATCAACGACATCGGCATCGACGAGAAAGCCAATGTCGCCGGAGCAGAGCTAACTTGCTACCCATCACTGCAGGACCTGCGTATGCGCAGGAGAGGACGCAAGGTCTCGGAAGCCTGGATTTTGGATCGTGGCGTTTTGCGCGCACGTGCCCGGAGCTACCGTCAGTGTGACGGCAATACGTTCGCCGTTACCCCCGATATGACCATAACCGCTTCCCCGGTCGATGTGCCAACCTGTTCACGAGCCGGCTGCGAGGGAACGATGATAAACATCTCGGGGCAAGATACGGACCAAGCAACTGCCACAGTAGTTGTGTCCGAGGAGCAGGCCTCAAAATACTGCACGGGCTACATGGAGCTGACTGATAGCAAAAAAATCAGGGAATGTTCTGCGCAGGTCCGCAGTAATGGCCTTGATAAATTCGCTGTGACGGCTCGCTGCTCCAAAGGCATCGTGCTGGACGCTGAAACACTATTCCGCTTCAAAGAGGACGATGGAAGAAAGTACTGGCTAGCCAACGAGAAAGAGCAAGCGCCCTCTAGCAATATCGTACCGGAAGCATATTTCGAGACACTATGCCCCGCGACAGCCAAGAAAAACGGCACCACGCTTGAACCGTCGACGCTTGATGCGATTGGTAATATGATGAAAGGGCATCCTATTTCGAGTCAAGAGAACAAAGGGCCCGGGCAATAATGGCATCTTGCCCTACGTTCGAGCACTTCCCAGCCGCTGTATTGGGCCGCCTAGATTCGCCAGAGGTCCGCCTGATTGCAAGCTCCTGACAATCGCACAGGCGGCAATGGCCCGTTAGTTCGCCTGCGGCTCTGCACAAACCGGAAGCACACCACCACACTCACCAAGTAAAGGGTGGGGGCCAATCAGCCCCCACCCTCAATCTCGTATTGCCGCTCGGGCGCCTGACTTACCGCTTCCTCAAAGGCTAGAGGCTTTTCACCCCGTCAGCACTTCCACGTTGTGGCTTTCTCTTTGGCCGCGGGGCCTTCGCCACATAAAAGGCCGTCTTTCGTGTCCCCAACTCCTTTATTAGAAGTTGGCGCGTGCCGGTGGAAGAGTTCCGTCCCGGCCGGAAGATTTTTTTCTTCCGCAGGTATCGATACAATCGTGATCGCCTCGCGAGATCGGGAAACCAAACCCGGAATACATCCGCCTTGATGCACAGAGATCTTCCACGCGTGCTTTCCCTATTCAATATTAACGCATCTGCTTCTTGAATTTTTCTGCGATGATCAAGCTTCGGAAGCCGAGTCGTCATATCATAGACAACCGCATCACGACACTTCTGATGAAATTGCCGCGCCAGTTCTTCGTCAGACTGCATCGCTACAGCGCGCATGTCAGAGCCCCCATCAGCTTGCGCAAGGGCATTCTCGACGCATTGTAGCATGACCGAGAGGCTCTCATCCGGAGTCCAATCGACAATGCCATATTCCGAGGCCAAGCGATCTGCCGCATAGGTGAGCGCAAACGCCTTTCCAATCCGAGCGTCCGAATCCTTTGAGAAGTGGTGAGCGGCCTTAGTTTTGAATTCCGCCTGCCAACGCCTCAGCTTTTCCGAGGCTTCAGGGTCCGCCATCAGCTTCTCGAGAAAAACACGGTGAGCAATTCCTTGGTTCTCCATGGTCGCTCGCTCGATAGCGTCGACCGTTTCGCGGCGCTTATCGCTATTGCGAAGCTCATGATCCGGTTCAAGCCGATCGAATATTTGATGGTGACCTTTGAAGTGCACGTCGATTTCAATCAGGCGGACGGCCTCCCCCCTTAAGCGGCGCGCGCCACCACTTTTTGCGAGTTCGGCGAGCGACTTTTCGGAGGTCATTCCAACCACGCAAGCTGCATCTATGTTGATCGCGTTAATGCTGTCCTCATACGAACTCGCCCTCGCTTTAGGACGGGCCGTGCCAGCTTGGAAACTCAAAGCCTTGAGGAACGCTTGCACTTGTTGGGCATTGCCACTGATTGCACCGACTTCATCAAGCGCCAGGAAGCCGTCACGGTGCCCCAGGCGATGCTCCATAATTGCAGCCAGGGTATCTGCGAGCGACGGGATACCTTGCTCTGTAACATGCCCCATTACTGAGGCGGCAAACTTCTGCGATAGCGTCTTGCCGGTCGACGATTCGCCCACGAGCACGATGCCAAATGGTTGCGCCGCAGCGAGCTTCATGACGGTCGCTGCGAACGGCAGCGCGATGAAAAGATGCAGGAAAGACGAAAACCGCCCATAATGCGCGATTGTTGATTTCCACTCGTCCAGGTCTCCTTTTTCCAAAAAGGCACCCAGCTTGACTGACTTCGAAGGAAAAAAGCGAACCTCGCCGACATCGCTCGCTGGGGCAATCGCCTTAGTTCCGCGGAAATATTGCGAGCCGTGCCACCCCGGAACCGAAGTTATCCGGGCATCCTTCGCCTTAGCCATTCTGAGTCTTTGCAAGAGAGTATGCTGATCCGCAAGCAAAGCGGGGTCGCACTCGCGGGCGGCTAAATGCCTTGCCAGCTGATTAGCAGGAGCGACTAGCATCTCTGCCGGAATGACCGTCAGGCGCTCCGCACCTGACCGATCGCGAAAGCTCACGATCTCAAACGCGCAGGGAGTGTCGTCACCTGCATGATGAAATTGCGTCGCGTGCCTGAAAATCTCTATGGCTGAGCACTGCGCACCATCGTGTTGGCGGCGGTTATGAAGGGCATCAGATTTGGCTCGTTTGATTTTCAGGGGGGACATCTGGGGCATAATGAACTCCAATACGTGTTAGGAAGGATCGCGATGCCGCATTGGCGGCATCGCGATATTCAAATGTCAGAGGAGGTGTGCGCAGTGCTCAGCATCAAAAATTGCGTCACGAACTGATGCTGTGAGAGGCGAGATGCAGTTCACACCATTTCTTGGCTGCTAGTGCTTGGTCACTGGCCGATTTAGGGGGCGGGCGTTTGCGCCAGCATTCCTTGCGTGGCATTTCGACCGGTGACTGCTTTGACAGGCTGTCGGGGCTTGTGTCGGGAGATCAAGAAGGGGAGCGCCGTCCTCTTGATCACCGGGCCGGTAGGCGACTGTTTAATCCGCGCACCGCGCAAATAAACCCGTGCCTCTAAGCCCGCACGATCGAGAGCAAGCAGCAGTTCCAGTTTGTCGACTGCCCGAAGCTCCCGTTCGCGGGTGTTCCGGCGAGAGCGCGCTGCGCCGTTGCCGGATGATACCCGTGGCAGGGAAACACGGCGCTTGAAGTCGATCTTCAATGCATAGGCCAATCCAGCGCGGTGACCGTCAAAGTCCCGTGCATACACCGGCCTTGGCGTTGTGTTCGTCTTTGGCATGGTGGCGCGTAAGCGCCCCTCGCCTCTCTCGAACGCTTCGCACTGCATAAAAACCCAGGCATGAGGCTTCCAATGGGGCTTGAACGCTCGCTGCTGGTGCTCGTTGAAGCTGATGTCGAAGCCGCCGACGGCGAAGGCGATATTGGCTTCGTCAAACCCCTGCGTAAGGGCCTTGCTGACGCCTTGGAATAGGTCGCCCTTGAGGCCTCCTTGCCTGATTTTGGCTTGGGGTGGGGTGACGGAAACCGCCTTCCAGCGGGTGCTCCCCCGGCCTAGCTCCAACAGGTCGTAGCAGGCGGTCACAAACCATCGCTGATAGGCCCGGTGACACTCAGGACAGGCGGCGCTCCTGCAGCGATGCCCGGGCCCGCAGGCGTCAAGCTTGACAGCAAGAGCCAAGGCTGAAGCGTTCCCCTTGCCGTGCCGGCGGAGGACCTTCACCCATTGCTGCCTCTGTTCCGCTGCTGCGAAGCTCGACTTGTGAGACCGCGGCCGGCCTAGGTGCCAGAACGGTACGCCATCGCCGTACCATCTTTCGTTGCTCAGAATCTCGGCTGTGAAATCAGTCATCGCAGCCTCCGACATCCGAAGTGCTGGAGCGCATATGCTGGTCGCGCCACTCGATCAGAGCTGAGATGGGATAGCGTACGGCACCCGTCCGACCTGGCCCCTTCTGGAACCGTGGCCCGCCGCCCATCCAGCGCAGGTTCGCCAGAGTTTTCGGGCTGAAGCCGAGGATTTCAGCGGCTGCCTTCGTATTCAACGCTTTCGAAACATCCGGATTGCTTCCAGATGCATAAGTGGCACTCATCACGGATGAGTATAACTGGTCTCGATAACGCTTTTCCATTGTGACCTCCTAAGGAAACACCAGAAACCGTGTGGTTGCTGTGCATCTCGGGGGGCACTATGGCGTTGTACGAGGCGCCAGAAATGTCGGTTTAGTAGCTTTTTATTTTTTCAGAAAAGGCACCATAGCGAATATCGAAGCGCCCTAAAAGATACCTGCAATTTCAATAAATTACCGGGCTTATGGCGTGAATTTTCAAGAGATATCCTCTTCAAATTCATAGACATTGGGATCATAGTCTTGAAGGACCTCGGCCACCCGCGGGGGAAGAGACACCCCCGTTATCACCTCGGGCTGAAACCCGGCGGGGAAGCTCGGCAATTTTATTCCGCGCTTTGCCTTCGTTTCCAGACGTAAGAAGAGTTTCTGTCCAGCCCAATGCGCTTGTCCTAAAAACCGCTCTAGCTCGGATGTTGAACCAGCCATTCGGTCAATTTGCTGCGCGAAGTCCGGTGCCTTGGGGTGGATAAGGAAGTCAAAATTCGAATGAAACTTCCCGACGTACAAGAAGGCTGCCGCATTTCTATTGAGCTTCCAGTCGTTCATGAAGGTGCTCCACGATCGTGGAGCAGCGCTTCCTTCCTCAGCCCGCAGCGTGAGGACATGATAGCCCATATGAAGCTTTGATCGCCTTTTGGCGGTTCGTTGGCGATCATTTTGATCTTCAGAAGCTTTTGCAATAGGTGCACCAGAAATTGAAGATGGTGTCTCTGCATCAGAGTCTCGAGCACCTTGATCCATCCACAAAAGATATTCGGCAAGGCGCGCCGTATATGTCAGGTCGTCGATGTCGGTGAACTGCCCGACATCCAAATCGAAATTTGGAAAATTCTTGGATTCGGCGTATAGAGCGCTAAGAATAGTATCTATGTCGATAACGCTCAGGAAGGCGCGAGATATTTCTGGATCCATAGCCGACAGACTCATGTTGCCACGCTTTCCTCGTGCGTAGCTCAAGAATCCGACCAAGCAGGCCAAACGCCATTTGTCGGGCTCAGCGGAAAACCTCATCCACATCATTAGTTGAATTAACAGGAGTGGCTTTAACCCTGACTGGCGATGATCTAACAGGCGGCCGATGATTGCATCGATATCATTCGATAGTTCGGACAATGTATCGTCGATCATATCTATCTCTGGCGTGGGGGAGTTTGTCATTGTTACCTGCATTGACCAATTGGGCGGTTCTATCGACACGGTGATGTTGCGACTAAGCACGATTCGGCGCCCCGTGGACGGCTTCTGCTAGGAGCTCAAGTCAGCGGCCGAGCGCCCTACGCCATTCCAGTCCGCTTAGCGTCTCGCTCTTGGGGATATATTCCAGTCCGACGGCGCCAGTATAATCAGAGTTTCGCAAAGCTTCGAAGACGGCAAAATAATCAATGGTTCCAGTGCCAGGCTCGTGTCGTCCTGGGGAATTAGCGATATGGACGTGCCCGATGCGATCCCTGTTCTTCTGAACAAATGCCGACGGATCGACATCTGAATTCGATGCGTGAAATGCGTCGAACAGCATCTTCAAATTCGGAGCATCGACCTCGGACATGGCGCGGAGGGCTTTGTCCGGATGACCTATAAAATAGCTAACGATCGTGCCAGCACCAATCGGTTCGACAAGCACGGTCATGCCGCGCGGCCGCAGGCATAGCGCAGATTGTCAACGTAGTGGCGCCAGGCAACGTCAGCATGGACACTGCCGGTAGTTGTGATGCGACGATGCCCACGGCAACGATGAGCAACATCCGCCAGAACCTCTTCTTCACGTTCCCCTGCCCGCCGTCGGGGGTACCGATCGCGGCGGGGATCCTTTAACCGAATCGCTGTCGCTGCTGCCTCCGCTCATTCCTTCCAGCCGAGGCCCTCGATCCGAGAATGATGCGACGCAAGACGTGATCGCGCTTGACGAAATGATGCCATAGCGCCGCGACCGCATGCAGGATTGCCACAACGAGCAAGCACCAGGTCAGAAACCGGTGAGCCGGGGCGAATGCGCCGCTGATGTACATCGCGCCGGTGCCTGTCA